>Ga0163153_10008786_pt1 | contig 10386 bp, 8 predicted proteins | sample OliLakLV19MP6IB1_FD_148629 | JGI IMG/M metagenome (GOLD analysis project Ga0163153, IMG submission 148629) | Freshwater microbial mat bacterial communities from Lake Vanda, McMurdo Dry Valleys, Antarctica - Oligotrophic Lake LV.19.MP6.IB-1 | ecosystem: Environmental > Aquatic > Freshwater > Lake...
CGACTACCTGGCCGCCGCCCAGCACCCCACCCCGCTGCCGCCCGACATCCTGGCCGACCTGGTGAAACTGCAATACCGCTGGTCCGACGAAGTAGACATGCGCGCCGAGCCGTGGACGATGTGAGCCGCCGCCTACACGCCAGGTTTGACAAACGCCCAGATTCAGGGATGATATTTGCAGGCACAGGTTTGCCGAGATGAGGGAACGATGGCCACAGAAACGCGTTACGAACACATTGTCTTAGACGACGAGACCGGGCCGATGATTGCTGGGACAAACATGAAGGTCATTGGTCTGGTCCTGGCGCATCAAGCTTACGGCTGGAGCCCAGAAGAATTGGCCTTTCAGTTTCCGACCCTGACCCTTGGCCAAATTCATTCGGCCCTCGCCTACTATTGGGATCACCGCGAGGCGCTGGACCAGGAGATCGAGCGCCAGGTGGAATACGTCGAGGAGGCGCGCCGGTCGCAGCCGCCACCGCCCCTGTTGGAGCGGCTGCGCGCCAAGGGCTTGATCTAGTGTCGCTGGCGCTGTATTTCGATCACCACGTGCCGCGGGCAGTGGCCGCTGGTTTGCGCCTGCGCGGCGTAGACCTTCTGATAGCGTACGAGGATGATGCGCACGAATTGAAGGACCCGTTGCTGCTTGACCGGGCAACGGCACTCGGCCGCGTGCTATTTTCACAGGACTATCACCTATTGCGCGAAGCTAGGCGGCGTCAACGCGCTTCTATCCCCTTTCTTGGCGTTATTTATGTCCATCAACTGAAAATCTCAATTGGCGACTGCGTTAACGATTTGGAACTACTTTGCAAGGCGAGTGAGCCGGAGGAGCTTGTTAACCAGGTCATGTACCTCCCTCTGTAAATCACCCGTTTGACTCCCCCAAATAGAAGACTCACGGTATACTCCCGCCCGGTGCTGCGCGACAACTAACGCGCCATTAATTGCCTCGATTGGAGCTGACGCGTCATGAAAGTCTCGTGCCTGCAAGAAAATCTCGCCAAAGGCCTCGGTATTGTCTCGCGCGCCGTCGCGGCCCGCAGCACCCTGCCGGTGCTCGGCAACATCCTGCTGGCGACCGATAACGGCCGCCTGCGCCTCTCGGCCACCAACCTCGAACTCGGCATCACCTGCTGGATCGGCGCCAAGATCGAAGAAGAAGGCGCCACCACCGTCCCGGCCAAAACTTTTGTAGACCTGGTCAACACCCTGCCGCAAGACAAGGTCGAGCTAGACCTCAACCCGCGCACCCAGACCCTCAACCTGGTCTGCGGCCGCACCCACGCCCACGTCAAGGGCATTGACGCCCAAGAGTTCCCGCAGATCCCGTTGGCCGACCTGGAAAACTCGCTGGAGCTGAACGTCGAAGACTTCCGCGAGATGATCGGGCAGGTGACCTTCGCCGCCGCCACCGACGAGGCCCGGCCGATCCTCACCGGCGTCATGGCCCGCATTGACGGCGGCAATCTCAAGCTCGAGGCCGCCGACGGTTTCCGGCTGGCGGTGCGCACCGCGCATTTGTCGTCGCCCGCCCCGGTCGCCATCAACGCCGTCATCCCGGCCCGCGCCCTGGCCGAACTAGCCCGCATCATCACCGCCGACGAGCCGGTGCACATGAGCCTGCCGCCCGGGCGCGGCCAGGTCATCTTCCATCACGGCAGCCTCGAGCTGGTGTCGCAGTTGATCGAAGGCTCGTTCCCCGACCTGACGCCGGTGATCCCCAAGAGCTACACCACCCGCGCCGTGCTGGCGACCGATGAGTTCCGCAAGGCCTGCCGCACCTCCGACATCTTTGCGCGCGAGGCGGCCCACACCGCTCGCATCAAGATCAAGCCCGGCACCGACGACGCCCCCGGCCACGTCTCCATCTCGGCCACCTCGGCCGAGACCGGCGACAACCTGGCCGAGATTGACGCCTCGGTTGAGGGCGTGGCGGTCGAGATTTCGTTCAACGTCAAATACCTGGTAGACGTGCTCAACGTCATCACCACACCCAACGTCGCCCTGGAAGTCTCCAGCGCCACCAGCCCCGGCGTCATCCGCCCCGTCACGCGCGACGACTACCTGTACGTCGCCATGCCGATGCACATCGGCAAGTAACTGGCAACGGATGTTGTACCCGCTGCGCGTGTAACGGGTGCTTTGATGGTGGAGCGCGGGCCAACGGATACGAGTCGGTCGGCTAACAGTCAGTCGCCTGATCGTCTGCTGCGCCCAATCGCTCTGCCTGTCGCAGCCGCGTGAGAGTGCCAGCGAAAAAAATAGATGCGGGGTAGGCTTGCCTGTCCCGCATCTATTTTTTTCGATACGGTCGGTTCGGTCAATCTCAGATGCGCTTGCTGCGATGAGCCGGCCTTCGGATGTTGAACAGAGCTCCCTCTAGCAGTCGCCTTCCTGTCAAATTACCGCGATCGCCTTCTGCCGACTGCCCTGCGAAGCGTGCCGCCCGTGACTGCTACCTCCGCGCCACCAGCCGCCGATACTCCCCCGACGCCGCATACCGCCGCAACTCGGCGATGCGGCGCGCCATCAGTGGGTGCGTCGCCAGCGCCTCACCCAACTGGCTCAACGGCTCGGCATCCCGCGCCTGCACCTGCTTCAAGGCCCGCTCCAGATCGGCCGGGCTTTGGGCCTGCCCGCCCGTCGCCAGCTTCACCAGCGCCGAGATCGCCTTCTCCGGGTTGGCCGTCGCCAGCAGCCCGGCCCGGTCGGCCGAGTGCTCGCAGGCCCGGTTCCACGACAACAACGCCAGCCGCAGCACCGCGAACGCCGCCGCCGGGCCGGGGATGCCCGCCATGCCGCCCACCAGCGAGTTGAGCCAGGTGTGGCCTAAACTCACATGCCCCAACTCGTGGCAGACCACAAAGGCCACCTCGTCCGCGTCCAGCACCTGGATCAGCGCCGAGTGCAGCACCACCACCTTGGGCGACTCTAGCCCAAACGTATAGGCGTTCAGCACCCCGCTCGGCGCCACATACACCTTCACCGGCCCTGGCCCCAGCCGCGCCGCCCCGGCCTGCACCACCTTCCACAACTCCGGCGTGCGCTCGGCGTTCACCGGGCGGGCGCGGGCCATTAGGTCTTCGTGATGGGCGCGCGTGCTGGCGTAGGCCAGGGCCACCATCAGCCCCACAAACAGCGCGCTGCCGCACACCGTGGCCGTGGCGGTCAGGGCAATCACCCCCAGCACCAGCGCCAGCGTGCCGGCCAGCACCAACTGCTCGCCGGGGTAGCGATAACTCTCGGGCGAAAAGAGGCGCGTGCGCATGAGTGTGGGCTAGGCCGAAGCCGCCGCGCCGGCCAGTTCGGCCAGCGCCAGCGCGCCCAGCACCCCGGCCCGGCCGCCCAGCGCCGGCGGCACAATGTAGCGGTCAATCTCGGTCAGCACCGCCGGCATCTGCACATAACCGCCCAGCAGCCGCTGCACCTCGGCCCGCACCAGCGGAAAAAGCTGCGGCTGCTCCATCACCCCGCCGCCCAAGATCACGCGCTGCGGCGACAGGCTGAAGATAAAATTGGCGACGCCCGCCGCCAGGTACTGCGCCTCCAGCGCCCAGGCCGGATGGTCGCGCGGCAGTTGGGAGCCAGGCCGGCCCCAGCGCTCGGCCAGCGCCGGGCCGTTCGCCAGCCCCTCCAGGCAGTCGCCGTGGAAGCGGCAGTTGCCCGCGTAGGGGTCGGCCTGCCAGTCGTGCGGCACGCGGATGTGCCCCATCTCTGGGTGCAGCAGGCCGTGCAGCGGGCGGCCGTTGACCACCGCCCCGCCGCCGATGCCCGTGCCGACGGTTAGATACACGAACGTGTCCAGCCCCTGGGCCGCGCCCCAGCGCCACTCGCCCAGCGCGGCGGCGTTCACATCCGTGTCGAAGCCGATCGGCACGCCCAGCGCCGCCGCCAGCGGGCCGACCACATCCACCTGGCTCCAGCCGGCCTTGGTGGTGGCCGTGATGTAGCCGTAGGTGGGCGAGGTGCGGTCCAGGTCAATCGGCCCAAAGGTGCCGATGCCCAGCGCCGCCAGCGGGCCATGCGCGGCCTGCTGCGCCTTAAAGAACGCGACCACCGCCGCCAGCGTTTCGGCCGGGGTGGTGGTGGGGAGGCGGGCCTCGGCCACCAGCGTATCCGGCCCGGTCCCCAGGGCGCACACCAGCTTGGTGCCGCCGGCCTCCAGGCCGCCATAGTAGAGGGGCATAAGTGACTCCTGTGCGCGGGGCCGGGGTTACGGCGACGACGAGGCCGTGCCGGTCCAGGTGAATGTGCCCACGGCGCTCTGCGCGCCGATGGCTTCGTAGTTGGCCTGCCCGTCGCTGGCGGTGCCGGTCTGCCGCACCAGCTCCACCGTCCAGCTAAAGATGTGAGCGCTGGCCTCGGTCGGGCGCAGGCTGGGCGGCAGCGCCAGGCTGGTCTGCGTGGTCGCGGTCGTGTAGCGCCGGTTGCAGTTGCAGGTCAGGTCTTCCACGCGCACGCGGTAGAACTCGCTCGCGCCGAGCGGGCCGACCGCCGTCCAGCTCAGCGTCACCGTCGCGCCGGCCGCGAACGATTGGCCCAGCGTGGGCTGCACCAGGCTCGGCGCGGGCCGGGCGGTGGGCGGCGCGAACGTGGCAGTCGCGGCCGGCGTCAGCGTGGCGCTCGGCTGCGGCGTTGGCAGGATCGGGATATACAGCACCTGCCCTTCCTGGATGATGCCGCAATCGGCGATGTTGTTGGTGTTCATGATCTGGTCCATGGTCACGCCGAACTGGCCGGCGATGCCCAGGCACGAATCCCCGGCCTGCACCACATAAGTGGGATACGGCAGCGTGGTGCCCTGCGCCGCGCCGCCGCCCGCCCCGGCCGCCGCCGAGGTGGCGCGCACGCCTGGCGTGGGCGACGGCCGCGGCACCAGGAGAGTGTGGCCGACGGCGATGGTGCATTCGGGCCCCAGGCCGTTGAGCATGATGATGCTGTCTACGCTCACATCGTTGATCAGGGCGATCAGCAGGCACGAGTCGCCGTCCTGGACCGTGTAGGCCAGCGGCGGCTCCATCGTGGCCGTGGGGATGGGCGTGTCGCTGGCCGTGGCGGTGGCGGTCGGGGTAGGCAGCGGCGTGAACGTATTGGTGGGCGTGGCCGTGTCGAACAAATCCACCACCGCCTGCGGCATAGCCAGCGCGCCGGTGCCGATCAGCGTAAACACCACACCGATGCCCAGCAGCACGACCAGCAGCCCCAGGATAAAGGGGCTGGGGTAAAGCCGCCGGGGTGAACGTTTCAGCCGTCCGGCGGCGCGCTCTAAATCGGTGCCGCACACCAGGCAGCGGGTGGCCGTTTGGGCCACGCGCGAGCCGCACAAAGGGCAAAAGCGCGGCGGGGCCGGGGGCGGCAAGTAGACAGACGAGCGCTGTTGCATCCCGCGATTATACCCGGCGCGGATGAGTGCAAAGAGCAAAGAAAGAGAAAGATGTGAGCGTAGGCCGCGTTTGGGCCCACTTGCCAGCGCCGCCCGCCGCCCGGCCGATTTTCATGCCGACTTCTAACCCCGGCCGCTTGTTAGTAGAACAATTGATTCTTATCATACCTGCATGGCAACGACCGACCTGTTAACCACCGTTCATGTGCCTCTCAGCCGCTGCGCGCCCCCCGCCCAAGCCGCCGGTGACATTCGTGACGGCGATGACAACGATTGGGATGCTGATGACAACGGTGACGGCGATGACAACGAATTCGCGCAGCGCCCTCACGTCGCCGCCTCCCTCACAAAGTCACCCGCTGTACTCAGCGGCTCCCTCCCCGCCTAGCCGATCTACCTGCTCACCGAACCGGGCGTCGGCTACCGCTTCCTCGGCGACGCCTGACCGCCGCGCCTGCCTCCCGCCCTCTGCCGACTGCCCTCTGCTGACTGCCGACTTCTGCCCTCCACTTACCTCCAAAACGCCCTGAAAAACCCACCCCCCGCTTTTATTTGTCCGTAATGGGGTTCGCGCCGGTCTTTACTCCCGCCATATTCCGGCCAGATAAGATAAAATATTACCGCGGGCGATTCGCGCCCAATGGATTATCCACCGCCGGCGGGGCGTCTGCCGGCCGGTCTGAAAGTAAACACCTACCATGACAATTGTGGCCGAACCAAAACACGATCAAAACAACACCGGGGTGCAGCAGCGCACCACCGACTACCAGCCGCGCCGGTCGTTTCGCACCTGGCTCATCGGCCGGCCGCTGGCCACCGCCGACGCCGGGCACCAGACCATCGGCAAGGTGGTCGGGCTGGCCGTGTTCGCCTCCGACGCGCTCTCGTCTACGGCCTACGCCACGCAGGAAATTCTTGCCATCCTGGCCGTGGGCGGCGTGCTGGCCTTCACCTTTGCCTTCCCCATCGCCATCGCCATCGTGGCGCTGCTGGCGGTGGTCACCATCTCGTATGAGCAGACCATCCACGCCTACCCCGGCGGCGGCGGGGCCTACATCGTCTCGCGCGACAACCTGGGCGAGCTGCCGGCCCAAGTGGCCGGCGCGGCCCTGCTGACCGACTACATCCTCACCGTCTCGGTCTCGATCTCGTCCGGCGTGGCCCAACTGGCCTCGGCCTTTCCCGCGCTGGACGCCTGGCGCGTGGCGATTGCCGTCGGCCTGGTGGGCTTCGTCATGCTGGTCAACCTGCGCGGCGTGAAGGAAAGCGGGCTGACCTTCGCCGTGCCGACCTACCTGTTCCTGGTCATGATATTCATCACCGTCGGCGCGGGCTTCTTCCGGTTGCTGACCGGCCAACTGGGCACCGTCGTCAACCCACCGTCCATGCAGCACCTGGGCGAGGTCTCGGCCATCGGCCTGTTCCTGATCCTGCACGCCTTCTCCAGCGGCACCACCGCCCTGACCGGCATAGAGGCGATCTCGAACGGCATCACGGCCTTCAACAAGCCCGCCAGCAAAAACGCCGGCATCACCCTGATCTGGATGTCGCTGATCCTGGGCACGCTGTTCCTGGGCATCACCTTCCTGGCCGTGCACATCGGCGCGGTGCCGTCGGAAGAAGAGACGGTCATCTCGCAGTTGGTGCGCACGGCGCTGGGCGGGCGCAACGTGTTCTACCTGATGACCCTCGGGGCGACCACGCTGATCCTGATCATGGCGGCTAATACCGCCTTTGCCGACTTCCCGCGCCTGAGCGCGCTGCAGGCCAAGGACGGCTTTCTGCCGCGCCAGCTCACCTATCGCGGCAGCCGGCTGGTGTTCTCGCGCGGCATCGTCGTGCTGGCGGTGTTCGCCTCGTTGCTCATCATCGTCTTCCAGGCTAGCGTCACGGCCCTCATCCCGCTCTACGCCATCGGCGTGTTCCTGTCGTTCACGCTGTCGCAGAGCGGCATGGCCCGCCGCTGGTGGAAGATCGGCCACCTCAAGCCGGGCCAGGAAGTGAAGGAGTCCGGCTCGGTGCTGGTGGCCGACGCGGGCTGGAAGTGGAAGATGGTGCTGAACGGCTTCGGCGCGGTCTGCACTGTGATCGTGATGTTCATCTTCGCCATCACCAAGTTCCACGACGGCGCCTGGATCATCCTGGTGGTCGTGCCGGTGTTGGTGTTCATCTTCTTCCGCATCCACCAGCACTACAAAGAATTGGCCCGCAGCCTGTCGCTCGACCATTACGGCGCGCCGCCGGCCATCCGCCGCCACCGCGTGATCGTGCCGATCTCGGGGGTGCATCGCGGCACGCTGGCCGCCCTGGACTATGCCCGCTCGCTCTCGGCCGACGTGACCGCCGTGCATATCTCGATTGATGACGTCGAGAGCGAGCGCCTGCGCGCCAAGTGGGAGCGCTGGGGCGACGGCGTGCGGCTGGTGATTTTGGACTCGCCCTACCGCATGTTACTCGAGCCGCTGCTGGCCTACGTGGAGCACATTGCCGCCGTGCGCCAGCCGAACGAGATCATCACGCTGGTGGTGCCGCAGTTTGTGCCCAAGCACGCCTGGACCAACCTGCTGCACACCCAGACGGCGGTGCTCCTGCGCCTGGCGCTGCTCTTCCGCCGCGGCATCGTCGTGACCGACGTGCCGTATCAGACGGAGTAGAGGTCGGAAGTCAGAGGTCAGAGGTCGGAAGTCGGAGGTCGGAGGGGGATGGTAGGCAGTCGGCCCGCTTCGCGAACAAGGCAGCGGCCCTTCGTCATTGTGATGAAGGGCCGCTGTAGTTTGCTGGTGGTTGGCGCTGGACGGGGCGCAGCCGTGTGCGAGTGCCGACGAAAAACGAGACCTGGGAGTAGGCAACGCCTACTCCCAGGTCTCGTTTTTCGATAGGGTCGGTTTGGCTGATTTCCAGCGCCCACGCTGCGGTCAGGCGGCCCGTGGACGTTGAAGCGCCCGCCGGCCCTACGGCAGGAAGCGCTTGAGGTAGAAGCTCAGGTAGTGCAGCGGCTCGGCGGCGGCGGTGAGGGCCACGGCCGGCGCGTCGGGGCGGGCCAGCAGCACATCATATTGGCCCAGCGGCGTGGGTGTTGCAAGCAACCTAGCCTGGCCGGCGCCGTCGGTCACGTACAGGAACAGGTCCTCGCCCGGCGCGGGCGCTTCCAGCGTGGTCGCGCCGCCGGCCGGGAGGGTCGCGGCCGTCAGCCGGCCCTGCATGTGCTGGTCCATCGGCGAGCCGCCGCCGATCAGGTTGTAGACCGTGGCGTCGCCCACCCGGCGGCTGGGCAACTGCGTCTGGTTCACCTGCTGGTAGTGCGGCGCGAGGCCGGCGTGCTTGAAGTCGGCCACGTACCAGATCTGGATCACGCGCACCGGCGTGTCGTGGTCGTTCAGCTCCTGGTGCTCGATCCACTGGCCGGAGAACATGCGCTGCAATTCGCCCGGGCCGATGTCGCCGTTGCCGCCGGTGCTGTCCTCGTGGTGCAGCGTGCCTTCCAGCACCCAGGTGTAAATCTCCAGCCCGCGATGCGGGTGCCAGGTGAAGCCGCTGTGCGGTGCGATGCGCGTCATGTGCGCGGTCAGCATCCCGCTCAGGCGCTGCAAGGGGCTCCAGCCGCCGACCGCAAAGTGGCTGTTGAGCCAATCCACCGGGTGCAGGGTGGGGAAGCTGGCGGCCGGGTAGTGCTGCACGGGCCGCGCCTCGACAAACTCGGGCGCGATCACAGAGTCAGACATGGTTGGCATTCGTTTCTACCTCTCTCACGCACTCGCGGCCGAGAAGAACTCACGCAGGAAGCGGCTGGGCCGTAAACCTAACAAACGGGTCTGGGCGAAGCCGGCGCGGGCAGCCAGCGCTTGCCAGGTCGCAAAGGTCAGCGGGTGCGGCACCCACAGGTTGCCTTGGTCCACGTTGTATTCCACCAGCACAAACACGCCGCCCGGCTTGAGATAGCCCTTCAACAGCCGCACGACCGCTTCCTTGTGGCGGTCGGCCACAAAGTGCAGCGCGTTCGCCATCAGCAGGCCATCCAGCGGCGGCAGCCGGTTCGGCAGCGGCCTGGTGAAGTCGGCCGTCACCGGCACGAACGTCAGGCCAGGGGTGCGCGCCGCCACCAGCCGCGCCCCTTCGCGCAGCGCGCCCGCGTCACGGTCCACGGCGTAGAGCGTGCCGGCCGGTCCTAACAGCTCGGCCAGGGCCAGGGTAAACGCCCCGGTGCCAGCGCCAAACTCAGCCCACATCCCGCCGGGATTGGCGACGCCCGGCCGCAAGAGCGCCACATGATCTGCGTGCTGCATCTGGCCGCATTATACGCTGGCCGCGTCAGCGTTGCGTAAACGGGGGCCGGCACACGGGGGAGGTACGCCGGCTCGCAGGCCAGCAACAACAATGGAGGCAGGGCGCAGGCAGCGAGTGTTCCAGGGGCCGGGTGTCAGGGGCGGAGGTGACCAGGTTGAGACGGAGGTGGTTTGTCGCAGCCGGGTACAGGTGCCGTCGAAAAACGAGACCAGGCGGGTGACATGTCACCCGCCTGGTCTCGTTTTTCGCTAGGGTCAATTCGGCTGATTTCCAGCGCGCCGGCTGCGGTGAGGCGGCCCGTGGACGTTGGATTTCGGGGACGCGCGCGGGGTGAACGCACTATAATCAACTGGTCGGGGGACACACATGGGAGACCGCATCGCTATGGCAACTGTTGAAAGCCTGGATTGCCCGAACTGTGGCGCACCGCTGCCGCGCCAGTCCATGCAGACGCTGGCGGCGTGCATGTACTGCAACTCAACCATCCGCATCACGCCGGGGGCCGCGCCCGTGGCGACGCGCGCTGTCGAAGTGCCGCCGACGGTGATTGACGAGGTCAAGCGCCTGCTGCTGGTCAGCCAGCACGCGCCGGCGGTGGCGTATTACGCCAAAGAAGCGCAGGTGAGCGCCGAGGCGGCCGAGCTGGCGGTGAAGGGCATCGAGCAGAACATGGCCTATTACCCGCCGCTGCGGGTGTTGGGCGGGCTGCTGCTGGG
>Ga0163153_10008787_pt1 | contig 10386 bp, 12 predicted proteins | sample OliLakLV19MP6IB1_FD_148629 | JGI IMG/M metagenome (GOLD analysis project Ga0163153, IMG submission 148629) | Freshwater microbial mat bacterial communities from Lake Vanda, McMurdo Dry Valleys, Antarctica - Oligotrophic Lake LV.19.MP6.IB-1 | ecosystem: Environmental > Aquatic > Freshwater >...
GAAGAGGGGTTGTGCAACGGACGAAAGGTTCCCGGATGCCGGCACCGACGTGCACCACGCGGACTGCGCAGCAAGCTCACCCGTCTGCCTTGGCGCGACGGCACCTCGCCGCTCACTTGAGCCTGGATCCACCGTTTTGCGCGGGCGTTGCATCTCGTCGGGCTCGCCAGACGAGCGCCTCGCGATCACGCAAAACGGTGGATCCAGGCTGAGCCCCCGGCAGAGCGTCCGGCCGTTCGTCCGTGTGATCTGAGTCGGAAGTCCGCCGTAAGGGCGAAGGTGGTCGTCGCTTGTCCTCCCGACGTTGACGGAGCCGCGCTCGTCTTCGTGCGAGGTTTGCTGGCGTCAGTCGGGGGTATTGAGACGTCTATCTAATCGTTGAGAGGAGAGCGACGTGCGGGCCGTTGCTTGGCATGGGACTGAAGATATGCGGGTTGACGAGGTGGCCGATGCGACGATCGAGGAGCTGACCAACGCGATCGTCCGGATCACCTCAACGGCGATCTGTGGTTCGGATTTGCATTTGCAGTCGAGACTTGAGTCGGCCGTCATCAGGGTCGTTCCGTCGACCCGCTCAAGGCTGAGCGGCGACGTACACTCCGTCCGAGGAGCGACGGCGCCCGACATTCGCTTCATGACCACCGCCTCGATCGACGATGAAGCTGGGAGGTAGTTGCACGTGCAGCGATGGGACTTGACGGCAGCGAACGATGGAGGGAGAACGGGTCCACGAGTCCTCTTCTCGACCTCCGAAGCACGGGGCGTGATGATCGATCTCGCCGAGAGCGAGGTGATGAGTGACCACCAAGTGCGCGAGCGGGCGGTGGTCCAGGTTGTGTACGGGAGCGTGACGTGTACGAGCGGCGCGGACACCGCCGAATGTGGAGCGGGCACGCTCATCGTGTTCGAGCCGCGTGAGACTCATTCCGTTTGCGCGCTGCAGCCGACGCGGTTGCTGCTGGTGCTCGCGCCCTGGCCGGCACCGGAGCACTACGACGCCGCTGAAGGCGAGGACCCGCACGAGCTGCCGGTCAACGCGACGGAGCCGCCGGTCGGCGCCGCCTCTGGATAGCCTGCCGAGCCGACTCCCGGTTTGGCGAGGCCCGTGTCGGCCCGTTCGTCGATTCGGCGGATCTGGAGGCCGCCGCGACGGCGGTGGATCGAGAGGTAACGGACCCCGTCTGGGCCGGCCGTGAGCGCACGGCTCGCGCCCCGCGGAACGACGACAACGTGACCCGGGCGAACGTAATGCGTCACACCGTCAAGTACGACCCGGGCTGCCCCTTCTGCCACGACGATGACGACATCACACTCGTCGTTGACGTGCACCGCCGGGCCCTGGCCCGGAGGCCAGGCGAGAAGCGTGACGTTGAGCTCTTCGGTCGCATCACCCCAGATAGGGCCGCGCCCGACGCCAGCGAGCATGTCGACGATGCTCACCTTTCCTCCGGTCCCGCGCCCTCACCGGCCGTTGTCCGCTCCGGAGCCGGCTTGCCTCCGGCTTGCTCCTCCCACAACCGCTCGAGCTCTTGCCTTGTCGCCCGGTACGCATCACGCGGATCTTCTTGGGCTCCTTGCCGCTCGCGTGCGACCGCAGCGGCGGTCGCTCCGAGCAGCTCGAGTGCCTGTGTCTCGATGTCATTGACGATGGTCGCGGCCGGGCGAACGGCATCGAGGAGCCCGACGGTTTGGCCAGCGTAGATATGGGCTATGTCGTAGTCTTCGGTCGCCTTCGCCCGCCTGAACTCGTCCCGAGCCGAGCTCCCCTCGCCGAGTTCGTCCTCTCTGCCCGTCCAGGCCTCGCCAAACGGATTGCGAAGCGCACGGGCGCGGAACTCTGCCGGCCAGCCCTTGTCCTGGAGGCGGTCGTAGAGGCTCGTGTAGAGCGTCTGCGTCTCGTTGCTCGCGACGATGCGCGCGCGAGCACGCGGGCTGTTTCGCGCCTCTTCGGCGAGAAGGAAGGGCGTACCGATCCAGGCGCCTGCTGCTCCGGCAGCGAGTACTGCGGCCAGGCCGCGGCCGGTAGCGATCCCTCCTGCCGCGACAACCGGCCGATCGGTGAGCTCGAGGATGATCTGGAGCAGCGGCAGCGTTCCGACCGAACCCGTGTGTCCGCCCGCCTCGGTGCCCTGCGCCACCAGCACGTCGACACCGGCTGCAAGCGCGGTCTCGGCCCACTGCCGGCTCTGCACCTGCGAAGCGACCAGGATGCCCTCGGCGTGCAGCCGAGCCACATGCGGCGCCGAGTCGCCGAACGAGATGGCGATCAGCGACGGACGCGCGGCGATCGCAATGTCGAGCAGCTCAGGATGCTGATCAATCACCCAGGCGACCAGCCCGATCCCGAACGGCAGAGCCGGCCCGTTGCCCACGATCGCGAGCTGCCCTGCGATCTCGTCTTCCGTGTCGATCTCCTCGATCCCGACCATCCCGAATGCGCCGGCCTCGCTCACGGCCCGGGCGAGCAGACCACCTGCCTGCGGCGTCATCGGCGCATTCAGCAACGGAACCCTCACCCCGAGAAGATCGGTGAGTTTCGACGCGATCATGCGCTGACCTCCTGTCCTGACGTCCGGAACCGCAACACGTCAGACGCCCGCCCGCGCCAACGCGACCCTTGCCGCTTCACGTATCCGCGCTACGTCGCGTTCCGAATCGCCGAGTTGAGGCGCCGTCAAGTTCCCGGCGACGATCGAAACGGCAACCCCGGCCGCGGCAGCGGCAAGAGTCGCGGCAGCAGCGGCATCAGCACGCATCGGTTGCTTCCCCGCGCGAGCTGCGACCCGGGCGAGAACAGCGACCTCAGCCGCCCGCTCGGCAATCTCCAGCGGCACCTCTGACGAGCGCAGCAAAGCTACAACGAGATCGGCCCCACCCTCACCCGCGCGATCGTCGCGAACGGCCGCGATCACCGCCCCGACCACCTCGACATCTTCGTCCGCGAGAGCAACCAGTCGCTCGCGGTGACGATCAGCTGAGGCAGCCGTCTCGGCTCCTTCGGCCCAGGCCGATGAGTTTCGGCCGACCATCACGACCAAGCTGGCAGCGATCGCCGCTACGACCGCCGCCGCACTTCCCCCGCAGAGAGAGGGAACGGGAGCTTCGAACTCCTCGCAGAGTTGGTCGATTCGGGAAGGCAATGACTTTCTCACTGGCTAGCTGACGATCTCGGAGTCAATCCGTGTTGTTGCATCGCGACAGATTTGGGAAGGCGGCGGTCAGATGGCTCGGGGGACCGATTCTGCAACATCCGATGCCTCTCGCTACCGAGACTCAGTCAGGCTAGGCGCGAAGGTGCGCGGCCTGCTGCGACTCAAATTACCCGCTTACCGTCATGCGCCTCATTACGGGAAGCTTACTCACGCTAGTCCATCCCAAAGAGCGAACCGTCGCTCAAGGGGAAAGTCGGGGTATCCGTTCATGGCGGGGGCGCAATGTGGCCGATTGTGTGGCGCGCGAAGACCCGAGCCGTCAGCGGGCGAAGCGGAGGATCAAGGCGAGCGTGCTCTCGGGTCCAGGCCAGAGTTCTCTGACGAGCGGCTCTCCGCGCGAACGGACGAGACTGCGCAGGACAAGGGCGACGACGATCGCGTCATCGAGCTGCCCTGCCACCGGGATGAAATCCGGGACAAGGTCGAACGGCAGCGCGAGGTAGCCGACCAGCGCAGGCAGAAGAAGCTTCCGTCTCCGCGGCACGCGAGGGTCACGGGCAAGCCTGCTGACCCAGGACAACACAGTCAGGGATCAACGTCGCGAAGGCGCGCAGCACCGCTACCCAGAGTCTCGAGTGACTGTTTGCCCCGCGCTTCGACCGGGTAACAGGACGCATGGCGTTGCAAGAACCAAAGGCGGGGGTGCCACAGGAACGGGGCCTGCTCGCCCGACACACGGCAGCAATTCAGCTGCTTCGCCAGGGGCGCGAGGCCGACGGGATGCTGCTACTGAGTTACGTCGTCTGGCCGAACGCCACTCTCGAGAACGCCTCGCGGTTAGGGGAGCCGGGGTGTGGAACTCCATCCAAGTCGAGGTCTACGGGTCACGTTGAGCAGGCAAGGCCTGGGCGGCGATCGCGATGAGAGGGCCGTCGGAGCCGTCGCCGTGCGGCACTGCTCTGGTGCTCGTCGGCGTGTTCAACGATTATCAGCATGTCGACGGCACGGCTCTCTACACGTGTGGCGCTGTCGCTGCTGCCAGGGCCATCGGCCCTCGAGTTCGACCTCGAGCGCGAAGCTGAGGAACGTGCGGACGAGAACGATGATTGCGAGTACGCCGACACTCTCGAACGTCGGTGAGACGGCCACCGTACGGATGATGTCGGCCGCGACGAGGATCTCGAGCCCGAGGAGGACCGCTCGGCCGATGCCTTGCCGATAGCTCCGGTATCCGTCTGCATCTGTTCCCGGCCCGCGCATGAGCGCCAGAACCGTCGCGTAGGACACGCCGAGAACAATGGCCGCGACGCCAAGCGCATCCAACGTCTTCCCGACCAGCTCGATCGCGTCTGCGAACGTCACGTCCGTTACGTACCCCGACAACAGCTTGCGAAAACGAGGCGGACACAGAAAGCGGCCGACGCTCGATCTGCGGTCATGTTGCGCGTGCCGCGCGGAACGCCCCCGGCAGGCTGCGGAACCACCTCGCCAGCCGAGCGACATTCTTTCCAAACGCCGCGCAGGCGACAAGCCGCGGTCGTATGCCGAGGGTCATCGGACGAGAGTCAGGGGCGTGGAGGCTCCTGGTTACCTAGGAGGCCTCCACGCCCCTTTGCCTCACTCGTCAGTCCCAGTCGCGGTAGCCACTGCCGCCGGAGCCGTAGTAGCCCCCGAGCGACGACCGATAGTCGGCATCGGAAGACTTCGAGTCGTCGTACTCGGGCGCGGACTTGATCTCGTCCTTGTTCCGGTTGACCCAGACCCTCTCGTCCGCTTCGTCGACCTTCTTGATGACCCCAGCGGGGAGCATCACTTTCTTGCCGAAGATCCACGGGCCTGTGTCCACGACGACATAGCTTCCGTTCTGGTCATGCGTGGACTCGTCGATCTTGCCGATCGACCCGTCAAGGGCCTCCACATGGAAGCCGACAATGTTCGTACCTGCCGCCGGGTCAAACCCAAGCTGGGTGCGATCTCGATAGGTCCAGACTTCCTGCTGCATGTTTACTTCCTGCTGCATGGTTCTCGCCTCCTCTTGTTGGTTACCTACCCATACCCCACCGGCGATCGCAGCAAACCCCGCACAGTAGCCGGATGCTCATGCTCTAGCTTGCGATGCCAGCTGCGGCTAGCGTGGCGAGGATCAGGGTGGTTGTGCCGAGTGCTCCGTGGGCAATGACCAGGGGAATGGGGAAAATTGCTTCGGCGGGCGTTTCGGTTCGTGTAGTGGAGGTGCGGCCTCGCCATGAGATTGCCCACATGGAGAGCCCAAGCAGAGCGACGGCAACAAGCAGGGCTACGGCGACCCAGCCGATGACATTGTTGTCGGTGAGCACATAGATGACCCATAGGGCCAGACCGACGACAGCGATCGTGAGGTGGGGGAGCAGGCGCGTGGCGCGGATGCCTTCGTCTTGGCCGAGGCCGCCGTGGCGAAGCCACAGAGCGAACAGTGCCAAGCCGCCAAGAGCAGTGGCAATCCAGGCGACGAGTGCAGCCCATTGCACGCTATTCCTGCTCCTGTGTCCCGTCGGGCAATACGAGGGTGTCCAGCGGCTGAAGCGCGGGTCCGTGAAGAACATGACCGTCGGGGGCGAAGCGCGAGCCGTGACACGGGCAGTCCCACGTCGATTCTGCTGCGTTCCAGTTGACGGAACACCCCATGTGGGTGCATGAGGCAGATACCGCGTACAGCTCGCCATCGTTGTCTCGCGAGACGGCTTGCTTGGAGCCATTCGTTTCGACGATCGCTCCTTGTCCGGGTTGGATCGCGTCGACCGAGGCGACGATCTCCCGCGTGTCGTGGCCGACCGCGCGCCCGAGCTGACTAGCGGCAATCTTGGTGTTCTCGATCAGAAAGCTCTTTGCCGACGCAGCCAGGTGGCGCCGGTCGAGGTCGTAGAGTGTCGCCCAGGCCTTGGGAGCTCCCAGCGCGGCGGCGCTTAGAGCCAGAGCCGCTGCGCTACCGTTGCTCATCCCCCAGCCTGCAAAGCCGGTTGCAACGTAAAGGTCGCCGCTGTCGCCAACGCGACCGACGTAGGGAAGGCGATCGACGCTGTGATTGTCCTGGGTTGACCATCGATATTCCGTCGCCTCGACGGAGAAGTGCTCGTGCATGAATTCTTCCAAGATCGTGTAGCGATCAACTGCGTTGTCTTGCTGGCCAACCCTGTGCCCTTCGCCTCCGACGAGGAGAAGGCGACGGCCATCCTGTAGCGATGCGGTTCGCACCGAGCGCGTCGGCGAACCCGAGTTGATGAACATGCCTTCGGACACAGGCCCCTTGAGAGGGGCGGCGACGACGTATGAACGGCGCGGATGGATGCGCGTGACAAAGAACCCCTGCTCGACGATCGGGTAGTGCGTTGCGACCACGGCGACATCGGTCCGAACAGTGCCATGCACCGTCTTCACGTCATACGGGCCCCCTCCAGAGATCTCGACAACACGGGAATTGTCGTAGATCCGCACTCCAGCATCGACAGCGAGTCTGGCCAGAGCGAGCAGGTATTTCCTCACGTGGAACTGGGCCTGATTCTCGAGCATCAGCCCGCCAACTGCAGGGAAGGGAACGGCGCTCATGTCGGGTATCCGGCTGACAGCAAGCCCGGCTCGGTCGGCAGCGGCGAGCTCGGCTTCGAGCGCTTCGATCTGATCGTCGGATTCGACAACGACATAATTCGTGGCGGCCTCCAGGTCACACTCGATCGCATATCGGGAACAGAGCTCTGTGATGTGAGCGAGGCCGACGAGCTGAGATTCCGCATACTTCCGGGCTGCATCCTCTTCGAGGGTCTCGAGGTACGAGTAGATAAAACCGTGTCCGGCCGTCACCTTCGCAGTCGTGTAGCCGGAAACCCCAGCAGCGACCCGGTCAGCCTCAACGACAACCACCTTCCGGCCAGACTCAGCGAGCGACAACGCCGCCGTCAACCCGACGATCCCGGCACCGACTATCGCGACCTCGGAGTCGACATCTCCCGCCAGGCTGCCGTAGTCAACATCAGGCACCGAAGCCATCCAGAACGACAAGCGATCCGGTCTAGCCGACTCACCGAAATGCTGCAACGTCTTCACTCACCTTCCGGGGCAATGCGGGCGACGGGCGTGCAGCCGCCGACGATACGTACCCCCACGATTGACACTTCAAACACCCTGCGGCGCTGACCGAACCGAGGGTGGCCCATTGTGAGCCGTTCATCTGGCCCGCAGGGATGGTTCGCCCGCTGTCTTTGCCTCATGTCGAGCAGCGGCGGGTTGGTTCGCAACAGGCACGCTGCGACCCCGTCCGCTGCTGCTCACCACCCGCCTGCCCCACCTAGCCTCGAGGGCCGGTTGGCCCCCGATCGAAAGGAGGACGGAATGAGATTGCGTCGTCTGGTCACCATCGGATTGACCGCGTATGCAGGATGGAAGAGGCTATCCTCGCAGCGGATGGCCTCGGTCAGGGCTGGGCGATGAGCGCCTTCGGCAAGTCCGGCGGCACTGTCGGCCGCCCGGTTCGGTGTCCTCGTTCTCGGCGTGGGAGCCCAGGAGCTCGGTGCAGCGATGGAGGAAATCCCGGCCGCGGAGGCGACGAATCGACGAATCGGCCTCGGCGGTCCGGGTGAGGATTGAGGACGGGCGCATAGGCAACGTTGCCCGACTCCCCGACGGCCTCGCGATCGAGGAGACGCCACTCGACGATGAGGAGTCGCCCAAGGAGAGGACGGATCAGCAGCTCCTCGAGCTTCTCAACGAGCTACGGGTCGCGCTGCCGGGGGCGCAGTTCCTTTTCGCATTTCTCCTGACCGTGCCGTTCGCCCCGCGGTTCGACGATCTCCAGCAAGGACTGCGGGCTGTGTTCTACGTCTGCCTCCTCTGCACGATGACGGCGACGATCCTCTTGATGGCCCCGACCGTTTTCCATCGTGCTCGCTGGCAGCACGGGGACAAGGCCCAGGTCATCCGCGTCGGCCACCGGATGTTCCTCTCCGGCATGGCCTTCCTCGGGCTGGCGATGATCGCTGCGGTGTTCCTCGTGACCTGCGTCGTCCTCGGTGTCGCGGGCGCGGCCGTTGCGACGATGACCGGCGTGATCCTTCTTGGCGCCACGTGGTGTGTGTTTCCGCTCCACGCCCGCCACGCCGGATCAGATGAAGGCGCTGACCCACGTTCTGGGGTAGGCCGCACTCCTCAACCGTGAGGTAGTCCACTCGTCCTGGCAGGCTTGAAGGGGAAATGCCCGACCCACGATGCTGTCAAAGCCCCCACACAAGCAGCGAAAACGCAAGCAGCCGCCGCTTCTTCAACCGTGACATGTGGCTCCCCTTTTGTCGCCCGGATGCCACTACGGCATCGGGGAAACAGCCGACTATGGCAGCCGCGATTCAGGCTGGCAACTCCCTGCGGTTGCCGACGAAGTTCTGGCTCGCAGTGAAATGTAGTGCTGTCGCTCAAGCGGTTCCGTCGGTGGCGGCGAGTGGTCGTTTGAGGGTGATCGTGGTGCCGGTGATTGTTTGGTCGATCTTGACATCCGCAAACGCGTTCATGAGCGGCAGTCCGCGGCCTCGCTCGGTTGAACGGGGCCGCTCCAGCCACTGCCCTTGGTCGCTGATGCTGAGTGTGAGGGTGCGTTTTTCGGTGATGTAAGCGCAGACGCTGACGGAAGCCGCGGTTGCGACGGGTGAGTCCGAGAAGGTGGGATCGGTCTTGTAGGCGTGTTCGATCGAGTTGGCTACTGCCTCGTGCATTGCAAGAACGGCAAGCGCACTCGTCTCCGCGGGGACGCCGTAGCGCTGCAGCCAGCGAGCGAGGTCGTGCCTGACGGATGCGAGGGAACGAACGTCGGCGATCTCGGCGCGGTAGACAGCTGTCGGGGTGAACTGAACGGCGAGGAGCGCGATGTCGTCCTCGCCCTGCCCGGCCGCTCTCAGTTGTGCCGCCAACTCGTCTGCCAATTGTTGCGCTGGCAGGCGTGCGGCGTGGAGGGTGATCGTGTGCTCGGCAAGAAAAGTGAGTCCTTGATCGGTGCTGCGGCTGCGTTGCTCGTAGGCGCCGTCGGTGTAGAGGAGGAGCGCCTGGCAGTCTGCTAGTGGTTCCACGTAATCGCGGTAGCTGCCAATACCAACCCCCAATGGCGGGCCGCCCTGCACGTGGAGGAAGCGGCTTTGGCCGTCGGGGTAGAGCAGCAGCGGTGGCGGGTGCCCGGCGACTGCGAACGTGAGCGTCGCTGCGGCGGGGTCAACGATGGCGTAGAGCATCGTTGTGCAGTCGGCTCCCGCTATGCGGTCGGCGAAGGCAGACATGGCGGTCAGCGCCTCGGCAGGGCTGATCTCTTCCTGCACGAAGGCGCGAAACGCGCTGCGGAGTTGTCCCATCACGGCCGCAGCGCCCGGATCATGGCCGACGACATCACCGACAGCGAGGCCAACGCGGCCTTGTGCGAGCGGGATCGCGTCGTACCAGTCGCCGCCGAGGTTGAATTCCGCGGGCGAATAGGAAACGCCGAGCGCGAGGCCGGGCAGCTCGGGCAGCTCGGTCGGCAGCAGACTGCGTTGCAGCGAAACGGCCAGCTCGTGCTCGGCATCGATGAGCGCGGCGCGACCGAAGGCGGTCGCCGCCTGCGCCGCCACGTTCTGCACAGACGAAACCAGCTGCTCCTCTCGCTCCTGCCGCTTCTCATCCCACACCAGGAGCAAAACCCCTCCTATCCTGGGTGTGCTTGGAAACGGCATCGCAAGCGACGCCGAGGTCGCCGCGTCCAGACCCAGATGCGCCAGCGACGCTGCCGAGAGCGGTCCTTCCAGGCCCGCGAGCACCCCTTGCGCCTCCCGCAGCATCTGCTCTCGACCGGCCAGGCAGCGGCTGCCCTGCGCCGCTAGAACGGCGCCGTTTGCCCAGGCGACGACCGCGACTCCGCTCGCATTCGTCTGCCGGGCGAGCTTGCCCGCCACGATGTCGGCTACCTCCGCCGGCGTGGCTGCGTCCGCGAGCGCCGTCGAGAGCCGATGCAAAGCTGCCACGCGGGCGCGTGCACCCTCAAGCGCCCTCTCGCGCCGACTTCCCAACACGAACAACGCAGCCAGCATGACCGACACCAACAGCCCCGCGCCCGCTATGAGCAGCGGCGCCAGCAACGCGACACCGCCACTGGAACGCACCGCGACCGACCAAGTACGCCCGCCCACTTCAACTGGCCTCACTGTCGCCCCCGAAAGCGGCTTCGGCGACCCGATTAGCACACCACCACCCA
>Ga0163153_10008788_pt1 | contig 10386 bp, 5 predicted proteins | sample OliLakLV19MP6IB1_FD_148629 | JGI IMG/M metagenome (GOLD analysis project Ga0163153, IMG submission 148629) | Freshwater microbial mat bacterial communities from Lake Vanda, McMurdo Dry Valleys, Antarctica - Oligotrophic Lake LV.19.MP6.IB-1 | ecosystem: Environmental > Aquatic > Freshwater > Lake...
CCTTTGGGACTGCGCGACAAAGGCCACCTGGGCAGCGGTTACTACGCCGCCGCCAATCCGCCTGTCGGAGCCGTCTTTACCTATTATCTGAATAATGACATCAAAACACTGAAGGCAAAGCGTCAGGAGGCGGAAAAAGCGAAATTTGACAAAAAAGAGGTTGTGAATTACCCTGAAATAGAAGATCTACGCAAAGAGGACGAGCAACCGGAACCCTATCTGTTGTTTACCATCGCGGATGCAGCGGGAAAAGTGGTGCGTCATCTCAAAGCGCCGGCAAAAAAAGGGTTGCAACGCACCGTCTGGGATATGCGCTACGCTACTTCCGCGCCGGCCCTCGGACGTATGAAACTTACCCCTGATCAGTTGTTTGGCGAAGAAGACAAAGGGTATTTAGCCATGCCGGGACAATATTCAGTGTCGCTCAGCAAATTTGAAGACGGCGTTTTGAGCCAACTCGCCGGGCCGGTGTCCTTTAGAACGAAATCTTTGAACAATGCCACCTTGCCTGCTACCGATTTAGTTGCTTACCAGGCATTTTGTGAAAAGGTGTCCAATCTACGCCGCGTCGTAAGCGCTGTTAATATTATCCGGGCAGAACAAAACAGCCGCTTGAGCGCCATCCAATCTGCATTGCTCGATATGCCGGCCGCCCCGCAGGAACTGACGCAAAAGGTGTATGACATTGAACGCAAACTGAACTCCCTGAGACTTGAACTCAACGGAGATAATACACGCTCCCGGCGGGAATTTGAAACCAATCCTTCCATTACCGGACGTATGAATTTTATAGAAGATGCTATGTGGAATACCACTTCCGCGCCGATTGAAACCGTCAAAACGGCATATCAAACAGTGTCGAAAAAGATATCGCCCCTGATGGACGAATTAAAATCGGTGGACAGGGATATACGGGCCGTAGAACAAAGCCTGGAGATCAACCGCGCACCCGCAACGCCGGGCCGCTGGCCGGAATGGCGGCAGGAGTAGAAGTGACCGGGTTTGAAAGGTTGGAATGGTTTGATAGTTGGAGGGTTTGGCATGTTGAACCGCTCTTTCTTTCAAAACCACCTTGTATCTGGTACATTTTCGGTGCCTTTGAATATTTAGGCGCACATGGCAAAACGTCATATGCGCCTTTGTTTGTTTTTGGCAAAAAATGCATTTTGTTTAACTTTAATGCGTTCATTCCCGAACACACTTCCACAATTCATGTTTTTTGATTTATTCAATATTAAAATCCACAAACAAATTCCTTTAGCAACATGAAAAATCTAATCACCACAACATTGCTGCTGCTATTTATGACAGCAACCGTGCTGGCCCAAACCGCCCGGGTTCAAATTATTCATAATTCGCCGGATCCAACGGTGGACGTGTATGTGAATGGCGTCAATACATTTGACGACTTCACTTTCCGCAGTGCAACAGGGTTCCTGACCTTACCTGCCGGTATCCCTTTGACAATTGCCATTGCGCCTGCTTCGAGCACTTCTGCCGCAGACGCTATTTTTAATGCCGATGTCACATTCGATAATGGAAAAACGTATGTAGTCACGGCTTCCGGTATTGTTTCCGATCCGGGTACTCCGTTTACCCTGATAGCAGACCCCGATGGCCGCGAAACGGCGGCAGGCGGTATGGGTATGGTTGACCTTTCCGTGCTGCACGGCGCACCCGATGCTCCTGCCGTGGATGTGGCTGTCCGTACGGTGGGTAACATTGTAAATAACCTGTCTTACGGGGAATTTACACCTTACCTAAGTGTAGCGACAGGCGACTATTTTTTAGATGTAAAACCGGCCGGCAGCAGCACTATTTTAGCGACATACCGCGCTAATCTGACCGGCGCCAGTGGTCAGGCTATTAAAATCTTGGCCAGCGGTCTGTTGGGTGGTTCCCCAGTCTTCGGTTTGTACGCTGTTTTTGCAGATGGAACGGTTACGGCTTTGCCGCTTAGCCCGGTAGCTCGGGTACAAATGATTCACAATTCGGCTGATCCGAATGCCGCCCAAGTGGATATTTACAAAAATGGCAGCCTGTATGGCAATGATTTTGCTTTCCGCACGGCCACTGAATTTGCATTTGTACCAGCGGATATCGTGATGAATGTTGGTATTGCGCCTGCCAACAGTACTTCCGTAAATGACACAATTCAAAATTTCCAGTACACTTTTGAAAACGGAAAAACATACGTGGTGTCAGTCTTAGGTATCGTAGGAGATGCCACCACACCTTTATCGCTCCATATCAACAGTGTGGCCCGGGAAGCTGCCACTTTGCCCGGCAAAATAGACGTGGCGGTATTGCATGGCGCTACCGATGCCCCTGCGGTTGATGTGGATGCGGTATATGTAGCCGATAATTTGATTCAAAATCTATCGTACGGCAACGTAACGGAGTATCTCAGCCTTGATCCTGCCATATACGATCTGGCTGTGCGCGCCAGTGGCAATCCGGCTGTAGTGGCCACTTTCCGCGCCGACCTGAGCGCACTGGGGGGCGCTGCTGCATACGTATTTGCCAGTGGATTGCTGAGTGGAACGCCTGGTTTTGGGTTGTTCGCAGCCTTAGCGGATGGCACAGTTGTCGCTTTGCCCCTGGCGCCTGCCGCTGCCCGGGTACAGGTTGTTCATAACGCTTTGGCGCCTACGGTTGATGTGTATATGGGCAATACGCAATTGATAGATAATTTTGCTTTCCGGACAGCTACTCCTTTTGTAGACGTAGCGGCAGACCGCTCGCTTTCAGTTGGAATTGCATTGGGCAATAGCAGCACGGCGGCAGACGCCGTAGCAACCGTTCCGGTTTCATTTGAAAGCGGGAAATCATACATTGTTTTTGCCTCCGGTATTTTTGCCGGCGATCCTGGCTTTGAATTGCTCGCATTCGAGGCACAGGAAACGGGTACGACGCCGGGTTCTGTAGATGTGGCTGTGCTGCATGGCGCGCCGTTGGCTCCGGCAGTGGATGTGGATGCGGTTTATGTGGCAGATGATTTTATTGACAGCCTGGCTTATCGTTCTTCTACAGGCTATATCAGTCTCCCTGTCGCTATTTATGACCTGGCAGTACGAGCGCATGACAACCCCGCTGTATTGGCAACGTTTCGGGCCGATCTGAGCGAAGCAGACGGCGGAGCAGGATATGTTTTTGCCAGTGGGCTGATTGGCGCGGTTCCTGCTTTTGGTTTGTTCGCAGTTTTCCCTGACGGTACCGTAGCAGCGCTTCCGGCATCCCCGACTGCTCGCGTACAGGTGATCCACAATGCGCCGGATCCGACAGTGGATGTGTATCTGGGTAATACCCGGCTGATCGATAACTTTGCCTTCCGCACAGCCACGCCGTTTGTAGACGTACTGGCTGATCGCACGGTTGATATTGGTGTTGCGGGAGAAAACAGTGCTTCTGCTGCAGATGCTTTGGCTACGTTTCCGGTTATTTTGCCTGAAGATGGCGTATTTGTAGTGTATGCTTCCGGTTTGCTGGGCGACTCGCCTGCTTTCACACTCATTCCGGTGGAAGGCAGAGAAAGCGGCACGGATGAAGCAAAAGTAGACCTGTCCGTTTTCCACGGTTCTCCCAACGCTCCCGCAGTGGATGTGGATGCAGTGCTGGTGGCCGACGATTTGATCGACAACCTGACATACGGAACCGGGACGGGTTATATCAGCCTCGATACGGCCATTTATGACCTGGCAATACGGGCGCATGACGACCTGAATGTGGTGGCTACTTTCCGCGCCGACATCACCGGCCTCGCCGGTGGCGCTGCCCAGGTATTTGCCAGTGGCTTGCTGGGAGGTACACCCGGCTTTGGCATTTATGTTGCACTGCCTGACGGTACGGTCTTTCCACTGCCGCTCACGCCCGATCCTGCAAGGGTTCAAATCATCCACAACGCCATTGCTCCGACGGTGGATGTGTACGCCGGAAATGTTCGCTTGCTCGATAATTTTGAATTCCGCACCGCCACGCCTTTTGTAAATGTACCAGCTGAACGCCCTGTTTCCATCGCAGTCGCAGGAGAAGACAGCGCGACGCCTGACGATGCAGTGGCTACTTATTCGCTCCATCTGGAATCGGGCAGATCGTACGTTGTGATGGCGGGCGGCGTATTGCTCGGCACGCCGGGTTTCGACCTGTTTATCAATGAAAATGCGCGTGAAGTGGCTGAAAATCCGGCAAATGTAGAACTTGCACTCTTTCATGGCTCACCTAATTCAGGGCCGGTGGATGTGCGTTTGTTGAGCGGCCCGATTCTTTTTGACGATATTGCTTTCGGCGAGTTTTCGGATTACCTGAGCGTGCCCGGCGCAGCATACCAGATTGCCGTGACACCGGCCAGTGATAATAGCACCATCATCGCTTCTTACCTGGCAGACCTCAGCGGCGTCACCGGCGCAGCCGTGACCGTGTTTGCATCCGGTTACCGCGGCGGACTGGAGCCGGGTCTTGAAGTGTGGGTGGCTCTGGCCGATGGTACTACTTTCCCATTGCCGCAATTGGTGAGAACCAATGAACTGGTGGATAAACTGGAGGCCCTGCAATTGTCGCCCAACCCGACGAAAGGCGATTTGATGGTGCAGTTCAACCTGAATTTGACTGAAAACCTGCGCTATGCCGTACGCGATCTTGCGGGCCGCATGGTGCTGGAAGGCGATTTCGGCGTCGTGCCAACCGGGGTTTTCAACCAACAGTTGAATGTACGCGGCCTGACCACAGGCATGTACCAGTTGGAAATTCGCTCGGATGCAGGTGTGAAAACCAGTAAGTTCGTGGTTAGTGAATAAATCTGGGTGTCAAATGGAACGGATTTGATGGTTTGCAAGGTTTGATGGTTTGAAGTGTAAACTCATGGCTTTAAGTTACCACCTCAAACCATCAAACCTTTGCAAACCATCAAACCCGTTCCATTTTCATCTCCTACTTCAACGCCCCGACAATCACCGCAAAATCATCCGCTTTGAGCGATGCGCCGCCGATCAGGCCGCCATCGACGTCGGGTTGTGAGAAGAGTTCGGCAGCATTTTGTGCGTTGCAGGAGCCGCCGTACAGGATGGTCGTTTCATCGGCTACACTTTTGCCGTATTTTTTAGATACCAGTACCCGGATCGCGAGGTGCATATCCTGGGCTTGCTGGCTGCTGGCAGTACGGCCGGTACCGATGGCCCAGATGGGTTCGTAAGCAATCACCACTTTGCGGAAATCCTCTTCTTTTAAGTGGAAAAGGCTGGCTTTCAATTGTTTAGCCACATATCCAACATGCGTATCCACTTCCCGGATATGCAAGGGTTCGCCACAGCAAAAGATCGGGCGCATCCCGCGGGCAAGTGTGACATTGACTTTAGCAGCCAGCACATCGTTTTTTTCCTTGAAATACATGCGGCGTTCGGAATGGCCGATGATGACAAATTCGGCGCCGACGGAAGCGACCATATCTGCGGAAACCTCGCCAGTAAAAGCGCCTTTTTCCTCGTGGTGGCAGTTTTGTGCGGCTAAGTGAAAGTATTTGCGGACTTTCAACATTTTACCTACGTCGCGCAGGTGGGTGAGCGGCGGTGCGATCACTACCAGACCTTTCGGTTTTTCCACCTTTTCAAGAATACTTTTTGTCAATTCAAGCCCTTCTTCGAGGGCTTTGTTCATTTTCCAGTTTCCGGCTACTATTTGCTGGCGCATATCGGGAGAGAGTGTTTAATAAATGTTTTTTTCAGGCTGCCAAAGTAGGGTTTTTATGTGTTTTGGTGCTTCTGTGTTTTAGTGCTTCTGTGTTTTAGTGTTTTAGTGTTTTAGTGTTTTAGTGTTTTAGTGTTTGGGGATGCTTTGCCTTTGGCAACATTGAGTGGCTTAGGCGAAGCACTCCCAAACACTAAAACACTAAAACACTAAAACACCAAAATACCAAAACACCAAAACACCAAAACACTAAAATACCCAAACACTAAAACACCCAAACTAATCCCCCCATCTGCGGCGTTGATCGAAAAAGTAAATTGTACAGAGGAGAATTAAATTCTTTTGCTGTCGGTAACATTGTGCCGCTCCTTATTTGCACCTTGTTGCCTTAAATTTATGAAAACCCGTAGTCTGCTCGATCGTATTTATGGTTTTTTATACCAGAGGCCGGTATACCACGGGCTGTTTTGGCTGTTGTTGTTTAGCCTGATTTTGTGGGCAGATTACGAGAAAGGTATCGAAATGCGTTTTGCGCTGGGCAACGAACTGATCCAGTTGTTGTTCTACGCGTTTTTGGTGTATCTGAATCTGTTGTACCTGATTCCCAATTACTTGGCGCGATACGCCTTTGTTTATTTCGGGCTGGTACTGGCTGTTTGCGCCTTGGTAACGCCGATTGAGGTGCTGGTTTTTTACCTGAAATTCCACGATCAACCACTGTATCGGGCGCGGCTTGTAGAGACGCAGATTTGGATTTTTATCGGCAATGTAATCGTCATTTTTGTCTCCACGATTTTACGGGTGATTATGGATTGGTGGCGTTATCAAAATGAAAAACAAGTGCTGCTAACCCAGACCATGCAGTCGGAACTACGTTTTTTGAAAAGTCAGATCAACCCGCATTTCCTGTTCAATACGCTGAACAACCTGTATGCACTGACCCTGAAAAAGAGTGATAAAGCGCCGGAAATTGTACTGAAACTGTCCGAAATCATGCGTTACATGTTATATGAGTGCAATGAGCGCAGGGTGCACCTCACCAAAGAGATACAGTACATCTACAACTACCTCGACCTCGAGCGTTTGCGCCAGCCCAAAGAAGCCGATATTCGTTTTGTGGTGGAAGGCCAGATCAGCGAACAAATGGTAGCGCCCCTGCTGTTTATCCCGTTTCTGGAAAACAGTTTCAAACACGGCCTGAACAATCAGTTGCAAGTCGGAGGATTTGTCCGGCTTCGCCTCCGCGTCATAGGGGAAGACCTTGAATTTATTATTGAAAACAGCAAGGCAGAACGTTTGCCCCGCCAGGATCATCCGCGCAGTGGCGGTATCGGATTAGCGAACGTCCGGCAGCGGCTGCAAATGTTGTATCATGAAAACCACACCTTGATCATACAGGATGAGCCGCATCGATATTCGGTTACTTTACAGTTGAAAATGATATAAGGAACGGTGTCAAAATAACTTCCCCATTTGATGCCATTCTTTTGCCGTCATCCGTCCCATCTTTTTGTTCAATAGCGCTGCTATTCGCCTCAAAAGATAGTTGGTTGACGCCAAAATAATTGGCCTGAAATTGGAAACTTCTTTTGACACCGTTCCTAACACAGCATACTTTGAAATTAAAATTCTGAAAAACTTGACTTGTTCAAAGCATACAATCTACCTTAGTCCAGCCTTTTAAAACCACACATCCGAAAACTGAAACCAACTGTGCCATGCTGAATGTGCTTATCGTCGATGACGAACCCTTAGCCCTCGATGTACTCGAGACTTATGTAGGTCAGATTTCCGACCTGAACCTGGTAAAAAGATGCTCCAATGCTTTGGAGGCGAATGAGGCATTGAAGGCCCATCAAATTGACCTCATGTTTCTCGATATTCAAATGCCCCAACTCACGGGTATAGATTTTGTAAAAACCCTGATCCATCCTCCGATGGTGGTTTTTACCACGGCCTATCCGAATTACGCGATTCAGGGTTTTGACCTCAACGTGCTCGACTATCTCCTGAAACCCATTTCGCTGGATCGTTTTATGAAAGCGGTCAATAAAGCGCTGGAACAATCGGAACTGGCGCAACGCGATCTGGCAGCATCCAGCATTCCCGCCAGCACGCCTCAAAATGACGGGCTTGATTTCTTTTTCGTAAAAGCGGACAAGAAACTGGTAAAAGTGAATTTTGAAGACATCATTTACATCGAAGGTTTGAAGGATTACGTCATTATTCGCCTCATAGCAGGCCGTGTCATTACCCTGCAAACGATGAAAAGCCTCGAAGACCGCCTGCCAAAAGGCCGCTTCAAACGCATCCACCGCTCTTACATTATTGCCATGGACAAAATCATGGCCATCGAAGGAAACATGATTGAAGTGATGGAAAAAGAACGACCGAAACTGTTGCCGATCGGTAAAAATTACCGCGACGACTTGCTGGTACTTATTGAAAAAAACCGCTTGTGAGTAGATGACTATTAACCGTGTGCAAACGGCTGATGCGGAATTGCTCCGTTCCTTTGCGGAGCGCACGTTCCGTTTAGCGTACGAAGCCAATAACAATCCACACGATTTTAAAGAATACTGCGAAAAATATTTCAGCCTCGGACAAATAAAGGCTGAAATCGCGCACCCCTTTTCCGGGTTTTGGTTCGCTTATATCGGCGAACAGTTGGTCGCTTACCTGAAACTCAATTTCGACCACCATCCGACTGAATTAAACAGCCTGAACACCGTACAGATTGAACGGATTTATGTCGAACCGGCCATGCAAGGCAGGGGCATCGGGGAAAAGGTGCTCCATTTTGCCCATGAACAGGCATCCATTGCAGGCGCCGAGTGGCTATGGCTCAGCGTCTGGCAGGCCAACCCGCCCGCCGTCCGTTTTTATGAACGCTGCGGGTATCAAATTTTTGGAACGGAAACCTTTGTGGTGGGTACGGACACGCAATTGGACTGGCTGATGAAAAAACCGGTTTAGTTAGGAAAAAAGCAAGGGGCAAAATACAAGACAGCCGTCAGATGATTGCCCCTTGCCCTTTTTAATTCCCCTGTTTCACAAATTTGAGCGTATCGTTGCTGAAAGGCGTACTCAGTTTGATAAAATAGATTCCCTGCGGATAATGGCTTATCTGGATAAACCTGGCCTGCGGACCTTCCAGCAGTTGTTCATTGCTGGCAATGACCTGGAGCAGTTTACCGCTGCTGTCATACAATTCGATGTTCGCAAAACTGTCTTCAAACATCCAGAATTCATACACGGCGATGCCGTTTGTAACAGGGTTGGGCCTGAATGTGGGTTTTCTGGGAAAACCGTTGCCCACAAGTGTTTCGCGTAAAAAAACAGGACTGCCGCTGAGTTGTAATTGACGGGTATTTACCAATTGGCCTACCCGGCTTTTGCTGTAATTCCATAAGCGGGCTTCCATATATTGTACATTCAGTTCGGGTGGAAAAGTATAAGTAGCCTGTGCCGTTTCGTCGTTGTCCAGGTTGGTGACAGCCCACAAAACGTAAGTATACTGTCCCAAATCAGAGCGAAAAGCGGCACCCCGTATGTTGTCGGGGAGTTGCAACTTGTTTGTACGTACCGGGTCGTATTGGGCCTTTCCCAACATTTCCTCGGTCGTTTTCATAGCCCACGCCACGGAATTGGGTTTTCCGTTAAACGGAACGATATTATTCAGGTTTTCAAAAAGGCCCATAAATGAAAATTCATTATTGGCTTCACTGGCGGGTTTTTCATCGGATAGCGCATACACGTGCATCTGGAGCACCTTGCGTTTCTGGGCTGTAATAAGGGTTTTAATCAAAAAGTTGACCTGGCTTTCTTCCGACCCCATGTATTCTCCGAATGCCCTGCGCGGCAGGTTGAACTCCGTACAAATCCAGTGTTTTGCCGGATAAACGGTGTTGTTGTAACCATGCGTTTTTAGCACGGCGTCAAATTTATCCATCAGTCGCCAGATGCCATCGACCGCCCGGTCGGAGTGGCGGTAATAGCGGAAATTATTGATGTCATTGCTCCATTCCCGCAACGAATTGTCGAGGTGCGGATAGGAATGAAAACTCATTACATCAAAATAAGCGCCGCCTTTGAGCGGGTAGTCGGTACTAACCGTGCCGTCAAAAGGATTGTCGGTATAGCGGCAAACGACGTCTAAGTAACTGGGCCAGCCCAAACCGCCAACGGCGATAAACGCCTCAGGATCAACGGATTTAATCACTTCATAGCTGATCCGCAGCAGGCGAACATAAAAATAAGCGGGTGATTTGAGTTTGGTTTCACAAGGTTCGGGCGCATTTTCCCACCAGTTGCCCGGCATACCCGGTTCTTTCCAGGCATTTCCGTTGTCCACATCCGGTTCATTCCACACTTCCCAGATACGGATCAGTCCTTTGTAGGTGTTTGCCGCTTTCCAGCAATACAGCGCGTATGGGTTGTTGTCGTTGACCGGTGTACCGTTTTCGCCGTTGTCCCAGATCGGTTCGTACAGGTTTTTAAACAGTTCGCTGCGCTCGCCGGGGCAGTAGAAAGCCTGATCTCGGTTTGTTTCGCCCGGGAATCCGATGATGGCCACCACATTTTGCAGGCCGATGCTGTCGTAATATTGAAAATGCTGTTTGCGAATATCGTAGCCCCAGTAATCGAGAAAATGTTCAAAAAGGCCGGGCCTGATCGTGGTCACGCCCATGCCTGGCACCTTCCCGT
>Ga0163153_10008789_pt1 | contig 10386 bp, 10 predicted proteins | sample OliLakLV19MP6IB1_FD_148629 | JGI IMG/M metagenome (GOLD analysis project Ga0163153, IMG submission 148629) | Freshwater microbial mat bacterial communities from Lake Vanda, McMurdo Dry Valleys, Antarctica - Oligotrophic Lake LV.19.MP6.IB-1 | ecosystem: Environmental > Aquatic > Freshwater >...
GGGTAGGGCAAAATATGGAAAAGGCAGCCTTGGCAAAAAAGAAAATCTAATCGGGTTTGAAAAGTTGAAAGACTTCGCTTGCTTGAGAGGTTGAGAACGTTGATGGTTGAGAAAGCATTGGTAATCACTGATTAATTATCTTCTTGTTCAAAACCACTTTGTATTGACAATAATAAGCAGGTGTCCAGTCTGCAAGCCTGGAATACTCATCCCAAAACCATAAACACTGCCAAGCGGGATGTCTCTCACTTCTCACTTCTCACTTCTCACATCTCACATCTCACTTCTCACTTCTCACTTCTCACTTCTCACTTCTTACATCCCTACCCACTTACTCTTACTTTTCCCGCTTGCGATCACCTTTTCAATAAACTGCATCCCGCGTACGCCGTCCTGTACGCTGGGGAAGTCCGTATATATCGGATCGGGTTCCCGGCCTTCCATGCGGGCGCGGATACAAAAAGCGAAATTGCGGTAGATATTGGCGAAGGCTTCCAGGTATCCTTCCGGGTGCCCGGCGGGGATACGGGTATGGGCCAGCGACTCCGGGTACAGTGGCCCTACGCCGGTGCGGTATATCTGGGTCTGTTTGTCCAACCACTTCACAATCAGGGTATTGGGTTCCATTTGCCGCCATTCCAGGCCTCCTTTTTCGCCATACACACGGATATTCAGGTTGTTTTCCTCACCGGCGGCAATTTGGCTGGCATGCAGGATACCTTTGGCGCCGTTGTTAAAATGCAGTAGCACATTGCCGTCGTCGTCGAGCAGGCGGCCCTCCACGAAGGTGCTGATGTCGGCGCAGAGCTCAGTGATATGCAGCCCGGTGATGTATTCCGCCAGGTTTTCGGCGTGGGTACCGATGTCGCCCATAGCGCCTGCGATGCCACTGCGGGAGGGGTCGGTGCGCCAGGCGGCCTGCTTCGATCCGGTATCTTCCACTTTGGTGCTGAGCCAGCCCTGCGGATATTCCACCACTACTTTCCGGATCGGGCCGAGTTCGCCGTGCCGGATCATCTGGCGGGCTTGTTTGACCATCGGGTAGCCGGTGTAGTTGTGCGTGAGGGCAAAAATAAGTCCCGATTTAGCTACTATTTTTTCTAAGGCTAAGGCCTCTTTCATATTGAAAGCCAGCGGTTTATCACAGATCACGTGGAAGCCGTTTTCAAGTGCCATTTTGGCCGGAGCGAAGTGGACGTGGTTGGGCGTCACGATGCTGACAAACTGCATCCGTTTGTCCGGGCGCAGGCGTTTTTCCCGTCGGATCATTTCTTCGAACGTACCATAACAGCGGTCCGGGGGGAGGGATAATTGCGCCCCGGAGGCGCGAGAGCGTTCGGGATCGCTGCTGAAAGCGCCGCAAACCAGTTCGATTTCACCGTCTAAAGCGGCAGCCATGCGGTGTACGCCGCCGATAAAGGCGCCTATGCCACCGCCGACCATACCCATGCGTATTTTTTGTTTCATGCGATTGGTTATTCGTTATCAGTTATTCGATATTATAATCAAGCCGCTCAAATCGAACAAACTTTATAAAAATCATACATCGAAGAAAAAATCATCCTCTAATTCGTAATACTTCACAAAGTCCCGGAATGCCTTTTCCTCCTGGATGGCCTTTATGTTTTTTTGAATACCCTTGACCATTTCCTTTTGGTGGCGGATATGTTGTTCTATGTTGGCCAGCATCCACGGACGTTTGGGCGCAAACAGCATGGCGTACAGGTTGCCATTGCCTTCCGGCGAAACGAGGAAGAGTTCCTGCTCCAGTTCTGCCACTTGTTCCTGGAGCGTTTGATTGAAATACTTGAGCTGTGCGTTGTCAAAATCGGCAATCACATTGTCGCGCTCGCTGAGCAGCGACATTTGCAGTTCGAGCAGCCGCAGGTGATCGTCGGCTTCGTAGGCGGCGGTGATTTGTTTCATCACCTCGGTTTTTTCCAGACGGCGTTGTTCGTCCGGCTCTTTGTCTGGGTGAAAATGCCGGATCAGGTCTATGTATATTTTTTTGGCGGTTTTTTTGACGCTGCTTTCGGCCGCTAACTGGCTGTCCGATTTACCTTTTTTGGCGCGTTTTTCAGCGCGTTCGCGTTCGGCGGCTTCATATTCCGCCTGTTTGGCGTTCATTTTTTCATACATACTTTCGGGATCGTCCAGGTCTTCTGCCGCTACATCCATGTCGAACATATCGTTCATCATTTGTGCGGCCATTGTTTTCATGTCCTGTTCCATTTCTTCCCTGATCTCTTCATAACTGCGTCCGCTGCCTTCATATTGGGCGTAGAGTTCCTGCAATTCCACATCATCTTTGTAAAAAGGAGTGGCGAGCAAGTGACCTGCTTCTTCCAGCAGGATCAAGCCAAATCTTTTCGCTTGTTTTTTACCTAATTTGTGGCGAAACGGGCAGTTGTTCAAAACCATGATCCAGTCGCGGCAGGCAGCCATGGCCGCTTTTTCAGCGGGCGTCACGCGCGCTTCGCCGATGCGGCGCAGTTCCAGGTCCAATTCTTTGGTTTGTTCAATCTCGTGGCGCAGGGTTTCGATCTTTTTCACGAGTGAATTAAATCGTTTTTGCTCTTTGCTGAGCGTTTTGTCAGGTTGTTTGACCTGAACGATCTGGAGGTGTTTGGACATGGTTAATTAACCTTTTCTATGATAAATTTTGGCTCAATTTGCAATTTATAGTATAAGCGTTGCGCAAAATCCATATTAATCGAGCGCTTACCTTTCATTATCTCGGACAGGCGTGATTCGGAGACACCCAATAGTTTTGCCAGGTCTTTTTGTTTCAATTTCCTTTCATACATTTTCAGTTCAATCATTTCAACAAGCGTCTGGGGCTGTTTGATCGGCATCAATGGAACGTCATCTTCCCAAGCTTCTGCCATCAGAGAAAGCTGTCGGAGTTCTTCCCGCTCTTCGTGATTTAAGGAGTGAAAGCCACCTCCTGACGTTGCACGTTGCAGATAGGATTCTACTTTTTCCATAACCTGGAAATATTCTGTTTCAGAATTAATTTTGTAGATCATATTTCAAATTGTTGAGGCATCAATTTTATCGTATTCGGCATGCGTTCCAATAAAACGAATATACATCGTGCGGATATCGAAGATTATCATGGCAATTAGCCGATAACGATTTCCCTTAATATTGAAAACATAGCGGTCATTTCCGACATAATCAACCGAGTTGAATGTGTTTTTCATTTCAGCCAAATTCCCCCAATCTTGTTCTTTCGCAATCAAATACCAGGTATTCAGTGCGTCTATAGAATCTGCGTGAGCAAGTCCAAATTCTTTTAGGATTGTTTTGCTGATAATGACCACGAAGCATACTGGGTTGACGTCACAAATCTCAAAATAAGATTACACTTTTCAAAATATTTTTACCAAAAACATAAGAACCGGCTGCCTGCGCATCCTACGCAAACAACCGGCTTGTTATTCACCGAACAGGGTTCGGGGCTACTTCACGCCAAAATCCGTGCGGATTTTATTCAGTGCGCTGCCCGCCTGTACCCACTCGATTTGTTGTGCGTTGTAGGTGTGGTTGACGGCAAATTTATCCTGTGAGCCATCGCTGTGATTGAGTACGATGGTCAGTTGTTTGCCGGGAGCGAAGGACTCGAAGCCCTGGATGCTCACTTTGTCGTCCTGGCGTACTTTATCGTAATCGGCAGGATTGGCAAAGGTCAGTGCCAGCATCCCCTGTTTTTTCAGGTTGGTCTGGTGGATGCGGGCAAACGATTTCACTACGACTGCTTTTACGCCGAGATAGCGCGGTTCCATGGCTGCGTGTTCGCGGCTGGAGCCTTCGCCGAGGTTTTCCTCGCCAAAAATAATGGTTCCGATACCTTTTTTCTGGTACAGGCGCGCAGAAGCCGGGACTTCCATGTATTGGCCGGTTTCTATGTTGAGCACGTTGTTACGCTCGCCGTTGAACGCGTTTTCAGCGCCGATGTAGCAGTTGTTAGAAATATTTTCCAGGTGGCCGCGGTATTTCAGCCAGGGGCCTGCCATCGAAATATGGTCGGTCGTGCATTTGCCTTTGGCTTTGATCAGGACGCGCATGTTTTGCAGTTCGCCATTGCCGATCGGTGCGAATGGTTTCAACAATTGCAGGCGATCCGATTTTTTATCCACCGCAATTTTGATCGCGCCTTTGGCCGGAGCGATATAACCGGCGTCTTCTACGGCGAAACCCGCTTTCGGCAATTCGATGCCTTTTGGCGGGTCTAATTTCACCGTTTCGCCGTTCCGGTTGATGAGCGTACTTTTTTTCGGATTGAATGTCAGGTCGCCGGCAATGGCAAAAGCCGTCACGATTTCGGGGGAAGCCACGAAAGCATGCGTATTCGGGTTGCCGTCGTTGCGGCTGGTAAAGTTCCGGTTAAAGGAAGTCATGATCGAGTTTGCGCGCTTTTTGTCGTCTATGTGGCGCGCCCACTGACCTATGCAAGGGCCGCAGGCATTGGCCATAACCACGCCGCCGATGTTTTTGAAGTTGTCCAGCAGGCCGTCACGTTGTGCGGTGAAGCGGATCAGTTCCGAACCCGGCGTAATGGTGAACTCGGAGCGCACTTCGAGGTTTTTCTCCTTCGCCTGCCGCGCTATTGATGCGGCGCGGGTGAGGTCTTCATAGCTGGAGTTGGTGCAGGAGCCGATGAGACCCACTTCTAATTTGACTGGGTATTTATTTTTCTTCACGGCTGCCGCAAATTTGGACAGCGGCCATGCCAAATCCGGCGTGAATGGGCCGTTGATATGCGGTTCGAGTTTGCTCAGGTCTATCTCAATCACCTGATCGAAGTATTTTTCCGGATTGGCGTAACATTCCGGGTCGCCGGTAAGATAGTCGGCTACCTTGTTGCACAACGCGGCCACTTTATTGCGGCCGGTTGCTTTGAGGTAGCGGGCCATACTTTTATCGTAGCCGAAATTGGAGGTCGTCGCTCCGATTTCGGCGCCCATGTTGCAGATGGTGCCTTTACCCGTAGCGCTCATGCTCTGTGCGCCGGGTCCGAAGTACTCGACGATGGCGCCCGTGCCGCCTTTTACGGTCAGAATACCTGCTACTTTGAGGATCACATCTTTGGGAGAAGTCCAGCCGCGCAATTTGCCGGTGAGTTTTATGCCGATCAGTTTGGGCATTTGCAATTCCCAGGCCATGCCGGCCATGGCATCCACCGCGTCGGCGCCGCCGACGCCGATGGCCACCATACCCAAACCGCCGGCATTCACCGTATGCGAGTCGGTACCGATCATCATACCACCGGGGAAAGCGTAATTTTCCAGCACAATCTGGTGGATGATACCTGCGCCGGGCTTCCAGAATCCGATGCCGTATTTTTGAGAAACCGTCGACAGGAAGTCGAACACCTCTTTGTTTTTATCCAATGCAACAATCATGTCTTTCTCTGCGCCGACTTCTGCGGTAATGAGGTGGTCGCAGTGAACCGTACTGGGTACCGCCACTTTTTTCCGGCCACAGGTCATAAACTGGAGCAAAGCCATTTGTGCAGTAGCGTCCTGCATGGCGACCCGGTCAACCTGGAAAAACACATAATCGGAACCGCGCTTGTAGTCGGCCAAAGGGCTGTCGGCGTGCAGGTGGGCGAAAAGGATTTTTTCGGAAAGGGTGAGGGGACGTTTAAGTTTTGCTTTCGCAGCGTCCACGCGGGCGGGGAAGTTTTGATAAAACTCCCGGATCATTTTCAGGTCAAAAATCATCGTTCAATCGTGATGAATGTGCGTTCAGTATGTTATTCAACCACTGCGACAATCTGATCGCCGGCAGTATGAATGGGTCATACGGAATTCACAGGTGGAATGAATTTTATATCAAAAAGTGGGCAAATGTAGTTGAATTTGCTACAAAACTGGAACGGATGCCAAGACAAAAAGTTTGAATGCATGGAAGAATCTATCCAATGAATAATATGCCCCCTCTCCACTTGCTCCGGCATACACTTATTGAAAGCGACGACGGTGCCGGCGTGGATCTCACTAACCCCCCACTCCGGCATACACTTATTGAAAAGGCATGAATTTTTTTTGAAAAACCTGCCTTTTTCCGAAAAACAGACAAATAGCCGACAAAAGCGTTAGTATTTAGCGTTATAAATTATTTTTCAAACGATCTTTGAATTTGTTTTAAAATATTAAAAACATTTTCAGGTAGTTTTTAATTGTGATAAGTATGAGAAACAACCCAAAACGAGAACTGATACTGCGATCGGGCAGCGAGTGTTTTGCCCGCTATGGTTACGATAAAACCACACTCGATGATATTGGCAGAAGAGCCGGCCTCAACAAAGCAAGCCTGTACTACTATTTTAAAAACAAGGAAGATATTTTTATCGCCGTGGTATTGGCGGATACGCAGACCTTTATTGCAGATTTGAAAGTCAAATCCCAGGCGTTTCCCGACGTGCGGAAGCAAATACGGTTTTACCTGTCCGAGCGCATCCGGCGGTATGGAGAAGTACTACACCTCACGCAGCGTTCGATCGAAAACTGGCAACCTTTGGAAGCCATGTTTGATGAAGTGTATCGGGAAACAAAAGTCCTGGAGCTCCTTTTTCTGGTTGAAATGTTAAAAATAGGCGTGGCCAACAATGCATTTAATTTTACCGAACCTACGGCCTCCGTTGCCGAAAGTTTGTTTCACCTGTCCGATGCGCTGAAACATGAGGTCGCCTACACCACGCAACACCTGCGACCGGAAGCGGCGGATTTTTCCATAGCAGTGGAACGTATGGAGCGCTTGCTAAAACTTATTCTTGACTAAATATCTGCGTATTTGAGGATGCGAGTATTCAAGTAAAATGATTCGTTGTCAGTCAGATACCCGAATAGCCGCATCCTCCCCAATACGCATTCCTCATCCCTCATTCCTCATCCCTCTATACATGAATCTTTCTCTAATTGGTAAAAATGCCCTGGTAGGCGGCGCGAGCGCCGGAATTGGCCGGGCTGTTGCAATGGAACTGGCCTCCTTAGGCGCCAATGTCACTTTGGTGGCGCGTACGGAAAGCGCACTGCGGGAAACAATCGCCGCATTGGACACGGCGCAGGGGCAGCAACACCGATATATCGCAGCGGATTTTTCGGACAGTAAAACCTTGCTGGAAAAAGTGCGGCAACTGCTGGAAAATACAGACATCCATATTCTGGTTAATAACACAGGTGGCCCACCCGGTGGCCCGATTACAGAAGCCACAGAAAGCGCTTTTACCAATGCCTGGCACAACCACCTGATTTGCAACCAGTTACTGGCTCAGGCGCTGCTGCCCGGCATGAAAAAAGCCGGATACGGGCGTATCCTGAACATCATCAGTACCTCGGTGAAAGAACCCTTGGACAACCTGGGCGTATCCAATACCACGCGCTGGGCAGTGGCAGGCTGGGCCAAAACCTGGGCCAATGAAGTGGGGCAATGGGGCATCACGGTGAACAATATTCTTCCAGGTTATACCCGCACCGGTCGCCTGGCGGAAATCGTGGAGAAACGGGCGGCAGCCAGCGGCCAGTCGGCAGAAACGGTCGAAAGCCAGTTTAAGAGCCATGTGCCCGCGCGGCGTTTTGCGGAACCCGCAGAGGTGGCCGCTGCCGTGGCCTTTCTGGCAAGCCCCGCGGCAGGATATATCAATGGGGTAAATCTGCCAGTGGACGGGGGGCGGACGAAGAGTTTGTAGGTTAAGGGTTTATGGTTTATAAGTTTATAACAGCCACTCAAAAAGTGGATAATTGCGACCATTAAGTGGCTGTTATAAACTCATAAACCTATAAACCATAAAAAAAGGCCGCTTCGTCTGAAAACGAGGCGGCCCCTGAAAACAAGCGACTATCAAATCTTAATTCGGATGAAAACCGTAGTTGGACATAATTTTGTCTTTCAACTCTTTGCGCGCAAAGAAGATACGGCTTTTCACTGTTCCGAGGGGCAATTCCAGTTCGTCGGCAATTTCCTGATACTTGAAACCTTCAAAATGCATCAGAAAAGGAACCCTGATACTGTCATCCAAAGCGGAGACCATCAAGTTCAGTTCTTTTAGCATAATTCCGCCTTCAGCTGCATTGGTGGTAGCATGACTGCCGGAATTTAGGTAATATTGATTGTCGGTTGTATCAAGAATAGTGTTGGACTTAACTTTCTTGCGGTAGTTGTTGATGAAGATGTTTTTCATGATCGTAAACATCCACGCCTTAAAGTTCGTGTCCGGCTGAAATTTATCGCGGTTAAATAATGCGCGATAAGCGGTTTCCTGATACAGGTCCTTGGCATCTTCCACATTCTTCGTCAGGTTATAGGCGAAGGAGTGTAGAAGCGTAGTCAAAGTATTCAGTTTAGTATTGAATTCCATGGGTGTCATGGCGGCCTCCTTTTTTGTTTAAATTGATGCTTCAAAGGTAATAACTTGTTTAACAATATCCAAATCTTTCTTCAACAAAAAAATGATAATCGACGACAAAAGTATATGTCTCAACACTAAATATACTATTAAGAGATTGATAATCAAATACTTAAATTATTTTGACAAAATCTACAAAAAAATATTTTTCAATAAAAATTGAAAGAACAGTTCCTTGAACATCGGTCACAAATGAATTTTGTTGAACAATTCTAAAGGCGTTTTTAAACATTCTGGGGTTGCATGCCCGAATGTCATTTTCCGATGACGAAAAGTTTTCCAACCTGAATACTATTTTACGACATGATCCAAACGAAACAGATCGGTACACCGTGGCTTTTCCGGCTCTATGCAGCGCTTTTTGTGGCACTGCCCTGGTCGATGAATATTGCCTTCGGCAGTTGGCATATCCGCCTGCCTTCGGAAGCCCTTACTTTGTTCATCGGGTTTTCACTGTTTTGGTTTGTCTGGCAGCAGCCTTTCCTGTTGCGCGCTATCTTTCACAAACAAATATTGCTTGCAGCGGGTATTGCCTGGTTGGTTTGGCTGACGCTGAGTATGTTATGTTCCACAATGCCGCTGGTGTCTTTCAAATACTGGATAGTCGATGCAGGGCAATGGTGGGTGTTTTTCGCGGGGATGTTTTTGATTCCAGATTGGTGGCGGAGATTACTTCCTTTTTTTATCTGTTCGATGGGTGGTGTTGTGGTCTATACGCTTGCACATCATTATCAATACGATTTTCGGGCCGATCAATCTATGCTGTCGCCGATGCCTTTTTTTCCCGATCACACCCTTTATAGTGCAATATTGGTGATGTTTTTGCCCATTTTGCCCTTTTTTTTTAAAAAGCCTGTTGCAGCTGGACTCGCCGCTATATTTGTAACAGGACTTGTTTTTGCAGCCAGCCGCGCTGCCTGGTTGTCGCTGATGGCAGGGTTGTTCCTGCTCATCCCGCTTGTTTTTCACAATAAATGGAAATGGTTGGTACTGCCGGCTTGCCTTGTGATCGTTGCGGGAGCACTCATACAGGACAGGATAAAAGAAAAGATCAGCAATGACGTGTCATCCCTCGAACGAATCAATCGTTATTCCTCCGCTTTGCGCATGGGGAATGACCGGCCTCTTACAGGCTTCGGGCCGGGTACTTTTCAATTCGTGTATGTACCATTCCAGCAAGCGGATGAAATGACACGTATTAGTATAACTGACCTGGAAAAAGATATTCGCCCCGATCAATTCGGGCGCGGCGGCGGCGCGCACTCCGAATATTTCCAGGCGTTGGCTGAAAACGGGTGGCCGGGTCTCTTCTTTTGGCTACTGCTCGTTTGTGCTGCGATCTGGAAAGGCGCCTGGCTGTATCTGTTCGGTCAAAAAAAAGAACATCAATGGTTTGTACTCGCAGTAACGGGCAGCCTGCTGACACTGTTTTTACATACCATGTTCAATAATTTCCTGCACGACGGACGTATCGCGATGCTGTTCTGGGGGCACATCGCCTGGATAGCAAGAGGTGAGAGGGTGAGAGAGTGAGAAGTGAGAGTATCCCGCTTGGCTGCCGTTATGGTTTTTTGGAAAAAATCATAAACCCTGCCAGGGAGTTTAAAGGATTTTGTGTAAACAGAATAGTCAGTTGAGATTGGAAGGCCCGTCAGGTTCTTTTTTGGGCTAGCCCAAAAAAGAACCTGACGGGAAAAAAGGTTACATTCACCATATCAATCTCGACTCATGCCAAAAAAAGAATTAGAACAACTCAACGTACCCAAAGACTTTCTCACCTCTCACCCTCTCACCTCTCACTTCTCACCCTCTCACCTCTCTCACCCTCTCACCTCTTACTCTCTCACCTCTCACCTCTCACCTCTAACATGTTCCGTGCGCATTTGCTGCGTGCGCTGCTCTATATCTTCAGTCGCTCCTTCCAGGCGCAACACGCCGCGCGGGCATACTGCCGAACAGATGCCGCAACCTAC
>Ga0163153_10008790_pt1 | contig 10384 bp, 10 predicted proteins | sample OliLakLV19MP6IB1_FD_148629 | JGI IMG/M metagenome (GOLD analysis project Ga0163153, IMG submission 148629) | Freshwater microbial mat bacterial communities from Lake Vanda, McMurdo Dry Valleys, Antarctica - Oligotrophic Lake LV.19.MP6.IB-1 | ecosystem: Environmental > Aquatic > Freshwater >...
TTCCATATCTATCCAAACCATGGGCGGCTCCATGCCCGCATTCGAAGAGTCTTTGGGTGGATTATAACCCCACATATTGCCGTAGAATTTTAATTTGGCTTCTATCCAGTTGACGCGATTCATGGGATTCCAGAAACCTTGTTGGTCAGTAACAATGAAGCTGCCATCCGGATTAATGCAAACACCATTGGCAGCCCTAAACCCAGTGGCAATAATCTCTGTCTTAGAGCCATCCTTGCTTACTTTTAACAACGTACCATGCTGAGGAATGAGTGCCTCCCTTGCATGACGACCACTTTTCGCATAATACAAATTCCCCTCTTTGTCTGCTTGCAACCCCATAGCAAATTCATGGAAGTGATCTGTCACCTGATGATCATGATTGAAACTTTCGTAATAGTCGGTTTCATCGTCTCCATTCAAATCGCGGAGTAACACAAGTTGGTCACGGCAAGTGACATAAATTTTTTCGTTCAATACTTTAATTCCCAACGGCTGAAAAAGACCGGAAGCAATTCTCTTCCATGTTAATATCCCCGTGTTGTCCATTAAGCCAATTACTTTCCAGACATCACCATCTGTAGTGCACATAACTCCTACATCAGGATTTTTCATAAAGTCAATCCCGCTGAATTTCATTCTTGATTTCCAGGGATTTTCATAAGGTGCTGTTAGTTGATCAACCGCCAATAATCCATCTTCGTTACCCTTCATGACCGTTGTAGTAATGGTTTGAGGGTAGTGTGGTTCCCCACCTTTGGTATAGCGATCGAGTGATTCAGGTTCAGGGGCACTCATTGCAAAATCAGCAATACTTTTACTTCCTGCCTGTGCAATGAATAGTTTGATCTTTGTTTTTGTTAAGCTGGAAACATGTAGCACCACATAACCACCTTCCTCTTTTAAAGAAGCACCTTTCCCAGATAGTGCTAAATTCGTTCCTGCAATAGCAACTCTCATTTTAAGAATGTCGCGCGCAGAAGTAATATTCAAAGTTCTTGTAAAGACAGTTTGCCCATCATTTTTCGCAACCCCCAGCATTTCAAGAATATTTGTATTGCCAATCGTATACGAGATGATTATGTTTTTTCCATGATGATAGAGTCCTTTATAATTAGCCCATAGTTTAGGGAGTGGCCCAAACTTTCGCCCATCGCGTGCGGTGAAACGGGGATCATCAAAAGATCCGGAAGTTGGATTGGCCCATCCCGGTCCAACGGGTGTTTCAAAATGCAGTTGTCCTATGTTTCTCGGATATGTTTCGTGTTGGTCATTGAGAAGAATACCTTCCCAATCGATGAACCCTTCCCCAGTCCATCCGCCTGCAATGCGCATTACATCATGGTCAAAAATCATCCATGTCTTTCCTTTGGATACACCTCCAGGACCTTCGTCCAGTCGCACCGCTATTCCTTTATAAGCAAAATTATTTTTCCGATAATCTTCATCCTTGTAGGGTGCGGGTCTTGGTGAGTGATACCGCTTTATGCCAGTTTTCTCATCAGCAAGTTCATAGGTGTTAATGAAAAAGTTACCGTAGTCCATGTCTGACCACGGATGATAGGGTTTTGAATCCGGGCCCTTCGATGTTCCTTTTGGAAGGGTAGTTAAGTAGCCAGGTGTAACTTTAAAATATTGATCTTGGTTATTGCTCTTAATAAACTTTTCGCGGATGTATACAATCACATCATACTTCTGTTGCGGAGTGAGCGTCATCTGCGCTGGCATAGAACCATACCCTTTGGTGAGGGTTTGATAGATAGAGAAAGGATCGTAGCCAGCCTTGAATTGTTGCGACCAAAATTTACGAGACATAGGTATAGAGCCCTCGAAATCTTCATTACCGTGACAGGTAATACAACTATTATTGTAGATCCACTCCCCACGTTCATATCCATCCAAATTAAAGCCATCGATTAATCCCGAATGATCTATATTGGCTTCCGAATTTCTTATATCCTCACCAGATAAGATATACTGAACATTAGGTGGAATATATGTTTCAACGGGTTCTGCTGGACGATTCGCCACCATGGCAAACTCTTGTTGATTCAACAAAACATTTCCTGTAAAAGTATCTTTTTTAAAAAAGCCGCTAATCAAGTAATCAGCTCCTCGCATTCGAAAACCAGCATTTAGTTTACTGCCTTCAACTTGAATATTCTTTAACTCAATATCACCACGTTCAAATGACCTCAAGACTCCCGCAATAGAAGAGTCGGTCTTGTTTAATTTCATTGTGCCTGTAAAATCATCATTTTCAAGTTTAATGGCAAAGTCCCACGAACCTTCAACCACATCTCTACTGCAACCAATAAAGCCAATCGCTATTACCAAAGCAAAAAAGAATATTGAATACTTTTGATTCATAGTCAAATTGTTGCCACAACGAGTAAGTTCGAAATATTCTTCATTTCGTAGAGTTTATCATTTAACCAAATTAAATAGTTATCGTGCTTATTGCTGTGAAGACACGCTCATAGTCTTATCGAGCCAATACTGATCTTCCTTAAAGGAATAAGGGCTGGGTTTATAATCACCCACCAGGTCCACATTAGCTTTTTCAGGAACCGATAAATCAAGACACCAGAATACGCTATTGATAATCATTCGTCTGGTTCCTTCCGTCAATAAATCCGTAGCTGCTCCGAGTGTGCTGGTAAATACCTTACCCTTTTGTCCTCCCGGAATCTGATAATTTTTGATCCAAGCTACTGGCATCATAGGGTCATTGGGATTGCGCTTAACTTCTTTACCCTCTTTATCCTTTTCAATTTCAATTGCTGCCACATCATTATCGGTGAACCTCATTCCATATAAAGAATCATTCTCCAGATATTCACCTGTGCGATTGATTACCTGACCTAACACAATGGGTTGTGAGTCACCCGGAAGAGGAAGTCGCACTCCATATACATCCGTGGGGCCCCAAATATCTCCAGCCGAAATTCCATTAAAAATTGGATGTTTTTCCATACCTGGTGCTGCCACGCCCCTTGTGCTTTGATGCTTATGATTACCATGATGTGAAATCCATTTTTCACCAAGCACTAATCGACCAAATCCATCTTTCCATTCGTCATCACCATCGTAATAGTTACCATAATGTTTCCATTTCGATGTAGAATCAATTTTTGCAAAGTTGAAAGCATGAGTGGCTGTTCTTATTCCGATTACCGGCTTACCACTTTTTAAATAGTCATCGATGTGCTGCATTTGCTCTTCGGGCAAAGCACGAAAACGGGTAAATATGACCATAAGATCTGCCGTCTTTAAATTTTCCAGACCTGGTATATTCCTTACATAGTTTGGATTGATAATCCCTGGCTTTTCCGGATCCTGAGCAAACAAAACCGTACAGTTGAATCCATGTTTGGTAGATAAAATTTTAGCCAATTGTGGGAGCGCTTCCTCCGACCTATATTCCTCATCGCCAGATACTAACACAATAGTGGGCATGTCCGCATTTCCTTCAAACGTTAGCCACTGCTTTATAGCGATGTTTTCAACTGTGTCAGATTTTGGTTTACATCCGTAGCACCCAAATAAAGTGATGATCACAAACATGTATTGGACAACCTTCATAATTTATTAAGTTATTTGAACAAGTAAGTTAAAAAATATTGGTAAGGCACGGACGTAAATATGGTGAAATCTCAGATGGATGTTTTAGGCGGCAAAATAGATATCGAAGTCATCAGAAATTGAGATCGCTTTAAATAATGAATCCCTGCAGTTTAGCTACAGGTCTTTCAATGAAATCATCAATTTGATGCAACTACTTCTTGCGAGCCGGTTTGCTCACCAGTTCAGACAGGACCGTCTTCGGCACCAACCCATTATTCGTCATCTCAACCATAATGTCTTTCTCGCGTTTGAACGATCCGGAAAGATTCACGTTCTGCGAAGTACCAATCTTCACCGTATAGTTGCCGGCACCGGCCACCCAGGAATTGATCCTTGTCTGATACAGTGCCCGAGCGGGCTGTAATTGCAAATGTAAATGTCTGATATTCAACATGCTTAAATAGTGCGTTTTATAAAAGGCTTTAAGCTCTCAGTGCCGGGCTTGTCAAGTTTTTTGCAGGAGCGCTCAGGTACAATTCAACAACCTCCTTGCCGGTTGTTTTTCCGAAATTAGTTACTGTAACAGTAGCCGTCAGTTTATCGCTAAAATGTGGATGAACTTAGCTTTAAGCCGCTGTATGTAAAGACTGCATCAGCCTTATAAAAAAGCATACTGCAGTTTAGCTACAGGGGCTGCTCACGTTTGTTTGCGTTGCATCATCTCAGCTATTTAGCGAAACGAATTTTAGATGTATCCTTAAACTGTGTACTGATACTACCAAACACACCTTTCTCAGCCACCAAGAACTTATGGCCTGCCTTACTTCGGTGCGCACCGTTATAATACTCACACCCGACTAACCTTTGCGCTAATTAAACCGTTACAAGTGGTGCAGCAGTGAAGTATTCCGAAACATTATTATAAAAACATTACCTATGAGCACATCTCCAAAATTTGGTGAACAGGTTAAAGGATATAGCATCCCGGTTTTAAATGAACGTGAAATAAGGGCATCCGCGGGAATCCTCTTTGTGTTTATGTTCATCTCCCTGATGCTTATTATTTTCAAAAACAATTTTGTCATGATCAAGTATATGATCATCGCATTCCTTATTGATATGATCATACGGGTATTTATTAGCCCGAGGTATTCTCCTACCCTTATTATCGGACGGCTCATCGTGAGCCGACAAAATCCGGAATACGTAGGTGCCGCACAAAAGAAGTTTGCCTGGATGATTGGTATAGCCCTTGCCACTATGATGTTCTTTCTAATGGTGGTGGTGAATTCGTACAGCGTTATTAGCGGGCTTACCTGTTTGATCTGCTTAATCTTCCTGTTTTTCGAATCTGCCTTTGGAATTTGTATAGGCTGCGTATTCTACAAGTTGTTTTATAAAGAGAAGGCTCAATACTGCCCGGGCGAGATTTGTGACGTAAAAACAAAGCAGGATATTCAGAAAGTATCGATCAACCAAGTCGTTATTGTTTTTGGTTTCGTAGCCATGATCATACTCTTAACCTATTTCTTGAACGATATCATGAGCGAAAAGCCAGGTAATTTATGGCACCTATTAGACCTTAAATAAGTTCTGATTACCTAACAATTAGCCAACTCAATCTCCAATTTGTTTATTCGCAGCGACACGAGGAAGTCGAGACAAGTTTCCAGGATCGTCTGGGGTAGTAAGACGTCTCACCATGATACATTTTGACGAGCAGTATCATTTCCTTGACGAAATGCTGTATTCATAAGGTTTAGGATTGAAGGTGATGAGATCATCCTGGAGCATGCCCGTATTCCGATAAGACATCAAGAGCTCGACTTCTTAAAAATTCAAAGGGTTGGCCATATTAATTTTTTATCTGTCCCTCGATTTAGTTTTTAAAAATTAAGGTTGCCACGAAGTCCTTCAACTGGCTACGCGACTAATGCCACCACCATTCATCGTATGATAGACTCAATTCAACCTCAAAAAATGTCGATTCACGAAAGGTGATTAATCCTTTGCCCTTTCATCTTATCTAAGTAGGTATAAAAAACAAACCATCCTAAATCATGAAACCAACCACACTAATAACGAACGAACAAACTGCTAAGGAAATACTTAACTTTTCCAATACCAATGTTGCGTCTGATAGTGAAATCGATGTCAGGTGCTATTGGATATTATCCCTTGTGGGAGGTTTATTATTGGGTGGTATATGGTTGGGATCCATATTCTTAACGTAATTTCTTCGATTACGAGATTCAACATGATGATTAACGTTTTTTCAATTTTGGTCTCACAAAATTGAATTTAGTTGTATGCCAATCCTGAACCTGCGCTGCTAACTGTTTGAATCTTTGCGTTATGAGTACGTAAATTCATGCGATATACTGCACACTACTATGATCAAACTGAGGGAATGGCTCATTAACTTTACTGACAAACCTTTTTCCACGTGACGATCAAATACCTCAAAATTGTTTTTGCCTTTATAATTACCACCCTCATTATGTGCGTGGTGAATTTCATTGCGCAGATTGCCTTGATTTTTATGGACGTTGTCAGCCGGTTGGAATCTTCCTCTGCCCTGACGCTCGTGTTGTGGTTTGTGACAGGTGTATTCGGTGCCATATTCACAGAAGCCACGGCCGGAATATTTATGAAGAAAGAAGAAATAACGTACCCTCTTGTTCATTATCCGATCCTGATCGTTTCGATTTTAATGATCGTGCTGGCTGTTGTACTGATGCTGACGGGGGAACTTGAGGCTGATAATGTTGAGTTCACGCTCCTCTTCAGCAACGGTTTTGTTTTCCTCTCCTACTTTCTGGGCACCGGTGGCTTTTCATTTATCGGAACAAGGTTATAAAGTCAAAATTCACTCATTGATAATGTGAACTCAAAGCTTGACAAAAGTTATTGATCAGGTTACCAAACAACACGTATAAAGACCCGTAACAAACGCTCATTCATCCCGGAAATTCTTCACACTTCAACCGCTATTTGAGTTAACTGAACGGAGGCACTAACGGTAGTTATGCCACACTTCTTTTTCTGGCATCCTCTTGGTTAGCTTAACCGTATACAAAAGAAAAAAAGAATGCTTATGAAAACGCTTGGAATGAACAGAATACTGATGTTGGTATTACTGATGTTGGGATGGACAGCGGTTTTGGCTCAGCAGGATCGCGAGGAAGTGCCGGGTGATCATTTCAGCCTGGAAGGCGCCCTTGAATTATTCAAGAAGTCTGCCTCGCCTGAAGAATTCGAACGTCTGCTCAATTCCGCAAACAGCGAGGTAAACAATCTGGACCTGAATGGAGATGGTGATATCGATTACATCAAAGTAATCGATCGCAACGAAGGCAACGTGCACGCCTTTATTCTGCAGGCGATTATCTCGGAAAGAGAGAGCCAGGATGTGGCCGTTATTGAACTGGAGAAATTAGCCAATGGCAAAGCGGTGTTGCAGATTACTGGCGATGCCGACATCTATGGCATTGAAACCATCATCGAGCCCACCCAGGAAGTGAGGGTCAATGCAGGCGCCAGCACATCACGCACGGTGGTCAACGTATGGGCGTGGCCATCGGTTCAATATGTCTACAGCCCTTATTATTATGGATGGATTTCGCCTTGGGACTGGAGCTATCGACCTATGTGGTGGCGTCCCTGGAGACCGGTAGCCTACTATTCTTACTATCCCCGTTGGGAATCCTACCACTCCTACTATTCGATCTGTGATACACACCGTATAGGGTATGCGCAACAGATTTACAGACCTTACCGGAATACATCGGTGATCGTGTATAACAGACATCATACCCAGATCTCTAACTATCGATCATCAAGAAGCAGTTCGGATTTAAACCGAGGCAGAGATCAAGCTGACAGGCAAAACAACAGCACGTATCAACGCAACGCTAATGACAGGCAACGGTCGGCCACTACTACGGATGGAAATTCCAGATCATCGGCAACAAACCGTGATTACAATAATAACGGAAATCGCGGAAGGTCTGCTACCCGTGATAATTCTGCGGCAGAAAATCGTTCGAATAGTGATGGTAACAGAGCACCTTCCGGATGGCAACGAAATTCAGGTGATACGCAAAGAAAGGATTTGGAAAGAAGGTCGAGCCAGGTAAACCCTACTCCTGATTCACGGCAGCGAGATCAGTCAGCTTTCGGAAACAGATCCGGCACGGAGGTGAACCGATCGTCTTCCACATGGCAACGCAATCCCGGTGGCACTCAAAGACAGGATGCTGAGAAAAGGCAGAATCATGTAAACTCCAATCCAGGAGCACAACAACGTGAAACCAGGCAACCCTCTTATGACACGCGAAGTGCACAACGATCCGTTATTCAAACCGAAAGAAAGGGATCTTCAGGAAGTTCTAACGTGGATCGATCTGGTAATGGCAATAGTGGAAGTGTGAATAAATCGGGAGGACACAAGAGAGGAAGAGATTAATTTTTGCGATGCTGCTGGTCAGGCGACCTGCACTAACTTTTGATCGAGTAGGAAGGTAGCGATTAGTTCGCTACCCGTCCTCTCACACCACCCTGCGTACCGGTCTGGTACAGGGCGGTTTGTTAGAATAATGATAGTCGTTCATCAGAGTGCCGATACTAATAATTAGAAAAGCCAACGTAGCCGCGCTTCCGGAAGTATTTTATATCCAGTGTGCGTTTTAGTATTGGACTGTGGGCGGTCCGGCAAGCCTGCTTGCTGGTATTGCCCCACATGTATGCAATTGACTTTTCTATCCCAAGTGTTATCAGGTTGATGACTTTTGTCTTTATTCGTTTCCATAGTTTTTTGTCGGACAGCCGATTGAAGGGTTTGCGCATCCGTAACCTGAAAATTATTGATAGCACCACGCTGCGTTTGTTCAGCGACCTGCTGCGTGTGGTGGGGCGCAACCCGATTCATGGTGGACGTAAGGAAAATGCCGTATTCCATGTGCGCAATGTCATTATCGACAACACTAAAAAGAAAAACGCAAAAGGGGTACTCAAAGAACAATACGTGTCACTCTTACAAGGAAGCCGATGGCACACTAAAGAAACTCCAACTGCGCAGGATCACCTTCAAGGCCGACAACGGAAAGGTATATTACTTCATGACCAACAACTTTAAAATATCGGCCAGTCAGGTGGCACTTATTTACAGACACCGTTGGATGATTGAACTTCTCTTCAAACAAAACTTGCCCCTGAACTATTTCTGGGGAGAAAGTGAGAATGCCATCCGCATCCAAATCTATTGTGTACTCATCGCTCAACTGCTCATGGTGGTCATCAAAAAGAAATCCGAAACTAAGCGGTCATTCACCAGTATCATCACCGTTGTGCGCTTGCATATTATGGCCTATGTAGAACTGTTCGCTTTCTTAAAAGATTCTTACAAGGCCTGGAGAAGTTCACATAGCCCGCCATCAAGCAGCAAAATGGGGATCGTTCTTAGTCTCCGTTTTAATTAGCAAGGTGGTTCCTTTTACAAATCGGTAAAAATCATGCGTATCCTTTAAGAAAACATAACTATTTTGCGGTTTACTATTTTTGTCGGACAACAGTGAAAAATTAATAAGAAGAACCTAATGACAAAATTGCGAATAGAATACGAACGAATAATTCTCCGCAGATTCCAAATTTGGTACAATATGATATTGTTGAAATGCGCTGCAAACTCCTTTTGGAGTAAACATTGGCAAGCTTTGTATTGGATTGAATTGAAAGAAGGCACGCATAACAAAGGCGCGCTAGTTCGGGGTTTTGTCAAGAGACAAAGCACAATAGAGGTAGGAAAAAGTTGCTAAAGCCAACAATTAACTTCATAAATTGTCATAATAAATTATAAACCCATTCTCTATGATTCATATTTCCTTTAAAGATAAGAAATTCAATATATACAAATCTTCTCTCGTACTTTTTGCCGTTTCCCTTTCGATTATTACAATGCCATTTTTCGAAGGGTCAAATGCTGAAAGAATTTTTGTATCCTTATTATTAACAGTAATCTGTGTTTTAGAAATATACAGCGATGTTAAAATAACTTTTTTCTATAGAGTTCAGTTAGTGGTAGGTGGAGTGTCTGTAGTATTTGCATGGTTACCCAAAATCAATAATTTCCCGCAAGCCTTACTTTTTACCGAGCATTTATTTTTCACCTTGTTTTTTTTGTTGGCAACTATTGGCACCATATATAAAGTAAGTACTTGTATAAAATTGAACAACGATACAATTTTCAACTCAATCAATGGATACCTATTTCTCGGGCTTTTTGGAGCGTCTATGGCTTCGGTTTTAGAACTTTCAGAAACAAATTCTTTTAATTTTATCTCTACAATTACCGTCATTCACGAGTTTGAGAAATTTATTTACTATAGCTTCATAACACTTACTACTGTTGGCTACGGTGACATTACTCCAATATCAAGTGGTGCCAAAGTGCTGACAATATTTTTAAGCGTAACTGGTCAGCTATACCTTACAATTTTAGTAGGATTAATTATTGGAAAGTATATTTCAAAACTTAACATTGAATCAAGTAAAAATTAATAAGGAAAACCTTTTGATAAAATTGCGAATAGAATACTAACGCCAAGTCGAGTAGACGGCCTCACCGGATTTTTCACCGATGAGGTGCGCCTCTCGTTCGATACCTTGCGCTCATGACGGGAACACCACAAAATGTTTCTCAATTGCGGGGTGAAGTGTAAGGTTTAAATTTTTATCTTCGTTCAGCGTTTTGTCACGCGGGGTAATCTTGTATTAGCTCCAACCAATAATTCTTCCAACAAAGACGAGGATCGTATAA
>Ga0163153_10008798_pt1 | contig 10380 bp, 10 predicted proteins | sample OliLakLV19MP6IB1_FD_148629 | JGI IMG/M metagenome (GOLD analysis project Ga0163153, IMG submission 148629) | Freshwater microbial mat bacterial communities from Lake Vanda, McMurdo Dry Valleys, Antarctica - Oligotrophic Lake LV.19.MP6.IB-1 | ecosystem: Environmental > Aquatic > Freshwater >...
CCCAGGGGCAAGGCACAGGCACGGTATCGCGGCAGGTGTGACGTGTCCGTGCCCGGAGCGCGCCGGTTGTGAGCCAATCGCTCCACAACGCAGAGGGTGACGGTGGTGGCGCGGAGGAAGCGGGCGCTGCGAACGCGGGCTCGGCGAGAGCCGGCGCGCTCTCACGTTCCGGCCACCCCCTCCGCGTGACGCTGTGCCCGGTGAACACCGCGGGCGTCCCGTGGACGCTCGCGCAGGCTCTCAGGCGACGCGGAGTCGATGCGAGGCTCGTCGTCTTCGAGCGCTACGGCCTCCATCCGGAGACAGACGTCTCCCTCGATCGCTCCGGGGGCTTCGCACGCCGACAGGCGACGCAGTGGGCCGCGCTCGCCCGTCTGCTGCCGAGGACGGACGTCTTCCACTTCATCTTCGGCCTGACGCTCGTCCCGCAGTCGCTCCAGTTTCCGATCCTGCGCGCGACGCGCAGGAGATCCGTGATGCACTACCTCGGCTCGGACATTCGCGGCAAGACGCCCGAGCAGCTCGCCTACGGCAAGAAGGCCGGCGCCGAGATCGTCGGTAGCTATGACGCGATCCGCTGGGTGCCGGGTGCCAACGTGATCCCGCCGGGCATCGACCTGACGAACCTCGATCCCACCCCACCGTCAGAAAGAGCGCGGCCCGTTATCCTCCACGCGCCTTCGTCCCGGGGGCGCAAGGGCACGGAGCACGTGATCGCGGCGGTCGAGGGACTGGATGCCGATCTCGAGATTGTCGAGGGTCTCCATCACGACGAGGCATTCGAGCGCTACCGGAACGCCGACATCGTCGTCGACCAGCTGAAGGCCGGCTGGTACGGGCTCTTCGCGATCGAGTGCATGGCGCTCGGCAAGCCCGTCGTCACCTTCCTCCATGAGGAGGCGGTGCGACGGACGGAGGGAGCGTTCGACACGAAGGTGCCGATTGTCTCCGCTACCGCCGAGACCCTCCGCGAGCAGCTGCGCCCACTCGTCGCCGACGCGGCAGAGCGGCGCCGTCTCGGCGAGGCGTCGAGAGCCTACGTCGAGCTCGTCCACGACCAGGAGCGGGTCACCGACCGCCTCCTCGACGTCTACGCTCGACTCTGATGGCGCTCTCCGGCCAGCTCAGTCGGCTCGGCAAGCAGTCTGCGATCTACGGCCTTGGCGGCCTCGTGTCGCGGATCCTCGCCGTCCTCCTGCTGCCGCTCTACACGCGGTATCTCTCGAAAGGGGACTACGGCGAGATCGAGACGCTGATTGCGCTCGTCATCGTTCTGACGATCATCCTCCGCTTCGGCATCTCATCCGCCTTCTTCCGCTTCTACTTCGACGCCGACGACCACGACAGTCGACGGCTCGTTCTCCGCACGTCGTTCTGGTTCACGATGACGATGGCGACGCTGGGACTCGTGCTCGTCGTCGCGCTCGCGTCACCGATCTCCGACTGGCTCTTCGGCGACCCCGGATCGGCGGACCTCGTACGCGCAAGTGCCGTCGCCCTCTGGGCCAACATGAACTACGAGCAGATGACCTCGCTCTTCCGCGTCGAGGAGCGTCCGGTCGCATTCGTGGTCGCGAGCCTCACGAACGTCGTGCTGACGATCGGAGGCACGGTGCTCCTCGTCGTCGTCCTCGAGAAAGGCCCGCTCGGCGTCATCGTCGGCAACTTCATCGGAACCCTCGTCGTCTACCTGGCGCTCATCGGCTACCGGCGCGAGCAGCTCGGGCTCCAGGTGGATCGAGGACTTCTCCGCAGGATGAACCACTTCGGCATGCCGCTCGTCCCGTCAGCCCTCTTTCTCTGGACGACAAACTTCAGCGACCGGTTCTTCCTCGTCAAGCTCACGGACACGGGCGAGGTCGGGCTCTACTCCGTGGGCGTGCGGGTCGCGTCGGCGATGGTGCTCCTCCTGACGGCGTTCCGCACGGCCTGGCCGGCGTTCGCCTTCTCGATCAAGAGCGACGAGGAGGCGAAGCGCACGTACGCCTGGGTTCTGACGTACCTCATCGTCCTCTCGACCTGGGTCGCTACGGCTCTGGCGCTGCTCTCCCCATGGCTCGTCGACTGGCTCACGGATCCCGAGTTCTCGAGCGCATCCCGCGTGGTCGGGCCGCTTGCGTTCGCGGCGGTCTCGTTCGCAGGGTTCATCGTGATCTCGATCGGCATCGGACGGGCCAAGCGCACACAGTTCAACTGGGTGATCACGGGCGCAGCCGCTGCGGTCAACGTAACCCTCAATCTCACTCTGATTCCGGTCTACGGAATGATGGGCGCCGCGATCGCAACCGTGGCCGCGTACACCGTCATGTTCGCGGGCATGGCCTGGTGGGCACAGCGAATCTTCCCCTGCCCGTACCAGTGGCGACGCGTTCTCACCGCGGCCGCAGTCGGCATCGCACTCGCGACCCTGGGCAAGGTCGTCGGAGCCGGCCTTCCTCTCTGCCTCGGCCTGATCCTCCTCTACCCCGTTGCGCTCCTGCCGGTCGGCTTCTATCTCCCCGCCGAACGGAAGAAGCTTCGGTCGCTCGTCGTTCGTGCGTAGCCGCTAGGACGGAGCGCCGAGACCGGCAGCCCGGATGCCCGCGATCGCGAGCGACTCATCGACATCGCCTGGAAGCCCGCTCACACCGACCGCGCCGATGCGCTCGCCCGCTCGGAACGCTGCGACGCCGCCGTGGAAGAAACTGAAGAACGGATCGAGAGCGCCTTCTCTCAACGGGGTCGGCTCGACAGCGAGCCCCTCCGAGAGCGGGAATTGCCGAGAAGGCCGGTTGGGATGGGGTCGACGATTGTCCGCATCACGCACCATGATTCCACGTCGGCCGATCCGCCGTATCTACCATGGCTCAATGGCCGTCTTCGAACGTACCCAGCTCTCCAACGGCATCCGTGTCCTCACCGCGCCGATGCCGCAGGCGCAGTCCGTCTCATGCTTCGTCATGTTCGCCGCAGGTGCCCGCTACGAGACGGCCGAGATCAGCGGCATCGCCCACTTCGCCGAGCACATGTTCTTCAAGGGAACCGAGCGCCGCCCGACGGCGCGTGACATCGCGACGGAGATCGACGGGATCGGCGGCGAGTTCAACGCGTTCACCGGCAAGGAGTACACGGGCTACTACGTCAAGTGTGCCGCTGGAACGCGCGATGTCGCCCTCGACGTGCTCGTCGACATGCTCCGCAACTCGCGGTTCGACGGAGAGGAGATCGAGCGTGAGAAGGGCGTCATCGTCGAGGAGATGAACATGTACCACGACACGCCACGCGACTTCATCGGTGGCGTCTACGAGAATCTCCTCTACGGCGACCAGCCCCTCGGGCGCGACATCATCGGCACGAAGGAGTCCGTCCGCGCGGCAACGCGCGAGACGTTCACGTCGTTCATCGACCGCTGGTACCGGCCGGAGCGGATGGTCGTCGGACTCGGCGGCAAGATCGGCGACGGGCTGACGGAGCGCCTCGAGGAGTTGCTCGGTTCGATCGAGCCCCGCGAAACAGGAATGCCCGAGTCGGTCGTGATCCCTGCGAACGGCTCCGCCGTGAAGGTGCATACCAAACAATCCGACCAGGCCCACATCGTCCTCGGCGCCCGCAGCTATCCGCTCGGCCACCCCGACCGGTACGCCCTTCAGCTCCTCGCAACAGTGCTCGGAGGGGGCATGTCGTCGCGGCTCTTCACCGAGGTCCGCGAACGTCGCGGCCTCGCCTACTACGTCTTCGGCACCAACTCGAGCTACGTCGACGCGGGTTCGCTCTATGCGCAGGCGGGCGTCGACATCGACCGCATCGACGACGCCGTCTCCACGATCGCCCGCGAGCTTCGCCTGATCGCAGAGGAGCCTGTCCCGGCGGCCGAGCTCGAGAAGGCTCGCGCGTTCGCCAAGGGTCGCTTCGTCCTCGGCCTCGAGAGCCCGCACGGCACGATCATGTTCGGCCTCCGCCGCGAGGTGCTCCAGGGGAGCGCCGAGGAACCCGAGGCGGTTCTCGCAGGACTCGACGCGGTCACCGCCGAGGACATCCAGCGCGTCGCGCAGGACGTCGTCGGCAAGCAGCTCAAGCTCGCAGTCGTCGGCCCGTTCGACGACGCCGAGCGGTTCGAGCAGCTGCTCGCGCCTTCCTGAGCGACGCGGCCCACCCGGGGCAGCGGAACCGTCTACCGAAGCGATGCTTCGAAGCAGAGGCTGAGCGGATCCTCGAAGTACGGGGGAAACGGCGGGATCCGGCGGAACCCGAGCCGCTCGTAGAGCGCGATCGCCTCGACCTGGTCGACGCCGGTCTCGAGGCGCAGCACGTCAATCCCGTCAGCGAGAGCGTGCTCGGCGAGGGTCTGCAAGACCGTTCGTCCGAGCCCGAGCCGCCGGAACGTGGGACGAACCCACATCCGCTTCACCTCGCCGAACTCCGCCCCGACGAGTTGAACGCCACCACAGGCAGCCGGCGTCCCGTCGACCCGCGCCACGAAGAACGCCACCCGCTGTTCGATCAGGCGGGCGACCGAGTAGCCGTGGCGGCTCTCCGCCGGGTACCGCTTCGCAAGGTGATCCTCCAACTCGAGGACGAGAGCCTCGGCGTCCGCCGTGTCCGGCGCCTCCCGAGCGACGATGATTTCCATTCCCGGACGCCCTCGACTCAGTCGTCGGCCGAAGTCTCTGCCGCCCGTGATGCGAGCTCCGACACGACGGACGGATCGGCAAGCGTCGTCGTGTCGCCGAGCGACCTGTTCTCGGCAACGTCGCGCAGCAGCCGGCGCATGATCTTGCCCGAGCGCGTCTTCGGCAGCTCGGGCGTGAAGACGATGTTCGCCGGCTTCGCGATCGCGCCGATCTTCTGTGCGACGTGGTTGCGCAGCTCCTCGAGCATCTCGACCGACGGGCCTTCGTTGCCCTTCAACGTCACGTAGGCAACGATCGCCTGACCCGTCGTGGCGTCGGCACGACCACACACGGCAGCCTCCGCGACCTTCGGATGATCGACGAGCGCCGACTCCACCTCGATCGTCGAGAGACGGTGGCCCGACACGTTCATCACGTCGTCGACGCGCCCGAGCAGCCAGAAGTCACCGTCCGCGTCGACGCGGGCGCCGTCGCCCGCGAAGTAGTGACCGGGGAACCGCGACCAGTACGTCTCCCGGAAACGGGCGTCGTCACCGTAGATCCCACGCGTCATCGCCGGCCACGGCTTCTCGAGCACGAGGTAGCCGCCGCCCTGCTCGACCCGCTCGCCCTCCTCGTTCAGGATCGCTGCCTCGACACCGGGGAACGGCCGCGTCGCTGAGCCGGGCTTGGTCGTCGTCACTCCCGGCAACGGCGTGATCAGCACCATCCCTGTCTCGGTCTGCCACCACGTGTCGACGATCGGGCAGCGCTCGCCGCCGATGTGCCGGTGGTACCACATCCAAGCCTCGGGATTGATCGGCTCGCCCACGGAGCCGAGCAGGCGCAGCGACGAGAGGTCGTGTGCCTCGGCGTGCTCATGACCCCACTTCATGTGCGCCCTGATCGCGGTCGGAGCGGTGTACAGGGTCGTGACGCCGTAGCGCTCGATGATCTCCCACCAGCGCTCGTGATTCGGGTAGTCGGGCGTGCCCTCGTACATCACCGACGTCGCTCCGTTGCACAGCGGGCCGTAGACGATGTAGCTGTGGCCGGTGATCCAGCCGATGTCGGCCGCGCACCAGTAGACATCCGTCTCGGGCTTGAGATCGAAGATCAGGGAGTGCGTCGTCGCAACTCCGACGAGGTAGCCCGCCGTCGTGTGGACGATTCCCTTCGGGCTCGCGGTCGTGCCAGACGTGTACATCAGGAAGAGCAGGTCCTCGCTGTCCATCGGCTCGCACGGACACGAGGCCGGGTCGTCGGAAACGTCGAGCTCGTGGTACCAGCGGTCGCGACCCTCCGTCATCGGCACGGGATTCCCGGTCCGGCGAACGACGAGCGAGGCCCGAATGCCGGGCGCCGCCGTCATCGCTTCGTCCGCGACGCCCTTTAGCGGTACGGGCTTGCCTCGACGCCACGCCTCGTCCTGCGTGATGAGAACCTCGCAGCCCATGTTGTTCATCCGATCGGAAAGCGAGTCGGCCGAGAAGCCACCGAACACGACCGTGTGGGGCGCGCCGAGCCTTGTGCAGGCGAGCATCGCGACGGCGAGCTCCGGAACCATTCCCATGTAGATCGCTACAGCGGTGCCCTTGCCAACGCCGACCTCCTTCAGCGCGTTCGCCATCCGCACGACGTCGCGCTGGAGCTCTGCATAGGTGATCGTCCTCGTCTCTCCGGCCGGCTCGCCCTCCCAGTGGTAGGCGACCCGCTCGCCGTTCCCCGCTTCGACGTGACGGTCGACGCAGTTGTAGGCGATGTTGAGCTTGCCGCCGAGGTACCACTGCGCGTACGGCAACTCCCAGCGGTAGAGCTCCGTGAACGGCTCGAACCAGGTGACGCGCTCCCGGCCGTTACGCTCCCAGAACGCCTCGAACGGCTCGTCGTACACGTCTGCGTGCACGTTCGCCTGCGCAGCAAACGCCTCGGAGGGCGGAAAGCGCCGTTCCTCGCCGGACAGCGTCTCGATCGTATGGTCACTCATGGTCTAGGCCTCCAGGTCGTACGGGAAATCGGTGAGAACCTCACAGCCATCGGCGGTTACGAGAACCAGGTCTTCGAGCCGCACGCCGCCGATCGCGGGGTCGTACGCGCCAGGCTCGAGCGTGATCACGTCGCCCGCGAGCAACGGGCCTGCGGGTAGGAGCCCTATGAAAGGCCCTTCGTGAGCCTCGAGCCCTACGCCGTGGCCGAGGCCGTGGAAGAAGCCGCTGTTCAGCACCTGGCCGGCAGTCTTCGTGCGCTGGGTCGGGTAGCCGGCGGCCTCGTAGACATCGCACACCATGTCGAAGACGTCGCGGCACTCGACCCCCGCGCGAACGAATGCGGTCGCGGCGGCGAGAGCCTCACGCGTCACGCGATGCCACTCGCGCACCTGATCCGAGGCGGGGCCGGCGACGACTGTCCGGGTCATGTCGGCAAAGCAGGCGGACGTGTCGTCCCGTGGCCAGAGGTCGAAGACAACGGGAACGCCGTATGGAATCGGCCCGTGGCCCATGTCGTGCCCGGCCGCGCCCTGCGGTCCCGGGGCGACGACGAACTCCTCGGCCGTGCAACCGTGCTCGGCGAACGTGATCCCCATCGCCTGCTTGACGCGCTCGACCGTAAGCGCCTTGCCGTCGAGCCACAGCGTGCCGTCGTTGTTGGAGGCGCTCCGCAGGAGGGCAATGCCGGTCGTGAGACCCGCCTCTGCGGCGCGCTGCGCGCGCCGGATCCCCTCGAGCTGCGGCGGAGACTTGACGCGACGCCTCGCGTCGAACGTCGGCTGATCGACGGTGAGCTCGATCCCTTCCTGACGAATGCGGTCGAGATGGCCGGCCGGGAACGTGTGCGGAACAACGGCGCTCGTCAGGCCGGCGTGCGTGCAGGAGCGGGCGACCCACTCGAGAGCGAGCTCGTAGTAGCCGAAGCCCTGGGCGCGAAGCTCGTCGATCCCGATCTCCTCCAGCGTGTGCACCGTGAGATCGAGGCCGAGGCCGCGAATGCGCGGCGCTTCCATCGAGCCGACGTAGACGTGCCTGGCTCCGCCGCGCTCGAGATAGACGAAGGGATCGGGAACGGCGAGAGGGATCTCGTTGCGTAGCTCCGGTGAGCGGAACGTGTCGCCGATGATCACCACGTCGGGCATGAGCGAATCCTATGCGAGCGCCTTGGTTCCCGGCTTCGGTAGGTTCCCGCAGATGGACGACCTCACGACCCTGCGCGAGCGACTCGCGGAGATCTCGGATCTCGGCCGTGCCGCAGGCGTCCTCGGCTGGGAGCAGCGGGTGTCGATGCCGCCTCTCGGCACGACATCCCGCGCTGACTCGCTCGCCACGCTCGGCCGCATCATCCACGATCGCTTCACGGATCCCGAGATCGGCCGCCTGCTCGACCGTCTCGCCCCACTCGAGGAGTCACTGCCGTACGACTCGGACGACGCGAGCCTGATTCGGATCACGCGGCGCGACTGGGAAAAGGCGCGCCGGGTGCCGACCGAGCTCCGCGTCGAGATGACCCGCGCCGCCGCGAGCGGGCATCACGCCTGGGTCGAGGCCCGGAGGAACGACGACTTCGCATCGTTTCTCCCGTATCTCCGTGCCAACCTCGAACTGAAGCGGCGCTACATCGAGTGCTTCGAGCCCGCGGACGAGCCGTACACCGCGCTCCTCGACGACTACGAACCGGGAATGACGACGACCGAGGTGCGCGCGGTCTTCGCCGTCCTTCGCCCCGCGCTGACCGAGCTCGTCCGTGATGCGCCGGAGGTCGATGCGTCATTCCTGCACGGCGACTTCGATCCCGATCGACAGCGACAGTTTGCCGAGCGCGTCGTCGCAACCCTCGGTTTCGAGGAAGGCGCCTGGCGGCTCGACCCGACGGCCCACCCCTTCTGCACGTCCTTCTCGAACCGCGACGTGCGATTGACGACGCGCTACCGCCCCGATGACCTCGAGTCGGTCTGGTCGACGCTGCACGAGGCGGGCCACGGCCTCTACGCCCATGGAATAGCCGATTCGTTGCTGCGCACACCGCTCGGCGGAGCCCCGTCGCTCGCGATCAACGAATCGCAGAGCCGGACCTGGGAGAACCTCGTCGGACGCTGCCGTCCCTTCTGGGCCTATTGGTACCGTCCATTGCAGGAGATGTTCCCGACACAGCTCGGCTCCGTCGACCTCGACACCTTCGTCCGTGCGATCAACCGGGCCGAGCCGGGCCTGATCCGTGTCGACGCCGACGAGACGACGTATTCGCTGCACATCATCCTCCGCTTCGAGCTCGAACAGGAGCTGATCGCTGGGACGGTCGTGCTCGAGGATCTGCCGGAGATCTGGAACGCACGGATGAAGGATTTTCTCGGTATCGACGTGCCATCGGACACCGACGGCGTCCTCCAGGATGTCCACTGGTCGGGCGGTGGGATCGGCTACTTCCCGACCTACGCCCTCGGCAACGTGATCTCGCTGCAGATCTGGGCGAAGGTGCGCGAGGCGCTGCCCGATCTCGACGACCAGATGGCCGCCGGAGAGCTCCTTCCGCTCTCCGACTGGCTGCGGGACAACCTGTACTCCCTGGGCCGGAAGCTGACGCCCAAGGAGACACTCGCGCGCCTGACCGGGTCCGACGCGATCGATCCGCAGCCGTACCTCGCCTACCTCGGCGACAAGATGGCCGCGCTGACTCCCGCTCCGTGAACCCGCTCGGCGAGCACGAGCGGGCGGCCATCCGCGAGGTCTTCGCCGGCCTCGAGAGGGACGTGCCGATCCTGCTCGAGCTCGGCCCGGAGGAGGCTCCTGTCACGGTGCTCGCCGGTGGGCGCGAAATCGACTTCGGCGACGAGACGAGACTCCTCCTCGAGCAGCTGGCCGAGCTCTCCGATCGCATCGACCTGACGGTGACGGAGACGGAGAATCCGGGGCAGTGGCCGAAGACGACTGTCGCGGGTGCGCTCGTCTACCACGGACTGCCCTGGGGCTACGAGCTGACGACGCTCGTGGGTGCGATCGTCGAGGCAGGTCGAGCGGCACCATCGCTCTCCCCCGCGTCGCTCGAGACCCTCGCCTCCCTCGAGCGAGACGTCGCGCTCGAGGTCTACGTCACCCCGACCTGACCGCACTGCCCGCCGGCCGTGCTGCTGGCGTACCGGTGTGCCCTCGCGTCCGAGCGGGTCACGGCCGCAGCCGTCGAGGCGACGGAGTTCTCCGCGGCGGCCGATCGCCACGGCGTCGTCTCCGTGCCTGCGATCGTCGCGAACGACCGCCTGGCCTGGGTGGGATCGGTGCCCGAGGCAGCCTTCGTCGACCACGTCCGCCGCGTCTCCAAATCCCTCCCGTAGACTCGAATCCATGGACGCTCTCTCCCGCGCACACCTGATCCTCGAAGAGGTAGCGGAGCGCACGCTTGCTGATGTCCCCGAAGGGACGGTGCTCTTCGACGCGCACACGCATCTCGGCAACGACATCGACGGGATGTGGGGAAGGCCCGACGAGATGCTCGCCATGTTCGACCAGCTCGGGATCACCGGCTCGTTCACGTTCTGCCTCGACGAGCCCGACCGCGTCCCGGCCTTCTCTGCAGCCAACGACCGCACGCTCGCCTACGCGGCCGAGAGCCCCGACCGGATCGTCCCGTTCGTGCGGCTCGATCTCGAGGAGCGGCCGATCGAGGAGGCGATCCGCTGCCTCGATCTCGGAGCCCGTGGGATCAAGCTTCATCCGCGGGCGCAGAAGTTCTCAGTCGGTGACAAGCGGCTCGATGCGGTGTTCGCCCTCGCCGTCGAGCGCGACATCCCGATCCTGATCCACGGCCC
>Ga0163153_10008799_pt1 | contig 10380 bp, 7 predicted proteins | sample OliLakLV19MP6IB1_FD_148629 | JGI IMG/M metagenome (GOLD analysis project Ga0163153, IMG submission 148629) | Freshwater microbial mat bacterial communities from Lake Vanda, McMurdo Dry Valleys, Antarctica - Oligotrophic Lake LV.19.MP6.IB-1 | ecosystem: Environmental > Aquatic > Freshwater > Lake...
ACTGGGGAGCGGAATCGCCGCTGGCCGCATCGGACCGCTCCCCAGTGCATCAGCGTCCGCAGCGTGCCCGCGCTGGCGGGGTGAATCAGAAAACATTCAGATCAACAGGCTGCTACCGACCCTCAGGCGGTTAATTAAAGGCACTCTCCAGAAATCGACCATTGGCTGAAATGGTTCACGTGGGTCACATAGGAAGCTGTTCGGTGACCCACGTTCCGAAGTATGTGAAACCGTGTCCCCCATGAGGTTTTGCCAGACTCCCGATTTCGACGGCCTGTTTACGGTCACTCACGTCGATCGCAATAGCGTAATGTCCCAGCCTCAGTTGTCTGACGCCGAGTTCGATTATGCTGTCTTCGGAATCTGCGAAGAAGAAACTGTGCTCCTTCAACCGTTCTAAAAGGTGTATTCCGTCTTCGCCGTAAAGCAAAGTAATCGCTGCTGGTGGATAACCAGCGGCCGACAACGCTTCGGTAAACGCCGCAACTTCGTCTTTGGCCTCTAGAAAGCCGATCACCTTGCCCTCAGGACCTGTGAGCGTTTGTCCGTCATCCTCCAGCGGTTCGGTTGTCACGTCTTTGCTCCTGATTGCTTGAGGTTCATTAACGGTGCTTTCACATCGTGCGCTTTGACTCTTAAGCGGCGCATCATCCGTGACGATCCCCACGTGCATCATGCGTTCTCGTGGTGTTGCTGAAGTAAGGCGCTGAGTTGCCCGCAGACAGTCTCTACGGTAAAGCCAAAGTGCTGCATCACGACCGCCCCGGGCGCAGACGCCGCGAAGCTGTCCACCTCCGATCACGGTAATCTGGCATCCGAGATAGGGCTCCAGCCGTGGGACGCACCGGCCTCAATATTCGTCTCTCTGCGTACTTGTACGGCAGTGCGACCAAATTGCCATCAGTGGAATCCCGACGTGATCATTCCGCTGCTGCCAGCGGGTAGAAAAACCACCGGACCAACCCTCAGTTCCGATGGAAATCGATCCATGCCAACGTGATCTCCCGGGCTGGTAATCGTTCACGCTCCGGGCAGCAGTGACTGGATGGGTTGATCGGCGAAGTGGCCTGGATGGCGGCGGTGAGGTATTCAAAGCTGTTGCGAGACACCCGCCGGTTGCGATTGAGATTTCAGACCGCCCGATAAGCGCGTCGCCCGCGAGCAGACGTTCCTCAATGCTCAGGCGTCCCAACAGCCGATCCGCGACCTCAACCGGGACACCCGCGAGGAAGCGGCCGCCCGGATCGGGCGCGTGCACGATGCCTGGCAGGACGACCCGATGTGCGGCTACGAACGCCCGCGGGATTTTCTGCTGGACGTGATCGAGGCCGGACAAGGGGGTGACACGACCCCGCAACTGCGGTTCCTCGCCGCGGCGGGAATCTTTCTTCAAATTCTCCAAAAGAGCAGCATCCTGTCGCAACCGGTGCGGCACGCCGCTGCCAGTTTTCATCCGAGATCGATAGAATGTTCGCGTCGCCCGAACTCCCGCCAGCTTTTGTGTGCAAGCCAGGTCAATGCCGAATCCAGTGACTCAGACGGCGACGTTTTGGTGTCGTAATTCCGCCCGCCGTGAACAGGTGACAAACACACGCTGTGCTCATGACAAGAAACAAGGAGCGGTGCAACAGAGCGCCGCTGCTTTAGTTGGAGAATCGTCAATATGAGGTGCTTCTGTTCGATGGCGTTCTACCTGCTGTGGGTTGCCACCGTCACCGCGCTCGCGGCGGACACGGAGAGTGCTCCGATTGCGCTGTCGAACGAACCGCAATTGTTTCTTGATGACTACCTGGTAGCAACGTCACACAACCTCAAGCGACGGGTTCAAACTCCCGCCCGCCATGCGCGGAACCCCTTGATCGTTCAGGATCGACCCTGGGAGAAACGCCTCATTCAGGTGTACGGCACGGTGCTCTACGACGATCGCTGTCAGAAGTATCGCTGTTGGTATCTGGCAAGCGAATCCGATGAGGGTGTTCCCGATACGCCTGAAGCGCCCGGCACTGCCGAATACATCCAGTGTTATGCCGAATCTGACGACGGCATTAACTGGGACAAATCGAACGTGGGCGTCCAACCCCTGGGGCGACATCGCGAACATAACATTGTCATCGCGAAGGCTACTGGATTCTGCGTGCTGCCCACTCCGGACGATCCCGATCCACAGCGACAGTATCGGGGACTGGGAGGCAACGTCCTGGGTTTTTCGCATGACGGACTTGTCTGGGACATGCAAACCGGCAGCAACTGGCCGGAGGCGGTGAAGAAGAACGACACGGGCACGTCCTTTGTCCGCTGGCACGACAACTACCTTGCATTCGTCCGCTTTCAAGAGCCCGAACAGCGGGTCACCGATCCGGAGACCGGCACTGAATGGCGGGGCGTGATGCGTAGTGTCGGAGTCTGCTCCAGCCAGGACTTCTTAACATGGACTCCTAAGGAAGCGGTGTTCAAGTCTTCTGCCCGCGATGGCTATCCCTGGACCCAACCCTATGGACTCTCCGTTTCCGCATATGGCGACGTCCTGATCGGACTTTTGCCGATGCTGCACCTTGCCAAGCAAGCCGGGAATAATCGACTCGGGACGATGGATGTTGAGCTCATCGTCAGTCGGGACGGGCACCGGTGGGATCGCGTCGCCGGGGGTCTGCTGTTTACTCATGGCCTTGACGCGGACGTCTCCGCGCGCCCCTGGGATGCGCGCGTCTATCCGTCGACAACGTTGTTCGTCAAGGACGATTTGATTCATATCTACTACTCAGGCACGAACCAAGGGCATGGCGAAAACTTCCCCGATCCGAGCACCCGGAAGACCTTTGGAATCGGACTCGCCACGCTGCCAGCAGAGCGAATTGTCGGCCTGACCCCGGACGACTCGACCAAGGCAGGAATGCTCGAAACACCGCAATTGAAGACGAACGCACGCGCTTTGGTGGTGAATGCTCAAATCACACCCGGTGACCTGGAAATTGAGGTGTGCGACATTCACGGAGCAGCGATTCCGGGATTTGAACGACACGAGTGTGTGCTGAAGGCGCGAGACCCGTTGAGATACGATGTGTCCTGGCAGTCCGGCCGGGAGCGGAGGACGTTCCGGGATTCGCGTCAATCAGACGACCAGATCTTCCTGCGCTTTATTCTGCGACACGGCGAATTGTATGCGTTTCAGGCGGTTGACTGACATGTGGTTGTCCGAGGGATTTCTCAGACGAAGGAACGGCCCAGCGAACGAGTCCGATTCAGGAACATGAAATCGTCATGGCTCCGCGATCCCTCCTGTCCGCGCCCCGCCCCCGCCGGATCGTCAGCCGCGCCGTAATGGTGCTGTCCGTCGTGGTACTGCTGCCAGTGCTCTACGTGACAGGCGGGGCGAGTCTGGCGTTCCTAGACGCGGCCGGATGGTTCCCGCGATCAGCGGTTCCGATCGCGGGCGAGGTGTACAGGCCGTTGGAATGGTACGTGAGATACGACCGTCCCGGATCGGAGACCATCCGCAAGATGTTCGATGCGGCCAAGAATGCCGGCCGGCGCATCGCCGACTGAGACAGCAACCCGCGTGCCGAATTCAGCGCGGCGATTTTCAAACTGTACCACTACCGATCATCGAACGACCAGAGCGACACGACAACCCCGCCAACATGGCCGGGGTATCGGGCGCAGCTTTCCCGCTCTTGGCGTTCTCGCGGGTCGCCCGCAGTAGTTGAAGTCGGCTCGACGATGACACGCCGCAGTTGATTCACAGCCACCAATGGTGTGCAATCTGGATGCGGGAAAACTGTTGCCCGGCCTACTAGCGGGCATGACCGAACGCCGCCAGTCGGGGCGACGTAGATTAGATGCTCCTTGTTAGAATCGCCGTGCGGCAGTGCCGCTGTCAAAGTGCGAGCCGCGTTGATTTCCTAAAGGAATCGGCGGATGAATACGAAGCGCTATCGGGCGGGCGTCATCGGGTCCACCGGGAAAGGTGGCTACGGCCACGGAATGGAGTCCGTCTTTCGTGACATGCCGTCGGTTGAGTTCGTCGCCATCGCCGATGATGATCCGCCCGGGCGAAAATCGACCGCCATGGCAGCGGGGGTTGACAAGACGTATGCCGACTTTCGCGAGATGCTGTCGCGCGAGCGGCTGGACATCATCGGCGTCGGTCCCAGCTGGCTCGATCGGCGCGTGGACATGATCGCGGCGGCGGTTGATGCTGGCTGCCACATCTACTGTGAGAAGCCACTTGCCTGGTGTCTGACGGATGCCGACCAGATCATTGCGGCATGCGATAAAGCGCGCCTCAAACTCGCCGTCGCACACCTGTATCGGGGGATGGCACCCGTCTACGAGGCGCAGCGGAGGCTAAGTCGCGGTGACTATGGGCAATTGATCCGCATGCGCGCCCGCCCCAAAGATGACAGTCGGGGCGGGGGGGAAGAATTGCTGATTCATGGAACTCACTGGCTGGACCTGATGGTACAGTTCGCCGGCCCGCCGCGCTGGGTCAGCGGTCACATGAGCGTCGGCGGCCGCGATGTGACCCGCGCCGATCAAACCCGTGGAACGGGCGAATTTGGTCCATTGGCAAGCGATTCGTTCACCGCCTCCTTCGGCTTCGACAATGGCGTCCGCGGTTTCTTCGACTCCACCGTCGGCCTGGCAAGGCCGGATCAATCGTGTTACGGGTTGCTTTTGGAATGTTCCGAAGCGATGGTGTTCGTCCGCAATCGCGGCGAGGTCTTCGTGTATCCGGCGAACACTACTGTGCCGGAGGCCGACGTTCTCAAATGGGAACGACTGTGGGTGGAGAACTGGCATTTCAATCCTGACCACACGCCGCGGCCTTCGACGGACTTCCAGGTCCTTGCAAACAAATCCCTCGTCATTGATCTGATCGGCGCCATTGAAAAGGACCGGCGGCCGCTCGCCGACGGAGAGGGGGCGCGACTTGCGGTGGAAATGATCCAGGGCGTCTATGCGTCGCATTTCGCTGACGGCAAGCGATTGGCGATTCCGCTGACCGATCGGCGACACCCATTGGAAGGGTGAAATGCAAGTCGGTGCAAAACCCTGCCAAGCGTTGCAGCGATCGCTTCTTGGCGGATCAAAACGTTCGCCCCAGCGTTGGACCAGTGCCCATGTTCCTCAGCGCCCGTCACGACCGGTCGGCCCGACGAGGCCAAGGGGAGCTCGGTTTTGAGAGCTGGGGCGTGGCTGTTAACCTGCGCCGCGCGATTTCACGAAAGTAGTTCAGAGCCTCGGAACCACCGTTCGAGACTCGGAATTCGCAATTCCTTGCGCTTGATTACAAACGAGGGGGTGCGCGCGAGTCGTCACGAAGAGGATTTGGCACGGCAAGAAGGTACGGGCCGTGGACACCGACGGCCCTCTGATCTGGCGCGACTCGCTGACCCGCATAGCATCCTGTTCGTCAATTACGCCCCGTTGTAGTATGCCGCTGATCCTGGTGGAAATCAGTGGAGGTTCGTATGCGCTACTTACTGCGCGTCGTCATCGTGACGGCGATCGGAACGTGCACGGCTGCCGCACAAAACCGGGACCCATCGCTGCCGTCCGTAACGATTGAGAACGGGAAAGCGCAACTCTTCGTCGATGACTACTTGATCGCCTGGCAATCCGGACTCGAGCGAACGTTGCGGCAACCAGCCAAAGACCAGGGCGGAAACGAGCCGGTCATTGCGATCGAGAATGAGTTCGGAGAGACCAAGTCCACTCTCGAAGCCAATGGAACGATCGTGTTCGACCCGAAGTTGAAGCAGTGGGTCATGTTCACGTTGGCCTTTGCTTCCAGCTGGCCTGGCGAGTCGGCCGACCGCGTGCGGCTCTATCGGTTTACGTCTCCCGATGCCATGCACTGGACGAAAGGGGACGACGGAACGCCCCAGCGGATCGCCATCGACCTGTTCGATCCCGTGAGCGGAACGAGCGCGACGAACGTCGATCTGTTTTCCTGCATGTACGACGAGATGGATCCCGACAGGCCGTACAAGGGGTGGTTGTTCTTCGCCAACTGGGGGCAGGGACGCGAGGGCACGTACTACGTGGAGTCCCCTGACGGCATCCGCTGGACGCGGGGCGCGGAGGTGCTGGTCGCCGGGTCGCGAACGATCGAGCAGGATGGCCGATTGATGAACGGGACGGGCGACGTGACGACCTTTTATCACGACCGCGAGACGAACCGCTTTTTAGGTTGCCTCCGGTGGGCCGGTGTCACCGAGGTCGAGAACACAAACCGACTGCGCGCAAGGGGATTTCTCTTCTGCGATCGACTCGATCAGCCGATCGACCTGCAGCAGGTCACACAGCTGAGCCTGATCCCTGAGGGCGCCGAGCGGAACGGCGACATGCCGACGGACGAATACTACTCCTCGACGGCCTGGCGGTACGGGTCGTTGTGGCTGGGCGGACTGCGAATCTGGCACAGCAAAGACGACTATCCCTATTCCGCCGCCGGCTGTGCGTTCCTGAAGCTGGTCGTCAGCCGCGACGGACTGCACTGGAAGAAATTGCCGTTCGAGAACGAGGATGGAGTTCAAGAGGTCTTCATTCCCAACGGGCCGGAAGGCGGCAACGACGGTCGCAATGACGGGGGGTACATGACCGAATTCTCCAATCCGCCGCTGCGGATCGGCGACGAACTCATTTACTACTACGGGAGTTCCTCCTGGGGAAAGAACCACCCGCGACCGTACCGTGTGAGCGGCGGCGGAATTTTCCGCGCTCGATTGCGGCCGGACGGCTTCGTTTCCATTGATCACGGAACACTGGTCACTCGCAAGTTGAATTTCGGGGGACAGGAGCTGGCACTCAATGGGATCGGACCGATCAAAGTTGAAGTGGTGACCCCCGTTGACAATGCCTTCAGCACAATCGCAGAAGCGACGGTCAATGGAGACTCGCTGTCTCATCGGATCAGGTTCGACGGGGAGCGATCGCTGCGCGACGTCGCGCCCGATGGTATCGTCCAGCTGCGATTCACGGTCGGCCAGGGTGGAGCGCTGTACTCATTTACGATCGACCCGGAGACGGTCCTGAATCCTGAAGCGTGTGTGGGACGCGGATCGGGAAAGGTCACGATGAAAACAGAGTCGTTTGACTCCGATCCGGGCTGGATCGGGGTCAACAATCGCTCCGCACGGACGATTGAGCCGGTTCAGGTCCGGCAGGACTTTGGATACAGCCCCGAAACCGCGCATGCCGTCGGCGGAACGTCCGCCGACAAGGGAGAGATGGGAGGCTTTTTTACGGCGGCTGGCGAGGCGGCCTTCTATGGGAAGGCCATTGAACCGATGTCGTTCGATGAGCCGCTCAGCGCGTCGGGGACGATGAGCATCGCCCCGGGCGGGACCCATCTGCTGCTGGGGTTTTTCAACTCCGGGAGCGTCAACGAGTGGCGGACTCCTAATACCATTGCGATGCGGCTCAACGGCCGCGGCGACAACTTTTTCGCCTATGTCGAGTACTGCACCTCGAAGTGGCGCGCGGGCGGAGACACCACGCCGTTTCCCGCAGTGAATGACCCGGCGACGGGCCGCTGGAACCTGATCGGGTTCCCCTGCAATCAGAGTTTCCGGTGGACGCTCAACTACGATCCGCACGGGAACGGCGGCAAGGGGGTCGTTACCGCGACGATTGGCGAGCACACGGCCACCTGCAACCTGGATGTATCTCACAAGCAGGACGGCGCGACATTCACCCACTTCGGCGTCGTCAACGTTCTGAAAAGCGCCGACAGCGGTTCGGAAGTCTGGTTTGACAATGTTTCCATCAACGGCGGCGAGGTGGAGACATTTTCACACGATCCGCACTGGGACGCGCGAAACAACCGGACGATGTATGAGACGCGACTTGTCCGACCGCGGTTCGACTTTGGCTTCAGTGACACGAATTACGCTGGAGGAACTGCGCCGGGTGAACTGGGGGGACTGATCTTCCGCGGCGATTGCCGCTACCCGGACAAGATGGCCTGTTATGGTGACCGCATCGGGCCCCTGACGCTCGACAAGCCGTTGCGGGCTTCCGGCAGGATTGCAATGCGGCGCGGTGTCAGCGACAGCACGACGCTGTTCGGCTTCTACAACTCGAACGAGAGCATGCGGTCGAATGAGTTGCAGAGTGAGGGACTACCGGAAAGCGTACTGGGGATTCACGTCGAGGGACCCAGCAGCGAAGGGTTCCAGTTCTATCCCGTGCTCCGGACCACAGGGGGCGGGAGTCAGTTCGGCTCGCCACGTGAGTTTCCGTCGATCCGGCCTGATGGGGCGCGCCACGACTGGAACCTCGAATACGATCCGGACGGCGCTGACGGAAAGGGCCGGGTGACTGTTGCGCTGGATGGGCTGTCGAGCAGTGCCCGTCCATTGTAACCAGCGGTCTGGCTACCCGGTGTCGAGTACGGGGAGCGAGGATTGTTGAATCAGGTCGCGCCATTGTTGCGTGAAGCGACTGGCTCCGCAGGTCATCCACCCGGTGACTTCCGCGAGCACATGTGCCAGCGTGAAGTGTTCGAGATTCACGCGGAGCGATTCCAGCACGCTCACGATGACGCTGCGGCGACGGGCGCCGGCGGCGGAGCGGCTGGTGCGGCCGGCTTTGCGGTCCTGGGCCGGGCTGCGCTGCAGGCGCTCGGCCAGGTTGTTAGTCGGGTCCACCTCTGGCCGCAGCACGAAGGTGAACAGTTCCTCGTCCAGCAGCCGCTGCACGAGTTCGTTGACGAGGTTGGTGAAGTCGCGCTCGTGCGGCTGCATCTGAGGCGTCGTGGCGCGCCACTGCGGCTGACACAGGCTGCACAGCCGGCCTTCCAGTTCGGCCACGCGCTGTCGGCGTCCGGTGTCCCCCAACCGCCGGTCGGCGGCCGCGGCCTTGGCGTCGTAGTACAGCACCAGCAGCCGGTCGAGGAATCGCTGATAAGTCTGCTTTCGCGGATAGAGCAGCGCCAGCCGGATGGCCTTGCGGAGCAGGTGCGCCCAGCATTTCTGCGCCTGAGCGAAACGGTCGCGGTACACCGCCGCGTCGTCGCTGACCGCCACGCCGGTGAACACGTCCGGCGGCAGGATCGTGTCCAGCGTCGCCGCGTCCTTGCGGCAGCCGAACAGAAACACGCGCTGCAGTCGGGAGGCAAACGTCCACAACGAACAGCCCTCACGGCCGATCTTCCAGCCCGTTTCGTCCATGTAGACCACGGCCGCCCGCGTCAGCAGCGCGCACAACGTGTCGAACTCCGCGTCCCAATGCCGGGCCAATTGCCGCAACAGCGCATCGGCCTGCGACTTGGGCAGCGGCAACTGGCAGAAGAACGTCAGCAGCGCACAGGCCTTGTCCAGAGAGACGCCGATCACGTACACCACAAACGCCAGCACCACCAGGATTTCCAGCCCGTATTCGCAGCGGGGCGTGACGCCGTTGATCCGCGGCTCTTGGCCATCGGGACCGCAGAACACGCGATAGCCGACCAGCGCTGCCCGGCCCGCCTGCAGCCGCCACACCGCCCGTTCGCGGGCCAGCCGGCAAGCAGTTCGGGGAACCACCCGGCGGATAAACGTCCTGGAACCGCTGGGCGTCGGCGAACTTGAGGGCTGTTGGTCGCCGGCCCGGAGACTTCTTCTTCCGCTTCCGCCGCCGGCGTTTCTCCTCGGCTTCCACACTATAGCGCGGGGCACGCGTCGCCGCCGAATCGTCCGCGTTCCCCGCTGGCCCCGGCAGTGTTTCTCGAAGCACTTCCGGTTCGTACTGCGCGAGCCGCTCGCGCAGTCGTTGTACCTCGCCCGTGAGCCGCTGGATCAACCGCTCCTGACGCTCGAACGCCTCCAGCAGACGTTCGATCGGCAATCGCCCCTTCCGAAACTCTCGTCTCGCTTCGCCCGCGTCCATCCACGAGGTGTAACTCCGCTACCGAAAACCTCCAAGACCGATCCGGTAGAATGGACGGGCACGTCGAGCACGTTTGACCTGAGCGTCGGCGACAAGGAGCGCGGGACTACATTCGACCGGTTCGGGATCGTCACCTCGTGGATTGACGGCAATAGTCAGGACGTCTACTGGGATGATGTGTCATACACAACCGAGCAGGACTGAAGCCTTCCGCATTATTGTCGGCACGGCGCCAAAGCCCGGATTTTTGCCAATCGAGCTGCGATCTCTTTTTGATACACCGCTGGACCAGCGCTTTCAGCCGTGGGGGACATTTCGGAACGGACCCCTCGGCAAACCCTCTTCGAACTAGAGAGTGGCCGCAAATTGCCTCTCCTCTCTATCTGCGCAGGGGCTGTTAACCTGCGCGGCGCGATTTCACGAAAGCAGTTCAGAGCCTCGAAGCCACCGTTCGAGACTCGGAATTCGCAAGTCCTTGCCAGCGCTCTATTACAAACGAGGGGGGGC
>Ga0163153_10008802_pt1 | contig 10374 bp, 6 predicted proteins | sample OliLakLV19MP6IB1_FD_148629 | JGI IMG/M metagenome (GOLD analysis project Ga0163153, IMG submission 148629) | Freshwater microbial mat bacterial communities from Lake Vanda, McMurdo Dry Valleys, Antarctica - Oligotrophic Lake LV.19.MP6.IB-1 | ecosystem: Environmental > Aquatic > Freshwater > Lake...
GGTCGGAACGCCGGTGAGCTTCGACCAGGCTCGTGCGGCGGGGCAAGCGAAGTCGACGTACTTGAAAGCGCCGGAGAAAGAGGCCCGGAAACCGATCGGCCCAGAGTTGATCGGCCCGGCGACAATCGAAACAGTGCCCGCTGGATCCGTGTCGGCCGGACCGGTGCCGGCCGTGCCCACGGCCGATCTGCAGCACTTTCAAAAGACCATTGCGCCGGTGTTGGCCAAAAAATGCGTCGCTTGTCATGGCCCCGAGTCGACGATGGCGAATCTTCGCGTCGACCGATTGAATCCTGATTTGCAGAACGGCCCCGACGTCGATCGCTGGCGGGGGATTTACAAGGTTCTCAGCAACTCCGAAATGCCGCCGGATGACGAGGCGGAATACGCCCTTGCGGACGCAGATCGGGCGAACATCGTCGACTGGCTCAGCGAGGAAATGCGCAAGGCTTCGATCGCTCGCCGGAACGGTTCGGAGCATTCCTCGTTTCGCCGGATGACGCAATACGAATACGGCTATGCGCTGGAAGACCTGCTCGGATTGCCGTACCCGATCGCCGGCGGCTTGCCGCCGGAGGCGGCTTCGGAGGAGGGTTTTAAGAACAGTTCCGACTTGCTGCAAATGTCGGCCATGCAGTTCGAGGCTTATCGCGAACTCGGGCTGAAGGCGCTCAAGCAGGCCGCCGTCCGCGGAGAACGTCCCCAACCGGTCACTTACATCATTTCGATGACTGACGAGATGGCGAAAGGGGGAGTCGAGAAAGCGAAACGGAGCAAAAAGGGGGACGAAAATCGTCCCGTCAACCGAAGCAGGCCGTATCTGCTCCATCGGTCGACCGGCGAAGCGATCTCGTTCACCGAGGGCGACGCCGCTCCCAAACCGGGTGCGTTTGCGGGCTGCAATCCGGACGTTGCGCCGGTGGTCGCCGTTCTGCCGCGACAGAGCGAGTTGAAACTCAATCTGAACCGCTTTCTGCCGGACGAAGGGATGATGCGGGTGCGGATTCGTGCCGCGCGAACGACGACGGATCCTCATGAGTATGCCGGCCTGCGACTGATCTTCAGCGCACACACCAGCAACAACGCGAACTTCTCGCAGGTCGTCAGCCGGCGAGATGTGCCCGTCACGGCGACGGCCGACCGTCCGGAGTTCATTGAATTCGACGTCCCGCTCGGCGAAATCCAGCGTAATCCTTTCCGCAAACTGGAAACCACCTTCCCGCGCCGCGACGAGTTCCTTCACATTCGTAACGAATCGAACGCCCGCGGCGGAAAGGAACCGCTCGCGGTGATGATCGACTACATCGAAGTGAGCGCACCGCACTACGATCAATGGCCGCCGCAAAGCCACCTCGATATTTTTGTCGCGAGTAAAAACAAGAGCGATGAGGCGGTTTACGGCCGCGAGGTGCTGACCCGTTTCCTGGAGCGCGCCTGGCGACGTCCGGTCGCCGCCGAAGAAGTTGCTCCGTTCCTCGACTTGTTCGCAAAATATCGCCCCGACTTCGAGACCTTCGAAGAGGCCATGCTGGAAGTCTTGGCGACGGCCCTCTCGTCGCCCGAGTTTCTCTACCTGATTCAAAAATCGTCCGCCCCAAACGCCACCGGGCATAACACCCCCCCGGGGCGGAAAGCCGTCAGTGACTCGGAACTTGCCGGCCGACTTTCGTTTTTTCTTTGGTCGAGCCTGCCCGACCGGGAACTGCTCGGACTCGCCCGGGAAGGTAAGCTCAACGAACCGGCCGTCTTGAGCGCGCAAGTCGATCGAATGCTGGCCGACCCGCGCTCCAAGCGGTTCTCGCAACATTTCGTGGAGCAGTGGCTGGGGCTGGACGGCCTCGACGCCGTGACGCACGTCAAGGATGCCGCGTTGCGCGAAGCGATGCGGCAGGAGCCCGTCGCTTTTTTTGAGGAAGTCCTACGCACTGGCGGCAGCGTCATGGACTTCTTGCATTCGGACTACGCCGTGGTCAACGAACGACTGGCGCAGCACTACGGCATCCCGGGTGTTTTCGGTCCGCATTTTCGCCAGGCGCCGATTCCCGCGCAAACACACCGCGGCGGCATCCTGACTTCGGCCGCCGTGTTGGCGATGAATTCCGACGGCACCGATTCTCATCCGCTCAAACGCGGCGTCTGGCTGCTGGAGCGAATTCTTCACGACCCGCCTCCGCCGCCGCCGGCCGACGTTCCGAAAGTCGATCTGACGGACCCGCGAATCTTGGAGATGACGCTCAAGGAACGGATTGCCGACCATCGCAATAAGCCGGCGTGCTATTCGTGCCATTCCCGAATCGATCCGTGGGGAATTGCGCTGGAGAATTACGACGCTCTGGGTTCCTGGCGAACGAAGATCAAGGACAAGCCTGCGGATGCCGTTTCGGTTTTGTTCAACAAGCAGGAACTCGACGGAGCGGACGGTCTCAAGCGGTACCTGTTGACGGAGCGGCAGGATCAATTCGCCAGGGCCATGGTTCACAAAATGGCGGCTTATGCTCTTGGTCGGCCGCTCACTTTTGCCGATCATGCGGATGTCGACGGCCTGGCCGCGAAGTTAAGGATGAAGGGTGATCGGCTTGCCGACCTGATCCACCTGGTCGTGAGCAGCAACTTATTCAACTCAAAGTGACGGTCGGGATCCGGTAAATGAGCGACAAACCAGCGAGCGACAAGCCGGCGAGCGGCAAACCGGCGAGCGGCAAACCGGGGACATTTCCGCGTCGATCCTTCTTGCGTGGCGCCGGCGTCGCGTTGGCATTGCCGTGGCTGGAATCGCGTTCGGCCTGGGCCGGTTCCGGGGCGGGTGCTTCCGCTCCTGGTGCCGCGCCGAAGCGATTCCTGAGCGTTTATCATCCCGACGGCGTCGGTCTGCCGCTCAAGTCGGACCCGGCGTGGACCGATTGGAGTTGGTTTCCGCACGGGGGCGAGAAGGATTTCCAGCTGACGAAAGTCCTCGACGTGCTGGAGCCGTTGCGCCGTGAAATCACCATCTATTCCGGGCTGTCGCACCCGGCGGCTCGAAAGGTTCACGGACATTCCAACGCCGATCAGTACCTGACCGGTGCCGACACCGGAGGTCATGGTCCGTATACGAACTCCATTTCCGTCGACCAGGTCATTGCCGAGCATACCGGCGAATCAACCCGGTACGCCTCGTTGGTGATGTCGACCAACGGCGGCATCGGCGGTCCTCGGGGCGCGCAGACGCAGTCGTACAACCGAGACGGCCGCCCGATTCCGGCCATGCACAAGCCGAAGCAGATTTTCGATACGCTGTTCGTCGCGAGCGGGAAAGATGCTTACGCCCGGCTGGCCCGCAGCAAGAGCGCCTTGGACTTGCTCATCGCCAACGCCCGTTCGTTGGAAAAATCGCTGTCGAAGCACGACCGAGGAACGCTCCGCCAATATCTGGACGCGGTGCGCGATACGGAAGTCAAACTGGCGAAAGCGCAGAAGTGGATCGATACGCCGATTCCCACGGTCGATACCGGCAACCTCCATTTGGAAGCGACTCCGGCGGAAGCCCGGCTGTACTTCCAAACGATGTACGAGTTGATTTACCTCTCTTTCCTCAGTGATTCCACTCGCGTCGCCACGTTCCAGTTGGGGCGAGAAAATGGCGAGGGGCCTCACGACTTGTTATCTAAGGCGGTCGGCCTGGGAGGGGCTCACGGCCTGACCCACGCCGTCAAGGAGCCAGGCGGCTGGAAGAATCTCGGCACTTACAATCGGTATCAGGCGGAAGAGTTCGGTCGCTTCGTACAAAAGCTGAAAGACACGCCCGAACCGACCGGCGACGGAAATATGCTCGACAATACTTTCGCCATGCATGGTTCCGCTTCCAGCAGTTTTCACCTGTCGCGGAATTATCCGATTATTTCCGCCGGCGGAAAGAATCTCGGCTTCACCAACGGCCGGTATCTCAAGTTCGGCAAAGGGAACGAAGACAACCAGGCCGGCGCCGGAATCGATACCGACGCCGGCTGGCAAGGTGAAGTCCAAGTCACGGAAGAGCCCTTGGCGCTGCTCTTCACCACCCTGTTGCAACGCTTCGACATCGAGACCGATTCGTTCGCCGGAATTACCGGCACGCTGAATCGCGTTTAAGGTCTGCCGCGCCGCACGCAACGCCCAAAGGGAACCGTCGGCGTCCGAGAACTCGGCCAAAACCATCCGTAATGTCGCGACGCACGGCACGAATGAAAAGCCGAGCTTCATCCCACCGCAACAGCCGCCCCAGGCTACTGCATCAGCCCCACGTTCTCTTCGACCGGCAACGAGATGACGGGCCAATCGCCCGGATAGATGCGAAGGATATGTCCCGGGCGGAATCCTTCGAGCAATTGTTCGACCTGAACTTGGATCTGCACGCCGCTGCTGCCGGGCTGCGGCGCAAGCTTGGATACCAGGAGGACCTTTCCCCCTTTGCGATCGTTCACCGGGTCGTACATCATCAGCGACGACGTGGCGACGGCCAGGCCGGCCGACATGCCCAAGCGACGACAACAACAGTCCGCATGCACAAACTCGCATCGTTCACACCAGGTGCTGGTCGGAATGGAATGAAGTAAACGGCCGCTCCGAGGCGGCGAAGGACGGTAGGCGACGACGGACCCTAGGCGACGACTTCCGACACCGGGCGGACGCTATCTTGGAAGCGATCGGTTTCGACTCCGGCGCACCGCACCATCGTTAGCAGCAAGTTGCTCAGACGGGCATCGCCGTCGACCGGCCGCGAGCAGACTTTGTAGTGACCGTTGGCGTCGGCGACGTCGTACTTGCCGATCATCGGTAGGTTGTAATCGACGTGCCGGCCGTGCTTCATGCCGAGCGACTTTCCGCCGGCCAGGATCGTCGGCAAGTTGGCGTTGCCGTGGCTGTGACCGTACGACATGCCGCTTCCCCAGAGCACTTGCGTCGTGTCGAGCAGCGTCTCGTCTCCTTCGCTCACGGCCTTCAACTGGTCGAGAAAGTAGCTGAACTGCTCGATCAGGAAGGTGTCGGTCTCGGTCAGGCGGCGCAGTTGTTCCGGGTCGCCGTTGTGGTGCGAAAGCTCGTGGCGCGTTTGCACGACGCCGATTTCCGGGATCGCGAGGCCGTGGCTCTCGCTGCCGATCATGCAGGTGATAACCCGCGTCGTGTCGGTCCGCAGCGCGAGCGTCATCAGGTCGTAGTACAAGCGGTAGAACTCGCCGGCTTCCTTCTGATCGACCGTCCGCGAAAGTTGATCCGCCGTAGCTTTGTCGATCGGCGGCTTCGGAATGTCGAGCCACGAATCGGCCCGCTGGGTTTGCACCTCGACTTGGCGCACCGCGGTCAGGTACTCGTCGAGCTTGTTGCGGTCGGCATGGCCGATGTTCTTGCTCATCCGCGTCGCGTCTTCGAGGACGGCGTCGAGCACGCTTTCGCGACGACCGTAACGGCGACGAACTTGTTCTTTCGTTTCCGTCTCGACGCCGAAGAGCTTATTGAAAATCGTCTTCGTGTTCCGTTCGACAGGTAGCTGGATGCCGTCGCGAGTCCAGCCGAGCGAGTGTCCGCTGACGGCCAGTTCCAGCGATGCGACGCGTGTGTGCGGGCCCTGCACTTCGGCGATCAACTGATCGGCGGAAACCGAGTTGCGAAACGCGCCGCCGTCGCGCGGTACGTTCGCACCGGTGAGCCACACCTGATCGCAGTTGTGATGCTTGCCGATGGCGCTGGGATGGTGCAATCCGCTGATCGGCGTAACGGCGTCGCGATGTTTTTATAGCGACTTCAACGGCCCGGTCAGTTCGTAGTCGGTGCCCGCGTTCTGGATTTGCCACGTCAGCGTATTCACGCCGTTCGGAATGTACAGAAACACGCTCCGCTTCGGCTTCGAAGGCGAGGGCATCGCGGCCCGCGCGGCCAGGCCGTCCGACCGCATGCAATCCAACATCGGCAGCGCGATCGCGGCTCCGAGGCCGCGCAACATGTGCCGACGGCTGATCATCCACTTGTTCGTATTGATCCGGCTCATGAGACGGTCCCCGGCTCTCTCGTTGAATTGCGTTCGAATGGAATTGCTTGTGCGGTTCGGTCGGCTAACGTTTTTGAAACAAATCCGAAACGACGAGCGCCTCGACGATGGCGCGGACTTCGTAATCGGCCTTCTTCCCGACGGCGGCGATCGCTTGCAGATCTTCGTGATCTTCGAACGTCATGGCCCGACGCAGGCCGTACGTCGCCAGCTTACGGACGAAGGCCGTGTTGAAGGCGTCGACGTCGGCCGACAGCAGCTTCTTGAACTGATCGGCGTCGGCAAACTTGCGGCCGTCGGGCAACTCGCCGCTCGCATCGACGCGCGGGTTCGAGCCCATCCCTTCTTTCGTTACTTCGTGGGTCCGCCAGCGGCCGATCGCATCGTAGTTATCGAACGCCAGACCCAGCGGGTCGATCTTGCGATGACACGAAGCACAAGACTTATCGTGCTTGTGGGCTTCGAGCTTCATGCGGAGCGTCGCCTTCGGCGAGTCGACCGGATTCGGCTCGATCGGATCGACGTTCGCCGGCGGCGGCGGCGGGGTCTTGCCGAAGATCGCCTCCGAGAGCCACGCCCCGCGATGCACCGGGCGATGCCGCGTGCCGTCGGACGAGAGCGATAGCGTCGCGGCGTGGGTGAGCAACCCGCCGCGATGATCGCCGGGCCGCAACTGCACGCGTTGGAACTCGTCTTTCTCCGTCTCAGGCAGGTCGTAGTACTTCGCCAAGCGCGGGTTCACCATCGTCCAGTCCGAATCGAGGAACTCGCGGAGTGAAAGTTTCTCGTTCAACACTTCGGCGAAGTAGGCGGTCGTCTCGTTGACCATGCTCTGCTCGAGATGCCGATCGTACTCGGGATACAACTCCTTATCGGGCGGAAACATGCCGACCTTGCGGAGTTGCAGCCATTGCTTGGGAAACGACGTGGCGAACCGTCGGGCCTTGGGGTCGGCGAGCATCCGCGCCACTTGGCTGCTCAGCACTTTTTTGTCGCGCAGCTTGCCCTGCTCGGCCGATCGGAACAACTCTTCGTCGGGCATCGTACTCCACAAGAAGTACGACAGCCGCGACGCGAGCTCCCAATCGTTCAGCTGATGCCGTTCGACGTCGTCAGAGTCCTCGGCCAGGAACAGGAAGCTCTTCGAGCAGAGAATTGCCGGCATGCCGGCCTTCACCGCGGCTTTGTACGGGGGACCGGCCGCAAGTTCGCGCTCGACGGTGGCGACGTACGTGTCGATCTCCCCGTCGCGCAGCGGGCGGCGGAAGGCCCGCGTCGCCATCTTGGTCAAACTCGCGCGCACTCCGGCGAAATCGTCGTCGACGTGCCTCGGCGGCATGTAATCGTTGCGCCGTTGCCGTTCTTCCGCCGTGACGATCGGGCCCTTCCATTCAACCCAATCCAATATCAAGATCGGATAGAGGGGGCGATCTTCATCATCGGTCAGTACGCCGCTCAGTTGTATGCGACACTCATAAACGCCGGGCGCATCAATTCGGCCCGGGCTCGCGTAGCGAAACTTATCCTGCGGCCACATCTCGTAGCGAATCTTATCGAGCAGGCCCCGCGCTGCGAGGTCGGACTTGTACGGCTCGCGAACGGTTTCCGGGTCGGCGGCCGGGCGGTGCATGTCGATGCTCCGCACCTCGGTCGGCTGCTTCGTGGAATAGGCCCGTTCGGGATAGGCCTCGGTCAGAATCGTTTCGGCGGCGATGAAATACTTTTCGACGTGCCCGGCCGATAGCGATAGCTTCGCGCCGATCCGCTCGAAGCCGTGCCATTCCGGATCGTCGGTGAACCCGCCCGGATCGCCGGCGTCGTAGTGAACTCCCAGCAGATCGTAGATCGAGTTGACGTATTCCTCGCGGCTCAGCCGATGGAACGAGACGCGCTCTTGCCGTGCCATCCGCGCGGCCTCCCCTTCGCCGATCCGTGCCGAGAGCCATTCGACGATCGCCGCGCCCTCGTCGGCCGAGGGGCGATTCGGAACGTCTTCCGGCGGCATCTCGCCCGAGCTGATTCGTTCCATCACCTCGGCCCATTGCGGCGTGTCCTTCAGGCCGACCTCCTTCGACAGGCTGTCGATCCGGAAATCCCCTTCCTGCTTCTTCGCGTTGTGGCACGATGCGCAATGCTTCGTGAGATACGGCTGAACATCGGCGTCGAAGTTCGGAGCCGCGAAGGCGGATGTGCCGCACGTCGCAAGGGCACACGCGATGGCAAGCAGGGTCGGCGCAACGACGATCGGGAAACGAAGATTCATGCGAAAGCACTGCCAGGACAAAGGCGAGAATCGCGAGGCGGGAATCGCGAGGCGGGAATCGCGAGGCGGGAGGCGCGAGGCGGGAATCGCGAGGCGGGAATCGCGAGGCGGGAATCGCGAGGCGCGAATCGGGAGGCGGGAGGGCCGAAGTCGCCGCCGTTCCCGTCGTGACGACGGGGCCGCCGACGTAAAAGGCGTAGACTTTATTTAATCCCGCTCCCACGCCGAATACAAGCCGAAATCCCATGTCGCGACGGCTGTCCCTACCGATAACTCCCCACTTGAACGCCGTCTCGCTACTTGAACGCCGTCAAGGAGTTACGAGTACCACGGCAACGACCGCCGCACGATCGAAACCCGCTTCCGCGACGATAGCGGCTGGACGCTCGTCCCGCAGTCGATAGGGCGGGTCAAGCGGCCATGTTTCTAACCATCACACAACGGCCGATTCACGCGCCGCAGCCAATCGTCGGGCTTCGCCGCCGGCCGCTAAATCATCCAATCGCGCACGAACTTCTCGTCGGCCGCTTTCCTCGCCAGGTCTATTATCGAGCCGCCGCAGGCCGGTTTTACAGTTCGCAGGCAAAGCCGGCGCAAATCCGTAACAACCCCTGCCAACCCCGAAACACCAAACACCAAACACATTCCTAAATACTGTACTCCGGCAAAAACACCCGCACCCGTCGCGGCGCTACGAACACAATCTCCCCTTCTCGCAGCTCGAGCTCGGCGTAACGATCGGGCGTCAGCTCGACGTGTACCGGCGAGCCGTGCTCGATCCCCGTTCCATGGTCGAGCAACCTGCCGTAGATCTTCGTGACCGATCCGGTCGGGTTCACGCGCTCGATCTTCACCCGCAGCGCCCCTTCGTCCGTGGCCAGTCGATCGATGTCCAGCTCGTGCGGGCGGACGTAAACGTTCGCCTCGCGCGACTGTTCGTGCGGATAGTCGGGGTAGGCCACTTCGACTCCGCCCCACTGCGCCTTGCCGTTTTGCACCCGGCCGCTGAACACGTTGACGTTCCCGAGAAAGTCCATCACAAACGGGTTGGCCGGCCGGTCGAACACTTCCCGGGGCGTGCCGAACTGCTCGATCCGGCCCTTGTTCATCACCACCACCTGGTCGGCCAATTCAAACGCCTCTTCCTGATCGTGCGTGACGAACACGCTCGTCATGCCGATTTCGTCGTGCAACCGCCGCAGCCATTGCCGCAGTTCCTGCCGCACCTTGGCGTCGAGCGCGCCGAACGGCTCGTCCAAGAGCAGCACCTGCGGCCGAATGGCCAGCGCCCGGGCCAGGGCCACGCGCTGCCGTTGGCCGCCGGAAAGCTGCGAGGGGTAGCGGCGTTCCATCCCCGACAGGCGGACTAGATGAATCAACTGGTCGACGCGGCGGGTGATCTCAGCCTTCGGCACCTTCCGCACCCGCAGTCCGAAGGCGACGTTTTCCAGCACGGTCATGTGTCGAAACAAGGCGTAGTGCTGGAACACGAAACCGACGTTTCGGTCGCGGGCCGAGCGGCCGGTCACGTCCTGGTCGTCGTACAGAACGTTGCCGTGGTCGGCCGATTCCAGCCCGGCGACGATCCGCAGCAGCGTGGTTTTCCCGGAGCCCGAGGGGCCCAACAGCGCCACGAGTTCCCCTTGCGGTACGTCGAGCGTGACGTCGTCGAGCGCCTTGAACTGGCCGAATTGCTTGGTGACGCCGGCGATTCGAATGCTCATGACTCTCCTCCTGGGGTCCGCAGTCGGGCCGCTTCGGCCAACTCGCGGGCGGTTTTTCTTTCCAAAATCACTTTGATCACGAGCGTCACCAAGGCCAGCGAGGTGAGCACCGACGCCAAGGCGAACGAGGCCGGGTTGTCGGAATCCTGAAATAGCTTTTCGACCCGCAGCGGCATCGTGTCGGTCCGGCCCGTGATGTGCCCGGAGACGACGTAAACGGCGCCAAACTCACCCATAGCGCGGGCATTGCACAGAATCACCCCGTAGAGCAGGCCCCACTTGATGTTCGGCAGCGTCACCCGCCAAAACATCTGCCAGGCGTTCGCTCCCAGGCTCACGGCGGCGATCTCCTCCTCGTCGCCGATCGCCTCCATCACGGGCAAGAG
>Ga0163153_10008805_pt1 | contig 10371 bp, 11 predicted proteins | sample OliLakLV19MP6IB1_FD_148629 | JGI IMG/M metagenome (GOLD analysis project Ga0163153, IMG submission 148629) | Freshwater microbial mat bacterial communities from Lake Vanda, McMurdo Dry Valleys, Antarctica - Oligotrophic Lake LV.19.MP6.IB-1 | ecosystem: Environmental > Aquatic > Freshwater >...
CCGCGATCCAGTCCTGAACCGGCGGCGTCACCAGCCAGGCGTGGCCATGGCGCTGCTCCTGAAAGACGGCGTCCCCGTCGGTGCGAAAGCGGGCCTGCCAGCGAAAGGCGGTGGCCCGTGAGATGGGCGCCTTGGCCCGCTGGCGGGCGACATGCCAGGGCAGGCCCGCCGCCATGGCGTCGATCACCAGCCGCTTGGTCGTGCGTGTATCCATTCCATCCGGCATCGAGCAGACCCTCCAATGCAGACACTCCTGGCGAGACCCAGGCAGTATACCCGATCATGACGGCGGTCGCATTTCACAGAGATTTTTCCCTCCCGAATGGCCTGAATCCCTGTCTGACGTATCTGGGAGGCTGGGTGCGCGAGGTCAACGCCGCCGACGGCTACATCGTCGTTCGCATTGCCGAGAACGACATCACGGTGAGTATCGAGGAGGTGACGAAGCACCTTTTTTGGTGGCTGCTCGCCGAGGATGTGATCTTCCAGGTCGGCCTGCATCCTGACGACGCAGCGGCAATAGCGCAGGGAACGGATGTCCCAGCTGAACGCTGGTGTTCCCTGCGCTACGACGAAGAACAACTGCTGGACGATGCGCTCTTTTTGGCTGCGGCATTCAAGGAATAGACGTACTTGACCGAAATAGCCCTATTTTGGAAAGCAAGGTATTGAAATGACACCCGTATCAAAGTTCGACCACACGAGAATGCGCCTAGTAATGGACGAACTCCTGCGCGTCACACAGGTGATCCGCAAGAATATGATCGCGAGCCAGGGTGGCATGCTGATTCGGCGGGCGTTGGAAGACGCCGACATCACCGATACCGAGGAGGAGCGTGAGCGGCTGCTGACCGCTATGTTCCCGTATCTTTTTGGGCCTTCGTCGCTGATGCATCCGTTGTTGGTTGTGACGAACGCCTATGATTCGGGCGAGACGCCAGAAGGATCGTCCATCTACAATATCCTGCTGATCGCGTATCATCTCGACCGCCACCAGGCCATCCTGAAAGCCTACGAGACCTATGGCCGACCGGAGTTACAGCCGCTCCCGAAGCCAGCCCTGATGGCTGTCGCTGATCTACTATGACAGGCGTGTAATCACCAGGGATTCAGGCCAGTTGGCATTCACTGCCCCTTTGCAATGAGACGCGGTGCTGGCACGTGTGAACCCACCCAGAGCAGTCGGATTTCGGCGACGCGATCGTCACGACGGTGAGCGTGATCTTGGCACGCATGGGAACCGTCTCATTTCAGGTGTGCTGGCGGATTAATCTGGCCGGAATCCCTGATTACAAAAGTCAGCGGCCATTTAAAAAACAAGAACCGCTCAGAATTACCTGAGCGGTTCTGTATGTGGTCGATGCGTATAATCACCTCTTTGTCTCATTTATCGCAGAGGACACAGGCTCCGCCCAGGCCGGGATACTGGAGATATCATCCCACAAGGATTCCCAGGCATCCCACAGATCAATACCCCAACAGATATCCTGGTACTCCGTGGCCTGCCGAGCCTCAACAATGCCCTGCTCATTATAGCGAAAGAAGGTCATGTGTGCGGGGCAACCCGGCTCCTCGTCGAAGCGATAGTGTGTGGCACCTTCAGCGACCGCACGAGCAAAAATTTCATCACGAGTGCCGGACGATGATACGAGCCACCAGTACATACCGTCAACGACCACGGCGACAACATAGGTAGTCGCATCACACGCGCATGGTGCGATTGCGGCCACCATGTTGTCGGCAATGTCCTGTTCAGGCGCAGTAATCCGCCAGTAGCGATTCTCTGCATCTTTCGGATACCAGATCATCGCATGGCCAATGCCGTCAAAGTCACCTTCAATTCCCCCGATGCCCCGCGGTGGCTGCAGATCAAACGGATGCAGCTGATGGAGTAGTGCTGTTTTCATCATATCCTCGCTTTGAGAACTGTTAGTGCCGAGCATATCCAGCCATGTAGTCAGAGAATGGCTTGCAGCGACGATCAATCTCACCGTTTGCTTTTACGCGGTGGAACATGCCTGTTGGCCCACTTCCAGTCGTGGCGATCAGAAGAAGTCGATAGTAATAATCCGTCAAGGCATGTTCAACAAGGTCGCCAGCGCACAGTGGAAACTCTACAAATGGAAGTTCAGATTCCAGGCGAATGGTATACGTTCGTCGAGTTTGCTGCGGCTGTGTACCATTCACGACATCCCCCTTGTTGATACCATTCAGCCATAGGAATGATGCATTATGGCCCATCACCCCCAACCCCTCTCCCAGAACGGGCGAGGCGAGCCACCATTGGTGTCGTATGGAAGCGCGATTATGCGTCATATTCAATGCTGAATGGTATGAATGCAGTTTTATCCTACTATAGTATCCAAAAGTATCTTTATGATACTATATTTAAAGTATCATTGTCAATGACAATATCTGTCTTATGGCTGCAAAAACGGCACCAGTTATCAAAAATTGGTGCCGTTTTATTTATTTCCTAAAGTTACTGTACAGGAAATGTATCTATCGTGTTTTCTTCAGTACAGAGACATTTTGAATAGGCAGTTCGAGCTGTCCACTCTCGACCTGAGCAAGTGCCGCATCCAATAGGAATTCGGCCAGTTCACTCTGTTCGCTCGCCGGCAGGTTATTATCTTCCATCAGAGTATGGAACCGTCGAAGAAGTCCTTTGGTCAACGAAAACGACTTGGACTGTTTTCTATCATCATCGGTGTCTGTCATACCGTGCTCCTTGTAGTGCTTCGGCGGTTTATAAGATTATCTCTTTATAGAGATGTTGCAACTTAGGAATAATAGGCGTATTATATCGCAAATAAATTGACTGAAAACACGCTATTCTAGCCAAAGCCTTTATGGTACTATACAACAGGAGATAGCATTATGAAAACAGGCACACTTCCAGAAGAAGACGTTGCGGTTCAAGCTGATGACAATGCTGCCATGCAGGCAGCACTTATCCTGGGCATGGAAAGTACCGCCGACGCACCTACGAGTAGGCTTCCTAGCCGTTCTGTTGCGCCCGTTCAGAAAACTGAACCAGCAGCTCAATTTGTCCCTCTTGATGACCGATGGCACGACGAGAATGGCCCAACACCCCATGGTCGTCAGAGAAAACAACCAGAAGCTACCGCTCGCGCTACTGCTATTGCTCCTGCCAAGTCGTCTCCTGTCGTCAAGACCATTCTTCCTCCACGTCAACCAACCATTGTTATAACACCGGTTGACGATGAGGAATACGCTGAAGAGGTCGAAGAGAACGCCGATGGTCCCGAGGTGCGGACTCATACTCCGAGTTCAAAGCTGTTATCGACGACCATGAATCTCACCTTCCTTCTTATCGCCTGGTGGTTCATCTGGCCACTTGGAGCACGCTACACGATTGGGGCGATTAATGCCTCAGCTTCGTTCTTTGCACTCTTCAAGATCGACATCCTCTCTTGGAATGAGCAGCCTTTTGTTGTTTTCCAAGTAATTGGAAAAATAGGGGGATGGATACCGCTGATTGGTAGCGTTTTTCAATCGCTGGCAACGCTCCCGAAAATCTGGCTCTTTCCGCTTATCATCACCATTGGCGAGTCGGTTTTTTGGCCCCGCCGACGGAGATTTCTCAAAGATATCTTCTGGTTCTGGAAACCGCTCAAAGGCGAGGCAACCTGGAAGCATTGCGTTTTTCTCTTCTTTCTAACATTCGATATCATCTCGACCTGTGGCGGAGCCATTATGGATCAGATCATGCCGAATGCACAGGTGTTTCGTTGGGCCGTGATCATTGATGCAACACGTACCCAGGTTCTGCTCGGATTATTTCTCGGTATATTTTGTGCCAGTTTCCCTGAGCGAGTTGGTTCGTTTACCATTCGGGACACTATTGGTCTCTGGTTCCCTCCGCACCATTGGATACATCGATTCTTCCGACCGACAGGATATGTCCAGTACAAATAGTGGAGCCTCACAGCGGCTCTGGCTGGAGTAGCGCAATGATTTTATTGAAAATGATTTGGGATAGCCTGGCACCAATTGCTCTTATTGTGATTGGCATTTGTGTCATGCTCGCCTTGCGGAACTGGTCAAAGGTGCGACGGGTACATGGGGTGCTCCGCCGACTCCCTGCGGAAATTCGTACAGAGATTCGCGCAGCCTGGGATGGCAGGCCATCTCCTCGTACACAGCACATCGAGACCCCTACAAACCACGCCGCCGATACAGGGCCAGCGCCGACCCATAGTAGAGGTTCCATCCGATTGGACAAGGTTCCCGGTGGAGGAAAAGCTCTGCTCGAACCGCCATCACTTCAGCACACCCTGGAGTATATGAAGCACTGTGACGACGGGCGATACCTATTTCCCTATGGTTGGTTCCTGAAGGAAGGCCAGAGCACGGCGACCGCTGATCTTGCCTTTGCCGATCTGACGGAGACGTTCAATATCGGCGTGATTGGACCGCAGCAGTATGGTAAGACCTCATTGGTCTTTGCCGCCTTTATGGCGCTTACGTTCCAGCGCTCGCCGCGTGAGTTGCAATTTGCCATCTTCGATTTGAAGGACATCGACTTTTCAGAGATGGACGGGTCTGCCTATACGCACATGATGGTTCGACGGCCCGATCAGATCGCCGGCGCCGTGAAAGCACTTCAGGAGGAAATTGATCGGCGAGGAGCATTTCTCCGTAGACTCCGTCTATCAAATTGGAAGAACTATACCGGAAAAGACCTCCCAATGCTGGTCGTCTATATCTCTGAACTTTCCACCATGGTGGCCACATTGGGGAATGTGTCCACGGTAGACAAGTTTCTCAACGACTTAATGGGTAGAGGCGCGGCATTTGGGATTCGCACTATTGTGGATACCCATTCCCTCGCCGGCTACTCAACCTTGTGGCGAAACCTGCTCTCTGATCGCATCCTTGGCCCAGGACTGAGCAATCCTCAGCACGATCAGGTCAACGGCGATATTCCGACTGCTGCAATTGTTGCAGCTGGGGCTGTACCTCCTTCTCAGCTCCGCAAAACGCACCTGGGGGTCTTTACCGTCACCACTGATGCAGGCCAGTCCATCACGCTCCGTATGGTCTATGTACCCGACGACATTCGGCAAGTCTGGCTCGATCGCCTTCCAAAGAAGCGCGTGATGAATGATGTGGTGTTGACCGATGAGGAACTGGTCGGCGAGCAGCACGCTGAATCAATGCTGACGGGGGAGTTGCCATCTACCATCCTAGCGGGCAGTGCTGCCGAGCTGTACCAGCAGGGCATCGAGCTGAACGTGATCCTGGCGCAGCCGCAGGTGCGTAAGGAACTGAGGGATCTGGCGGCGTCCAACCGGCATGCCAAAACGAACACGCCCAACATTCGCCAGATTACTATTCGCTTGTTCGACGTGGATGCGCCGAGCGGCACACAGCAGCCGATGGTCAAGACCACACTGATCGAGATGGGCTTGGTCGAGGAGAAACCGATCACGGACATGCAAATCGCTGATCAATCGGCGCATGCAATGGCAGCCTAGAACCAGGGTGTACTATACGCCAGAAGAGAGCCGGGGGTGGATGCTAAAAACGCGCGTTTTCAGCATCCACCCCCTCTCTTTCCCAGAACATACTGTCGTGTTCTATGGCTTTGTAAAGCCATAGAACACGTTCTCCGTTAAAACCCTGGAGAACACCTGGAGAATGGTCATAGAATGGCAATAGAACCTTCCAGCACACCTCTTAGAAGAGAAAAAGTCATTGCTGGAAAGCCTCAGCACATCCCGTAGGATGGCAATCCTGGTTGATATGTAGTCTAATTAGACTACATATCAAATGTGTGCTAGTATGGGTGTAGTTGGATTAGACTACATAATCTGAGCCGCTTTCAAGGAGATTCACGATGCCTCCAAAGACCAAAAGCCCAGTATCCATGCTCGATGTGCCGCTCTCAGAGCTTCGCCTGCCATACCAGGTCACGGTAGCCGGCCAGAGTGACGTACAACTGGTCATCGCCGATTCTGGCAATACGTACACCAAGGCGGGCAGCATGACTGCGCGCAATGGCATGGTGGTCGCGTGTGAGCCGAGTGCCGTCGCCCAGCCGCAGAGGATTATCTACGGCCACCAAACCACCCTGACAATTATTTCGGTGTCGAACCCGACAGCCCCCGACGAGTCATTTATCGTCGGGGAGGATGCCTTGGCCGAGGCCACCAACATGGCGCGCATCGGCACGCTCCAAGAGCGGTTCACGTCCAGCGCCAGCGTTCTGCGGGCACAGCTGTTCAATGCCGTTTTCCGCACCTTGATGCAGAAAACCGCCACCAACCAGTACAAAGCCACCATCGTGCTGGGACTGGAGGTTCCGATTGAGGATTTTCAGGGTCAGGCCGAGACCAAGACGGGCCTGTTCCGTGGCATAGCCGATACGCTGAAGGGGGAATGGCGCATTGAGAATAGTCGGGGCGTGCTATCGCTGAACGTAATCGGCGTGGTTCCCCTTCCCCAGACCTACGGCATGATTGTCGGCTATTGCACTGACCCGCAAGGGCGACTCATTGCAGAGCGGGCCGCAACCCGCTTCGCTGCCCTCGACATGGGCGGAGGCCAGTTCCATCTGGGTCGCTCCGTCGGAACCAAGCAATTCTCTGGCCAGCTCGTTGGTCGGGGAATCACACAGACCGCAGAGAATCTGATGAGCATCGCGGCTAGCAAACGCAAGATCCGCATGACCTTCCCCCAGGCCGTTCATGCCTTGCACACCCACAAAGCTCCCGACGGCGGAACATGGGTTGAGATTGGCGATCTCGTCAAAGAAGCAATGGATCTCAGCCGTCTTACCCAGGTTGCGGAAGCGACGAATAGCTTTAGTGGTGCGCTGCGCCAAGCGCATGGCCTCATTGGGGGCGGCTCGGCGCTCCACTACGGCCAAGACGTGCTTGCTCAGTTGGCCGAGGAGTTCCACGGGAAGGCAGAGGTTATCAACCAACCACAGCTCGCCAACATGCTCGGCGGCTATGTCCTGATGCTCTCCCACGTCGCTGCCCAAGAAGCGGCTCGTGCCCGTCAGCAGTAGGGGGATTACATGGCACAATCACCGCCTGTCTCTCTCCGAATTAGCGACCCAACGTTGCTCAAGATGCTGGAATGGCTTCGGGAGCGCGATCAGAAGCAGTCGGATTTTCTTCGCGATTGGCTGGAGTCGGGCTTCGCCCTCTGGCTGGTGAAGACAGCCATCCTTGATCCGGGGCTGTACGCTGAGATCGTTGGCGGCACTGACGATCTGTCCCAGGCGGAGGCACTTCGCAGTCAGGGGATCGAGGCTCTCCGCGACACACTGCACGTCCTTCTCTCCGGCATCGGGGGATTCCAGGCCATCAGAAGCAGCCCCGTCAGCGGGGACGACCAGGCCGATGCCGGAGAGCTGGCCGGCGACGACCAGGCCGAGGGTCTGGATATGTTCCTTGACCTTGGAGACCCGATGGAGATGCTGTAGCACAAGATAGTATTACAACGCAAGGTCGGCACAGACGTTCTGAACATTAACCAGGGATTCAGGCCAGTGGAACGGCTACTACCGCTCTGCCATGAGACCCCGGTGCTGGACCAGCTCGTAGATTAACGTCGTCCCATCCGGCAAGCGGGGTTGGCGCTCGCGCACCTTCGCACCGATCGCCGCCAGATCGCAATTCAGACGGCGATCGGTGAACCCGCTGAATGTCACCACCGTGCGGTCCCCGTCCACCACAATCGTGCCCGGCAGATCAAAAAAAGGCCGCAGCCGCTCCCAGCCCGCCCCAGTATTGCACACTGGTAGATGTTTAGGAAGCTTGATCGAGCGTAAGCGTGTGGTACCATGGGTGTTCGTCCAGCAGCGCTCTCTGGCGCAGGAAAGGCAAGCCATGATTTCAACCTGTATGGTCACGACCGATGGACTTGCAGTGGCCGTTGTCATTGAAGATGCAACCCTCGTTGCCCAGTTGCCCATACATTTCCCGCTGCGGTTTCGCCCGCTGCGAGGACCGCATCTCGAAACCACCCTGCTTGGGAACCAACCCGGCTATAGCCCAGCGTATACAATCAACGCCACCACGCTGCGAATTCTGCGCGCTGATCTGGTGAACACAATGCAGAAGGCAGGCATCACATGGCCTGGGCGGATTGAGATGCGTGATAGTGGGGTTATCCTGACGCAGACGGAGTAAGTGTACAAGAGGAGATATAGTTGGTTAACGGGGCAGTGACCACTATTTTAGAGGACATTGCCAGGGATATTCGACAGCTGTATACTTATGCTGTGATGGCAGGGCGGAAGCACTGCACCAGGAATACGGGCGCCGGCCTGGAGCGCGATACTCCGGCACATGCTTCGAGCGGCTGTCGGCCTATGGCTGGTTCAAATCCAGCTCATCACACAGAAACAGCCTCAGGCTGTTTTTTGTTTTAGCATCCTCGTTCTACACGTATCCATGGCTGAGAGGTACTGCAATGACCTTTATACTGGTAGCACGCATGGCTGGCATTCCCATGATATTTGGAGATTTGCTCATCTCGGAAACAAACAATCCACGTCCTCATACGATCGATCTTCCTACAGTAATAGCATCGCGGATTGATGAGGTCTTAGCACGTGAGGAAGGCTATCCAGCGGTCGCTGGGCTAGCCCGCAAAGTCGTCAAGGTTAATAACCAGTTTGTGATTGCTTGGACAGGAACACGGGCTGCAGCAGAGGCGGTGATAAAGGAGATATTGGAGATGTTCTCCGACAGAACTCCGAGCATCCAAGAATTATTTGAGTATTTTACTACCGTTGATATTGGGAGTGCTGTTGATCTTACTGTTATAGGCTGGCTTGCCCATGCGGGAAACCTGCACCCCTTTCGTTGGGATTTCAATACGAGCACAGGTTCCTTCGATGAAGAATCCTATACGGCAGGTTCAGGTGCAGATCCCGTAAGTCAGATTCAAAGATTTACAGCAGTTCGCGGGAATCTGAGTATCGCTGAGCAGGCAATAGGTGCCGCACTTGGGCTAACGACAACCATTATTGGAGATGAAGTATTTACAGGTGATAGTATTTATGCACTGTACGGCGGCTTTATCGAGTTTATGTATTTCGAAAATGGCAGCTTTATGTATCCGTCCAAAATATCATACATGTTTTGGATGGTGCTCTATAGATCTGAATTCGCTCAGGTTTGCAGGATTGTTCCACATATTATCGAATCTTGGTATGTTGCTGATGAATTAATTGTACGTGCAACAAGGTTTGATATAAATGAAAATAATTGGACAATGAATGGTAATAGTGGGTTATATATTATTGCTCCCCTTACAAAAGGGTCATTTATTAATGATACACAGAGTTTGCAAGATAGTGATTTCAGCACATCACGATATGCAAACTACGTTTTTACCGTGATGAATGATGGTAGGCCCGGCCCACGTTGCTTCGTGATGATCAATCCAGAAAATCCAAACCAAAAGGATCTTATTCTTCCATCGCGAAATGAGGATAATAATTTCATAACGTTCGATGCAAATCTTCTCCCATTCATCAGAGATCATGTTGCCTTTGCGTTCAAGAACGATCCATCGCTCACCACAACCATCCCAGATGACTCGGATACCAAATTGTGACTGTGACTTGAAGCATACTATGGCGCGAAAAGGAAGCATAACATGGCCGGATTTAGTGGTATTTTAGCCCTTCTGCTCCCGTTTTTAGAGTATGAATGATTCCTGATCTCCGGGTTGACCGCTAAACAGGGCAAAAAGGACGCTCTGCCAAGACCTCCTTCACGCCAGGCTGTTCTTTGCATGGCAGTGGAAAATACGGCATCACTATGGCCTGAATAGCCATTCTTAGTGCATACTTCGCCGCATGTTTCTGATGTTCAAAGGACACATCGGCGTCAAACAGGCTGGCTCTGCGCCACTTTTGATGATCACGGATGTGGACAGACAGGGGGTCTTCCGCAATCGTTGTGGGATGCGGTGCGTTATCCTGCCAGCAAGTGCATGCGTATCAGGCCGAGCCTGACGCGGTCGATTGCGCTCAACCCACAACCTTTGCGGAAGACCCCAGACAGGAATGCTCGTTTGTCTCCCATCAGCGCCGTCGTTTCCGCCATCCATCGGTGTCTGAACGCTGATGAGGGGTCGTTTTTCCACGGTTTAAGGCTCCTTCACCAAAAGTGGCGCAGAGCCAACAGGCAATGGCAGAGCGTCCTAAACAGGGCAAAAAGGAACTATAACGTGGACATGGTAAGTAAAGAAGCATACCGTGGCCGAGCTAGTTTACACACAAATCTTCTGATTATACCATTCAGCTATAGACATAGTGCATTGACGGCATTGACAAAATAGGGATACCCCGTGAGTGATTGCAGCATCGTGTCCGTA
>Ga0163153_10008806_pt1 | contig 10371 bp, 11 predicted proteins | sample OliLakLV19MP6IB1_FD_148629 | JGI IMG/M metagenome (GOLD analysis project Ga0163153, IMG submission 148629) | Freshwater microbial mat bacterial communities from Lake Vanda, McMurdo Dry Valleys, Antarctica - Oligotrophic Lake LV.19.MP6.IB-1 | ecosystem: Environmental > Aquatic > Freshwater >...
CGATATGAGCATAATGTCTTTTTTCTGTTTGGTATTCTTGGTGAGAAATGTTGATCGTGATTCCACGAGCTCTTTCTTCAGGAGCTGAATCGATTTGATCGTAGGCGCGATATTCGGCGAGGCCTTTATCAGCTAAGACTTTAGTAATAGCTGCGGTAAGCGTAGTCTTTCCGTGATCTACGTGTCCCATGGTTCCGACGTTTACGTGTGGTTTTGATCTGTCAAATTTGTCTGCCATAGTTTTCTTTTTTAACTCTTTAAGTATTTTAATGAGATTGAGCTCAAATTGCAATACTTAATCTTTTAAAGGCTTTTTAGCCATTAAAATCCAGCTGTTACTCAAGCTGGTAAAGAGAAATATACCTGATTCCTTAAATAAATGCAAGAGTTTATTTAAGGATAGAATAAGGAATTTTATAGTATGGCTCGTACCAAGTATTACAGTTAACATCTTTAGACTGTGCCTCCGCCAGCTCATCACGAACAACACCACCATGTAGCTCCTAAATCTCATGGTAAGAAATAGTTAGGGTGTTTAAGACTTGACCTGAGGCTTGTTCGGATCGAAATAAAAAGCAAGCCTCAGGCGGGATACTGGTTTCGTTAAATAATATCCAATTAATTTGGATCTATTTTTTGGAGTTTTTCTTCGCGAACATTTCGGTGAGGCCTTCGACGGCTCTGAGGACTTCTAGAGGTACTGCGAAAATTACTGTGTTGGATTGGTCGGAGGAGATGTCATTTATGGAATTTAGGGTTCTCAGGTGTAGGGCGCCTGGTGAGGATGACATTAGTTTGGCGGCTTTGGAGAGGTTTTCGGCGGCAATTACTTCTCCTTCGGAATTAATGATGGTAGCTTTCTTCTCCCGCTCAGCTTCTGCTTGCTTGGCCATGGTTCTTTTCATATCCTCAGGTAGGATAATGTCTTTAAGTTCAACAGAAGCCACTTCAAGTCCCCAACTGCCGGTTGTTTCTGAGACTATGTCACGGATTCTTTGAGCGATTTTGTCGCGGTTTGCCAGGAGGTCGTTTAATTCAACTTCTCCTACTACGTTTCGCATTGTGGTTTGAGCTAGTTGATGAACTGCAAAGAAGAAGTTTTCTACTTCTAAGATAGCTTTGGAGGCGTCTTTGACTTTGTAATAGATTACTGCGGAGATTCTGGTCGAAACATTATCTTTGGTGATGGCTTCCTGGTCGGGGACGTCGACGGCTTTGGTTCTGATGTCGACTTTTTGGAAGGATTGAATAATTGGCCAGACAATTCTCCAACCAGGCTCCATCATGCCTGAGTATTTTCCGAAAGAGAATTTGATGCCACGTTCGTACTGGTTGATTTGTTTGATTGAGATTAAGACCAGAATAATAATAGGAATTGCAAAAAGGAGTTCCATGATTAGCTCAGTATATTCTTGAGAATTTGAAGAGTCAACGCCTAAATAGCGTTAACAATCTGCTTAGCCTAGAGGAGGATTGTGGTGTATTTTGCGGTAATTCAATTGCACCATTAGGGTTCCATCTCAATTGGTTTACTGTAGCTGGATGATTATTTATATCGGATCTATTAAGTGTTTGAGGAACACAATCTCCGCAGATCTGTCGTAGTTCTCCTTTTAGTATGACCGCATCTACACCTTTTGAATAGACACTAACAGGATGGTTTGGCCAATCATTATGAAACTGATCTGTAACATACAACCTACCTTTCTCAGGAACGGTTGCGCCTAAGCGTTCTCTGACTTCACTGCCTCTCACTTCTCGAGATTCTACCCATCTTATAGTCATAATTAATGTTCTACGCGGCCGGTGAAGCCGGCGGCGGCGATTACTTTTTGGGTGATCATTGAGGGAACTGGTTCGTAGTGGCTTGGTTCGATGTAGGCTGTGGCCCTTCCCTGAGACATTGAGCGGATGGCTGTGATGTAACCGCCTAATTCGGCAAGAGGGACGAGTGCGTTAATTATTGTGGCGTTGCCTTTTTTCTCTGTTCCTAGAATCTGAGCTCTTTTACTTGAGAGATCGCCGATCAAGTCTCCCATGAATTCATCTGGGGAGGAAACTTCGACTTTCATGATTGGCTCAAGCAAGATTAGCCCGGCTTTAGATGCGGCGTCAGATAATCCTAAGGAGCCGGCGATTTTAAATGACATTTCTGAAGAATCGACGTCGTGGAAGGAACCATCGTAAACTGTGACTTTAATATCAACAACCGGGAAACCCGCGAGAAGTCCGGTATCTTCTTTTTCTTCAACACCTTTGCCGATTGGGGCGATAAATTCTTTTGGAATGGCACCTCCGACGATTTCGGAAACGAATTCACGGCCCATTCCTCTTTCAAGAGGCTCAATGCGAAGTAAGCAGTGACCGTACTGACCACGACCTCCGGTTTGGCGAACGTATTTACCTTCTCCAGTGGCGGCTTGGGTGATTGTCTCTTTATAGGCGACCTGAGGCTCACCGACATTGGCTTCAACTTTGAATTCTCTTTTCATTCTGTCTACGATGATTTCAAGGTGGAGCTCGCCCATTCCGGAGATAATTGTCTGGCCGGTTTCGGGATTGGATTTAACTCTAAAGGTTGGATCTTCTTCGGATAGCCTCTGCAGAGCCATGCCTAATTTTTCCTGGTCTGATTTGGTTTTAGGTTCAATAGCGAGTGAGATAACCGGCTCGGCGAAGTTGATTGATTCTAAAATTATTGGGTTATTCTCGTCACTTAAAGTGTCTCCGGTAATCGCATCTTTTAATCCAACTACTGCAACTATTTCTCCGGCGTATGCTTCATCAATTTCTTCCCTGTCGTTGGCGTGCATTAGAAGTACTCGACCGACGCGCTCTTTAACTTGTTTGGTTGAATTGTAAAGCGTGGCACCTGACTTTAAGGTTCCTGAATAAACTCTAACGTAAGTTAAACGGCCGACGTGTGGGTCGATTTGGATTTTAAAGGCCAGGCCTGAGAAAGGAGCGTCTTTAGTCTGAGGTCTGGATTCCATTTCTCCACTTTTGGGGTTGAGAGCTTTAACTTCAGGGATATCCTGAGGGGATGGGAGATATTCCATGACAGCATCAAGCATTGGCTGGACGCCTTTGTTTCTTAAGGATGAACCCGCCATAACTGGGACGATCTCTTTGGCGATAACTGCTTTTCGCAGAGATGCTTTAAGTTCTTCGATCGAAAGTTCTTCACCGTTTAAGAATTTTTCCATTAAGACTTCGTCGGTTGCAGCGATTTCTTCAACTAACTTTTCTCGATGTTTTTTAACCTCGTCCATCATGTCAGAGGGGATGGGTTGTTCTTCGAATTTAGCTCCGGTGTTGTCGCCTAACCAGATCCAAGCTTTTTCAGTTAAGAGGTCGACGATTCCTTTGAAATCGTTCTCAGACCCGATTGGTAGGTTATAAGGAAGAGCATTAGCTCCTAAGCGGTCGCGGGCTGATTGGATTGTGCCCAGGAAGTCAGCTCCTAAAACGTCCATTTTGTTGGAGAAAGCGATTAGGGGAACGCCATATTTGTCAGCTTGTCTCCAGACTGTTTCGGTTTGAGATTGAACGCCGGAAGCCGAATCAAGAACAATGACACCTCCGTCCAATACACGTAGCGAACGCTCAACTTCGACTGTGAAGTCAACGTGGCCCGGGGTGTCGATCAAGTTTATTCTGAATTCCTGATCTTGGTAGGGACCTGATTTTGGTGTCCAGAAAGTGGTGACTGCTGCGGAGACGATAGTTATTCCACGCTCACGCTCCTGCTCCATCCAGTCGGTGGTGGTTGTTCCGTCGTCAATATCTCCGATTTTATAAGTGCGTCCGGTATAGAAAAGGATTCGCTCAGTTGTGGTAGTTTTTCCGGCATCAATGTGGGCGATAATACCGATATTTCGAATAAGATTTAATGGAAAATTGCGATTAGTTTTCTGTGTTACTGCCATAGCGAGTTATTTTACATTGAAGCTAGAGTAAAAACAAGAGTTGTGAGATATCTGTCATACCTGCGAAGGCAGGAATCCAATTAATGAAGATTGCTTAGAGATTGTATTATGCTTTTGCGGGAAGATTCTGAGATAAATAATTGATCGCATTTCCTGAAAATATTTTAGCAATATCTGCTTCCGTGAATTCCTTGGTTTCTCTTAATGCCGCAGATAATGTTGTTCCAGCTATAGCGATATCATCTAATCCGGGAATCATGCTTCCGCTCATTGTTCCACCAAAATCCGGACCTAAACCAATGTTATCAACACTACCTAAGAGCCGTCTGAAATCCTGAATATGTCCAACTACGTCCCATACAGAAACAGGCACATCAGCAGTTCTAAGAACGAAGCTTCTTACGAAAGGAACGCCCATCAGCCCTTTTTGATCGCCTTTTCCTCTTTTAGCTACTTCTTGAGCTATGTCTGGGTAAATGTTTCGGGCGTGATCAGTTAATCTTCTTGAAGCAATATGGGTTGCGAGAATACTAGCTGAATCAGGTGCCATTTTTAGAATATCTCTCATTGTATTAGGGCTGGAGTGAGATAAATCGATCATCACTCCCTGATCCATTAAATAATTGACAACATCTTTACCATAAGCGCTTAGCCCTTTATCTTCCATTCCTTTTCTTTCGTAATAACAAGTTGTCGCAAGAGCGGTGGGTTCGTTCCACATTATTCCAACACTTCTAACACCTGATTCAATCATACGGTCAACCATTTGAAAGCCGAGTCTTGGATCTTCCGGTAAGTGTAGTCCTTCAATATGTCTGACCATCGCTATTTTACCTTCAGAGAACATTGGTGCTAATTCTTCACGAGTTCTTACTGTTCCATAGTCTCCAGTTAATGCTTCAAGACCATCATAAACTGCTTCATGCCTTCGGTACTGACGCATTGAATTTAAAGGATTGAAGTCGACTAAATCACCAATTCTTGCACTTACAGGATTCAAACAGGCGCTAGCGAATTTGCCGATTTCTCCACCCTCTAAGCTTCTTGGATGATCAAGGTTATTTAACGTACTCAAATTTATCAGCGCCTTTTCTTAATGAAGTTCGTACAGGTCTTTCGGCTGTATGTCTGATGAGAAGATTGATATTAAAAACTGCACCCGGAACCGGGTGAGGTCCACCAATAGTGGAGTCATCATCATGAAGACTGAAGACTGGCGGATGGGGGAGCTCAGCTAACCAGTTTTTGTTCATTATTAATTGTGAAATATCTCATATCGTATCATTGAATGTCAAGTCTATAGGTCTCTACTGATTTGGCTGGATTTGCTTATTTGGGTTTAAAATCATAAAATTGTGGGATGGAGTTTGAGGTTATTGAGCAGACTTATCCGGAGGATTTTCGGGAGGATATTACCCGGGAATTGGGGGAGCAATTAAATAGAAGGCATAGTGTGGTTTTTATTGGAATGCGGAGAGTTGGAATCTCTAATTTTTTGAGATTTTTTCTTTATCATAAAAAATTGCGCCATAAGTTTGCCCATAAACTTAGGCACTTATTTGTACCAGTTGATTTAAATGATCTGATTGAGCGGAATGCTTTTGCTTTTTGGGTTTTGACTTTAAAACGGATTTTGGACACTGTAGAGCTTGCTGATTTTGAGCCTAAAACAAAAAAATATATTGAGAGTTTATTCCTGGACGGGGTTCAGTCTAAAGATTTATTTTTGCTGATAGAGAATATCAAGAAGGCTTTGAGGCGAATTATCGATGAAGATGTCCTGCCAACTATCTTTTTTATCAGATTTGATAGGATAACTGAGGCGGCATCGGCTGAATTTTTTGCTAATTTAGAAGGAATTAAGAATGCTACGCATAATAAATTGAGTTTTGTTTTTACAACATCGCGAGGTCTAAATTCGATTTCGTCTAAAGTTTTTTCGCATACTTCCCTATCTCTGGCTGAGGCGCAGATTTTTCTGAAACCGGCGAGCGAGCAAGACTTAAAAACAATTTGTGATGCATATATAAAAAGATTTGGCTTAAGAATATCTGAGGAACTGGAGAGTGAACTTATCAAGCTGACGGGAGGATATGTGCAGTATTTACAGCTGGCACTTATTTCCCTAAATGAGCCCGAGAATAATATTAGTAAGCCTGAGGAATTATTTGATTTTCTAATTAATGACGAGAGGATAAATCTTCAATCTGAAGAACTTTGGGAAGGGTTAACTGCTTCTGAGCAGCAAACGATGATTAAGGTTTTGAATGGCCAGGATATTGACGATAAAGAGCTCAAAGAGGACCGATATTTGCTGGACTCAGGGTTTATTTTGAAGACAGACTCTGAGTTAAAGATTTTTAGTTTATTGTTTGAGAATTTTCTTGAGGGGAAGAGTGAGAAAGCTGAGGTAAATAGCACAAAAATGGAACTCTCCAAAAAGGAGCATTTATTGTTTTCATACTTAAAAGAGAATCTGGGAGATATTTGCGAGCGGGAGGCCGTAATAGAAGCGGTGTGGCCTGAGGAGGAGGCTTTAGGGGTGTCAGATTGGGCGATTGATAGGTTGGTTGCCAGATTAAGGAAGAAAATTAAGGAAGAGGGGGAGTTTGAGATTGTGACTGTTAAGACACGAGGATTTAAATTAGTGAAAAATTGAATGTCTGAAATAATCGTTGGAGGTAAACCTATTTTAGCATTCCCACTCCCATTCTCTGCGTTGAGACAGGAACTTGATCCCCTGTTAGAACCAGATTTCATTGACCAGATTGGTATTGGTGCATATGACATGATCGCTAATATTGAGGGCTTTGAATTACTTGCTCCAGGAGATCTGGGAAGAGGTGAATTCCGCTGTGCTCAATTCGTTTTTGCAACTAGAAATAGAGAGCCTTGGGCAAAAGAGGATGAGTATATTCCTGTTTTTAATAATCCACTGGAGTTTTTTAACAGAAAGGGTTACAGATCTTTACTTAATGATGAACGACCAATTACCGGAGACATAATCACCTATGGATTTCTAAGGCAGAACGAGCCTCGATTTAAACTTATTCATATGGGACTAGTTCATGATGACAAATCAGTGGTTTCTAAATTTAATGAAGGTCATGTTTTAAAACCCTAAAGAGGCCGTTCCCCACCACTTCGGAACACATGCTTTATTTTTCAGAAAATAATGTTTTAGTCCTATAATTGTTTTTTGTTCTTATTTTCACTATAATCTCGCTATGAATGTAGAGTTTTTTTTAGTGACTGGGTCTTCTAATCCCGGACTTGCCAGAAAAGTGGGCGGGAGCATGACTCCATCAGTCCATGTACATAATGGTATTGAGAGGGTTTTCCCGGACGGTGAAACTCGAGTGCAGATTCCGGTTAACGTCAGGGAGAAACCTGTTTTTTTGATTCAATCTACTTGCCCCCCAAACCCAGATAAAGCTTATGTCGAGCTTTTCCAACTTATTGATGCAGCAAGAAGAGCCTCAGCTAGCAAAATTGTTGTAGTTGAGCCTTATAAAGGGTATGGGCGGCAGGAGCGCAAAGATCGGCCTCGCACTGCAATCGCAGGGGCGATGATGCCACAAATCTTGGAATTCTTAGGGGCGAATCGCATCATAACGATTGATCCTCATGCTGAGGCTACAGAAGGTTCGACCAGAATACCTTGGGATAAACTCCCTGGGAGTTATACGCTAGTTCCTGCAATTGAATCTTTAGTGCTTATCAATCCGGTGATTGCGAGTCCTGATAACGGTGGTTTTAGAAGGGCAGTGCTTTGCAGTGAGTCTCTGGGAATAGGGAGAGATGTTGCTGTTGCAATAAAAGAGAGAGATCAATCGGGAAAATCCAGAATAGTAGACATCATTGGAAATGTACGAGGAAGGGATGTCTTATTCATAGATGATATGATTGATTCAGGCGGTACTATTGCTGATGCTGCAGATTTTGCACAACTGAATGGTGCTAATTCTGTTTATGCTGCAGCTACCCATGGCATATTTTCTGGAGATGCTCTGGCCAGATTGAGAGATAGCGCCATTAGGCAAGTTTTGACTACCGATACAATTCCATCAACTGACGCTATCTTAGCGCATCCAAAAATACACATTTTTTCTGTAGCATCTCATCTTGCAAAAGCAATTGAATATAATATGTCTGGAAAATCAATTAGTGAAGATTTAATTCGTTAGGATCCAAGAATTATTACCAACGGAAGTGGGCGAAGGCTTTGTTGGCTTCGGCCATTCGGAGAGTGTCTTCTTTCTTTTTGGCTGCATAACCTTTGCCTTCGGAGGCGTCTAATAGTTCGGCTGCGAGTTTTAGGTGGAAGCCGTGGAAGTCTTTATTAGATTTGGCGCGGGCGCCGGCGATGAGCCATCTGATGGCGAGGGATTCTTTTCTGTCGCCTCTGACTTCAACAGGGACCTGGTATGAGGCTCCTCCGACACGTCTGGGGCGGACTTCCATTTTTGGGGAAACGTTAAGAAGAGCGGAGTCTAAAACGATCATAGGTTTTTTACCTTTTTTCTCGATCTCCTCCATTGCTTCGTAAACGAGTCTTTGAGCGACGGTTTTTTTGCCATCACGCATAATACGGTTGATGATTTTAGTTATAATTTTGGAATTATAAATTGGATCGGCGTCGATTGGTCTTTTTATAGCTTTACCTGATCTCATAGTTAGTTAGCAGCCGCTGTTTTAGTAGCTGGCCCTCCTGCCCCGGCTTTTTGGCCGTATTTGCTTCTAGATGATTTTCTTTTAGCAACACCGGAAAGATCGAATTTACCTCTGACTAAATGGTATTTAACACCTGGCAAATCCTTGACTCTTCCTCCGCGAACTAACACGATACCGTGCTCTGCTAAGTCATGACCTTCTCCCATGATATAGGCTGTGACTTCGGTTCTATTAGATAAACGGACTCTGGCTACTTTACGCAAAGCGGAGTTTGGTTTTTTTGGAGTCATAGTTCTTACCAAAGTAACCACTCCCCTTTTTTGAGGATTAAAGTTGGATACATAGACCCTATCTTTGGCGTTGTATGAACGTCTTAAAGCTGTAGCTTTGATCTTTTTTGTTGTTACTTTACGTCCTTTTCGGACTAATTGATTAATTGTCGGCATAATTTTAAATTTTTGAAGAATAACAGAAGTACTTGAGGTACAAACAAATCATTCTTCATCACCTTACGGCGATTACTCTAATCTGGGAAATCCCAAACCAGTTTACGATTGGTCCATCCCAGCTCTTTCAGGGCTGGTAGGAATTAGTCGGCCAATAATAACATTTTCTTTGAGTCCGAGCAACTTGTCGACTTTTCCGGCGGCTGCGGCTTCGGCTAAGACGGTTGTGGTCTCAACGAAGGAAGCTGCTGACAGGAAGCTTTCGGTTTGGAGGGAAGCTCTGGTTATACCTAAGATGATAACTCCAGCTGTTGATGGTTCTCCGCCTTCGGCCAAAACTCTGGTATTTTCTTCTTCGAATCTGGTTTTATTGATGACTTCTCCAGGCAGGAGAACGGTGTCGCCTTGTGATTCGATTCTGACTTTGTCAGACATTTTTCTAACAATAACTTCAAAATGTTTTTCGTTAATGTGCACGCCTTGTGACTCATAAACTTCTTTAGCGGCATCAACGATGTATCTTTGAGCAGCTCTCATCCCTTTGACTCTTAAGACTTCTTTTATATCTAAGTGGCCGGAAGCGAGCTGAGTTCCAGCTGAGATCAGCTGACCTTCTTCAACTGAGATTTCAGAAGTCATTGAAACAACATATTCACGCTCTTCGTGGGGTTTGGTTGTGGTTCTGACTCTAATGATCCGGCCTGTTTCTGTATTGGAGATTGAGACTTTTCCGGCAATTTCCGAGATTGGGCTGGTTGATTTTGGAGTTCTAGCTTCAAATAACTCTTCAACACGAGGTAGACCCTGGGTAATATCGACACCAACAACACCTCCGGAGTGGAAAGTACGCATTGTTAACTGAGTACCTGGTTCTCCGATAGCTTGGGCGGCGACAACTCCAACTGGTGTTCCTAAGTTGACTGGTTTTCTTGAGGAGAGATCTAGACCGTAACACGCGGCACAGATACCATATCTAGCTTCACAAGTAAGTGGAGCCCTTACAGTCATTTCGGTGACACTGCTTTTGAATAACTCTTCTACCTCAGGCTCTTCCATATAAACACCGTCAGCTAGTAATTGTTTTTTGGTTTTTGGATCAATAACTTTACCTAGGACTTTTCTGCCTAAGAGTCTGGAGGTGTTTGAGGCGGCGTTATCATGGATTAATTCGACTACGAAACCGTTTTGGGTTCCACAATCTTCAATTCTGACGATCATGTCGTGGGAAACGTCAACTAACCTTCGAGTTAGATAACCGGCGTCTGCAGTTCTAATGGCCCTGTCAGCCACACCTTTTCTAGCTCCCCTGCAGGATGTGAAGT
>Ga0163153_10008808_pt1 | contig 10369 bp, 11 predicted proteins | sample OliLakLV19MP6IB1_FD_148629 | JGI IMG/M metagenome (GOLD analysis project Ga0163153, IMG submission 148629) | Freshwater microbial mat bacterial communities from Lake Vanda, McMurdo Dry Valleys, Antarctica - Oligotrophic Lake LV.19.MP6.IB-1 | ecosystem: Environmental > Aquatic > Freshwater >...
CGGCTTGTGGGATGCGTTGCGCGAGTCGGCCGAGGGTGGTCCGGAGATGCCCCTGTACTTCGGGCCAGCCGTCAGCGGGAACCCGACAGCGGAGGAGTCCGGCCTCGAGATCGTCATCGTCGGTCACTTCGATGACCGACGGAGCGACGCCTGTGGCCTGACCTTTGCCGAACGGTGTGCCGACGTGTTCGTCGTCGACACGATGTGGATGAACGGCGCTCCAGTTTCGCGCGACTGGACCATCCCGCCCGACGGCGGCGACGTCCGAGCGCCGTTCGGGACTGCGGACGACGCCGCGGCAGCCGCGCTGTCCGTCTTCGACGACGATCCGACGCGGACGATGCCGCACGACGCATGGGTCCTGTCGGTCGGCCTCATGCCCGGCAGACACCTCGCTGAGCTCGAGCCGACCTTGCGTCCGTTCTGCGGACCGGACTGCGACGCCCTGTTCCAGTCACCCGCGTGGATCTGGCATGTGACCGTGCTCGATCGCACGACGTCGGAGCTCCGGACGTTCGTCATAAGCGATGCCGAGTTCGGCGATCAGGGGTCGATCATCATGCGCGAGCCGACGATCGACGAGGTCGTCGAGCACTCGACCTAACCTGCAGTTGCGACGTGCGTCGCACATGTGCTACGCTCGTCGCATGACCGATGTCGCCTCTCGGGAATTGCGCAACAACACGCGAGTGCTGTTGGCGCGCGTCGAGGGGGGCGAGTCGATCACGATCACGGTCGACGGACGACCCGTGGCCACGCTGGAGCCGATCGAGCGCCGGCCTCGCTCGATGGGCCGCGACGAATTCATCCGTCGCCTGCTGCCTGCCCAAGCCGACGCCGCCCTTCTGACGGAACTGCGCGAGATGCTCCCGGAGACGACCGACGACCTTCCGTGGCGTTGACCCAGGGCCTCGTCGATACGAGCGTCTTCGTCGCGTTCGAGGGTGGCCGAGTCGTGGCGAGAGATCGGATGCCAGCCCAGATCCTCGTTTCCGTGATCTCGGTCGGTGAACTCCGCGCGGGTGTCCTCGCGACAGATGAGCCACGGATCCGTGCCCAGCGCCTGGAGACGCTGGCGCTGGCGCTGTCCTTCGATTCGATCCCGATCGACGACGACGTCGCAGCCGCATGGGCACGCCTCCGCATCGAGTTGCGCATGCGTGGCCGGTCGATGCCGGTCAATGACTCCTGGATCGCAGCGACCGCGATGTCGCTGGGCGTACCGGTCGTGACGCAGGATGCCGACTACGTTGACGTGCCCGGCCTGGACGTCATCCGCGTCTGACGGTCGACGTCAGCCCGGGTCTGTCGACTCGTAGGCGATGCGGCCGCCGGCCAGGGTCACGAGCACCCGACCCGGCAGGTCCATCCCGAGCAGCGGCGAGTTCTTGCCGCGGGAAGCGAGACCGGCGGCCGTGACGGTCCATGATGCCGAGCGATCGATCACCACGAGGTCCGCCGGCGCACCCTCCACGAGACCGGCCGCTCCCCCGCGTCGCGAGCGCGAACCCAGGATCAGTGCCGGGCCGGTCGTCAGCGCCGCGATCGCCCGGGCGAGCGGCAGCTCTCCGGCATCGACCGCGGCGAGGACGAGCCCGATGGCCGTCTCGATGCCGCTGATGCCGTTGGCCGCCTCGCCGAACTCGACCGCCTTGTCGACCGCGGCATGCGGCGCGTGGTCGGTGGCGATGGCATCGGCCGTACCGTCACGGAGCGCGGCCAGACAGGCCATCGCGTCCTCGGCGCAGCGCAGCGGCGGGTTGACCCGGGTCGAGGCCGCGTAGGGCGCCGCCAGGAGCGCGCCATCCGCCCACGGATCGCGGGCCACGCCGTCGGCGTCGACAGCGTCCCAGGCGAAGCGGCGGGCACCGGCGACCCACTCATCGGTGAGCGCCAGGTGATGAGGCGTGATGTCGCAGGTGACCGGCCAGCCACGGGCCTTGGCGAGTCGGATGAGCGCCAGCGACTCGCCGGTGGAGACGTGGGTCAGGTGCAACCGCGCGCCGGGGACATCGGGCAGCACCTCGGCGAGCATCGCGATGGCCCGCGCCACGGATGTCGCCTCGGCAGCGACCGGCCAGCCGCGCAGGCCGAGCACCGTCGCGACGACGCCGTCGCCCATCTCCGCGCCGGCGGTCTGCGTGACGTCCTCCGGGTGGTCCACGATCGGCAACCCGAGCGCGCCCGCGTAGGCCAGTGCGTTGCGCAGGATCGAGGCCGAGCGGACCGGCGAGCCGTCGTCACTGAAGCCGACCACCCCGGCATCGGCCAGCTCGCCGAGCGCGGCCAGGGTCTCCCCTGCCCGCCCGACCGTGACCGCGCCGTTGGCCAGCAGCTCGACCGGCGACCCGGACGACGCCGCCGCACCAAGGATCCGACCCAGGACGGACGGCTCATCGAGCGCCGGCGCCGTGTTGGGCATGGCCACGACCGTGGTGAAGCCACCGTGCGCAGCGGCCGCCAGCCCGGTGGCGACCGTCTCGGCATCCTCGTTGCCGGGCTCGCGCAGGTGCGTGTGCAGGTCGATGAAGCCGGGCACGACGATGACGCCCTGATCATCGATGCCGTCGGCGTCCGCGCCCTCGAGCCAGGTGACGGCCTCCAGGATGCCGTCGGTCACGACGATCTCGCCGGGACCCTCGCGGCCGGATGCCGGGTCCACCAGCCACACGCGGCTCAGATCCAGGTCGGGTCCGCTCATGCCCGCGGCACCCCAGCCAGGAGGTAGAGCAGCGCCATCCGGATCGCGACCCCGTTGGTGACCTGCTCGGTGATGACCGACTGGGCGCCGGCGGCCACGTCGGCCGCGATCTCCACGCCCTCGTTCATCGGCCCCGGGTGCATGACCAGCGCACCGGGCTTGGCGCCGGCCAGGCGCTCGGCGGTGAGGCCGTAGCGGGCCGCGTACTCGCGCAGCGACGGCAGCAGCCCGGACGCCATCCGTTCGCGCTGGATACGCAGGGCCATGACCACGTCCGCGTCTCGCAACGCCGCGCCCACGTCGGACGTGACCGTGAACTGCCGGCCGGCCGCCGCTCCCCGCCCCGCCCAGGCCTCAAAGCCGCGCAGGAGCGTCGGCGGCCCGCACAGCCACAGATCGGCGCCGGCGGCGGTCAAGCTCCAGATGTTCGATCGAGCGACACGCGAGTGCAGGACATCGCCAAGGATGACGACCTTGCGGCCGGCCACGGACCCGCCAGGCAGGCGCGCCCGCATCGTGTACAGGTCAAGGAGCGCCTGCGTCGGGTGGGCGTGCCAGCCGTCGCCGGCGTTGAGCACGCTGCCGCCGAACGTCTCGGCGGCAAGGTACGGCGCACCGCTCGCCGAGTGGCGCATGATCAGCATCTGGGCGCCCAGCGCCTCGATCGTCCGGACGGTGTCGACGAGCGACTCGCCCTTGGTCACCGACGAGGTGGAGGCCGCGATGTTGGTCACGTCCGCGGTGAGGTTCTTGGCCGCCATCTCGAAGCTCACCCGCGTCCGCGTCGAGGCTTCGTAGAACAGGATCGTCACGTTGCGCCCACGCAGCGCCGGGACCTTGGCGATGGGCCGGGCCAGGACCTCGCGCATGGCGTCGGCCGTGCGCATGACCAGGTCCAGGTCGTCGGCGCTGAGGCCGTCCACGTCCAGCAGGTGACGGTGCCGCCAGCCGACAGCCTGGGCCTCGGGCGCGACATCGACCGACGGCACGCCGACCGAGGGGACGCCGACAGCCGGCACGATGGCGGGAACGCTGACGTCGGCCGACGGATCGGCCATGCCGGCCGGGTCAGCCACGTCGGTCACGCGACCGATTCGCTCGCTCGGGCCGCGGCTGCGGCGCCGGCCCCATCGACCATGCGCTCGATCTCCACGCCGTCCTCGCCGTCGGTCTCCTCCAGGTGGACCTTGACCAGCTCTTCACGCGAGGTCGGGACGTTCTTCCCGACGTGATCGGCCCGGATGGGCAACTCACGATGGCCGCGGTCCACGAGCACGGCCAGGCGGATGGCCTGCGGCCGGCCGAAATCGACGAGAGCGTCCATGGCGGCCCGGATGGTGCGCCCGGTGTAGAGCACGTCATCGACCAGGATGATCGTCCGCCCATCGATGCCGCCGGGGAGTTCCGTGCCCTTGACCACGGGCTGCTGGGCGACCATCGAGAGGTCGTCGCGGTAGAAGGTGATGTCGAGCGCCCCGACCGGGATGTCCACGCCCTCGTGCTCCAGGATCGACGCCGCGATCCGCCGTGCCAGGGGCACGCCGCGACGCTGGATGCCGATGAGCATCAGGCCGTCGGTGCCTGCCTGCTTCTCGACGATCTCGTGGGAGAGGCGGATCGTCGCTCGACGGATCTCGTCGGCGGTCATGATCCGGCGTCCGGTCATCGCTCCTTCCCGGCCTCACAGGGCCTCACGGGCGGCCTCACGGGGCCGCGGCCGAAGGGTTGACCGGAAGGATACCGCGCTCGGGGCTGCTCAGTAGACGGAGACCGTGACCTCGGTCAGGCCACTCCACGACGGACAGCCGCAGATCTGGAAGAAATCGTCGACGTACATGTCCACGATGCGCGATTCGCTGACCGGTCCGTAGTCGTTGATGACCCGCTCGATGCAGCCGTCGTCGCCGCAGATGACCACGACCGTGCCTCGAGGCAGGCGCATCGCCGTCGAGCCGGCGTGATAGAACGTGGCGGTCCCGGTCAGGGTATACAGGGGCGGCTTGATGTCCTCGGTCGCGCCAGCATCGGGCTGGTCCAGGGAGGTCCGGGCGTCGGGGCCACCGGCAAGCTCCGTGCCGGGCTCCCGGAAGGTGTCGGCAGGACTCACCTGGTCGTCCGACACGAAGGCAGCGTCGAGCACCGGCTGGGGCAGTGGGCTGCTGGCGCCGGTCGCGGGGAGGGTCAGTGGCTGGAATGCGCCTGCCGGGAGGGGTTGCTGCACGGTCGTCGCATGCGAACCGGCCAGTCCAGGCAGCGCGACCAGGGCGAGGGCCGCGGTGAGCACCGGCCCTACGACCGATCTACGGGGTCGCACGAAGTCCGCAGGATAGCCGCCGCGACAGGCTGTGTACAGGGTCGTTCCGATACCGATGACCCGGTTCGTCGCCAGTACCGCGCCGCACGCGCCGCACGCGCCGCACGCGCCGCCCGCGCCGCCCGCGCCGCCTATGCCGCCCATGCCGCCCATGCCGCCCGCGCCGCCCGCGCCGCCCATGCACGCACGGTGTTCATTTCGGGCCCAAGCGGCCCGTCTACGACACAGCGCCCGGCGATCCAACGTGCCAGGGCCACCCGTAGAGGCCTCATGCACATGAGATGTGCGCCACCGGGCGCATGCCGGATCATGGCGGCACGCTAGCTGGCGAAATGCACACCTGGCGATCACACAGCCAGCGAAGCCCTGATCCGCGGCGATCCGCGGCGATCCGCGGCGATCCGCGGCGATCCGCGGCGATCCGCGGCGATCCGCGGCGATCCGCGACCGCGGCGGCCGATCCGCGAGGACCACGTCGCCGGCGCCAGGCCTCCCGACCCGGTTCGCTCAGCGAACGACGACGATCCCCTGCCCGGGCACGGACTCAGCCGTGCCGACGTCGCGCCCGACCCACGCGGCGACATTGATGTGACTGCCCTCGCCGTCCGCGCCGGCCGGCCCGACCCAGGCGACTCGACCCTTGCCGATGGAGAACCCGGCCAGTGCCGGCTCCTCGGTAGGAGCGCCCTTGAGCTTGTCGAGATGCCCCGTCTCGGGGTCCACCCGGAAGAGGCTCAGGCGGCCGATCTCGCCGTCCAGCGAGTCGGCGACCCATACGGCCACCCACTCGCCGGTCTCGTCCCAGCGCACATCGATGTCGGCGGCGGGACCTTCGATGAGCTCTTCGTCAGTGGCGCCATCGGCGCCGCCCGGCGGCCACGCGACGAGCGCGATCCGCCCCTCGGCCGGCCGCCAGGTTCGCGCCTCGGCGTCAAAGGCGACCGTCCCGACCCAGGCCACGGCACGTTCGCCGGACGGGTCGACGGCCGGTCGCCACAGCGCGCCATCGAGCGCGGTCTCGTCGCCGGTCTCGGGGTCGATGGTCACGGAGACGGCGGCCGTCGCGTCCACCGCGCTGGCATCGGCCGGCCGGCTGACGACGATCGATCCGCTGGCCCACGAGCCGAAGGTGGAGATGCCGTCCTCGGTAAGCCGCGTCGCCTGCGTGTCCCCGACGTGCCAGACGTACACGTCCGGGCCACTGGAATCATCGGTGGCGCGCGCGGTGAACGCGAACCACGTCCCGTCGGGCGAGAACGCTGCCGACTGACCGACGAGCGTGATGTCGGTAGCCAGGGCGATGGTCACGGCCACCGTCGGCTCGGGGGTGAGCATCGGCTCGGGGGTTGCGGACTCGCCCGGATCGACCGACGCGGTCGGCTCGCCAGGATCGACCGACGCGGTCGGCTCGGCCGTCGGCGTCGCGGTCGGCTCGGCCGTCGGCGTCGCGGTCGGGTCGGCGTTGTCCGACGGGGGAGGGGTCAAGGACTCGCCAGGCTCGGGCGTCGGACGCGGTTGGCCACCATCGCGGACGTTCGGCAGGGACACGACGACCAGCCGATCGCCGCCGGCGCCGTCATCGCTGACGATGACTGCCTGGCGATCGATCGGCGAGGCGATGACCGACTTCGGGGAACTGGTCAGGTCCAGGGTCTTCGCGTCTTCTTCGTCGAGGGTCGCGCAGCCCGATCGGCCATCCGCCGGGCAGACGCGATCGATGGGCGCGTTGGTGAACGCGAGGACCCCGTCAGGCCCGCGCTGGACCCACGCGACATCCCCGGCATCGGCCAGCAGCGGCGTGGGCTGCGGCGCGATCGTGACCGGGGCATCAAGCGGCGTGGCCTCCGGCCCGCCGCGAGGAGCGGTCGTCGCCATGCCGCCGGGGTCCAGCGCCGTGATCGCGCCGCCGCCGCCGATCAGGCCGGTCGACAAGGCGCCGACGGCGATGACCATGACCGCGACCGCGAGACCCGACAGGGCCGTGATCGGCAGGCCGCGGAACGGGCGCCGGGTGCGGACATCGGCGGCAAGCGGGACGCCGGGCGTGCCGGTCGCATCGGCGGGCGTCGTCGACGGCTGCGTGCCAGCTTCACGCTCGATGGCGGCGGCGGTCCGTGCCCACAGATCGCGGGGCGGCTCCGGCGGGGCCTCGCGCAGGCCGCGCAGGGCCGCTCGGTCGGCGTCGTACTGGGCGGCGACGGCGGCACACGCGACGCAGGTCGTGAGATGCTCGTCCAGCCACGAGGCTTCGGCCAGGCCGAGCGGGCCGTCGAGCCGCTCGGCGGCGCGGGTACGGGCCCGGGCGTGCGGCGTCGGCCAATGATCGGGTCGGCGCCGGATGCGCGCGAAGCGGGTCATCGACCTGGTCCCGTCATGCGCGAGCGTCGGGCAGCGTCCGCCAGGTCGGCTTCTGCGGCATCGGCTTCGGCGTCGGCCTGAGCGACGGCCTCACGCTCCACGGCGAGGGCCTGGCGCAGGTTCTCGCGAGCGCGAGTGAGCAGGGCCCGCGCGGCCACGTGCGACACGCCCAGCGCGGCCGCCAGTTCCAGACCGGTCAAGTCGTGCAGCTCGGCCAGCAGCAATGCCGCTCGCTGACGCTCCGGGACGTGGGCCAGTGCGCGCTGCATCTCGCCCGAGAGCCGCGTGTCCATGACCAGATGCTCGGCCGATGGGGAGGCGCCGCGCGACTCGCCGGTCCAGGGCAGGAAGCGCACGATCTTGCGCCGCCGGATCTCATCGAGCGCCACCCGGTGGGCGATCTGGTAGAGCCACGCCCGAGCGTTCTCCGGCTTCTCCAGGCTCGAGTAGTTCTTGTAGGCCTTGACGAAGGCGTCCTGGGTCATGTCCGCGGCCATCTCCGGGTCACGCATCATGCGCAGCAGGTAGGCGAAGATCTCACCTTGGTGCTTGGCGAACAGGGTCTCCACGAAGGCCGCGGCCTCGTCCTTGTCCCACACGGTGCTCATCGGGCGGCCGGACCCACGGCCGGGCGCGACCACGCGGCCGAGCGGATCGCGAAGGTCGGTGACGGATGGGTCGACGGCCACGAAGGCTCCGTGTGGTTGACGACGACGGACTCGCGGACCGGACGGTGCGCGCTCGTCGGGTCAGAGACGACGCACCTCCCCCGCGTGTGACGGCCCGTGGCGACGAATGCGGGACGATTCACCCCGTGCTGCTCCCCGCGGTCTCGGCACGACCGAGGAGTTCCTCCACGGCGTCCTCCGGCGAGACCGGATTCACGGGCAGGCCCGTGCCCAACTCCAGGCCGGCGATGTCGCGCAGGCGAGGGTGGATCTCCCAGTGCCAGTGGTATGTGGCGTCCACCTGCTCGTTCAACGGCGCCGTGTGCAGGACCAGGTTGTAGGGCGGTCCGTCCAGGCTGACCGCCAGCCGGCCCAGGACCTGGCGGAGGGCCTCGGCCGTGGCCCTGATGTCGCGATCGCCGATGCGCCCGAAGTCCGCCTCGTGCCGGCGCGGCACGACCCAGATCTCGAACGGCGAGCGCGAGGCGAACGGGGCGAAGGCCACGCTGTCAGCGTCCTCCCAGACCATCCGGTCGCCCCGGCGGGTCTCGTCACGGACGAGCCGGCAGAACGGGCACTCCCCCTCCCGGATGACGAAGCGTGCCGCACCGCCCAGCTCCTCGCCGATGCGGTGCGGGATCTGGGGCAGGTCGTACAGGTCCAGGCACAGGTGGTTGGTCCGGGCGCCGGCCTGGACGCCCCAGTTCTGGACGACCGTGAGGTACACGGTCTGGCCGGTCGCGCCGGCATCGACGATGGCGTCGCGCGCCCCGCGCACGAGTCCCTCGATGGTCTCCGTGCCGACGGCATGCAATGGCCGGTGCTCACCCGGTGGCGCCACGACCGTCCGCCAACTGCCCGTCGCCCGCGCCTGGGCCAGGCTCATCTGGGCGAGGCCGTGGTCGCGATCGAGCTCGCGGGCCTGGTCTTCGGTGCCGACGACGTGGAATGCGAAGTCCTTGAGCATCCGGGTGCGCACGCCGTCACCGGGCGGGCTGGAGCAGTTGGCGCAGCCGAACATCGCGTCATCGACGGCCTCGGCCGCGCGCGCGAAGCGGTCGCGATGGAAGGCGCGATCGACGATGGTGGCCACCCACCAGCCGGTGATGGGGTCCTTGCGCAGCTCGAACAGCCCGGCGGCCATGCCTCAACCTGCCGCGATGTCGAGCGGAGCGTCGATCGCCGCGGCGAACGCATCGGCAAAGATCCAGGCGGCGCCTTCCACGGAGGCCGTCGAGGGCAACATGTCATCGTCACCGCGCTCGTGCGCGATCGAGGTCGAGACGACGCCGGGCATCCCGCACGGGTCGATCAGCTCGAAGTCGGACAGATCCACGCTGACATTGAGGGCGATGCCGTGATAACTGACGCCGCGCTCGACGCGCAGGCCGAGGGCCCCGATCTTGCGCGGCGCGGGCCCATCGGCAGCGCACCAGCAGCCAGGGTGGCCGTCACGGCGGGCCGCGCGCACGCCGTGGGCGGCACAGGTCGCGACGAGGGCCGCCTCCAGGGCGCGCACGAACGGCCGCAGCAGCATGCCGCGTTCATGCAGGCGCACGATCGGATACGCCACCAGCTGACCCGGGCCGTGATACGTGACCTCGCCGCCACGCTCGATGGCGACGACCTCGATGGCCCGCGCGCCGAGCTCGGCCGGGGTGGCCAGGATGTGGGCCGGATCCGAGTTCCGGCCCAGGGTCAGGACCGGTGGATGCTCCAGCAACAAGAGCCGATCGCCGATCTCGCCACGCGCACGCTGGTCCACCAGTCGCTTCTGGAGGACGTGGGCTTCGCGGTAATCGATGCGCCCCAGCCAGGTCGCCGTGAGCGGCGCCGCGTCGCTCTCGGAGCCGGGGCGCGGCGGGTCGATCGTCGGGGCGTCCACCCGCGCACGATAGCAGGGGGACCGGCAGCGGCCCGTTTCGGTGGGGCTGGGTAGACTGGTGCCACCCCCACTAGTCCATACGGGTGATGCTCACGCCCGTCGCAGCGGGCTACGGTGCTGTCAACAGCCAGCCTGTCAGCCGAGGGACCCCCATGTCCGTCACATCCACACCTCGTATCCGGCCGCGCGCGGCCATCGCCGACGCCGACCTCGCACGGTCAGCCACCGTCGAGCTTCCCGTCGTCCGCCACATCCAGCGCCCGCACACTCCACGAGGCCTGGCCCGCACGATCGCGTCGTTCCGCCGTCCGCTCATGCCCGAGCGCACGATCGTGGTGACCCTGCCGCCGGTCCTCCGCACGGTGCCCCTGCTGGTCCGCATCCGCGCCTCGCGCTAGGCGCGAACGCGACCGTCTGGCCGTCTGGCCGTCTGGCCGTCTAGC
>Ga0163153_10008809_pt1 | contig 10369 bp, 5 predicted proteins | sample OliLakLV19MP6IB1_FD_148629 | JGI IMG/M metagenome (GOLD analysis project Ga0163153, IMG submission 148629) | Freshwater microbial mat bacterial communities from Lake Vanda, McMurdo Dry Valleys, Antarctica - Oligotrophic Lake LV.19.MP6.IB-1 | ecosystem: Environmental > Aquatic > Freshwater > Lake...
GCTGTCGTGGGTGGTGCAGGCGTCGCGGTGGGTGGTGTTGGTTGCGCTACTGACTGCAAAGGTTGGACAACTGGCGCGCCTACTATTGATAACTCTGCCGGTGTGCCGTTGACCAGAAACGCGGCAATCCATTTGCCGTCCACTAACTGTAGCCAGTCACCCGCTTGATTGCGCCCTGTGATGGTAAGCGCCTGCCCTGTCCGAATACTGCCTGCAACCGGGTAACTTGTCCCCGGCCCGCTGCGTAGGTTGGCAGTGCGATTGGCCGTTGTTGCCCACGCTGCCGGCTGAGTGACCATCGTCCCTGCCTTTGTAACTGAAACAACCTTAGCGCCAGGTGACTGGGGATTAACGGTAACGGCGTTGCCATCAACAATAATAGATAAAGTAACAGGCTTACCGTCTACAGTGACGCTGACAATATACTCCTCTGCGAAAGCAACAGCGACAACGGTCAACGATACCGCCAGGCTGAACAGCATAGAAAGAACAATCTTTCTCATGAACGTCTCCTTTACTATTAATTTATCAAATTGTGATAGATTGCGGTGAGGTGTGCAATTATCTTGTTAATTGTATATGACGGCGCAATGCCTCTGTAAGCTACTTACAATATAGTAGGACTTCTGACGCAGACTACCCGTTCCGAGTCGTGCCTGTTACGTAGCGTTTGGTTTATTAGCGCGTGGCTGTACAGGAAAGCCGCCACAACTTAGAGATGTCGATTATGGTGACAATGACCCACGTTTCCCGTCCAATCGTGAGATGGCTAAGTCCAGCCTCAATGGGAAATTCGCCACTAACACTCACTTTGCACAGATAAGGCTTTGTAGTAAACTACAGTGAGTTCATCGCAAAAATTTGAAATATTCTCGTAAAGGAACCAGGTTATGGCGAATGCTCGATTGGATCGGAACTCCTTTCTCATACGTCTATCGCTTCTCGTAGTCACTTGTATGTTGGCTTTGCTGGCTGCCATTCCTGTACAGGCTTATGCTACTACACATGTGGTGCAGCCGGGGGAAAGTCTGTCCGAAATTGCGGCCTATTATGGTGTCACGATGAGCGCCTTGGCGGCGGCGAATGGCATTGGCAATAGCGACTACATCTACACCGGTCAGCAATTGGTCATCCCAGATGGTAGTGATGGCTATAGCCGTGATCTTTCTAGTGGAGTAAGCGGAGGTAGTGGCTATGTAACCGTTGGCAGGGGTGATTCTCTATCCTTGATTGCTGCGCTGAATGGCATGACGACGCGTGAATTGATGCAACTCAATGGCCTGAGTGACCCGAATCATGTTTGGATCGGTCAGCAATTATTGGTGAGTCATGGTAGCGGCGCAAGCAGTAGCGCCTATGAAACTGTGTCCAGTGATGGCTCTGTGCATGTGGTGCAACGGGGGCAGACGCTCTCACAAATTGCACAACGCTATGGCTTATCGATGCAGCAACTGATGGCTATCAATGGGTTGAGCAATCCAAACCATGTGTATGTGGGTCAGGAGTTACAGGTGGTGGCGGAAAGTTCATCGGTCATTGATAGTAGTTACGCTCCAGTGGCTGGTAGTAAGCGAATTGAAGTGAATCTGGCCAATCAAACGCTGACTGCCTGGTATGGCGGTAGCGTAGTACTGAATACGACAATCAGCTCTGGCACCGATTACACGCCAACAGTAACGGGTCGTTATACAATTAGCAGCAAATATCCTACGCAACGTATGGTTGGCCGCGGCTATGACATTCCCGATGTGCCCTGGGTCATGTATTTCTGGGATGGCTATGCGTTTCACGGTGCCTATTGGCATAACAATTTCGGGACGCCAATGAGCCACGGTTGTGTTCATCTGCGCCCCAGTGAGGCCGAGTATCTGTTTAACTGGGCAGACTCTGGCACTGAAGTCCATGTGCATTGGTAAATCCAGGAGTCCAAAGTCAGATAGTCTAACGCGCTCAATTGACACAGGACTGTGGACGTAGGACTACTGCAGTAGGAATGATATCCGAGAAGTCTATGGCTTATCCATCATTTAACATTGGCATCGAAGAAGAGTATCAACTGATTGAGCCTACCAGCCGTGAATTGCTGGGCTATGTGCGGCAATCTATGTCGCGTGATCGCATGGTCGTCAATGAGCGCACAGACGCAACTGACTTTGCACAGCAGCTTGGCGATTCTGTGATCGAAGTGGGAACCCCGGTGGCTGCCGATATCAAAGAGGCGCGTGTACAATTATTGCGGCTACGCACGCAGATGCTTCACTTTGCGCAAAGCAATGGTTGCCGGCTAGCTGCGTCGGGCACCCACCCTTTTAGTCATTGGGAGGGGCGCAGCGAGGTGATGCCGGGTTATCGCGCTATTCTGGAAGATGCGCAAATGATCGCACGACGGATTCTGGCCTTTGGGCTGCGTGTCCATATTGGGGTTGAAGATCGCGAACTAGCGGTCGATGTGATGAATACGATGCGGTACGTCTTGCCCCATATCCTCTGTTTGGCGACAAGCAGCCCCTTCTGGAATGGGCGCAACACGGGATTGAAAAGTTATCGCTCTGTTTTGATGGATGCGCTGCCACGCACAGGGATTCCTGGTTCGTTTGCCGGCTATCAAGAGTATCATGGGTATATCGACACTTTGGTACGCACGAATAGCATTCCTGATGCACGCCGTGTGCGCTATGACATCATGCCCCATCATCGCTTTCCGACGCTGGTGATTCGGATCTGTGATATGTTGCCCAATTATCTGGATACATTAGCGGTGACGGCGCTGATCCAAGCGACGGTGGCGTGGATGACGGATCTACGCCGGCGCAACCTGGCGTTTCGCACCTATGAGCGGCTGTTGATCGCGGAAAACAAGTGGCGTGCGGTGCGCTATGGTCTGGAAGGAAAGTTGATCGACTGGGGGATTGAACAGATGGCGCCCGCTACGGATTTGCTCCGAGAATTGTTGGCCTTTGTCACCCCTTTTGCACAAAAGCTGAATAGTGAAAGTGAACTTGCGCATATTGAGACAATTTTGCAGCGGGGCGCCAATGCCGAACAGCAGTTGCAGGTATGGAACAGCGCTGGTGGCGATATGAAAGCCGTCGTTGATTTTATTGTGGCAGAGACGGAGAAAATTGCATGATAGCGCGTCCTTCACTCTCACTTGGTATTGAAGAGGAATATCAAATTGTTGACCCAACGACGCGCGAGATGCGGTCGTTTATCACCCAGTTTCTTGACAATGAGCGGGTGATCATGGTGGAACGTGAGCTAAAACCGGAACTCCATCAGTCGATGGTGGAACTGGGCACGCCGGCGTGTGACACGATTGCGCAGTTAAAAGAAGAGCTGGTAAAACAGCGCAGCTTCATCATTGGCTTGGCAGCGCAAAAAGATCTGGCGGTTGTAGCGGCGGCGACTCATCCCTTTAGCCGCTGGCTCGACCAGCCCGTGACGCCACTACCCCGCTATCAAGGCGTTCTAGAAGAGATGCAACTGCTGGCCCAACGGCTGCTCATCTTTGGGATGCATGTGCATGTTGGGATTGCCGATCGCGCCTTTGCGATTGATGCCATGAATGTAGTGCGCTATATCCTGCCGCATATCCTGGCGCTCAGCACCAGTAGCCCCTTTTGGTTGGGGCGCAACACGGGGTTAAAGAGCTACCGATCCGTAGTCTTTGAAGATTTTCCACGCTCTGGCATCCCGGATATCTGTCGCTCGGTGGCTGATTATGATAATTTAGTCGGTTCGCTGGCCAATGTAGGGGTCATTCCCGATGCCAGCAAGATCTGGTGGGATGTGCGCCCGCATCACAAATATCCGACACTGGAATTTCGTATCTGTGACATCTGCCCACGGGTGGATGAGGCTATTGCCATTGCGACCATCTTTCAGGCAACCGTGCTCTGGCTCTGGAAGTTGCGCCGCAAAAATTTGACCTTCCGTATCTATCGACGCGACCAAATCGAGGAAAATCGTTGGCGCGCTTCACGCTATGGTCTGGATGGTAAGATGGTTGACTTTGGCAAATCGATCGAAGCGCCGACGTGTGATCTGATCCGCGAACTGTTAGAGATGATCAGTGAAGAGATCGACGAATTGGGGACACAGACATACATCGCGCCCATTGAACGCATGTTGCAACAAGGAAGCAGCGCTGATCGACAACTGCGTGTCTTTGCCGACACCGGAGATCTAAAAGCCGTGGTCGATCATCTGATTGCTGAGACAAAAGAAGGACTTTGACAACGTATGTTTGACCATTATGAGTATTTGGTTGCACGGCCGGAGACAGGCTATAAGCAACTTTATTTGAAAGCGCGCAATATGCGCGTGGGGCAGTTAGTCTATAAAATGCGCGCCAATGAACTCAGCCCAGAAGAAGCGGCGGCTGATCTGAATCTGCCGGTCGCGTAAATCCGAGAAGCACAGGTCTATTATGAAGTAAACCGTGATCTGATCGAGCAAGAAGTCGCCGAGGAAAAACACCGCCTCACCTCAGCACGAGTGCCGCTTGAGCCTGAAACTTTACCTCGATGACTGCGCCTTTTCGCACCGCGGTAATTCAAAACTGTACCTAGATCTGACAGGTTTCGCCAACCTGTCAGATCTAAGTAATTGTCTAAAAATAAGTTCCGCCACACCTGACAGGTTTCCGAAAACCTGTCAGGTGTAAATCGGGAAGTTATTTTTAGATGCTCACTAAGATTAAATTAATCTTACCTACCGCGACTAATCAACGGGAGGAAAATGCTATTGATCTGATCATCGACAACGGTGCTATCATCTGCAACCCTTACGACGGCTACCAGATTCAGCGGATAGATATCTGTGGGCAAATTGCGAATTGCGCTACTTTGCAACACGCTGTTGGCATCGGTTTCATCTTGAATAAGCGGCAGAACAATGGCGGCAACCGTAGCAGCCGCGGTGTCGATGCCCGATACCCAACCCATATTGCCCGACCAGAAGCGCACACCCGACCAGAAACGTACGCCCGACCAGAAACGCACACCCGACCAGAAACGTACGCCCGACCAGAAACGTACGCCCGACCAGAAACGCACACCCGACGTAACCTGATTTCCATACCAATCGGTTGCGTCTTGGATATGGATGGTTCCCTCAGCAAAAGTCAGGTTCATCGCCAGCACCTCATCAAGATTTAGCCAAGACATAGCCGCTTGTTGGTCGCGCTTTTCAGCCAGCGCTGCGCCTAAAAAGATGATTTTCTCCCCGCTAGGCTCCGTTGCATAGTAGAGATAAACTTGTTCGGCGGCGCTTTGCACACCGCTGTCACTCACGATCACCTGCACGGGACCCGCATAGTGGGCATTATAAGCTTGAAAATCGGGTACGGCATCGGCGTCAGCATGGGCAATGGTATAGTTGATCTCATCGGAATCCGGTGCAGTTTCAATCGCATTGGCAATCCCATTGGCGCCGACTGGTTGTTTCAGATCAATGCGACCGTCACTATCCTCATCCAGCACCGCAACGACGGCAAGGGGTAAGCCACTTTCCTCCAGATCGCGCAAAGTGTCATTATCGCTGTCCAAATCTAATTCGTCGGGGACGCCATCGTGGTCGGTATCGCCATCAATCGCCAGGGTCTGTTCAATAGTGTTGGGTATGCCATCATTGTCTGCGTCCAGATCCATCATCTGTGATCCAGCGGTTGGTACACAGCCGGCACCCCAGCCAACCGCGTCCAAAAAGAGTTGCCACCCTTCCTCTGTAAAGCGGCTGCCAATGCCATTAGAAAAAGCAATACGGCGCGCCGGCGCGTTGCTGCCCACCATGACAGCCCCTGTTTCATAGGTAAAAATTGTAGCCAAGTCACTATGACCGAGTGTAGCAATCTTGGTTGCGTTTGGACTGGGAACGCCCCAGAAAAAGGCGGTAGCAACAGCATTCGTGGTAATGAGACCACTCAGCCCACCGGCGATCGGATGGCTTGGTGTGACAATGTTTACTTGCGTTTGACTGAGCACTACCCCATAATCGCTAGTCAGAGGGCCAGTCAGCTTCAAATCATCATACAATCCCGCTTCCCAAGTCAGCAAGGGAACGGCAACATCGCGAAACTTGGCACCGATAAAGCGTGACCAAGCGGAATCAGAGATAATTACCAAAGACATCCCTTGGGTGTCGGCAACCATTGCCTCAAATTGATTGCGGATTGTGACGGTAAAGCCAAGACTGCTTAGGCTTCTGACCAATATCTGGTCGCGGCGCGGCAACGGGCGTGAGCTACTAATAAAGAGAATGGTCTTGTTGAGACAACTCGGTGATTCATTCAAAATACCATCGCCATCACTATCGGTAGGGTTGCCGCTATCCGTTACTTGGGGAAGCTGCCAAACATCATTCAGATCAGCGCTAAGGTCGAGAAAGCTGTTTGCGCTCTCATTAGGGCTTTCGGTACTCAATACAGCATCGGGCGCCCAGATTTTTCCGCTTCCTTGTTGGAAGACATTATAGATCAGCGTGCCGCTGTCGGTAACGGCTGATCGGGCTGTATTCATTAGTCGGAATTTGACTTCATCGGGCGTTAAGGCTGGTTGTTTTTGTAACATCAGGGCAACAACGCCACTCGCCACGGCGGCAGCCATGCTCGTGCCATTGAGCCAATACATGCTCATGTTGGGTCGAAATTCGGGATGCTGCCTGGCCAACATTGCGCTTGCTTGAGGATTGGCTGCATCCGTATAGATATAAGAAGGGATGTTGGCGCCAGGAGCAATAATATCTGGTTTAATAAAGCCATCAAGGGTTGGACCTGTGCTGGACCAGGGCGTAACAAAATCATCCTCGCCCAGTGCCGTGCCATTGGTATCGTAGGCACCTACGGTGATGACATAGGGGTTGTTACCAGGAACAGTGATCGTTTGTGCGGTGGGGCCGATATTGCCGGCAGCGGCAACAACCACCAAGCCTTGTTGCCATGCTGCTGTCGCTGCCCGGCTGACTGGGTCAACAAAATAGGGTGTCGTTGGTTGAGCGGCAAGGCTAAGATTAATGACGCGAATGCCAAATTGATCCTTAACTTCGACAGCATATTGAATGCCTTCAATTACATCAGTATAGGAGCCTGAACCATCGTCGCCTATGACGCGAATACTCAACATATTTGCTCCTGGCGCCACCCCCATATCATAATCCATGCCAGCTACCGTAAATTTGTTCCAAACAATGCCGGCTACATGGGTGCCATGACCGTAGGGATCTTCGCTGAAATTCTTAGGTGTCCAGCAGTAGCCATTCCGTTGTGAATGATTAGCATCGATTTTTTTACATTTACCGCTGCCGGTAAAGTCGGCTTGGCCTAAGAATTGCTCAGACAGTTCTGCCCCAAGCGTCTCGACGACGAGCGGATCAAAGGCAATTCCGGTGTCGATAACCGCAATGGTGACGCCTGCCCCTGTAATATTTTGCTCGGTCTCGCGGGTAATCCCATGGAGTTCAGTGGCGCCAATCTCCACTGAAACAGGGCTAAGCACATCCCAGACCATCTTGTTCGGCGTAGCCCAGATGTAGGAAGCAACTTGCATCGGTTTATCTTTAATGATGGAAAGCACACCTGGATAGCTGGCAAGCTGCGATAAACGGTTGGTTTTGATTTTGGCGCCCACCGCATCAATCAACCATAAATCACTGAAAACTTGCCCGCCGAGCGCCTCTACAGCCTGACTTGCGATGGTTGAACTCTGGGCCGTAACGATAATGGTGCTCTCTGTCGGTGTTTTGTCTGCACGGGAGGTCTGCAGGGCCGGGTCAAGATAGGCGCTTGTCGTCGCATGAATCGCGACCGGTGGTAAACTATTGATTAGTAAGCTTATGAGTACGATACAAAGGATTTGCCTTATCCGTGGATAAGTAGCGCGTCTAAATTGCATATTCTTTCGTCCTTAACTAGCTACTACATAAAGTTAGATTATTGGTAGCAATGACGGCAATGTCAGTAAAGTTAAACCTGATCATGTATCTAGATGGACTTTAAAGCAGAAGGATCAAAAATAAAGAAAATGTCATTGAAAGGCAATTTACTCAATCTTGCTAAAATTCAATTATACTCGATCTTGCTAAAATTCAATTAACATTGTAGCAGATATTTCTTTAAGATAGTATTACAATCTTTTAAGAATTCACATATTGGCGGCAATGTTTTGCCAAGAGTCGCAAGGTATAGATAAATAACTCTTAGTTATGCTGACTTTATGCTAATTTGGCATAAATTATCTGTATAAACTTGCTACAAATTAGCGAATGTCTTTGTCCTGATTCCTAAATATACTGTTATAGTACGCTATCTAGATTAACATTTGTGAGATCCTTTATTTAATTAAATAGTGTTGTATATTAGACTGTATATCGATTTATTATATATTGATATCCAATAGCGAATACCTAGTACTGGATATTGGATATTGAGTAAGCTGCCTCTGAAAGGATTAAATCAAGATAAACTCTATTGCACTAAACCTGCTTTATACCATTTACCCAACTAATACTTTCTACCCATTACAATTCACACTGATTTTTGATACAATGATGAGTGATTTGCATGATTGAAGAATGTTCGCCGGAGGAGTGATGAGAGAGCGCAAAGGCAGCGCATTTGTGCTATGGCAACAAAATGTAGGACGATTTGTTAATCTACGGTGGCGGCTTACGGCGTTACTCGCTGTAATTCTTTTATGCACCCTAATTGGGATTGGATTTGGCGTGGTTACCTTTGTGCGGCAGACCGAAGTAGCAGCTTGGCGTGGCCGCCAAAGTGAAGCAACGCGCAACACAGTGCGCACCGTTGTGAACTTGCTGGAAAGTACCCAGAATTCACTAAACTTTATCAATCTGGTAGGACTTGATGATATTGCCATTGATAAACATTTTTTAGATAAATTTCTCCGTCAACATCCAATTTTTCAAGAAATTGTCTATCTGAATTCCCAGGGTGAAGTGGTTACAACGACAACGGCAGCTGAACTGCTGCGTCAGAATCAAGCAGCCATTGTGCAGACACCGTGGTTCACCGCCGCTCAGTTGGGTCATAAATACTACGGTGAGTTGCTGATCGCTGATGACGAAGATCCCTATTTGATGGCATCGGCGCCAGCACCAAATGCCAGTGTCATTGTGGCTCGTGTCAATATGGCTGTGCTCTGGGAGTTAGTCGCGGATCTAGGGTCTGGTCGCAGTGAACTCACCTATATTGTTGACCGTAGCGGCAAGATTATCGCTCATACCAACCGGCAGATTGCACTCGAACAGATTACATTGGATGAACGACCGCAATGGTTTACGCTGCCAAATCTCCGTGATATCTGGTATGGGGAATATGTGAATTTTCAAGACAATTGGGTGGTGGGCGCGGTTGCTGTCGTGCCGGGTATTGATTGGTTCGTCGTCACCGAGCTTTCGAACGTTGATGCCTTTGCAACCAGCCGTCGCGCCTATCTGATTCTAGGTGGCGGCATGTTTGCCTTTGTGGTGCTTATGATGTGGGTCAGCGCCGAATGGCTCGAAGGGTTAGTTTTACTGCCGGTTGAACGCCTACGTGACGGTGTAGAACGGATTCGGCAAGGTGACCTGACCCATCAGATTGAATCTGTGCGCAATGATGAAATCGGTCAGGTTGCCGGTGCTTTTAACCAAATGACAGCAGAACTATCCGAGTTGTATGCTAGCCTTGAACGAAAGATTGCTGAACGGACAGAACAACTAGAGGAACAGACGACAGAATTGGCGCGTTCAAATGCCGAACTTGCCCAATTTGCTTACGTTGCCTCTCACGATCTGCAAGAGCCATTGCGTATGATTACCAGCTATTTACAGTTGCTGGAACGCCGCTATCAAGGACAACTCGATCAGGATGCCGACGACTTTATCGCCTTTGCGATCGACGGTGCCACCCGCATGCAACAGTTAATTCGTGACCTGTTGGCCTATTCGCGCGTTGGTACGAGTAACCAATCCTTTGCCGCGGTGGACTGCCAGGTGATTCTGAAGCAAGTGTTGGACAATTTGCAGATGGCGATTCGTGAAAGCGGTGCTATCGTGATCTATGACGAGCTGCCAACTGTGATGGCCGATCCCACCCGCCTGAGTCAGTTATTTCAGAATTTATTGGCGAATGCTATAAAGTTTCGTAGCGTTCGTACACCCCAAATTCAAATCAGTGCGCGTCATCTATCACAGCCCAAAGAATGGCTTTTTGCGATTGCTGATAATGGCATTGGCATTGAACCCAGCTATTTTGACCGAATTTTTTTAATCTTTCAGCGGTTGCATACCCGTACTGAATATCCCGGTACGGGTATAGGTCTTGCGATCTGTAAAAAAATTGTGGATCGCCACGGTGGTCGGATCTGGGTAG
>Ga0163153_10008810_pt1 | contig 10365 bp, 10 predicted proteins | sample OliLakLV19MP6IB1_FD_148629 | JGI IMG/M metagenome (GOLD analysis project Ga0163153, IMG submission 148629) | Freshwater microbial mat bacterial communities from Lake Vanda, McMurdo Dry Valleys, Antarctica - Oligotrophic Lake LV.19.MP6.IB-1 | ecosystem: Environmental > Aquatic > Freshwater >...
CCCGCCCGCGGCGGCGAGGTCTCGCCGGGCAACTGCTCGTCGGCCCAGCGGAGCACCTTCTTTTTATCGCAGTCGGTGAATTCGCCCGAGGCAATCATCACCATGTCAATGATCGTGCCGAAGTAAAACATTCCACCGGTCAGCATCCACAGGATGCCCGTGCCAACCTTGCCGACATAAAAGCGATGAAGCCCCCCGAAGCCCACAAAGCCGATGGCGGCCAGCAGCAACGCCCACACACGTTTGCGCGGCGATACGGTCACTGAATCGTCGAGCGTAGTCACCGGGGTGGCGACTTCAGTCGCCGCAGCGTTGGCAACCCTGCGTTTCTTCGCCTGCGGGTCAAACCACGCGGTCGGAATAACAGTGAAAAAGATCAGCGCCAAGCTCGCCAGCACGATTTTGCTGGTAAGGGCAGCGGTGCTCGTCGTGCCCAGCGTGGCGTTGGCGAGGATGATGCCGCACGTCACAATCGTCACAACGCAGGCGGTGCGAATCACGGGCCGGAACAGGTAGGGCCACCAGCCCTTGAACGTCTTGGTGATGGCCCGGCTCATGGCAAACAGCGCGACAATCAGTGTGCTTACGCCGATGCACAGAAACGCAATCGCTTCGCCGGTCATCTCGCTGTTCTTGAATACGTAGTTCTTTCCGCCGCGCGTGAAGCTTTCGTTCCACGTGCGCATGGGCAGGCTGTCTGAGGCGACGATCATGGGGATGCCGATCGCCACCAGCGCAATAAACAGAGCCAGCCATATGAACGGCGCCGCGCGGCGAACGGGCGGGTACACCATTTTCTTCCGCGGGGTGGATGCAGAGGTCAGCGACGGCGCGGCCGCCAACGGAATCGGCGGAGGGACTTTAACGACGGGGATTGGAGGAATGTGCGCCGTGCGGTGCGCGTCGGGCCGGTGGGCATCGGGCCGGTCGGTCATGATGCCCAGCCCGCCGTGGGTGTAGCGTTCTTCGATCGGCGGTTGCGGCGCGAATTGCAAATCCGGGTCCCACGGCGAAATAATCTGCACCGCCAGCGCCGTCGCCGCCAGCACGCCCACCGCGATGAGCGCGCTGCCCCCGAAGATCATGCAGAGTACGAATCCGATCCCGCACGCCGCCAATGCGTGTCCTGGGTTCACTCGGTTGACGCGCGTCGGGCTGAGCCACGATCGAATATCCACCAGCAGAAGCGGGGCGGCGATGGCAACAACCGTCCATAAGGCGCGGTGCTGCAGGCCGTCTTCGCTGAAATAAAGCGGCAGCGAGAAGAGATTGGCCGCCACGGCTGCCGGCGCGGCGATGCTGAGCCGCTGGATCGCAGGTGATTCGCCCTTAACCAGCTTCGCCAGCTTGCGGCAGGCCATCAGCATAACCGCCGTGGCGCTTGAGGCGGACACTGCAACGATGATCGTGACCAATACCGGATCGACCGAACCGGCATTACCCGTCTTCCAGTTTCCAAACAGGCCCGCGCAGCCGGCAATAATCGCGACGGCCGTCGCGCCCATTTGCAAACGGGCGGAGATCGGAAGGCGATCGTTGCCCAATTCGGCCCAACGTTCGCTGGCGCGGCGGTCGTCATCGTCGTCGGTTTTTTTGTCGGCTTTGTTGTGGGCAGTCCCGCCGTGTACTCCACGAGGTTCGACTTCGCCGCGCGGGCCGTGGAATCGATCCGCCGCCATCGGTGCCGCCGGCTGACCGGGCAACGACGACGGCGAAAACGTTCCGCTCCCGCCTCCCCCCGCGCCGCCGCCGGCGATCACTTTTGCGGCGACCCGGCCGGCGACCATCGACAGATCCTGCGTCGAAAAGTTGCTCACCGACATCTGAATGTGCTCGGCGCCGAAAACGGCTTCAACCATTTCCTGAATACTCTGAAATCGATTGACCGGGTCCTTGGCCATGGCCCGGCGGATGGTGCTGCAGAATGGCTCGGGAATGTTGGTGCAATCAGGCTCCGCCGATAGGTGCTTCATCAGCACTTCGGTGGGCGACGCGCCCACAAACGGCACTACGCCGGTGAGCATTTCGTACAACACCGCCCCCATGGCATAGATGTCGATGGAGCGGTCGTACTTACCCGCGCCGATTTCCGGCGCCATGTAATGCACGGTGCCGACGGTAACCGTCTGCCCGCTGTGCTGGCTGGTGCTGATGGATTTGCTCAGGCCGTAATCGCCGATTTTGACGATGCCGTTCTCATAGAAAATGTTGCCCGGCTTCAAATCGCGGTGAACGATGCCGCAGTCGTGCAGATATTGAAGGCCCTTGGCAATTTCGCGCAGGAAAAACGCCGCCTTCTGCGTGCCCAGCCCGGCGGGGCTTTCATCGATGAGTTGCCGCAGGTTCGCGCCCGAAACATATTCCATGATCACGAACGGCCGGCCCAGTTCGTTGAACTTGACATCAAAAATACTGACTAAGTGCTGCGATTTAAGGTTCATGCACTGCGTAATGCCGCGCAGCTCGATTTGTTCGTAACCTTGAACGACTTTGAGCGCCACCTCTCGGCCGGAATCGGAAATGGCGTAATACACCTCGCCAAACCCGCCGCGGCCGGCGGCACGCTGAATGGTGAAGCCCTCCAAGGGGCGATCGCCGTGCTTGTATTGAAATGCCCACATCGTGCTGATCCTTCAACCCCGCCGTATTTCAACTACGCCGTGTTAGCATATTCGACGGTGCCGACAGTATATTTCCCACAAACTGAGCTCACCAGCCCGTGCCGCACGTCATCCATTTCGAGATTCACGCCGACAACCCTGATCGTGCCATTGCATTCTACCAAATCGTGGCGGGAAGGGAGTTTACGAAATGAGGCGGCCCGATGGATTACCCCCATAAGGCCGCCGCCAGTGGCGGCGGGAGTTTCTTGTCATTTAACGAGCCGTCGGAGGTTGTCCCTTCACCACGGAATGGTAACCGGCATATTCCCGCGACCACTGGTCGCGGCTTTATGCAGGGCGATCTGATACAATGTGAGGCATGGCATTGCCCGTTGAAACACGCCGGTACACGATCGCCGAATACCTCGAACTTGAGGCGAAGTCGCAAACCAAGAATGAGTTTCACAACGGCGAGATTCTCGCGATGGCGGGGGGCACGTTCGAACAAAGCATTATCAAGTCAAACTTGATGCGAGTTTTGGGGAACCGTCTCGAAGGAAAAGGCTGCCGCGCGCTTGACAGCGACATGCGCGTTCGCATCGCGGGCCGCTCGACCTACGTGTATCCTGACGCAACGGTCCTGTGCGGCCCCCCGCAGTTCGACGCCGATGACCACAATCGCACTACGATCCTGAATCCGAAGGTGGTCATTGAGGTGCTTTCAGATTCAACCGAAGCCTACGATCGCGGCGAAAAGTTTTCGCTGTATCGGGAAATCGAGTCGCTGCAAGAATATGTGCTCGTCGCCCAGCGATCCCCGCGGATCGAAGTGTTCCACCGCCATCCCGACGGCAGTTGGCTTTTTACCCACTTCAGCGGAATCGAAGCGATCGCCAAAATTCGGTGCGTCGGAATCGAACTGCCGTTGCGTGAAGTATACGCGGGCTTGGATTTCGCGGGCGAGCAAGCTGGATAACTTTGCGGTGACAGGCTGAGCGCGCAAAAAAAGAGGCCGGTGCTCGCCGTCACACCGGCCCCATAACTGGCTGTCCGGGCGAAAGCCCGGAGACCCACAGCCATACTTACGGCATCGAGCCGAGGCCGGCGGCAGTTAACTTCAATTGGGGTTTCTCGCTTTATCGGGCGCATTTTCTATACTCCGGCGCGTAATAGGCCGCGCAATGGATCGCAACTCAATCGGCAAACTCGCGTTAGAAGACGGAACGGTATTTACCGGCCGCGCGTTCGGCGCCGCCGGAACGAGCGAGGGGGAGGTGGTATTTAACACCTCCATGACCGGTTATCAGGAAATTCTCACCGATCCATCGTACAAGGGGCAGATCGTCGCGATGACGTATCCGCTCATCGGCAATTACGGCGTGAACCGCCGCGACGTGGAGAGCAAACGGCCGCATGTGGCGGGGTTTATCATCAAAGAGTTGCCGCCGGTTTACAGCAATTGGCGGGCCGACCTTTCGCTGGATGAATACCTGAAGGAAAACAACATCATCGGCCTGCAGGGGATCGATACGCGGGCGTTGGTGCGCAGAATTCGCATGACCGGGGCGATGCGCGGCGTGCTGTCGAGCGAAATGGTTGACGACGTGAAGCTGGTCGAACGCGCCCGCGCCGCCGCGAAGATGGAAGGCGCCGATTGGGTGGCGGCCGTCAAGCCCGCCGCCGCTTATGGGTGGGATGAAGATCACGGCGATTGGAAAACCGGCCCGAACGTTCGCGGCGATGGATTGCATGTGGTGGCGCTCGACTGCGGCGCCAAAAGCAACATTTTGCGTCACTTCGCCGATCGCGGCGTGAAGGTGACCGCGCTGCCGCCGGATGTGAGCGCCGATGAAATTCTCAAACACAACCCCGACGGCCTTTTCATCAGCAACGGCCCCGGCGACCCTGCGGCGCTCGATTACGCGGTCAAGCCCATCAAGGGTTGCCTCGGTAAGGTGCCGATTTTCGCCATCTGCCTCGGTCATCAGCTTTTAGGACGGGCGATCGGCGCCGATACGTTCAAGTTGAAGTTCGGCCACCGCGGGGGGAATCAGCCGGTGATGAATTTGCAGACCGGGCGGGTGGAAATCACCAGCCAGAACCACGGCTTCTCGGTCGACAGGGCCTCGCTGGAAAAAGCCGGCGGGGTGGTGACGCACGTAAACTTGAACGACGGCACGATCGAAGGCTTCCGTCACGCCACGCTGCCGATGTTCTGCGTGCAATACCATCCCGAGGCGTCGCCCGGCCCGCACGATGCGGCGTACTTGTTCGATGCGTTTATCGAGATGATGAAAAGCAAACAACCGCCCATGCCGGCGCGGCTGAAAGAGCTTCAGGCGATGCGCGGATAATAGCGCGAGCACGCGCTTTCCTCGCAATATTTCACGGCGTAAAATATAAGTAGGGGTCAGTTTTTTAACGAATGAGGCAAGCAATGAATACGTTTACGAAGGCAGTGGCGATTCTGGCGGCGATGGCAATCGGCGGGTGCAAGAGCGCCGAAAAGAATGGTGAATCGAAGGAAGCCGACGTGCGCTCGGAGGTTGAAGTTACTTACGATTCACTTCCGGCCGCAGTGAAAGAGGGATTCACCAGGGAGTTCGCCGGCGCGAAGGTGACAAAGGTCGAGAAAGAAACCTACAACAACGGCATGGTGCATTATGAATTTGAATTCAAAGATGCCGCCGGCAAAAAGCAAGATGTGCAACTTTCCGAGAGCGGTGAGAAACTCGAACCGCACGATTGAATCACTCGAGTCGCGGGCGGAACAAGATGCCAAAATCAGCCTTGATCGTCTGGGGCGGTTGGGAAGGTCACCAGCCGCGCCAAGTCGCCCAAATTTTTGAGCGCGTGCTGCGTGGCGACGGCTTTGCCATAGAGGTGGCCGATACGCTCGACGCATTCACTGACGCCGGCAAGCTCGCGGCGCTCAATCTTATCGTGCCGGTGTGGACGATGGGAAAAATCAGCGCAGAACAGGCCGACCCGGTCCTAGCGGCGGTGCGCGATCACGGGGTGGGCATCGCCGGCTGCCACGGCGGGATGTGCGACTCGTTCCGCGAGCACACCGAATGGCAGTTTATGACCGGCGGCCAGTGGGTGGCTCACCCCGGCAACGACGGCACAAACTACAAGGTAAAAATCGGCCCGGCGAAGTCGCCGATTACTGAAGGATTGAAAGATTTCGATGTGTCGAGCGAGCAATATTACCTGCACGTCGATCCGGCGGTGAGGGTGCTGGCCACCACGCAGCTCCCCGTGGCCGACGGTCCGCACGCGCCCAACGGGCCGGTGGAAATGCCCGTTGTGTGGACCAAGCTCTACGGCAAAGGCCGGGTGTTCTACAACGCGCTCGGGCATCAGGCGAACATCGTCGAAAGTGAGCCGTGCCTGACCCTCATGCGGCGCGGATTCGCCTGGGCGGCGAAGTGACGGGATTTTTGATTTTTGATTTTCGAATGATTACAGATGCTCATGCTGCGCGTAATTTCACCGCAGCAGGTCGTCGCCTTGCAATCAAAAATCAAAAATTGAAAATCGAAAAACAGCAAGATGATCATCACGATCGACGGACCAGCCGGCACGGGAAAATCGTCGGTAGCCCTGGAAGTCGCCCGCCTGCTCGGGTTTGACTTTCTCGACACCGGGGCGATGTATCGCGCCATCGGTCTGCAGGCCCTGCGCCGGCAGACCGATCTTGACGACAAGCGGGCTTTGGCGTTCGTTGCCGTTCACAGTCGCATCTTGTTTGATTGGTCGAAGCAGCCGCCGGCGGTCATGTTGAATGGCGAGACCGTGACCCACCTGCTTCGCAGCAGTGAGGCAACCCGCGCCGCCAGCTATGTTGCGGTCGTGCCGGCCATTCGCGAAATGCTCGTCCGCCAGCAGCAGATGATCGGCCGCGAGCGAACCAACTTGGTCACCGAAGGCCGCGATCAGGGCACGGTCGTCTTTCCGCAGGCCGAGTTCAAGTATTACCTCGATGCCAAACCCGAAGAGCGCGCCCGCCGACGCACGGCGCAGCTGCGTGCCCGGGGGGAGATCGTTGATTCGAACGAGATCTTCAACCAGATCGTCTCGCGAGATAAACGCGACCGCGAGCGCGACGTCGGCCCGCTGTCGATCCCGAAAGACGCGCGCATTATTGATACGACCACCATCTCGCAGCATGAAGTCATCCGCCGGATGGTGGATGAAGTGCAGGCGCGCGTCGGCGCGGCCCGCTAAGCCGGTTGCACCCTATGGTCGAACCCACTCCGAGTACGCCCGAACCCGCCGAAGCCGCAAGCGCTACGGCGCTGGCGTCGCAACTGTTCGCCGCCGAGCCTTCGAAGCGCAGTGTGTTCTGGCGAATCTGCCAGGTTCCGTGTCGCGTCGCCGCCACGCTTTTGTTCGATTTCAAGGTGTTCGGAATCGAACATGTGCCCCGAACCGGCGGGGCGATACTCGCTTCCAACCACCAGAGCAACCTCGACCCGGTACTGCTCAGCGTGCGCCTCAGCCGGCCGGTCACCTACATGGCCAAAGTGGAATTGTTCAAAAAGCCCGCGTTCGCATGGCTCATCCGGTCACTGCATGCGTTTCCCGTCAAGCGCGGCGCGGGTGATGTTGGCGCGATGAAAGAAGCCATCCGCCTTCTGCAAAACGGTTACCTGCTCAACTTCTTCCCCGAAGGCACGCGAACACGCGACGGCGAGATCGGACCGATCCAGCCCGGCGTGGCATTGGTGGTCAAACGCGCCGGCGTGCCGGTCATTCCCGTCGCGATCGACGGCGCCTACGAATCCATGGGCCGCGGCGACAAGCTATTTCGGCGGTTTCCGATTCTGATGCAATACGGCGCGCCGCTGTCGTTTCATGGGATGAAAGGTGAACAGATCGTGACGCTGCTGGGCGACACGCTTCGTGGGCTGCTGCTTGAGCTGCGCGAGAAACGCCGCGCGATGGAAAGGGATAATCCGTGGCGAAAACACGCGTGAAGAACAAGAAGCGCAAGTCGGCGCGCCGTGCGATTCGTTCCGCGAAACCGCTAGCGCCGATTGAACGCCAACGCGCGATGGCGCGGGTTGGTGAGGTTGGTGAACTGGCGCGCCGCGCCGTGCAGTTTCGCGACGACCGCGATTGGAAGCAGTTTCATAATCCCAAAGACATGGCGCTGTCGATGGCACTTGAAGTCGCCGAAGTGATTGAGCTGATGCAATGGAAGAACGGCGACGCACTGATCCAACACCTGCGTGCCCGTCGAGAAGATCTGGGTGACGAGTTGAGCGACGTGCTCTACTGGGTGCTGACGATCGCCCACGATTTTGATATCGACCTCGGCGAGGCATTCCGCCGTAAACTCATCAAGAGCGCCGCCAAGTATCCGATCGAAAAATCGCGTGGCCGGGCCAACAAGTATACCGAACTGTAACGCTGCACGGGTTTTCAACCGGCTATGGCGGTATTTGGGTGTCTCCGCGCCGTAAACATCCAAATATCGGGCGTCTCTCCATTCATCCGGATTTTCGGATGGATCAACCCTTGCCACATTATTCGAGCAGTTGTATGTTCTGCGACCCCGCATTTTATCGATGAACCGGGGATTTTTGATCGAAAACCCGAAGGAGAACTCACCGTGGCCTCAGCTCGCAAGCATTTGTTCACCAGCGAATCGGTTTCCATGGGCCATCCGGACAAAGTCGCGGATGCCATTTCCGATAGCGTTCTCGATGCCATCTTCGCGCAGGAAATCAAGGAAGGCTACGATATCCGAGGGACGCGCGTGGCGTGCGAAACGCTTTGCACCACGGGGCAGGTGGTCGTCGCAGGTGAAGTGAAGACGAATATTTATGTGCAGGTGGATGAGATCGTGCGGAACACGATCAAGTCGATCGGCTATCACCACCACGACATCGGGTTCAGTTACGACTCCTGCGGCGTGCTTAACGCGATTCACTCGCAGTCAGCCGACATCGCCCGCGGGGTGGACAACGCACGCGATAAAGGGAGCAAGAAGGGCGCCAAAGAAGAAGGCGCCGGCGACCAGGGGATGATGTTCGGCTTTGCCTGCCGCGAGACCGAAGACCTCATGCCCCTGCCGATCTGGCTGGCGCACCGTATTATGGAGAAGCAGGCTGCGCTGCGTGAAGCCGGCAAGCTCGAATACCTTCGGCCGGATGCCAAGAGCCAGGTGACGGTGGAATACGAAAACGGCAAGCCGACCAAGGTTCACACGGTGGTGCTCAGCACGCAGCACGGCACCAGCATCATCAAGAACGACGTGGTGAGCGACGATGCCAAGGAAGAGATGATCGAAAAGATCATCAAGCCGTGCATCCCGGCGAAGTATTTTCATGACAAGATCATCTACCACGTGAACCCAACCGGCCGGTTTGTCATCGGCGGTCCGCACGGCGATACGGGGTTGACGGGTCGAAAGATTATCGTCGATACCTACGGCGGGCGCGGCCGGCATGGCGGCGGGGCGTTCAGCGGGAAAGACCCGACGAAGGTCGACCGCTCGGCGGCTTACATGGCGCGCTACATCGCCAAAAACATCGTTGCGGCTAGCCTGGCTGAAGAGTGTGAAGTGCAACTCGCTTACGCGATCGGCATTGCCGAGCCGGTGAGCGTGTTTGTGGATACGTTCGGCACCGGCAAGATCGATGAACGCAAGATCAGTGACATTGTCGTGAAGAATGTCGATCTGAAGCCGCGCGGCATTATCAACTACCTGAAGCTGCTCAGCCCGATCTTCCGCCCGACCAGCAGCCACGGCCATTTCGGCCGCAAGCCGGACAAGATCAAGGTCGATGGAAAAATCTACGACACGTTTACATGGGAAAAGGTTGACCTTGCCGCGACGCTGCGCCGGGCGGCGGGGGTGTAAGACTGGTATCCCCTATGCGAAAGCAACGCAACCCGACTCATCTAGGCCAGGTCAGCATCCTTACGGCGGCGCAGATCGACAGCCCGCGGTCGATTCTCGATACGTTTCCTAATCCGCGGCCGGGAAGAGAGTTTGAAGTCAAGTTCGTCTTTCCCGAATTCACCAGCATCTGCCCGGTTACAGGTCAGCCCGACTTTGCGACGATCACGATGACTTACGTGCCGGGCGCCGCGTGCGTGGAAATGAAGAGCCTCAAGCTCTATTACCTGTCGTATCGCAACAAAGGAATTTTTTATGAAGGCGTGGTGAACTCCATTCTCGACGATCTCGTAGCAATATTGAAACCACGAAAGATCAGTGTCGAGGGAGACTTCGCCGTCCGCGGGGGGACGCAGGGAGTTGTAACGGCGCGTTTTCAGGTTGCGCCAAGAGAAGAAAAGAAACGTGCAACCTCCAACTCTCAACGTTCAACTTCCAAAGGCCCTGGGTAGTGGTTGCACCATTGAGAGTTGGACGATCTTCTGCAACGGGAGTGAGTGACCATGAGTATGTTTCCACCACCGCCGCCCGGGCAGCCGCCGATTGACCCGCGTGGGGCCATGGGCGGGCCGTCGCCCTTCGCGCCGCCGCCCCAAATGACGCCGCCGATGATGCCGCCGTCGATGCCGTATCCACCGATGATGATGATGCCCCCGCCGCGCGGCGGCGGGTGGGTGCGTGGCATATTCCTCACACTGGCCACGACCATCTTCGGGCTGTCGCTAACACTGTCGCTTACACTCAACATTTATCTGCTGATCATGACCGGGTTGATGGGCGGCGGACGGGCGTCGTCGCTCAACACCGACGTCATCAAGGCCGGCGATACGGCGCAGCAGATCGCCGTCG
>Ga0163153_10008811_pt1 | contig 10365 bp, 7 predicted proteins | sample OliLakLV19MP6IB1_FD_148629 | JGI IMG/M metagenome (GOLD analysis project Ga0163153, IMG submission 148629) | Freshwater microbial mat bacterial communities from Lake Vanda, McMurdo Dry Valleys, Antarctica - Oligotrophic Lake LV.19.MP6.IB-1 | ecosystem: Environmental > Aquatic > Freshwater > Lake...
AGGCGTTCGAGGCCGGCAAGGAACAACGCAAGATCAGGGACGACGTCGACCGCGACCTGCTGCCGATTTTCCTCGAGGAGGCGAAGGAGATCATCCCCGCCGTCGCCGAGGCGCTGCGCCGCTGGAAGGCGCAACCAGCCGACCACACTCCGGCCGCGGAGCTGCAGCGGCACCTCCACACCCTCAAGGGCAGCGCGCGCATGACCGGGCTCATGCGCCTGGGCGAACTTGCCCACGTGCTCGAGACCCGTATCAACGCGGTCGACGAGGTCGAGGCGCCGGCATCGAAGGATTTCGACGAGATCGAGGACCGCGTCGATCGTTTCTCGACCTCGCTCGAGCGCCTTGCGCGCGGTGAAGACATCCTGGAAGCCGAGCCGATCGAGGTGCCGCTCGCCTCGATCTTCGAGCACCAGAAGGACAAGCCGTCGGCGCTCGCGGTCATCGCCGCCGCCGCCCAGGAGCGCTCCGAGCGCGACGCCACGCCGCCCGAGATGCGCGAATCGCGCTCGGCGCTGTTGCGGGTCAACGCGGACATGATCGACCGCTTCGTGAACGAGGCCGGCGAGCTTTCGATCGCGCGCTCGCGCATCGAGAGCGAGATGGCGAACTTCAAGCGCGCCATGGTCGACCTCACCGACAACATCGCACGCATGCGCTCGCAGCTGCGCGAGGTCGAGCTCGCCTCCGAAGGCCAGATGCAGAGCACGATCAAGATGAAGGAGGAGATCGGGGAGCGTTTCGACCCGCTCGAGCTCGACCGCTTCTCGCGCATGCAGGAGCTCACGCGCTTCCTGGCCGAATCCCTCGGCGACGTGATCACGCTTCACCAGGGGTTGCAGAAGAACCTCGACGAAACCGAACTCGCGATCCACGCGCAGGCGCGTCTGAACCGCGAGCTGCAGCAGGGCCTGATGGGCGTGCGCCTGGTGCCCCTGGGCAACCTGGCGGATCGCTTCTATCGCGTCGTGCGCCAGACCGCCAAGGAGCTCGACAAGAAGGCCAACCTCGAGCTCAAGGGCACGCGCACGGAGCTGGACCGCTCGGTACTCGAGAAGATCACCGGCCCCTTCGAGCACCTGCTGCGCAACGCCATCGCACACGGCATAGAGCTGCCGGCCGATCGCGTGGCCGCGGGCAAGCCCGAGATCGGCGAGATCGCCATCGATGCGGTGCAGCGCGGCAACGAGGTGGTGCTGACGATCGCCGACGATGGAGCGGGGCTCGCTTTCGCGCGCATCCGCCAGAGGGCGGTCGAATCGGGCCTGCTCGCGCCCGACGTGGAGCTTCCCGAAGCGCAGCTCGCGCAGTTCATCTTCAACTCGGGTTTCTCCACCGCCTCCGAAGTCACTGCGGTCGCCGGCCGCGGGGTCGGCATGGACGTGGTGAAAAACGAGATCACCTCGCTCGGCGGACGCGTCGAGATCACCTCGACCGCGGGCCGGGGGACAACCTTCACGATCACGCTGCCGCTCACCCTCGCGGTGACCCAGGCGGTGATGGTGCGCGCCGGCGCCACCGTCTACGCCGTGCCGACGGTCACCATCGACCAGGTGCATGAATACAAGGCGCAACCGTACGCGGAGCTCGCCGCCAGGGGCGAGGTCGAGTGGAAGGGCAACACCTACCCGCTGCGCTCGCTGCTGCCGCTGCTGGGCGAAATCGACACGCCGACGCCGCTGCGCCAGATCCCGGTGCTGCTGCTCAAGAGCGGCGTGCAGCGCGCCGCGATCCGGGTCGACGAGATCATCGGCAACCGCGAGGTGGTGGTGAAAACCATCGGCCCGCAGCTGTCTCGCCTTTCGGGGATCGCCGGCGCCACGGTGCTCGGCAACGGGCAGATCGTGCTGATCCTGAACCCGGTGCAACTGGTCCATCGCGAGCAGCTCGTCCCGGATGCGGGCGGCGCCCCCGGGGCCGCGGCGCAGGCAAAGCCGACCGAGCTGGTGGTGGAGGAAAAATCGGGCGCCGCGCTGGTGATGGTGGTCGACGATTCGCTCACGGTGCGCAAGATCACCAGCCGGATGCTGACGCGCGAAGGCTACGAGGTCGCCATGGCCAAGGACGGCGTGGACGGCTTGCAGCAGCTGCAGGACATCAAGCCCGATTGCATCCTGCTGGATGTCGAGATGCCCCGCATGGACGGGTTCGAATTCGCGCGCAACGTGCGCGCCGATGCGAAGACCCGTGGCATCCCGATCATCATGATCACCTCGCGCACCGCCGACAAGCACCGCAACCACGCAATCGAGATCGGCGTGAACGAATACATGGGCAAGCCCTACCAGGAAGACCAGCTGCTGGCGCTCATCCGGCGCTACACATCGGAATCCGCGATCGCGTAGGATGCCGGGCTTCGCGCCCCGGAAGGCACCTCGAACGGCTAGCCCAGGAAATACGCCAGCACCACCACGCCCAGCACGATCCGGTACCACGCGAACGCCTTGAAGTCGTGGTGTGCCACGTAGCGGATCAGAGCGCGCACCGCGATCAGCGCCGATACGAAGCTCACGATGAATCCCACCGCGAACGGCCCGATGTCGGACGCGGTGAAAAGCGCGCGGTACTTCACCACCTGGTAGCCGGTGGCGGCGAACATGATCGGCACCGCGAGGAAAAACGAGAACTCGGTGGCGACCTGGCGCGAGAGGCCGAAACACATGCCGCCCATGATCGTGGCGCCCGAGCGCGAGGTGCCCGGGATGAGCGAGACGCACTGCGCCAGGCCCACCTTCAGCGCGTCCTTCCAGGTCATCGCGTCGACGTCCACCACCCGGGGCTCGCCGTGGCGCGAATACCAGCGCTCGACCGCGAAGATCACGACCGCGCCCACGATGAGCGCGATGGCCACGCTCACGGGGTTGAACAGGTACGCCTTGATCTGCGACTGGAACGCCAGGCCCACGATCGCCGCGGGCAGGAAGGCCACGAACAGGTTGAGCGCGAAGCGTTGCTGCACCCGGTCGCTGGCGAGGCCCGAAAACGCGCGGGCAAAACGCGCGCGATATTCCCAGCAGATGGCGAGGATGGCCCCGAGCTGGATCACGATGTCGAAGACCTTGCCCTTCTCGTCGTTGAGCCCGAGCAGGTCGGAAACCAGGATGAGGTGCCCCGTCGACGAGATCGGAAGGAACTCGGTGAGGCCTTCGACCACTCCAAGCAGGAGCGCATGGGCAAGCGCGTGTAGATCCATCGCGGGGTAGTCTAAAGGGTATTGAGAGCGGGGGAGCAACCATGGACCGGCGGCAGGTCTTGCAGTTCCTCGCGGCGGCGGCGGCGGCCGCGGCAGGCCCGGTGGCGCTGCGCGCGCAGCCCGCGGGCGCGATCTCCCGGGCGATCCCGGCCAGTGGCGAACGGGTCCCGGTCGTGGGGCTGGGCACCTGGCTCACGTTCGACGTGGGCGGCGCGGATTCGCCGCAGCGGCGGGTGCGCGGGGACGTCCTGCGGGCGTTCCTGGCCGGCGGGGGCAGGCTCGTGGATTCGTCGCCGATGTATGGCTCGTCGGAGGAGGTCGTGGGAGCGGAGCTGGCGCGCGGGGGCGCGCCCGCGCCGTTTTCCGCCACCAAGGTGTGGACCGTCGGCGCCCTGGCGGGGCGGCGGCAGATGCAGCGCTCGCGCGAGCTGTGGAAGGTCGAAAGGCTCGACCTCATGCAGGTCCACAACCTGCTGGACTGGGAAACCCACTGGCCCGCGCTGAAGGTGATGAAGGCGGACGGACGCGTGCGCTTCATCGGCATGACCACGTCGCACGGACGCCGCCATGACGACCTCGAGGCGATCCTGCGCCGCGACCGCCTCGACTTCGTGCAATTCACCTACAACCTGAACAACCGCGACGTGGAGCGCGTGCTGCTTCCGCTGGCGGCCGAACGCGGCACCGCGGTCATCATCAACCGGCCCTTCGACGGCGGCAGCCTCTTCGGCGCGAAGACGGCCAGGCCGCTGCCGGGGTGGGCCGCGGAAATCGGCTGCCGTTCGTGGGCCGAGGCTTTCCTGAAATGGATCGCCGCACACCCGGCGGTTACGTGCGCGATACCCGCCACCTCGAAGGTCGCGCACGTCCAGGAAAACGTGCGCGCCCTCGCCGGCCCGCTGCCGGACGCGGCGATGAGGCGCCGCATCCTGGAGGACTACGCGCGCGCCTAGCGGACCTCGACCTTGCCCTTCATGTTCGGGCGCAGGCCGCAGATGTAGTCGAAGGTGCCGGGGGGATCGAACTTCATGAATGCCGCCTGGCCCTTCAGCGGTGCCCGCGAAACGCGCCTGGCGAGATCACGAAGTCCTGGCCGGTCACATCACTTCGGAGGCTTTCTCTTCGCCAGCAGGTCCTTCAGGTCCGCGAAGGGATTCTGCGTCGCGCCGCGGTGCTCGCTTGCGGTGGGAACGCTGCCCTGCCCACGGGCCGCTTCCAGGTGCTTCTGGTGTTCGTTGTCGTGGCAGTAGAGGCACAGGAGCTCCCAGTTGCTGCCATCGGGCGGATTGTTGGCGTGGTTGTGGTCGCGATGGTGGACGGTGAGCTCGCGCAGGTTGGCGCCGGCGAACTCGCGGGCGCAGCGCCCGCAGATCCACGGATAGATCTTCAGCGCCTGTTCCCTGTAGCCCGGGTCGCTCATCGTGCAAATGATAGGCGGTATCCTCGAGGCTTTACACCCCATCGAGGACTGAGATGGCCACGACCCATGCCGCATCCGGAGAGCTGATCGACCTTCAATTGGCCACGCCGCCCGGCCCGGCTTCGGAGTCGCAAACCCTCGTGAGATCCGATCACTGGGAGGTGTTCCGGTTGACGATGCCGACCGGCAAGGAGCTGCCCGAGCACAAGGTCGCGAGCGTGATCACGATGCAGTGCCTCCAGGGCATGCTAGAAGTCGAGGCCCATGGGCGAACGCAGACGATGCGAGCCGGCACCATGATGTACCTGACGGGCGGAGAGCCGCACGCGGTGAAAGCCCTCGAGGACTCGTCGCTCCTCGTGACACTCCTCGTGAATCGCGCCTGAGCTGATCTTTTTCCGGGATTGTCGAACCAGGGCCGGCTCCGTTCGACTACGGAGCACGATCCTTCGCATTCCTACCTGAAAGGAGAACCTTGGTCCCGGCCTGCGAGACGTAGTCGGCGAGCGACCGGATGTCGGAGGCCGAGTTGACCCACGTCGAGCATCCCGGCGAGCTGCGCGAGGTGCTGGAGTCCTCTCGGTGCTTCAGCTCGTCGCGGCGCTCGCGGCGGGAAGGGAAAGTCTCCCCAAGCCAGAGTTTCCTATTGCTTGGAATAAATCTCGGCCCCCTGCTTCACGAACTCGATCGCCTTCACCTCCATGCCCTTCTTGAGCGCGTCCTGCTCCGACAGCCCCTGCTTCGCGGCGTACTCGCGCACGTCCTGCGTGATCTTCATCGAGCAGAAGTGCGGGCCACACATGGAACAGAAATGCGCGAGCTTGGCACCCTCCTGCGGGAGCGTCTCGTCGTGGAAGAGCTTGGCCTTGTCGGGATCGAGGCCGAGGTTGAACTGGTCTTCCCAGCGGAATTCGAAACGCGCCTTCGACAGCGCGTTGTCGCGGATCTGCGCGCCGGGGTGGCCCTTCGCGAGGTCCGCCGCGTGCGCGGCGATCTTGTAGGTGACGATGCCTTCCTTCACGTCGTCCTTGTCGGGCAGGCCCAGGTGTTCCTTGGGCGTCACGTAGCAGAGCATGGCGGTACCGTACCAGCCGATCTGCGCCGCGCCGATGCCGCTGGTGATGTGGTCGTAGCCGGGCGCGATGTCGGTGGTGAGTGGCCCGAGCGTGTAGAACGGCGCTTCGTGGCAATGCTCCAGCTCGAGCTCCATGTTTTCCTTGATGAGCTGCATCGGCACGTGGCCGGGGCCCTCGATCATCACCTGCACGTCGTGTTTCCACGCCTTCAGCGTGAGCTCGCCGAGCGTCTTGAGCTCCGCGAACTGCGCTTCGTCGTTGGCGTCGTAGATCGAGCCGGGACGCAGGCCGTCGCCGAGCGAAAACGAGACGTCGTAGGCCTTCATGATTTCGCAGATGTCGTCGTAGTGTTCGTACAGGAACGATTCCTTGTGGTGCGCGAGGCACCACTTGGCCATGATCGAGCCGCCGCGCGAGACGATGCCGGTCATGCGGCTGGCGGTCATCGGGATGTACGGCAATCTCACTCCCGCGTGGATCGTGAAGTAGTCGACGCCCTGTTCGGCCTGCTCGATCAGCGTGTCGCGGTAGATTTCCCAGGTGAGATCTTCGGCTTTCCCGTCGACCTTCTCGAGCGCCTGGTAGATCGGCACCGTGCCGATCGGCACCGGGGAATTGCGGATGATCCATTCACGCGTCTCGTGGATGTGTTTGCCGGTGGAAAGGTCCATCACCGTGTCCCCGCCCCAGCGGATCGCCCAGGTCATCTTGTCGACCTCTTCCGCGATGGAAGAACCGAGCGCGCTGTTGCCGATGTTGGCGTTGATCTTCACCAGGAAGTTGCGCCCGATGATCATCGGTTCCGTTTCCGGATGGTTGATGTTGGCGGGGATGATGGCGCGGCCGCGCGCCACTTCATCGCGCACGAATTCCGGCGTGACCTCCTGCGGGATCGACGCGCCGAAGGATTCGCCGCGGTGCTGGCGGCCCATGAGGTCGGCCATCTTCTTGCCCACCGGGCCGGTCGCGCGCAACTCCTCCAGGTATTCGCGCCGGCGCAGGTTTTCGCGAATGGCGATGTATTCCATCTCCGGGGTCACCATGCCGCGCCGCGCGTAATGCATCTGCGAGACGTTGGCGCCGGCCTTCGCGCGACGCGGCGTGCGCTTGAGTGCGAAGCGCAGCTCCTCGAGCCTGGCGTCGTCGAGGCGCTCTCGCCCGAAGCGCGAGGTGGGGCCCGCAAGCAGCTCCGTGTCGTTGCGCTCGTTGATCCACCCGGCGCGCAGCGCTGTCAGGCCCGAGCGGATGTCGATGCGCGCCAGCGGGTCGGTGTACGGCCCGCTGGTGTCGTAGACGAACACCGGGGGATTGGCTTCCGCGCCGAACATCGCCGGGGTGTCGGTCTGCGAGATCGCGCGCATCGGCACCTGGATGTCGGGGCGCGATCCTTCGACGTAGACCTTGCGCGAGCGTGGCAGCGGCTGGACCGCGGCCTCGTCGACGTGGGCCGTGGTGGCGATGAATCTGGGATTGGCGTTCATGGCGGCGCTCCTTCGTGGAATCGGGATGGCGGAAGGGCGCGGACGGCGGTGCTCACGCTCCCTACGCCGGAATGACCCGGATCAGGTTCCAAGGGTATGTCTCACCGGCTCGTGCCGGACCCCTGCGTTTCTGCAACCAGTATATCAATAGGGGCGCCGGGCGCCCCGATCAAGGCCGCCCGCCCGATCCCAGCGAAAGAAGGGCGTGCGCGAAGGCCGCCAGGGGCTCGGGCCGCCCGAAGATCGCGCCGCGGCGTTCCACAATCGCCGCGCGCAACGCGCGGTTGCGGGCGCGATCGCGGGCGACGTCCAGCGCGAGGCTCACCAAGGCGTCGGCGTCCGGCGCCACCAGCTCCCCGAGGCCCATCAGGCCGAGCATCGCCGCGGTCTGGCGCCCGCGCATGAAACGCCCGGGGCAGGTCACCACCGGCGTGCCCGCGGCCAATGCGTCCAGGCTGGTGTTGCCTCCCGACCAGTGGACCGTGTCGACCACCAAGTCGGCGGCCGCCAGCATGCGGCGGAAGTTCGTTGCATCCATGCGCGGCAGGAACTTCACCTGCCCGCCGGGCGCGATCCCGTGTGCCTCGAGCGCGTTCTGCACGCGATCGCCGAACTGCATCGTGACCTCGCGCGCCGGCGACTGGAAGAACAGCAGCAACGCGTCGCTGTCGGCGGCCACGATGCGCGCGAACAGGTTGTCCATGTCCGGATGCACCTTGAAAAGCGACTGCGGACAGACGTACAGCCGCTTGCCTTCGGGCAGGCCGAGCGCGGATCGGGGCATCGGCGGCACAACCGCGGGCATCGTGTAATCCACGCCCAGGCCCGGCAGCAGTACCAGGCGCTCGGTGTAGTGGGCCTGCGCGCCATCGGGCTCCATCGATGCGCAGCTGAAGTAGCAGTCGACGTTGCCGCTGCCGGTGGTGACCGGGTGGCCCCAGCCCGCCGCCTGCACCGGCGCCACGCGAACCGCGGCGAGCAGGTACGAAAGCGGCGTCATTCCGACGTCGGGCTGCACCAGCACGTCGAGCCGGTCGGCAGCGATGCGCGAGATCGTGTCGACGTTGCCGGCGCGCGCGACCACGAAGTGCTCGCAGCCGGCCGCGATGCGGCGCGACCAGGCGTCCATGACCGGCGCGGTGTGATAGACGAAGCGCTCGAAACGCGCCGCATCGAGCCCGGTGATCCAGCGCTCGAAATACCGGCCCGCGGTGCAGTCGCGGAAGATGTTGCCCACGAAGCCCACGCGCAGGCGGCGCCCGCCGGCGAAATCCGCGGCCCGCGGCTGCATCCAGTCGGGACGCGCGCGCGCGGCCAGCGCGGCGATGAATCCCGAATAGGCGCGCTGCAGCGGCAGGTCGTCCGCTCCCTGGTACGCCAGCAGGAAGTTGTGGTGGTTCAGCTCGAGCACCGCGACGGCATCGTGGCGCGAGGCGCCCGCCGCAATCTCCCCGAGGCCCGATTCGTAACGCGCGCGCCATTGCAGCAGGTCGTCGATGCCCGTGTAGACCTGCGGCAGCATCAGCTTGTGTTCGACCTCGATTGCGAGATTCGCGGGGTCACGCGCCGCGGCGCGCGCAAGGCCCTCCAGAGCCCGCGCGGTGTCGCCCAGTTCCTGGCGGGCGCGCGCCAGGCGAAGCGCAACCTCGGGCATGCCGGGATCGAGCGCTGCAGCCTGCTCGAGGGCGCTCGCCGATTGCGGCCAGCGCCCCGATTCGCCGTGCAGGCTGCCGATTTGTGTCCAGGTGGCCGCGTCGCGCGGCGCCAGGCTTTCGGCGCGCGCAAGGCTCGATGATGAGCCCGCCGCGTCGCCGGCATCGGCTTGCACCCGCGCCAGCCGGGACCACAAGGAGGCATCGGCGGGCAGCACCTGCACCGCATGCGCCAACACGTCGCGCGCCTCTTCGATCCGCCCCGCCTCCCACAGCAACACCGCGAGGTTCTTGTGGACGGCGCTCGAAAGGGGGTCGGAAACCAGCGCGGCGCGCAGGGCGGCGATTGCGGGGGAGTCGGCGGGCATGGGGCATTTTACCCGGTTGACTTTAAAACTATACGTTCGTATAGTTTACGCCCATGCCTCCGCGCCCGTCCCGCAACCTCGATCGCGCCTTGCTGGCCGCCGGCCGCGCGCTGCTGCCGCAACGCGGCTGCGCGGGCCTGTCGGTGCGCGAGGTGGCCGAATGCGCCGGGGTCAACCTCGGCATGTTCCACTACCACTTCAAGTCGCGCGAGGCGTTCCTGCGCGCGCTGCTGCAATCGCTCTACGATGAGATGTATACGCAGCTCACCTTCGAGGCCGACGCAAGACTCACCCCGGCCGAGGCGCTGCGCCAGGCGGTGAGGTTCATGGGCCGGTTCGTGCGCGCCAACCGCGCGATCCTCGGCCGCGTCCTCGCCGATGCGCTCTGCGGCGATCCAATGGCTGTCGAATTCATCCGCAACAACTTTCCGCGCCATCTCGGCGTGATCCAGGCACTCATCCAGGCGGGGCAACAGGACGGCTCGTTCAAGCCCATGCCGGTGGCGCAGGCGATGGGTTTCTGCGCCGGCAGCGTCGCGATGCCGATCCTCTTCGGCGGCGCGGTCGCCGACAGCGGCGCGATGGGCGCGGCCGGATCGAAGAGGCTCACCGAAGCGCTCCTGAGTGATGCCGCCATCGACGAGCGCGTGGAGATGGCCCTGGGCGCCATCTCGCAACCCGACGCCCCGGCGCGCACCGCGCCCCGGGCCGCGGTTTCAAGACGAGGCGGGAAAAAATGAAAACCGCGCCGCTCCATGCCCGCGACGAAGTCGAGGTTTCCTCGATCGAGAGGTCCTCGTAGAGGCTGAACTTCTGCGTCATGGACGCGTGCCCCTTTGCTACAATCCGCCCTTTGCCGCCGTGCTTCGCGGCGACCGAGCGCCATGAACATCGAGCAAGCCCGTTTCAACATGATCGAGCAGCAGATCCGCACCTGGGAGGTACTCGATCCGGCGGTCCTCGACCTGCTGTTCGAGGTAAAGCGGGAGGATTTCGTGCCCCCGGAACATGCAAGCCTCGCCTTTGCCGACCTCGAGGTGCCGCTCGGGCACGGCGAGGCGATGATGCAGCCCAAGGTGGAGGCGCGCATCGTCCAGGAACTCGCCATCGAGCCGCACGAGACGGTCTACGAGGTGGGAACGGGCTCGGGCTACCTCACCGCGCTGGTCACATGG
>Ga0163153_10008814_pt1 | contig 10362 bp, 12 predicted proteins | sample OliLakLV19MP6IB1_FD_148629 | JGI IMG/M metagenome (GOLD analysis project Ga0163153, IMG submission 148629) | Freshwater microbial mat bacterial communities from Lake Vanda, McMurdo Dry Valleys, Antarctica - Oligotrophic Lake LV.19.MP6.IB-1 | ecosystem: Environmental > Aquatic > Freshwater >...
ACTTCGTCCTGCTCGACCAGTCGCTCGAGGCGCCGACGAAGGTCGAAGACCTCCGTGACGGCGTCGGAGGCGAGCTGTGGGAGATCCACGGCGGTGGCTTCTACCACGTCAAGAAGTACAAGGTGGCGCCGCCCGTGCTGCCGAGCCACCTCGCCTGGTTCAAGTGGGAGGCCTACACGACCTGGCTCTCGGGCTTCGCGCTGATGGTCGTTCTCTACTACCTCAACGCCCGGGCGTACCTGATCGACCCCGAGGTGGCCGACCTGACGCCGTGGCAGGCGGTCGCGAGCAGCGTCGGGCTTCTCGTCGCTGCGTGGGTCGTCTACGACGTCCTTTGCCGGCTGCTCGTTCGTCACGGCGTCGTGCTCTGGATTCTGATCGTGGCATTCACGGCCCTCGCCGCGTGGGGATGCGCACAGCTCTTCCAGCCCCGTGCTGCATTCCTTCAGGTGGGCGCGATGATCGGGACGATGATGGCGGGGAACGTCTTCTTCACCATCATTCCCGCGCACTGGGAGCTGATCAACGCGAAGAAGGTGGGGCGCGATCCCGACCCGTTCCCGGGGGTCGTCGCCAAGCAGCGATCGGTCCACAACAACTACTTCACGCTGCCGGTGTTATTCACGATGATCACCGGCCACTTCGCGTTCACCTACGGGGTCGAGCGCGCGTGGATCGTGCTGCTCGTGATCATGTTCGTCGGCGTCCTCTCCCGCGTCTTCTTCAATCTGCGCCACCAGGGGAGGACGGTCTGGGCGATCCCTGTTGCGTGCGTTGTCGTGCTCGTGGCCCTCGGCGTTGTGATCCGACCGGACACCGAGTCCACCGAAACCGGCAGTGGCACCGTCTCGTTCGCGGAGGTCGCCCCGATCGTCGAGCAGCGCTGCGCAACGTGCCATTCCCTGGCGCCGACGCAACCGGGGTTCTCGACCGCACCCGCGGGAGTCGTGCTCGATACGCCGGAACAGATCGCCGCTCGCGCCGACGATATCGAGCGCGTGGTGTCCTCGAAGTCGATGCCGCTCGGCAACGTCACCGGGATGACGGACGAGGAGCGCATGGCGCTCCTCGCGTGGGTCGCGCAGGGCGCCTCGACCGGGAAGTAGTGGCCAGAAGGAGCGGCGGGGTTCAGGCTCTGCTCAGGGTGCGACGTTCAACCCAGGCGGCCGCCTGAAGGCGGCCACCGCCCAACCTCCCTCGCGGCTCTGCGAGGGAGGGGTCACGGGGAACCGCACGCGAAGCGTGCAGCAAGCAGATGACCGGAGGATGCTGCGATAGGCTCTTCCACCGCAGCGTCCTCCGGCGGCTTCAGGATCCGCGCGAAGCGCGGCAAAAAGAGATGACCGGAGGATGCTGCGATAGGCTCTTCCACCGCAGCGTCCTCCGGCGGCTTCAGGATCCGCGCGAAGCGCGGCAAAAAGAGATGACCGGAGGATGCTGCGATAGGCTCTTCCACCGCAGCGTCCTCCGGTCAGACGAAGTCGAGTTGCACGGGGTTCGGGAAGGCGCCGATCGCCTCGCCCCGACGAAGCAGCTCGGCGACCGCCGAGCGCCCCTCGTCGCCGTAGTCCTCGGTCAGCTCGTTGACGTACATCTCGATGAACCTGTCGGCGACGGCCTCGTCGATCCCGCGTCCGAACTGCAGCGCGTACTCGAGCGCCTCGTCGCGGTGCTCGAGCCCGCACCTGATGCCCTCGGCGAGGACCCCGGAGAGATCGCCGAGCCGCTCGATGTCGCGCCGGGCCACGTTGACCCCGAGTGGAAGAGGAAGCCCGGTCTCGAGCAGCCACCACTCGCCGAGGTCGAGCACCTTGTGCAGGCCGATGTCGGCGAACGTGAGCTGGCCCTCGTGGATCAGCAGGCCGTAGTCCGCCCGGCCGGACGCAACCTCGTCGGGAATCTGCTCGAAGGGCATCTCGCGCACGGGCAGGTCGCCGAGGGCGAGCCTGAGCGTCAGGTACGCCGTGGTCATCGTCCCGGGCACAACGATCTCCCTGCCGCGCAGGTCGTCGATCGAGGCCGGCTCGCGGCCGACGACGATCGGGCCGTAGCCCGTGCCGATACTCGCACCGTGCGGGAGGAGCGCGTAGTCCTCCTGTACGAACGGGTAGGCAGCGAGCGAGATCGCGGTGACCTCGAGCCTGGCCGCTCGCGCCCACTGGTTGAGCGTCTGGATGTCGGCGAGCACCTGCTCGAACACGAAGCCCCTTCGGTCGACGAGGTCGGTCGTGAGCGCCCAGTACATGAAGGCGTCGTCAGGGTCGGGGCTATGGCCGACTCGAATCTCCATTGCGAGCCGACGGTAGCACCCTGATGCCGCTTGCACGGGAGTGAACCGGCAGTCGCGGCGCCTGCTGTAGAGTGCCGGTAATGGGATTCAAGGATCTGTTCTCGTTCCTCGGTCAGGGCTCATCGAAAGAGGAGCGCGTGGCGCAATACGTCATCCGCGAGCACGACCGTGGCCGCGCCCTGAACGACATCCTCGAGGACAAGTACGTCGTGAACCGACTTCAGTCGCCGGAGCAACGTGCCCGTCTGCTCGACCGTCCCGAGATCATGCAGGCGATCGGCGGGGGCATATCCAAGGCCTCCGAGGAGTCCAAGGCCGGCTGAGCTGCCGCGGCGACAGGCTTCAGCCTGTCGCCGCAGTGTCGTCGGTCTTCGGGCCCGACCGACGACACAAAGAGAAACGGCCCTGGGGGAGGGCCGTTTCGGATGAAGCGAGGGGAGGGGTTGGGATACCTCATTCATCGGCGCTCTGTCATGCTCGCCCATCCCTCGAACGAGTGATCTGCTGGTTCTGCGGGAGAGGCTGCGCCTCTGGGAGAGGCTGCGCCTCTCCCCTACGGGGGTCCGGTTGCCGGTACGGCGGTTTCAGAACTGGAAGCGCTGCTCCTGGAACGGATCGGCGTCGTTGTGGTACCCGAGCCGCTCCCAGAACCCGGGCTGATCGTCGGAGCGAAGCTCGATCCCGCGCAGCCACTTGGCGCTCTTCCAGAAGTACTTGCCCGGCACGATCAGCCGCAGCGGGAACCCGTGCTCGGCCGTCAGCGGCTCGCCGTCGGCGTGCGTCGCGAGCATTGCACCTTCGCAGTCGAGGAATTCGACCGGGACGTTCGTGGTGAAACCCGCCTCTGCTTGCGCAATTGCGAACCGCGCCGTGGGGCGCTGCCCGACGAGCTCGCGCACCGCCGACCACGGGATCCCACTGAAGGTCGTGTCGAACCGGCTCCACCGCGTGACGCAGTGGATGTCCTGCGCGACCTCGACCCTCGGCAGCTCGTTCAGCTGCCGCCAGTCGAGCGTGAGGGGCGTGTCGACCTCGCCCGAGACCGTGAAGTCCCAGCCGGCGAGATCCTTCGGATACTTGGCGACCGAGCCGGCATGGAGGACGGGCCACTTCTCCGTCAGGTACTGGCCCTCGGGCAACCGGGCCGGGTCGTACCCGGCCTCGCGCGCCTTCTTCTCTGCCCTGCTTCTGAACATGCTCGTACACTAGACAGCGTGAGCACTCAAGCGTTACAGATTGCTGCTCGCCCACGGGAGTACGTCGGGGTGATCGGTACCGACGCGGCGAGCTACCTGCAGCGAATGGTCTCGAACGATGTCGAGGCGCTCGGGCCGGGCGAGGCCTGCCAGGCGCTTCTGCTCACGGCGAAGGCGCGCCTGATCGCACCACTGACGGTGCTGCGCCGCGGAACGGACGATTTCCTCCTGCTGACCGAGCCCATGCTCGGCGATCGGGTCGTGAAGGAGCTCGTGCGGTTTCGGTTCGCGGCGAAGTGCTCGATCGAGCCGGAAGCGCATTCCTCGACGATCGTCTTCGGCGATCCGCCGCACGAATCGATCCCGACGCTCGATTACGGTGTCCCCGCCTACGAGCTGCTCGACGCCGCACCGCCGTCCGGCGACGTCGTCTCCACGGACGAGCTGGAGAAACGACGGATCCTCGCTGGGACACCCGCGTGGGGTCGCGAGCTCGACGACCGCGTGCTTCCGGCCGAGGCCGGTCTCGAGGAGCGCTCGATCAGCTTCACGAAGGGCTGCTACCCCGGCCAGGAGCCGATCGCCCGGCTGCACTACCGCGGCCATCCGAATCGCGGGTTGCGCGTTCTCGAGTTCGAGGGAGACGAGGTTCCCGCGTACGACGCGGATCTGACCCTCGACGGAAAGGTCGTGGGACGGATCACGAGCGCCGTCGCGGACGGCGACCGCATCCTGGCGCTCGCCTATGTACGACGCGAGGTCCCGAACGATGGGGTGCTCCTCCATGGCTCCGCCCCGGCGGCACAGCTACACTCTGCCTCCCCGCGCCCGTAGCTCAGGGGATAGAGCGCTGCCCTGCGGAGGCAGAGGTCGCACGTTCGAATCGTGCCGGGCGCATCGAAGGCGCGATGCGCGGCCCATCAGGCCGACGTCAGCCGCGCCGCCGACGCGCAGGCGATGATCAACGCCGCAGAAGTTCGCTTCGGCGCGCTGAGCATCCTGGTCAACAACGCCGGCGTGTCGCGCCTGCCGATGATCTGCTCGAGCACGAACCTGGGGTCACGTAACTGGCCGACCATACGCGTCGTGGCGACGTGCAATGGCTCACGAGCGTCGAGGGCGCGCCGCTTGCCGGGGCCAAAGCCGAACAGGCATCGTCGGGGCTCTTTCTTGGTGGGGGTGCGACCCTCCCCACGATCCGCCACCAAACCCGCCTCTCGATATCAACGCCACAAAAATGGAGAGGGGCCGGCTCCCGCCGACCCCCCAACGCACTATCGAGCAAAGCCGCCTAGGCGGATTTGCTTACATCATCCCGCCCATGCCGCCCATGTCGGGCATGCCGCCGCCGCCGCCCTTCTCCGGCGCGTCGACAACGATCACCTCGGTCGTGAGGATGTTCTTCGCGATCGAGGCTGCGTTCTGTAGCGCCGAGCGCGTCACCATGGTCGGATCGATGATGCCGTTCTTCACCAGATCCTCGATCTCGCCGGTGTCGACGTTCAGGCCCTGGCCCTTCTTGGCCGCGCGAACCTGGCTGACGACGACCGAGCCCTCGAGACCCGCGTTGTAGGCGAGCTGCCGAAGCGGCTCCTCCAGCGCACGGATGATGATGTTGGCACCGGTCTTCTCGTCGCCCTCGAGCTCGGCAAGAGCCTTCTTCGACGAGTCCGCCGCGTTCAGCAGCGCAACGCCGCCGCCCGGAACGATGCCCTCTTCGAGTGCCGCCCGGGTTGCCTGCAGCGCGTCCTCGACCCGATGCTTCTTCTCCTTCATCTCCGTCTCGGTGGCTGCGCCGACCTTGACCACTGCGACGCCGCCGGCGAGCTTCGCCAGCCGCTCCTGCAGCTTCTCACGGTCGAAGTCCGAGTCGGTGTTCTCGATCTCGCCCTTGATCTGCTTGATCCGGGCCTTGATCGCCTCACCGTCACCGGCACCATCGATGATCGTGGTCGAGTCCTTGTCGACGACGACCTTGCGGGCATGACCGAGCTGCGTCAGCTTCGTGTTCTCGAGCTTGAGACCGAGCTCCTCGGTGATGACCTCGCCGCCCGTCAGCACAGCGATGTCCTCGAGCATCCGCTTGCGGCGGTCGCCGAAGCCGGGGGCCTTGACCGCGACAGCAGTGAAGACGCCACGGAGCTTGTTGACCACGATCGTCGCGAGCGCCTCACCCTCGAGGTCCTCGGCGACGATGACGAGCGGCTTGCCGGCCTGAATGACCTGCTCGAGCACCGGCAGCATGTCCTTGACCGCGCCGATCTTCTGGTTCGCGATCAGGATGTACGGGTCGTCGAGCACGGCCTCCATGCGATCGGCGTCCGTGATCATGTACGGGGACAGGTAGCCCTTGTCGAACTGCATGCCCTCCGTGAACTCGAGGTCGAGGCCGAAGGTCTGGCCCTCCTCGACGTTGACGACGCCGTCCTTGCCCACCTTCTCGATCGCATCGGCGATGACGTCACCGATCTCGCGCTCACGCGACGAGATGGTGGCGACCCGGGCGATGTCTTCCTTGCCCGAGATCTCCGTCGACTGCTTCTTGAGGTCGTCGACGATGATGCCGACGGCCTTCTCGATGCCGCGCTTGAGACCCATCGGGTTCGCACCCGCTGCCACGTTCTTGAGGCCCTCGCGGACGATGGCCTGGGCGAGGACGGTCGCCGTCGTCGTACCGTCACCGGCGACGTCGTTCGTGGCGGTTGCGACCTCGCGGACGAGCTGAGCACCCTGGTTCTCGAACGGGTCCTCGACGTCGATCTCACGGGCAATCGTGACACCGTCGTTCGTGATCGTGGGCGCGCCGAACTTCTTGTCCAGCACGACGTAGCGACCCTTGGGGCCGAGCGTCACCTTGACCGCGTCGGCGAGGATGTTGACGCCGCGCTCGAGCGCTCGGCGTGCGTCCTCGTTGAACTTGAGCTCCTTGTGAGCCATCTGTTTTTCAATCCTTCCGTCGAGCTGGTTTTAGATGACCTTCGCGAGAACGTCTGACTCGCGCAGGATCAGGACCTCGTCGGCTCCGACCTTGATCTCGGTGCCTCCGTACTTGGAGAAGATGACCTCGTCACCCTTCGCCACATCCATCTTGATGCGCTTTCCGTCCTCGTCACGAGGGCCGGGGCCGACGGCCAGGACCTTGCCGCGCTGCGGCTTCTCCTGGGCGGTGTCGGGCAGCACGATGCCGCTGGCCGTGGTGGACTCCTCTTCGAGGACCTCCACGATCAGGCGGTCACCTAGGGGCTGCAGATTCATGCACGTGCCTCCCTGCGATCCGTAGTTCGATTGCTCATGGTCGATCCATGACGGACTCTGGCACTCACTAGGTGAGAGTGCCAACACTCTCAACGTAGCACACCTACGGGGCGCTGCCAACCGTGGCCCGCCAGATCTCTATAGTTGCGTCGCGATGCCGATGTTCGCCCTCAACTTCTACTCGCCGATCGTCGCCGACCAGCTGCGAACCGGCCGCAAGACGGCCACCATCCGCCTGGGCGACAAGTCGCCGAAATACAAGAAGGGGATGATCGTGACCGTGCTCGTCGGCACGCGCTACGGTCCGCGGGAGAAGATCTTCGACGCCGTGATCGACCGGGTCGAGGTGAAACCACTTGGCGATCTTTCACCCCGCGAGATCGAGCATGACAATCCCGGGATCCGCCGCGTCGACGAGCTCGCCCGCTGGATGAGCCAGCTCTACAACCGTGAGGTCCTCGAGACCGACACGGTCACGGTGATCCGCTTCTCGCAGATCATCGGGACCATGTTCTAGCCCGCAAGATCTCGAGCCCGCTAGCGCGGGCTCATTGATCGCACGCAGGATCCCTGAAGAGGCCGGCCCGCCGGCCCTTTCCCTCGAACCCGGTCATTCCGCCACCGCTTCGAAACTGCACAGCTTCAACCGGTCGTCAGGGTTGCAAGCGCCGTCGCAGCCACCGGCGGCCCTACTTCCCCGCTTTGCGGATCGGGCCTCCGAAGAGCTCGTTCGGCCGCACCGCAGCACCGCACTCCTCGCACTCGACGAGGAACGCGGACGGAAACCGTGCTCCGCACTCCGGGCAGAGGTGCCTCACCTCACCCGTGCAGCCCGGGCAGGCAGCCGGGATCTCCGCCTCCAGCTCGACGAAGTACCGCAGCGTGAACCCGCAGTCGACGCAGAACGCGACCCAGTCTCCGAGCGTCTTGCGACGCTCTTCCTGGATCCAGTTCCGCCGGGGCCGCTTGCGCGCTTCCATGCCGGGGAGCGTACCTCCGGCCTCCGGCCCGGGCGGTAGAGTGACGATCGTCAACGGCCCGAGGGGATCCCACATGGCAGTACGGGAAGCGGAGCCTGTCGGCTCGCTTCAGGAAGTGCACGATGTCGGTCTCGATCGCGAGGACCTGTTCGGCATCTATCGCAGCATGCTGACGGCGCGCGGGATCGAGGAGCGCGGGCACATCCTCTACAAGCAGGGGAAGATTCCGGGCTCGTTCTACACGGGTCGCGGCAACGAAGCCTCGGCCGTCGGAGTGGCAACGGCGATGGGTGCCGACGACGTCGGCTGCCCACTGCAGCGCGACATGGGCGTGCACATTGCGCGCGGCGTCGAACCATGGCGCATCTTCGCCCAGTACATGGGCCGCGCCGACGGGCCGACGAAGGGTCGCGACGGGAACGTCCACATCGGTGACGCGCGCCTTGGATTGCATGCGATGGTGAGCCATTTGCCGGCGATGCTTCCGGTTGCGGTCGGCATGGGCCTTGCCTTCCGGATTCGCGAGGAGCGTCGGGTCGCGGTCGCCTGGTGCGGTGAGGGAGCGGCGGCCCGCGGCGATGCGCACGAGGGAATGAACCTCGCCGGCGTCCGCCGGTTGCCGGTCGTCTTCGTGATCGACAACAACCAGTGGGCCTACTCGACGCCTGCCCACCTCGGGCACGCGGTCGATCACCTGGCGGACCGGGCGGCGGCCTACGGCTTCGAGGGAGTCGTTGTCGACGGTACCGACGTGCTCGCCGTTTACCGCGAGGCGAAGCGGGCGATCGCGAAGGCGCGCGACGGCGGTGGGCCGACGCTGATCGAGTCGGTGACGCTACGCATGGAAGGACACGCAGTTCACGACGACGCGTCCTACGTGCCGCGCGAGATGTTCGAAGAGTGGGCGAAGCGCGACCCGATCGACCGCTTCCGCCGGTGGCTTCGCGATAACGCGGAGATGACGGATGCAGAGGAAGGCGAGATCACCGCCGGCATCAAGAAGCTCCTCAACGATGCCCTCCAGCGCGCCGAGGAGTCACCGCTGCCTGACCCGGCCACGCTGCTCGACGGCGTCTTCGCGACGCAGGACGAGCTCGAAACCCCCCACCACAAGTAATGGCAGAGAAGACCTACCTGCAGGCAATCAGCGACGGGCTCCGGCAGGAGATGCGCCTCGATCAGCGCGTCTTCGTGCTCGGTGAAGACGTCGGGGTTTACGGCGGCGCGTTCAAGGTTACGGACGGGTTTCAGGCAGAGTTCGGCCCCTGGCGCGTGCTCGACATGCCTCTCTCCGAGACGGCGATCGTCGCAGGCGCAACCGGCGCGGCGCTCATGGGCATGCGCCCGGTCGCCGAGATGCAGTTCGCCGATTTCGTCTCCTGCGCATGGGACCACCTCGTCACGGTCGCGGCCAAGCAGCACTACCGGGCCGGCACACCGATCCCGATCGTCCTCCGCCTTCCCTCGGGTGGCGGCTTCTCGGGCGGGCCCTTCCACTCCCAGAACCCCGAGAGCCTCTTTGCCCACATCCCGGGGCTCAAGGTCGTGTGCCCCGCCACGCCCGAGGACGCCAAGGGCCTGCTCGTGAGCGCGATCGAGGACGCGAACCCCGTGCTCTTCTTCGAGCACAAGCACCTCTACCGGCGAATCAAGGGCGAGGTTCCCGACGAGAGATACCTGACCCCGTTCGGTAAGGCCCGGATCCATCGCGCGGGCGACGACATCGTCGTCGTCACGTGGGGCGCAATGGTCTATACCGCTGCAGAGGCTGCAGAGGTCGTTGCAGCGGAGGGCATCTCCGTCGAGGTGCTTGACCTCCGCACCCTGATCCCGTGGGATCGGGAGGCCGTGCTTGAGAGCGCCCGTCGTACGTCCAAGGTGCTCGTGCTGCACGAGGACACGCGCACCGGCGGCTTCGGAGCCGAGATCGCGGCAACGGTCGCCGAGGAGGCGTTCGAGTATCTCGATGGTCCAGTGAAGCGAATCGCAGCACCCGATACCCCTGTTCCGTTTTCTCCGCCTCTCGAACAGGCATACCTTCCCCAGATCGACGACGTCGTCGCCGGGCTCCGCGAGCTCGCCGCTTATTGAAGGACGAGGCTTCGCCTCGCCCCTACGAGAAAGGATTCAGTCTTGGCCACCGGAACGCAGATCGAGGTCGTGATGCCCCAGATGGGCGTGTCCGTGTCGGAGGGAACGGTCACGAAGTGGCTCAAGCAGCCGGGTGACACGATCTCCCGGGACGAGGCGTTGCTCGAGATCTCGACCGACAAGGTCGACACCGAGATCCCGAGCCCCGGCGACGGCGTCGTCGGCGAGCTCCTCGTGGCCGAGGGTGACACGGTCGAGGTCGGCACGCTGCTTGCGACGATCCTTCCGGTCGGCGCGGTCGCGCTGGAGACACCTGCGGCACCAGAGCCCGTCGCCGCAGTCGCCGAGCCAGTCGCAGCGCCCACGGAGGCGCCCGTTGACGTGGCACCCGAGCAGCCTGTCCCGGCGCCGGTTGCTGTAGACGCCGCCTCGGGGAACGGCCGCACGTTCGTCTCGCCGGTCGTCGCACGGATCGCAGCCGAGCATGGCGTCGACCCGAACACGGTCGCCGGCACGGGTACGGGCGGCCGTTCCCCGAGGCGGCGTCTAC
>Ga0163153_10008817_pt1 | contig 10359 bp, 13 predicted proteins | sample OliLakLV19MP6IB1_FD_148629 | JGI IMG/M metagenome (GOLD analysis project Ga0163153, IMG submission 148629) | Freshwater microbial mat bacterial communities from Lake Vanda, McMurdo Dry Valleys, Antarctica - Oligotrophic Lake LV.19.MP6.IB-1 | ecosystem: Environmental > Aquatic > Freshwater >...
GTCTCCCTTCCATCGGCGGCGATGGCGAGCGACGATCCCGCCTCATCGATCTGCCTGGTGTCGAATGGCACAGATTGGAACCAGCCATTTTTGCCGGCGGGATGAAGGCCGATTTGAGCGAATTGACCGGCGGCGTATTGAGCGGCGAGGCGGTGGCCTTCCGAGCCCGTGTTGCGCCCTTCCAGCCGATCGTCGGCGAGAAACTTGACGTGTTCCCACCAGCGTTCGGCGGTGGTTTGTGCCGCCGCCGTCAGAGCCACGAATAGGAAGTAAGCAGTAACTCTGACCATGGGAGTGATTTCACTTAATTATAATGAGACAGGCCCCATGAAACGAAACCTGGCGTTAACAATAGCCGCCCTTTTATTGGGCTGGTGGGCGGTTGAGGCGCAACTGGCGCGGAAGGCATTGGACCGGCCAATGCGCTTCCCGGCGCGCGGGATGAAGGGCGCGGTGACGGCAGGGACGGACACGGCGGCCGACGCCGGTATGCGGCTATTCTACCTGGGCGGGAACGCCGTGGACGCGGGCGTATCGACAATGTTCGCGGCGAGTATGGTGGAGTATTCGCACTTCGGATTCGGAGGGGAAGCGCCGATTTTGATCCGGACCAAAGACGGGCGTGTGATCGCGCTGGCCGGCGTGGGCACGATGCCGAAGTCGGCGACGGCGGAGTTCTTCCGCAACCGGAAGATGCTGCCGGGCGAAGTTCAAAACCTGGAGCCGAACGGCTTGAAAGGCATGGTGCCGGTGGCGGGATTGATGCCGGCGCTGGTGCCCGGTATGGTGGAGGCCGGACTGGTGGCGCTGCGCGAGTATGGCGTGAAGTCGTTTGCGGAAGTAATTCAACCGGCGATTGACTTGGCGGATGGCACGCCGTTGGATGAGCAGCGGGCGGGGTCGATTATGCGCAGCCGGCAGTTCTTCGAACTGTGGCCGACGGCGCAGAAAATGTACATGCCGGGGAAGCGCCCGGTGGCGCCGGGCATGGTATTCGCCCAACCGGATATGGCGCGAACGCTGCGCGCGATGGCGGCGGAAGAAGCGCGGGCACTGAAGGGTGGAGCGGGCCGCCAGGCGGCGATTGACGCCGTTCGCGACTACTTCTATCGCGGGACGATTGCGCGGAAAATCGATGAGTTTTCGAAAGCGAATGGCGGGCTGCTGCGCTATGAGGACATGGCCGCGTTCCGTTTGGCGCCGGAGGAACCGGTTTCGACGACTTATCGCGGGTATACGGTTCATAAGCCTGGTTTTTGGAGCCAGGGGCCGACGATGATTGAGACGCTGAATGTGCTGGAAAGCTATGACTTGGCGGGCATGCAGCATAACTCGGCGAAGTATGTTCATACCGTGGTGGAGGCGATGAAGTTGGGGTATGCGGACCGGGACACTTACTTCGGCGATCCGAAGTTTGTGAAGGTTCCGATGGAGCGCCTGCTATCGAAGGCGTATGGTGAAGAACGGCGCAGGGAGATGAAAGACTATGCGTCGATGGAATTCCTGCCCGGCGAGATCGGCGGCCGGCGCGGACGGCACCCGGCGGAGAGCGAGATTGTGCGGACGAAGATCGACGACGCGTTGATGGCGCGGGACACGACGTGCGTGAACGCGGCGGACGCCGATGGCCTGGTGTTTAGCGCGACGCCATCGGGGGCGTGGCTGCCATCGGTGATTGCGGGCGACACGGGTATACCGTTAACACAGCGGGCGCAGAGCTTCCTGCTGGTCGAGGGGCATCCGAACGAATTGGCGGGAGGGAAGCGGCCGCGAGTGACGTTGAGCCCAACGCTTGTGACTAGAGAAGGGAAGCCGTATTTGGCGCTGTCGACGCCGGGCGGGGACAACCAGGATCAGGCGCTATTGCAGTTGATTTTGAACGTTATCGATTTCGGGATGAACGCGCAGATGGCGCTGGAAGTCCCGCGATTCCAGACGCGGCATCTGGTTTCGAGCTTCGATAATCACGCGATGAACGCGGGCGACTTGTTGCTGGACGACCGGATTGGCGGGGACGTGGCGGGGAATCTGGTGAAGCGCGGGCACAAGGCGGAGACGCGGTCGCGGTGGTCGAGCGGGTCAGCGCCGACGATGATCCGGTTTGCGCCGGCCGGGGTGTTGGAATCGGGCGCGGATCCGTACGGGTACCGGGTGTCAAGGGCTTGGTGACAGGGTCGCTGTTTGCGCAGCCGCGGCCGTTGGCGGGGCGATTGGCGGCGTTGGCCCGGCGGGGCGTTTTCATTGGGACGAGCTCGTGGAAGTATGAAGGTTGGCTGGGGTCCGTTTATTCGCCGGAGCGGTATGTGACGCGGGGGAAGTTTTCGCGGAAGAAGTTCGAAGATACGTGTTTGGCCGAGTATGCGGAGACGTTCCCGATCGTGTGCGGGGACTTTTCGTTCTATCAGTTTCCGTCCGATGAGTATTGGCGGAAGCTGTTTGGAAGCAGCCCGGCGGCGCTGCAATTCGCGTTCAAAGTTCCCGAAGAGATCACGGTGAGAACCTGGCCGGCGCATGCGCGGTACGGGCAGCGGGCGGGGCTGGAGAACGAGAATTTCTTGAATTCCGAGGTCTTCACACGACTGTTCTATGAGCCGCTGGCGGCTTACGGCGGGCGGGCGGCGCTGTTCATTTTCGAATTTGGAACGTTTGCAAAGAGTGCGTTTCCGGCTGTGGGCGCTTTCCTGGAAGTCTTGGATGGTTTTTTGTCGGCGCTACCGGAAGGGCCTCGTTACTCGGTGGAGATTAGGAATGCCGAGTATTTGTGTCCCGAGTACTTTGCGGTGTTGCGCGCGAATGGTGTGGCGCATGTGTTTAACGGCTGGACGCGCATGCCGGATCTGCCGGCGCAGACGGCGATCGCGGATGCTTACACGGCGGGGTTTACGGTGACGCGCGCGCTGCTGCGGCGGGGGCGGGCGTATGAGGAAGCGGTCAAGTCTTTTGAGCCATACCGGGAGATTCAGGATCCGATACCGGAGACGCGCGTCGCGTTACGCGCGCTGATACAGAAGTCATTGGGCGAGCGGCGGGTGGCGTATATCTTCGTGAATAACCGGTTGGAGGGGAATGCTCCGGGCACGATTGAGTCGGTGGTGGATTCGCTGGAGATGTAGTTATTCGTGGGCCTTGATCACGTCGAGGCGTCCGAGTAAAACGGAAGGCAGCGCAGCTTCCATTTCCGGGGTAATTAGGCCGACGTTGAGCATGTCGCGGACGTGAGTCATGTCTTTGAGGCGGTTGCTGGTGAGTTTCATGTGGAGGAGCTGGCCTAGGGGAACGACGCAGATTTGGCCGAAGCGGTCGGGCTGCGTGATTTCGGGGATAGGGGCGACATCGTTTGGGCGCACCTTTTCACCAGCGAAGACAAAGTGAACAGCGCCTTTGGCCCTGCGAGTTAGAGGGTCGATGAGCATGTCGATTCCGGCGGCGTGGCGGTATTCGAAACCGTGGTTGGAGGCACACTGTTTGAGTTTGTCGAAGTCGGCGCGCCGAATCGCGACATCGACGTCATTGGTGAGCCGCGTATTTTCTTCGCTTACGGCGCGGACGTGGAGGAATACCGCCATGCCTCCGATGAGTTCATAGGGAATACCGGCTTCGTCCATGAGTTGGCCGAGGCGATCGACGACGGACAGAAGTTGGTCCACTTCTGAGTAGAATAACGTGTTCCCAAGCATTCAGATTTACTCTAGCAGGCGGCGGGCATTGATGACCTGGATGCCTTCCCACTCGGAGGGGAAGTGGCGAAGGTTGCCGGTGATGACGTATCGCGCATTCGCCGCGAGGGCGCAATCGAGGAGTTGGTTGTCGTCAGGATCGGAGCAGGCGGTGCAGGTTTGGGCGGGCTGGACCCTGTGGGCGAATTTGACGATTGAGGCGATCAGCGCTTCGAGACAATCGCGCTGTTTGGCGAACTTCTCTCGCTGGGCGACTTCGCGGTACTCGGCCTCAATGGCTTCTGAAATACAGAAGATGAATTTGCCGCTGAGGAATACGACTTGAGACTCGCTGCCGCCAGGCTTCCAGCAGGCGGAGATGAGGATGTTGGTGTCGAAGACAATGCGCATGGGAAGATTGTGTTTGGATGAACGACGAACTCGGGAACCGGATAATAAGTTACTACGAGAACCCCGCGCGTGTCCTGTTACCGCGAAAGACGTGGGTGATTATTCGAGTGGACGGGAAGGGATTTCACACCTTCACACGGGATTTGGAGCGGCCGTATTCGCGGGCGCTGGCGGCTGCGTTGGATGCGGCGGCGTTGTTTGTGGCCGGGCAGATGGCGGGTTTCGCGTTCGGCTATGGGCAGAGCGATGAATACTCGTTCTTGATGACCGATTTCGGGCGGGACGATTCGCGGATGTGGTTCGACGGATCGGTGCAGAAAATCGCGTCGGTGACGGCGAGTTTGTTCACCGCCGGGTTCCACCGTTCCTTCGAGGCGCCGAGGTACGCGGCGTTCGACGCGCGCGTGTTTGCGATCCCGAACCGGCGGGAGGTAGAGCGGTACTTCTTATGGCGGCAGGCGGACGCGACGAGAAACAGTTTGAATATGTTGGCGTCGGTGCATTACTCCCATGCGGAGTTACTGGGTAAGTCGGCGGCGGAGAAACATGACTTATTGCATGCCAAGGGCGAGAACTGGGCGAAGTGGCCGGCGGATTTTAAGCGGGGACGGGTGGCGCGGCCGCATGTTAGTGGATTTGTTGTTGATCGGGAGATCCCGATTTTCACGCGGGAACCGGAGTATTTGGAAGGGCTGATTCCGGCGGCGGATTAAATCGAGGACGACGCGAAGTTTGCCGCTCATTGCCTTTATCGCAGCGCCCCGAGAATGCCCTCCTGGTTTTCCCGTACTCCAACGCGCCAGACAACCGCCCCTTTCATCGCGAACTCCGGGATCCGTACATTCACTTGCCACAATCCGGCCATTGCTCCCGAGTAAGGCGCCTCGCTTTCGATCCCGTCCAGAAACACATTCACGGGTAGCGCTTCCACTCCTCCCCCCGCCGCCCACAAACGACAATCGATCCCTTCACCTCCGGGTTGCCAACGGAGTTCAAGGACCCATCCTGGTTTAACGCCGCCGCCAGCCCGTTTCCCGATGAATAGGAAGTAAACAACCCAGGCCCGCTGGCGATACCAAAATTTGCACGGGCGCGGAACGCCAATCGAAGTCCCGTTCCACAACAACATTAACATCCCGAGCGCCCGCTAAACCCGTCGGCGCGACAACACTCAATTGCCCGCCGGGGCATAAAAAGGAGGCGCCAGCAGACCATCGAAGTTCGCCCGCAATCCTTCTTCGAGGTTCTCTCCGAATCGCGTGATAATCTCTCACTGGCTAAATCCCCAATGCTACCGTTGGCCAAACCGCCAGCCGGATCAGTTCACTAGATCCCAATTCAGCGGGCGCGAGACCGCTCAGCTTTCTATCCCCGAAAAATTAGCTCTCCGGCAAACTTGGCTTCCTGACAATATTTTTTAAAGCGATCAAAGCCGCCGAAGGTTCCACCGCAGTTATTGCGCGGTGGTTCCGGACGTGAATTGTTTCGAACTGAATTGGCCCCCATGTTTGGCGCCCGCATCGTCACCGAGATCTTCTTCAAGTGGCATGGCTTTACTCTGGAATGCTTGGGATTCCTAGCCGACGCTCTCGGCTGGCTGCTGGCCGCGATGCAAGCCGGCCGCGAGGTCCGCGACGCGTAAAGTAGAGGCATGGCCCAACCTCACATCCTTGCCTTCGCAGGCAGTCTTCGCAAAGACTCCTTCAATAAGAAACTACTTTCGATAGCCGCCGCCGGGGCCAACGCCGCCGGGGCCAAGGTCCATCAAATCGACCTCCGCGACTTCCCCCTCCCAATCTTCGACGAGGACCTCGAAAGCGAATCCGGCCTTCCCGTAAACGCTCAAAAACTCAAGAAGCTATTCATCGAAGCCGATGGTCTGCTCATCGCCTCGCCCGAATACAACAGTTCGATGACCGCAGTCCTGAAGAACACCATAGACTGGGTCTCCCGGCCCGTTCCCAACGAACCACCCCTTGCCGCCTTCAACCACAAAATCATTTCGCTCATGAGCGCCAGCCCCGGCGCTCTCGGCGGTCTCCGTGGCCTCGTGCACGTCCGCGCCATGTTCGGCAATCTCAACGCCATCGTCCTCCCCGGCCAAGTGGCCATTTCCAAAGCCCACGAGGCATTCTCCCCCGAAGGCCTTCTCAACGACCACCGCCAGCAAGCGAACGTCGAAAAGCTCGGCGCCGCTCTCGCCGCCGCCGTCGCCAAATGGAACGGCTGAACGCTTGCGCGGTGTCCTTTACGGCGTTGAAGCCACCGATCCGGCCACCTTCATCGCCATGGCCGTTCTCCTCGCCGCGGTCGCGCTCACGGCGTGCCCTGTTCCGGCCCTTCACGCCGCCGGCGTCGATCCCGCCGTCGCCCTCCGCATCGAGTAGGCCACGCGCCGCATCCAAACGAATGTGCGCTACTCCATCCTCGATCTCGCCTCCGTCCGGGCCGGCGGGAGCATCGCCGAAACCTTCCGCAACACTCTCAATCTCGCTCAACATGCCGAAAAATGGGGCTACACCCGTTTCTGGCTTGCCGAACATCACAACATGCCCGGCATCGCCAGCGCCGCTACTTCGGTCCTTATCGGATACGTCGGCGGCGGCACCAAAACCATCCGGGTCGGCTCAGGCGGCGTCATGCTGCCTAACCATGCTCCTCTCGTCATCGCCGAACAATTCGGCACTCTCGAAACCCTATACCCCGGCCGCATCGATCTCGGTATCGGGCGCGCTCCCGGCTCCGATGGCCTCACCGCTCGGGCGTTAAGGAGGACCCTTCGCCAGACCGGTGACGATCTCCCCGAACTCCTCGAAGAACTCCTCACTTATCTCGGTCCCGCCGCCCCCGGCCAGCACGTTACCGCCGTCCCCGGTGCTGAAACTAACGTCCCCGTGTGGCTGCTCGGCTCCAGCACCTTCAGCGCCCAGCTAGCGGCTCACCACGGCCTCCCCTTCGCCTTCGCCAGCCACTTCGCACCCGATCTTCTGTACGAGGCCATCCATCTTTACCGCCGCCAATTCCAGCCTTCGAAACATCTGGCCGCGCCGTACGTTATGGCCGGTATCCCCCTGATCGCCGCCGACACGGACGAAGAAGCCAACCGCCTTTCCACCTCCCCCAAGCAACGATTCCTGAACCTTGTCCGCGGAGGAACCGTCTTCTCCCTGCCGCCGGTGGAATCGATGGACGGCCTTTGGAACGAAGCGGAGCGCGAAGCCGTCGAAAGCAAACTCGCCGCGGCCATCATTGGCGGCCCCGCCACAATTAAAGCTAAACTCCAAGCCTTCCAACAAGCCACGCAAGCCGACGAGGTTATCCTCAGCACCGACGCCTACAGTCACGCCGACCGCCTCCGTTCTTACGAACTGGCCGCAGCGGTTTTTCAGGAGCTTTCATGATTTTAGCCGCGCCGCCAACAGCGGTAATCGGCCAAGAGCGGCTCCCAGCCGCGTGGTACGACGCCACCGCCTAAGGAATTCGATAAGCGGTCTTGATCGCGGCGATGTTCTTCCGTGCCGGAGCCTGAAACGGACTCACGATGGCCGCGCATTGCGTATTCAATCGCAACGCCTCGTCAATGCGCTTACGGTCCTTTTTCGGATCGCCCAGCCGGTACGTCGCCAGCGCAAGATGGAAGAGCGTTTCGGCGGTCAAGGCCTTATCCGTCTGAACATTCGGCAACGCGGCGCGAAGATACGTCTCCGCGTCCATCCATCGCTGTTCGTTGGATGCCGCAACTCCCAGCATCCAGTTCGCCAGCCCCAGCTTCAAGCTCTTGTTCTGATTCCAAACCGCCTCGACCGCGCCTTGTGGCGCCGTCTTGGCCGGCAGCGTCTCCGCCAGTTTCTTCGCATACGGCGTCCACTTAGCCGGATTTTTCGCCTCGTAGTACTTACTCGCCGCGTAGAGCAGCATATCGTCGTTCGCCGGATCCGTCTGCAAAACCAATTCAGCCGTCTCCAGCGCCTTCGCGTGATTGCCCGTCTGTTGATAGGCATTCGTCAGCGACGGCCGCAGCATTCCCGCATACTGCGAAGCGGAATTCTGCTTTTCCAACGTTTCTCCAAGCTCGATGCGGGTCGCCGCACTGGTTGCCTGCAATGCCGCGACATATAGCGCGTATTCGCTGTAGGCGTCGTTTTGTTTGGCGTATTCGACAGCGGCGGTCCATGCGGCCGTTTCATCCGCGTCCGCCGGTTTCGGGGCCGCGATCGCTCGTTTTGCCGCCGCCGACGTCGCCACCGCCCACTTCTTAACTAAGGCGGCGTCTTTCTTTCCTTCGGCGGCTTTCAATCCGTTATACGCCACCCCCAAATCGTCGGCATCGTCGATCAGAACCGTCTCTCCGGCGGCGATGGCCTTGTCGAATTCACCGTTCTTCAGATACATCGCTTGCATCTCGCCCAGCACCCAGGTCGCCGAATCGTGTTTGGGGTGTTCGTTGACGAACTGTTCCATCAATGCGAGTTTCTTGGCGGGGTCAGCCTCATCGGTCAATGCCTTGAGTTTGACGCCTTCCGGCGTCTCCGTGTTCACCGTTAAGTGACGCTTTGCCGCCGGAAGGCTGGACGCGGCCGCCAGGGCTAGAGCCAGGAAAAGTACAATCAATCGAATCATCCCGAAATCCCTCCCGTGGGTGGACGATAACAGTTCGCAAGGGGGATTATACTCCATGTCAACGCGAGCGGCAATCCGTAGTCTTGTCATCCGTAGTCTTGTCTCATCCCAGATGAGCCTGAAGACGGGAAGGCCAGCAAGAGAGGAAAGACAATGCTGATTAGAAATTAGGCAGCCGGGCAGAACCGGCCCGGCGACTTCGCATTTTATGTCCGGGGCCTCCGTTCGGAATCCTCACCATCAAAACGCATCCGATGCGGGAATGCCTTCCAGGCGAACCGGGTCGCACAGGAATTTTGCTGAGCTTGGGTTCGCCATAGACGGGAGTGAACCGGCATTCCGCTATCTTGGCCGGACTATGCCGGCACTGCTCCCCAGCGGTCGCGGCCTTGTATATCTTGACTACTTGCCCGTAATCGCAGCGGTCGTCCAGCTTGGTCCCGACGGCAAAGTTGTACGCGATTAAGCCATCGGTGGAGAGTTGAAAGCGCTGATCGCTGGTGGCGCGGGCCACCTTATCCATGAACCGAGTTGCCGCGACCGTGTGCAGGCAAGTGGAACTATACTTTGCGCCCAGCTAAGAATGTGAATTAATTTTTGAGCGGCGACTGAGTGGGACGACAAGAACAGATTGCAGTAACCGAATCAACGTATCACTTCTTACATTTATGGCACTTGATCCGTTCAAGGCGAGAGGAATGCACCGACGCGAGCCACCTGCTGGGGCTGAATGCTCTCGAGTGCGGCGAGACATTCCGGAATGACCGGGAGATCCTGAATTCGGTTTGAACGAACTCGAACGATCAGCACCGCGATTCGGCCCGACTGCAGGCTTTGCTGGTATGGCAGGTTTTTGTCGAGGGTCAACAGGACGTCGAACAGCGGATCGGCTAGTGCCAGCAACTCACCGTTCTTCTTTCCGACCAGCCAGATTCGGTTACAGTACGGCACTGATGACCGGCGAGGTGTCCGGCCAGCTTGCGAGGCAGATTCTCGTCGAGGAGGATCCTCATCGCGGACTGGTGAGAACCGCCTTGGCTTCCTCAAGTGCAGCTACGGCTGCCTCCCGGCTAACCGAAGGGAAGTTGTCGAGAAACTCGTCTAGAGTGTCGCCAGCCTCCAGGTATTCGATCAGCGAATCGACCGGCACGCGAGTTCCGCGAAAGCAGGGCCTGCCCCCATAAGCGTTTACTTAAGGCCCCATACAGGTGATCGGGCGTCCCGAACCGCACGCCAATTGAAACATTTATGCGTGGAAATTTTCTTAAGTAAACGCCTATGGGGCCTGCCCCCCATGATCTACAGGATCACTCACGATGACGGATTCGCGTTTCATTGAAGACCTCTCGACCTTCAATCTATCAGGGTCGCGCGGCGGCTCAAAATCGGGCGAACGTCGGTTCGGCGGATCCGGGCCGGTCAAATTTCTTGATGTTTGCATGCTTACCGAAAGGACACGCCCTTCAATGATCCTTGCGACTCAGCGGCGGTCACCGAAACTGTAAATGCAACCAGCAACAGGCCGAGCATAGCTGCGGTGCTTGTAAGCTTACGTCATGTTGTTTCCTTGCGCGGGCTTGAGTAATTTCACACCCTGCTAACAATAGAGCGTTCAATCGGGTGACCAGTTCCAAAATCATGACTTTCTTGGGTTTCCCTCATGCAGGAGCCC
>Ga0163153_10008819_pt1 | contig 10357 bp, 22 predicted proteins | sample OliLakLV19MP6IB1_FD_148629 | JGI IMG/M metagenome (GOLD analysis project Ga0163153, IMG submission 148629) | Freshwater microbial mat bacterial communities from Lake Vanda, McMurdo Dry Valleys, Antarctica - Oligotrophic Lake LV.19.MP6.IB-1 | ecosystem: Environmental > Aquatic > Freshwater >...
GCTACGGACACTTCCCCGTTCATCGGAGGCCCACGACGCCTTGCGGTCCTTCGTGTTTCGGCACCCTCCGGGGGCTTCACATCGGCCCTGCCCGGGCCTAGTTGCTCAGGTTACCCCGAGGAATCTGTCGTCTGCGTTGACTTCTGGTAGATGAACGGACTAGTCAGGCTCACCGTGAGTTCCTTGGCGTCCAGCATGCGTTTCAACGCGACAGAGACGTCCGTGCGTGAACGGTGGATCTTGATCGAGATCTGCTCTTCCGTACCCGGCAGTGCGCCGAGAATCCGAACCGAACCGATCGCCGTCGACCTCACCGGCGCCTTCGCCTTCGCCTTCACCGGCGCCTTCGCCTTCGCCTTCACCGGCGCCTTCGCCTTCGCCTTCACCGGCGCCTTCGCCTTCACCGGCGCCTTCACCGGGTTGGCCGACAAGATCGACGTCGGCGTCAAAGGCTCCGCCTCTGCGTCGACACCGTAGATCCGGTCGATGAAGTGCGGCACTGAGATGCCAGCAGCGCTGCACAGATCGTGCACAGATGCAGATCCGATGGCGTTGAGCAGGGAGGATGACTGTTCGAACATGTAGGTTGCTCTCCTGTGGACGATCGACTCCTCGTCGACGCTTCGAGCTGCAGACTGTCACCGGTAGCGCTCCGCGTCAAGCTTGAAAAAGTTGACGACGCGGCAGGTCCAGATCTACGAAGGAAGAGATGTCTACGCCGAAGATCTTCGACTGGTTGCGCAAGGCGTCCAGGATCATGTCGCGCATGGCCGATGCGCCGCTCGAAGTTCGCAACGCCTACGCCGAAGCCAACCGGCGTTTCACTGCGTACCGTGACCAGGAGTTGGGTTTTGCGTCCGACGAGCTGGATTTCGGCGGCAGCTTCGTTCGGATCTTCAAGGAGGTCGCGATCGAGCGCGGCATCGACATCCAGCGATGGCTACACGACGATGTGCTGCATGACAGATCTACGACGCCAACGGACCCGAGCTGAACGATCGACAATTCTGGGTTATTCTCAACCATGCTCACGCTCTCGGCGCTACTACAGTGGATCTCCGCGCTACGCACACCGCTGGCCCCGGATGAGCGTCCACGAGATCCTGCGATCGAGACTGCGGAATCGGAGGCCGACGTTGTCGCCGTACCTGCCGATCACCTTGGCCTCGACATCGTCTCCGCATGGGCAGGTGCGTCGTCGATGACGTCGGCTCAGACGGCACGAGAACATGTCGCGTTCGCGAAGTCGATCGGCCTGAAGCGCCTCGATGTCATCGTCAACGATCATGCGGCGTGGCGTGATCCGTCGGATTTCACGACCTATGACGTGGGTAAGATCGAGACGCTCGCGAACGCGGTGACAGCTGCGGGCATGGAGCTGCACTTGATGTCGTGGCTCATGCCGCACATGCGGTACGTCGACGGCGCAGCCAGGATCCTGATCCCGCTGATATCACGCACCGGCGCACTGTCGGTCGTGTGGGATTGCGAGGAGCCTTGGACGCAGGCCCGACAGGCGCTGGGGTACGAGACTGCCGCAGGTCGTGTCGCAGCGGCGTTTGCAGGCGTTCGTCAAGGAGTAACAGGGATCGGCTACGCCCCTACGAACAAGCTCGGTCCGATCTGCGAGCGCGCGGATTACCTCGTGCCGCAGTGCTACTCGACGTCGACGAGCGGACTCGATCCTGCGACGGTCGTGCCGAAGTTTGCATCACGCTGGCGTGCAGTATTTCCAGGCAAGCCGCTAGCGATCGGGCTTGCCGCGTACCGGCAGACCGGGATCTCTGGTTACACGGCCGAGAGTGCACTGCGAGCTGCGTACGGCGGCGCGGTTGCAGATCTCTCGGCCCGAGTAGCGATCTACTGGTCGCTCAGACAGATCCGATCGAGCACAGCAGTGACCAAGACGCTGCGTTCACTTCTGCTCGGATAGACTTGCGCGTCCACAAGACGTCGTGCAAGTATGATCTTCGTCTTCGGGAGTTCTCCGAGGCGAAAACCCAGATCGCAGGCGAGGAGCCTCGATCAGAAAGAAGCAAGAGCGGCGCCCATGAGCAAGTCACTCCAACCGATGCGTTCCTCGAAGCGCGCAGCACGACCGGTTTTCATGCTCGGATTATTTCGCCATCCTGTCGTAGTAGATCACTTCTGCTACTGCGGACGTGCCGCGACGCACCTCGCGACCGCGCTCGTACACGGCACGATCGTGACGCTGCCGATCTGCGAAGGGCATCAGGTGCCCTCATGAGATTAGACGCTAGTTCCATCTCGTCACTGCTCATCGCGTCGCGTCGCATCAGCGATCGACTACTCATCGAAGCGCTACGCTCGTCGTGTGGCCCTGCCAGTACCGTGCGCGGCTTGTTCGCCGAAGCGCAGTCGTCTCGACTAGGCGAGCTACTCGGCATAGATCGTCGCAAGTCCACCACGCTGATGCGACGTCGCGGTATCGCCTTGGGCCTGCTGCAAGATCGTCCGCACATGATCTTCCCGCTTACACCTATTGGTCATCACGTCGCATGCCTCGTCGCCGCGGCGGCTCACCAGAAGGTTGCGTCTTGAACGATCCTGCTAAAACTTCGACACCGACACTGTCGGCCAAATTCGACGCCAAATACTTGGCCAGATGCTCAGATGTCGATCACGCGGTTGCCGAAGCGCAGCAAGAACACAAGTAGGCCGATGGCAAAGGCGCACAGGCCCGCGTTCGAGAATCGGTTCGGGACTACGTGGACGATCAGGCCGATGATCGCGACGAGTAGGGAGAGCACGATGATGAGCGCCATGCCCTACGATGGCAGCTTGTCCGCAATCTGCAACGTGCGCCTTGACGCCAAGGGTTCAGTGGACCGCGTCACCGACATCTGATATGTCCAAAGGACCCCTATGGCCGACGAACTTGCCGCGCATCGCAACTTCCTGAAGATGGTGACGGGTTTCATGGGCGCCGCAATCGTTGAGGCCAAGGTCGAGTGTCCAAACGCCAGTGAGGCTCACGTCACGCTATGCGTGGCTGGCCGAGCTGGCATGTTGGCGCACATGTTCGAGGTCGTCGTACCCGTCGACGAGCCCCTACTGGTGGCCGTCGACGCCGACAGTGCGGGGTATTTCTGCGGCATCGGGCTGCACACGTCGGTCGCTCCAAGCTGCGTGCTCATCGACGCCTGGGAGTCGAGTCGAGGCGACGCGTTGATGAACTCGGACGTGTCGCTCGATGCCGCATACTTCAACGATCCGAGCGCTCCGTTTCCGCCGTTCGACATGGGCGTGGTCGGTGGTCACACCCAGGAGAAGCCCGAGGGCATCGGCACCATGCGGATGACACTGCGCAACGTGACCGATCGGCACCAAGTGATGATCATCGCGATCAGTGGCAGCGTCGTCCATGAATTCGGCTGTCGGTTTCACGCCGACGGTCCGCTATACACGCCAGATCTGACGCGCATCGTCGAGACTGAGATGGTAGACGCCGATCCGGAGCCCGCCGTACTGCCGTGAGACGTGAGGTCAATCCGAGTGTCTTCGCTGAGAAGCACGCTGTGTTCCGGCGCGACTACGAAAAAGCATACGCGTCGCTCATGCGATACGTGTCTTCGGGCAGCATCGAAGATGCGCTCAAGTATCCAGATTCCATCGACTCGGATACTTCTGCGTTCATGACTTTCATCGACGCACGTGGACTGGTACCGATCATCCTGCACGAGAAACAAGTCCCCGCGACTAAGTCCAAGGCGTTCGATAAGGCGTTCCGTACGTTCAATGACAAGAAGAAGCCGCGGAACTCAGGTGTGTGGTTCATCAAGAACCTTCCACAGTTGCAGCTTCTGCTCGAAGCGGGCGCATGGCCCGATAAACGCGCGCATGAGGATCGTAAGCAGCCGTCTGATCGCTACACGATCACCAATCAGACCGGCGTCGACATCACAGTCAACATCAATTTACTCGAAGCCGCATCCGACATGATAGCCGTGTCGAAGATTCCGCGCGCAGCAGATATCTTGTACGGCGACGTCTACTTCGTCGGTCAGATCAGTCGACGCAAGACGGTTGCCGCGCTTTACTACGCAGAGCAAGACTCGATCTTCATCCTGCTCGTCAAGCGCTTCGAGACCAAGTTCTTACACGCACTTATTCACGAGTTCGGCCATCGTTACTATCAGAAGATCTGGACGCGCTCGCAACAGATCGACTGGTACACCCATCACCAGTCTGTTGCGAGATCGGTTCCGGAAATCGAGCTTCCCAGAGTTGGAGATGTGTTCGACATCGGAGGTCGTACAGCAGTCGTTGCTGATTACGGCACTGATACAAGAGGTGGCGTCTACATCGAGATGGCGGACGGCGGCCGCGTGTTGACCGACCAGTACATCAAGATCGAGAAGCACAACGCACTGCGGCTCGCCTACCCGACACCGTACGCTGCAACCGATCCCGAGGAGCATTTCTGCGAGGCGTTCGCGATGTACAACTTAGGCGAGTTGCCCGAGTCGCACAAGATCAACTTTGAAGCGCTCGTCGGCATACGCGCGACGAATCCACGTCACGCTCGTCTCGCCGAGCGACTCGCGATGGGATACCTGTGACAGATGCAACTTCGTACCCGCTCGGCGCACCTAGCACCTTGCCGCAAGTCGGACCCGAGTTCGGGCATCCTGTCACGGACGGCATCGCCGTGTTTCGGTCGCTGCATGACAGCTGGCGCTACGTGATGCACGAGCACGGTCGCGCCATCGCGGCGCTGCAAGTCGTGCAAGTTGAGCCCGAGCGCGGCGTCGTGGCCGGCGTCTACACCTCGCCAGCTCACCGCCGCCAGGGTCACGCACGAGCGCTACTACAGCGCGCCAAGACGGACTTCGACACCATCGAGGCCGCTCTGCACCTGACGGACGACGGGTGCGCCTGGGCTGCAGCTGTCGCAGCCGCGCAGCCGTGGCGGCATGGTACGCTCGGTGGATGCTGAGCCTGAGCCGCCGCCGTCGCCGAACTAACATCCGTGTCGTCGCGCCGCCTGCGGCCCTGCTGAGCCTTCGTGCGCTTGCCGGCAGTCCGCCCGCTGCTTCGTTGCAGCCAGGCGAGTGCGCTAACTACTCGGGCTCTGGCGGGCAGACGTACAAGTGCTGCAAGGGTGTGTTCTTCACGCAGATATCGTGCTTCACCTACGACTACCCTGGTGGTCGTCGCCGTCGCATCCCCTACTAGCTCGTCAGTCCGACCGTAACACGATCATGCCGCCGCGCAACTCGTCGTAGTTGCCGTCGTACCTGCTTATGAAGTGCGCCCAACCGTCGATGCGCACAGCATCTTCTGCAGCCGCGTCAACGTCGAAGCCGACGGCCTGGATCGCAAACTTCGGCGCTTCGTTGCCGTATATATCGCGGAAGTACCCCATCGGATCCTTGGCTACCTCGTGAGCGTCGTGACTTTTAAGCGCCTCGATCGCCTCATCGGGTACGTCGTCGGGCAGAACGGTGTCGCCATCATCGTCTGTCACCTCGTACTCATCTACGGAGAACACGCGTTCGTATTCTTCCCAAAAATCATCGGAATTGCGATTCGCCATGTCGTCCAAGGCGTCGTCTTCCATCTTTGACTCGTAGACGACCTCCTTGAGTTTCTCCATGTTGATGTGACCCTCGATGAAATACTGGTTGAACATCTCAGGACTCTCATTGAGATCTTGCTTAACTTGTAGAAGCGCCTCATTGTACGCCTCATCTTCGCTGCGGTAGACCTTCCATGAACGCCGATCATGCCATGAACGCCGACCATTAGTGACTTCGTACGATGTGCCGTCGCTGAACATCTCAGCCACACGGATCGATAAACCATTGACATCTTCGTCGAGATGCTCTGCGACCACGCGCAACACCTCGTCCTCGTCGTCGAAGTCGATCTCGGGACGAGCGCGAACTGACGCCGTTGCGGATCTTCCAGAGGTAGCCGACTTCTTTTTCGCGCGGCCAACGGATTTCTTCTTGGCGGATTTCTTCTTGGATTTTGCCATGGTCATTCTCCGGGTAGATTATCGCAGAAGTTTACGGGTATCCGACGGGTAAAAGATCCTCGAAGTGCGCCATGAACACGCGTCGCAGGCCTTCGAGCGCCCATACTCGGCCTGCTGCCTCCGCACGCTCGGCGGCACCGATGTCGTTCGGATCCCATTCGATCCGCTGGCGGACCAGACAGGCGGACTCCTGCTCCTTATCCGATCTTCCGAAGCCCCTCTCCTTGTCGATCCATGGGATCTCGGCGCTCAATGCGACGATGGTGTGCCCCGATCTGTCGCCGCTGACATGGGGCGTTGTGTAGACATGGGCAAACGACAGACGAAGGCGGATTTTTTCTTCGCTCATGATGATTCCTTCTCTTGGCAATCTTCGCACCACTGCTCCGGATGGGACAGATGGCCTTCGGCGATCTTGCGCGTGGCGTGACTCACGAGCGTGTTGTGCTCTTCGCAGAACGTCGTGTAGGGCAGCTCGCCCTCGTCGTCGTCCATGTCCGCCTCGCGGCTCTTGTACAGGCCCACGATCGTACGCGTACTCCGTGCGCGTCGTAGCGTGATGCAGCCGGCACGCGCACGCTGCTCGGCGTCGAGCGCAAGACGCTTATCGCTCTTCATTCCACCTCACTCGCTGCGGCGATGAAGCGATCGACATCAGATGGCGTGGTGATCCGTTGAACCGTCGTCCAATCGGTCGACTGCCCTTGCATTCTGCTTCGTAATTCCCAGTGGTCTTGTTCAAATATGAACAAGATGATCACACGATCGTGCTCGTGGTTGCACATGAACGTCGCGGCGTAATACTCGCCCGACGACACAAGGTAGAATGGGAATCCACGGCGAATCGCGACGACGATCGTCTTTCTGATCTGATCATTGGTGGTATCGTCGATCATATGTCTCCGGATGGCGGGTAATGAGGCGGGCACGGGGGCGGGCACGGGGGCGAGGTACGGGTCAGACCGAGGCGAAGATCGCGTCAAGGGCGACTTGGTCCTGGGCCGTGTGCGGCTTGCTGGCGCGCGCTCGCATCGCGTCGGCAAGCGTGATCCCGCTCCGGTAGCGCCCCGCGCCGTAGTCGTTCAGGGCGCTCAGCAGGGCCGTGCGAAGGGCGACATTACGCGCGCCCGGGAGGGTGAACATGATGGCGGCGGCGGTGTCGGTGGCGGTGGTCATCTACCGCCGAAGCCCCGCCAGTCTCACGACGGCGGGGCGGGGATGGGAGCGAGGACCTGAGCTAGAGCCCTAGGCGTCCCGCGCGGCGCGTAGCGGCTGTGCAACACGCGTCCGCGGCGGCAAAAGCCGCCTCGCACGCCTCGTCGGTGTCGTGGCGGCAGCCGTAGCCGCGTGCTCGCTCAGCTCGGCACCGCCAGGCGCCAGAGCGCAGCTCGAACGTGCCATCAACAGCGTATTGAGCCTCGTCGAGCACAAAACGGATTGGATCAAATGTGGTGGTGCGGGTGGTGGTCACACGCCCGAAGCCCCGCCAGTCTCTCGACGGCGGGGCGGGGATGGGAGCGATGCGGCCTAGCAGTCGCGCTCGTCACTATGATCCCACGGAATAGTGCCCGCGAGGCGGCACTGTTCCGCCAAGGCGTCGACTAGCGGTGCGCGCGCCTTTCGCTCTTCCGCGTTGCGCGAGAAGGAGAACAAGGCCAGTGCGGCCTTGTGTGCGGCTCGCGCCGCAGCGCGGTGGCGTCGGATCTCGGTTGCGGCGGTCATGGTGGTGGTGGTCACACGCCCGAAGCCCCGCGGACCTTCGTCGGCGGGGCGGGGATAGAGGCTAGGTGAGGGTCAGTCTGCGCCGGTGTCAAGAAGCGTAATCCATCCGTCCCCCGCACGGACGCAGACATCGCCCGTCGGCGAGACCTCGACCGTCCCGGCCCGGAGGCGGGACGCCACGGCCCCGACCTCGGCGGGCGTGAGGCGCACGCCTTGGACGACGACCGCTGATCCGTGCGTGTCGTCCACGACCTCGACCTCGTCGCGGAGGGCAGCGTCGATGGTGTGGAGATCTGCGCAGTAGTCGTAGTCTCCGCCCTCTCCGGCGGCGACTGCGAGGGCGGCAAGTGTGGTGCGGGTGGTGGTGGTGGGGGTGGCGGTCACACTAGTCTGACGCCCCGGCCCCCGCGTCCATTTCCCTCCTGGTGCGCTACCAGGGCCGAGCAGCGCACCAGGAGCCCTTGTAAAAACTCCTCGTGCGCCTGACGGCCAACTCCTCGTGCGCTTCGTAGCCTCCTGATGCGCTCATCTTGCTCGGAGAAGCGCATCAGGAGGGAAATGGACTTGTGAGGCGGGGCGTCATAACATGCGAGGCATGCCGAGGAGGCCGCCTCCCCGAAGAGACCACCATGACCACCACGATCAACATTCCCGCGGCGCAGGCGCTTATCGAGCAGTACATGGTCGCCGCGCGCGACCAGCTTAAATACGCGAAAATAATTGCGCGGAGAGCCGCGGCGGCGGAGTGGAAAGTCGATGCCAAAATCGACCACAAGCACGCAACGTCGCTACTCGGCGCCGCGATTAACAGTATGGATGTAGTACGCGCGATGCGTACACTGATGGATGATCCATCACTGTGACCCCACTGGACCCCGAAGAGACCACTGTGACCACCATGACCACCACGACCACCACGATCAACGTTCCCATGGCAACCCGCTCACTGCGACAACTATGTATCGACCACACTTACCGTCCGGGCAATAAGGTGCCGATTGGCATGCTTAGTGATTTCGACGGAGTTGACGCGCTCGCGCGTCAACTCGCGGACGAAAAAGAACTCGACGCCGCATGGTTTCTGCGCGGTGCGCTGGACCATGCGCATGGTCGGCTCGACGCCGATGCGATGGCCGGCGAGCACGCGTGGTCATACCGTGCGGGCACGAAGGCGGTAACGCCCTCGTGCCCGTAGATCCTCTCATTCGCGTACTGAGCGGCGCGACGCCGGAGCAGGCCCGCGTCCTCTGGGACGCGCTCCAGCAATGGCTGGACGCCAGCGATCCTGCCGATACGTATGACCACCCGGAGCAGGTCCCGCCTGCGGTAGCGGCCCAGCGGGCGGCTGCGGAGAGCCTCCAGCGGCGGCTCGACGCTGCGATGGCGCTTCCGTAGCACGTCACCTGCCCACGCCCCCATCCCCGCCCCGTACCGCTAGCGCGGACGGGGCTTCAGGCGTGAATGACAAGCGTTTATCCGAGAGTATGCGGATCGAAAGTGCGCATCTTCGCGACGCGCGCCTATGCCGAGGTAGGGGCGAAGGCGATCGGCTGGCCGGCGAAGTGCGTCACGCAAGTATCCACGCGATTCCAGCGCGTATGGGCGCTCGGCACAGGGATCGATCTCGATCCCGACACCGCCCTGCCATACGTGTCGAGAGAATGGTTTGCGCGCATGTGGCGCAGCTGCAACGATGAATCGACGACTGACGTGCGCACGGGGCGTGCCATCCCTGCGGTGGATCCCATCCTCGCGGTGGAAGCGGAGCCTGCAGTAGATGCCGGCCACGTGCTCCTCGCTGTCGCCGGCACTCTCGTCGCAAGCGGTACTGAGACCCCGACCTCCCGCCCGCGCAGCAGGCGCGCCAAGCTGCCACTAGAGAACACGCCGAACCGCTACGAGTCATCCCTAGTCCGGGCTCGGCTGATCGCCGACGATATGGAGATCTTGCGATGAACAATCCCTTCACCGATACCGAAACCGTGACCGTGACCGTGACCGTATCTCACTCCAACGGCTCGCCAGACGACACCCACGACGATCTCGCCGACGCGATCGCGGCCCTCCGTGCCGAGTACGGCGCGGCTGTCGTGATCTACGACGCCGGAGGCTGGGAGGTCCCCGATTCGGGCGACGGCGCGGACTACCGAGGCACCGCTCTCCTCGTATGGAGGGACGAGGAGTCGTCAGTCGACGACGCCGGAGGGCGCACCGTCGCGGCGATCCGCCGCGGGTGACCAGATAATCCGCCCAAGCGCGCGACGCCGATGGATCGGCTACCGAGTTTCTACCTCGGATTTTTCGGGTTCGATTCCCGACGCGCGTACCAATCCCCGCCCCGCCGTCGTGAGACTGGCGGGGCTTCGGCGGTAGATGCATCTACAAATTCACGCGAAACCGGTGGGTACACCTCGCGCCGTGGTGAAAATCGCTTCGAACGGCGGAGATAAAAACGAGCGCAGTAAGGTGGCGCTCCTACTAAACTGGGTCGACGCGTACGATATCTGTAATCCCGCCGGATCACTGACCCTATCCGCAGCCGAGGCGCGCGCACTCGCGGCCCGGCTCGTGCAGTGTGCCGATGAAGCAGACGCGCTTGACGCGGCAATGCGGCCATGACTCACCCGCCCC
>Ga0163153_10008820_pt1 | contig 10357 bp, 9 predicted proteins | sample OliLakLV19MP6IB1_FD_148629 | JGI IMG/M metagenome (GOLD analysis project Ga0163153, IMG submission 148629) | Freshwater microbial mat bacterial communities from Lake Vanda, McMurdo Dry Valleys, Antarctica - Oligotrophic Lake LV.19.MP6.IB-1 | ecosystem: Environmental > Aquatic > Freshwater > Lake...
CCGCATCTGGGATGTTGCATCAGGTGAGCTACGCCATACGCTGGCCGGCCACACCCAACCTGTAACCGGCATCAGTTGGTCACCCAACGGCACCCAACTCGCCACCGGTGCCCGCGACGGCACTGTATTACTTTGGACATTACCAGATAATCCGTAAAAATAGTTGGGTGATTGGGTGATTTCGACAAGCTCAATCACCCAATCACCTTGTCATCCTAAACCCTATGATTGCCATTCATCTCGACAAAGTCACCGTTACCTATATTGCCCACCCGATCTTTACCGATCTCTCGTGGGCTGTGCATGACGACCATTGTGTCGGCTTGGTTGGCCCCAACGGCAGCGGCAAGAGTACGTTGTTGCGGCTGCTTGCGGGCCAGCTTAGCAGTGATACGGGGTTTATCAATCGCCAAAGTGGCCTCACGGTCGGCTACCTGACCCAAGAACCCCAGTTGACGCCGGAACATACAGTTTGGGAAGAGGCATTGACCGCATCGGCGGCGCTTACCGCGCTAGAGCATACGCTTGCGCGCCTGGAAACAAAGCTGGCCGACCCTGCAGTCTATGGCAATGCCGACGCGCTCATCAGTGTGTTGGAAGAACAAGCGCGTCGGCTCGATGACTATGCCAAGCTCGGTGGTCTGGCCTATACCGGTCGTGTGCGCGCCACCTTGCTGAGTTTGGGCTTTAGCGAAGCCGATTTCACGCTCAAGGTTGCGGCGTTGAGTGGCGGCCAGAAAAAGTTGGTGGGACTGGCCAAGTTACTCATTACGGAACCCAAAGTGCTACTGCTCGATGAGCCGGATAATCACTTGGACCTAGATAGAAAACGGTTACTGGAGCAGATCATCCGCGCCCACAAAGGGGCGGTTGTCATCGTCTCCCACGACCGCTATCTGCTTGACTTGGTGGTGGATGAGATTGTCGAACTCGAAGATGGACGGCTGACCCAATATCCTGGTGACTATTCTCAATATGCCTTTGATAAACAGAGTAAGTTGCTGCGCCAACAACAGCTCTTTCAAGCCCAAGACAAAGAGATTACGCGCTTGGAGCAGGCCGCTAAACGGTTGCTGACCTGGGGGCGCGTCTATGACAATGAAAAGCTGATCAAACGAGGACGCAACATCCTCAACCGCCTGGAACGGATTGAGCGCATCGACAAGCCTGTTTTGGACCGGCGGCGCATGGATCTGGAGCTATCCGGCTGGCGCGGCAGCAATAAGGTGTTGGAGATTAGCGATCTGGATAAGCTCTTTACCGATGCGACAGGCGCTGAAAATCTTGTTCTGGCCGGTCTGAATCTGCTTATTTGGCGCGGTGAACGGGTGGGGTTGGTGGGGCCAAATGGGGCCGGCAAATCCGTGTTGTTTCGGCTGATCAATGGCCAGGAGCAACCAACTGGTGGACAAATCACTACTGGGCCGAGCGTCCAGATTGGTTATTATGCCCAAGAACACGAGACGCTGGACTATAACCGCACCCTGATTGAGACGATTCGCCAAGCTGTCCGCTTTACCGAAAATGTGGCGGTGAGCTTTCTGGGAAAATTTCTCTTTAGCTATGAACAGGCGCGCAGCCGCGTAAGCACTCTCTCCGGCGGTGAACGCAGCCGGTTACAGATGGCGCTGCTTACGCTCACCAACGCCAATTTTCTCCTATTGGACGAGCCAACCAACAACCTGGATATCGCCTCTGCCGAAGTGCTAGAAGACGCCCTACATGAGTTTGAGGGTACAGTCTTGGTCATCTCCCATGACCGCTATTTTCTGGATCGGGTGGTGAACCGGATCGTGGAGATACAGGATGGCGCGCTCGTAGAATACGTGGGAAATTATAGTGATTATCAGGCGGCGAAGCGCGGTCAGTAGTCCAGTGTTCAGTTATCCGTAACTAATAACCAATAGCCAATAACTATTGTAAATGAAATACTTCTTCCAATACCAGCAGCCCTTCGTCGGGGCGTTGCCCGTCGAGTTGCTCAAAATAGGGGGCCATCGCCGCCTGCCAACGCTCATTGACAGCGCGTTGCGCCATGCCGTCCAATGCGGCTTGAAAGTCGGGCGTCTCCAGATAGCCGACCAGCAATCCATCTTCGCGCAAATAGAGCGAATAGTTGTGCCAGCCGGTCTCGCGCAGCGCTTGCAACATCTCTTCCCACACCGCTTCATGAGCGATTTTATACTCGGCTAACTTTTCTTGTTTTACTTTTAATAAAAAACAGACGCGTTGCATGGGTATTCCTTTCGGTATCAATCATGGAAAAACTAAAGTCAGGTGTCCCTACGGGACAGGAGACTTAAATTACATATAACCTATTGTATGAATACTGACATGGCAATGGTTACTGTTTTAATGCTCATCCGTAAACCTCCTGTAGAAAAACTCAACGTATAAATCGACTATAGCACACAAGCGCGTCAGGTAATAGACCCCATTTCCTGAAATGATTACGTTTTCGTAATCTTATGTGCCGCTGTGACATGGCCTGCTGAAATGCCCGACGTTGCCGGTGGACAAAGACACCAGACACACCCGCTGTATCACCTAGCCTTTTGAGAAGCTTTAGAAGGTTAGCCCGATCTAGGTGTGAATCATCAAAGTCACCGGCTGCAAAGAGTGGGTCTGTGGGTTTACCATCCCTGGTAATCTGGTAGCGCATGATGGCTCGTTGGGTGCGTTTGCCAGCATAAACGGGTCGGTCACGGCCACCCTTACCCGCGCAGATCATTAACCGGCCTGTGGATTGATCGTAGTCGGCCAGGGTCAAGTTACAGAGTTCGGTTGCTCGTATACCAGTGTCCAACAAAGTGAAGATGATGGCGATGTCACGTAAAGCCGTATGGCGTCGCGCTCGGATTGTCCTGTCGGCGCGCTCGTAACTGGTATGATTAGCAGCCTGTAAGAGACGTTTGACCTCATCAGCCGTGTAGATCGTGATAGGTTTTTCGTGGAATGCCGGACGTTTAATGCCTTTGAGGATATTCTCGCAGCCAAGCTCATCGGTCGCCCACGTCCAAAGGCTGGACAGCGCACAGTGGGCGAGTACTACGGTTTTGGCCGATAATTCCCTATCGTGGGCGAGCCATTTGAAAAACCTTTTTACCTGCTGTGCTGTGATGGCGTCAACAGGTTGGTCTACCCCTAGATACTCGCTGAACAGCCGATAGAAGTATTTGTATTGATCAATGGTTGTTTGCCGTAGGTTTTTGTCCAGGAAGAAAAATCGTTCGGCCTGACTGAAAGTTAGTTTCTGCAATCCACACCGTCCCATAAACCGGAAATAAAAAAGTGCCTGACGACATCAACCACAGACACTACAAACCGCATAGTGTCCTGGACGACGCCGCTAGGCGCTCCTGAAACCGGTTAGGGTTTCGATATGGTATCCTCGGTAGGATTTGAACCTACGACCTCTTGGACCGCAACCAAGCGCTCTAATCCGCTGAGCTACGAGGACTCGATTAAATTGATTTTCTTCCTTCGGTGCCGAAGCACATCCAGGCAAAATCAAGTGGCGGGGAGGGAGGGATTTGAACCCTCGAGGGACATTGCTATCCCTACCCACTTAGCAGGCGGGCGCACTCGACCGGGCTATGCGACCTCCCCATGTCTAGCGACCAATGTCAAGCATCACGCTCAACGATCACGGACAGTATAGTTTCCTAAAAGATTTTATATCATCCTCAGAAACAGGATGAGACAAAATTTTTCTAGACAAGTATAATTATGCAACATGGCGGAGGGAGAGGGATTCGAACCCCCGGTGACATCACTGCCACAGTTGTTTTCAAGACAACCGCCATCGTCCACTCGGCCACCCCTCCACGGATGGTTGGCTAATTTATTACTTTTATTTCGCCACACTACACTCGTGTACGACAGCCCACCACAAACGTTCTGACCGTGCTTCGCTCTACGCAATAGCTGTCGGTCATTTGCTGCACTTTTTTACAGGCAGAGGTAGTATACCGCAGACCAAACAAGCTGTCAAATTCAAAGCCAAATGATGATATTCATAGAATTTACGTTTTAGGCGGATGCCATCCATATAAGACCTAAAGTGAGCGTGATTCAGTGGTCCTTTGTATTCGTTACAACGGTAACAAGCTGTACATAAGACGCGCCTGTTTTGCCTGGGGTATTTGGCTTTCCGCTGCTGTACGTAACATTGCAACTGAAAATGTTTGCATCTTTACCAGATCAGATTGCATAGGAAGGGGTGAATCTGTAACTTTGGGGGGCAGATTGCCTTCAATGCTTTGGCGCACCAACTGTTCGACCGGCTGTTTCGTAAGACCTGCCATCTCTTGCATGTATACATAAACCGCATCTGATAGATGAATAGTCAAAGAATGCGACATAAAATCAGACCCCTGTCTATCACAAGACTTGCATCATATGGACAGTATACCACATGTGATTAGGAAATAATTCTAAATCACTCGTTCATTCCCTCCATCGATCGGCAGTTGGGCACCGGTTGTCTTGGCAAAGAGCGGGCCGGCCATGGCACAGGCCAACGCAGCCACATCCTTGGCGGTAATCTCAGTTTTGAGAATATTGTTGCGTTTGTATTCCTCAATGCTTAGGCCATAACTCTTGGCGCGGCTTTCTAGCACTTCTTGCGTCCAGATGCCAGTGTCAAAGACCTGGTTGGGGTGAAGTACATTCACGCGAATGCCAAACTGGCCGAGTTCGAGGGCTGCCACGCGCGCCAGTTGGGTCAAACCGGCCTTAGCCACCGAATAGGCGCCGGCACCTGGACCGGGGGCCGGGACATTTTTCGAGGCGATGATGATGATCGCTGGGTCAAGCCCCAACTTGAGGTAAGGAAGACTGGCTTGGATCAGTTGCTGATGGCTGGTCAGATTCAATTCCAAGCTGCGTGACCACGCGTTCGCATCCATGTCGGCAAGGGTCTGGCTTTTGGGGAAAAAGCCGGCGTTGCAGATGATAATATCCAGCCCACCAAAGGCGCGTACTGTCGCCTCGACCGCGGCGGTAAGTTGCTCAACTTGGGTCACATCACAAACTTGACCCAACACGCTGGCCGAGTCAAAGAGCGTGCTGATCGCCGGATTGATGTCCAAAGCCGCCACACAAGCACCTTGGGCTGTCAACGCCTCGACGCACGCCTTGCCAATCCCACTGGCCGCGCCGCTCACCAGCGCAACTTTGCCCTGCAAGGTGGGTCCACCTTTGCTTTGGCGGCTGGCTTTAGCCTGTTCCAATTCCCAGTACTCGACTTCAAAAATTTCAAATTCAGGCAATGTATGCCAGCCGCCTAACCCCTCGGCCTTGTGAATGGCTTCAATGGTATGGACGTTAATGTCATTGATGATCGACGCTTCTTTGACTGAGGGCGCAAAGGCAATTGTGCCGTGGCCCGGCCAGACCGCCCAACGTGGCGCCGGTTCCAATTTCTTGAGTGGCTTATTGCCAAAGGTCTGCTGGTAGATCGCCAGATTACGCGCAAAGTAAGCATCATAGTTGGTCACATAACGTTGCACGTCGCTTGTTACATTTTCTGCTACATCGTCGCCCAGCACCACCGGAATGCGCCGTGTACGCAGCACATGATCGGGGGTAAGCAAACCACGCGTGGCAATAGCGTCGAGATTGTGGATATTAGAGAAGACCACAGCATCGTTACCCGTCTCAAAGCGCGCGATCACTGCCTCACCGCGCGCTTGGGAGACAGCTTTGCGCAATTGAGCCAGGGTTTCCAACTTTTCCGGTTTGCGCAGCGGGGGCGGCAGAAAAACCTTACTCTGGCGCGCCAGATACTCTTCAGCCTGGGTGACGATGGCAATGTGCTTTTCATAGCTCGTCTTGGCATCATCGGCAAAGGTAAAGACGCCATGGTTTAAGAGCAGAATGCCGTCCAGCTTCTGCCAATCCACCCCTTGTGTCATCTCATACACCGTGCGCGCCAGGATAAAACCAGGCATGACATAGGGCACAATAAACATGTTAGGGCCATACAAATCACGGATGCGCATGGCCCCGTCCAGCGTGTCCATAATCGTGACAACCGCATCGGCGTGGCTGTGATCGACAAATTTGAAGGGGATAATCGCATGAAGAATCGTTTCGACGGAAGGCGTGGGCGCGCCTGGATCGAGCAGCGCGCCGCGCAATGTCTTGACCATATCCCCATCACTGAGGGTGGCAAAGTCGGCCATACGGCGTGCTACGTCCAGGCGCACGGGGGAAAAACCAGGCTTTTCAATCGTCCCCAGATCCCACCCACTACCCTTGACATAGAGCACTTCAATCTGATCGCCAAAAATGTTAGTGGTCGATGCTTTTACCGAAGTGTTACCGCCTCCATGTAATACCAGCGCTGGATCGCCACCCAATAGCCGTGAGCTGTAAACACGCAAAGCTAACGGGTCGTTGGCATGGACCGCAGCGTTTTGATCATTCCATAAACTTTGCATAACTCGTTCCTTTATACTCTTTTAGGCCGTTCCGAAAAATACGTATCACCTTGCGTAATTCGTAATTCGTAATTCGTAATTCGTAACTCGTGATAATGTTAGAAATTGTACTGGATTTGCCCTAGACCACCAATTCTAACAATGCCCGCACCGTCGGTTCATCGATAATCAGATTTTGCACGTTTTGCACGTTTTCCGGCGTTTTCCCACCGCCCTTGACAAAATGGGCAAGCTCTGTTATTGTACATGATAAGCTCCCACCCTCAAAGCGTGCAAGTTAGATTCCATTGAACTTAAAACCGAAATTTTTACCTTTGTACTAAGTCAGCAAGCTTTGCGTTATGCATCTAAGGCTCCCCGCATCTTTATGAAGCATAGCGAAGCCATCGGTGAATGATCGATCATACATTGCAGAGAACGCGCACCACCTATCCATGAACTTACACCTTGACGCGATTACCAAGCAAGTCGGTGGCGACACCCATCTTTACGCAATGAGCCTGACCTTTGCGCCGGGCCTCAATGTGCTATTAGGCCCAACCCAGGCCGGCAAGAGTTCGCTCATGCGCTTGATGGCAGGGCTAGATCGCCCGACGACGGGTCGGGTGCGCGAAGATGATAAAGATGTCACCACTACCGCTGTGCAAAAGCGCAGCGTCGCCTTTGTCTACCAGCAATTTATCAACTATCCCTCCCTCACCGTTTTTGAAAATATTGCCTCCCCGCTGCGGGTACAGGGCGGTTTGCGCGGCGAAGAGATCAAGCGGCGTGTGCGCGAAACCGCGGCTATGATGCGCATTGACCATCTGCTGGATCGTCTGCCGGCGGCGCTTTCCGGTGGTCAGCAACAACGCACCGCGATTGCCCGTGCCCTGGTCAAAGAGTCAAATCTATTGCTGTTGGATGAGCCGTTGGTCAACCTGGACTACAAGTTACGCGAAGAGTTGCGCGCCGAGATGCAAAATATCTTTGCCCGGCGCAACGCGATTGTCATCTATTCCACCACCGAACCCCTCGAAGCGCTGATGTTAGGGGGCGTGACGGCCGTAGTAGACAAGGGCCAACTTTTGCAGGCCGGCCCCACGCTCCAAGTCTACCATCAGCCGGCCTCGCAGCGGGTGGGCGAAGTGTTTAGTGATCCACCCATGAACTTGCTGCCGGCGATCCTGGAAGGCGAGCGCGCTGTACTCTCCAGTGAAGTCCATTTTCCTTTGCCCAATCATATGGCAGCGTTACCAGGGGGCGATTACCGCTTGGGGGTGCGCGCCAACCATGTCTATCTCCGGCCCCAAGGCGGCAATAATATTGGCGTTCCGGCTTGGGTAGAATTAGCCGAGATTAGTGGTTCAGAGACTTTTGTTCACGCCGACCATCGGGGCGCGGGCAATCAACAGTTTCATCTGATCGCCCAATTGACCGGTGTTCACAGCTTTGACTATGGGACGCAGACAACGCTCTACCTTGACCCCAATCGACTCTATGCCTTTGATCAGCAGGGAAAACTGGCCGCCGCACCACGCAGTGCAAAAGTACTGGCACAACCAAAGGAGCACATCTGATGGCCGAGGTGATCCTACGCAAGCTTGCCCACAGTTACAAGGCTACGCCAACTGCGCCGGCTGATTATGCCGTACAGCCGCTGGACATGACTTGGAAAGACGGCGGTGCTTATGCTCTCCTGGGACCATCCGGCTGTGGCAAAACCACCCTGTTAAATATTATTTCGGGGTTGATTCGCCCTAGTCAAGGCCAGGTGCTCTTTAACGGCAAGGATATCACCGACCTGCCGCCGGAGAAGCGTAACATTGCCCAGGTCTTCCAGTTTCCCGTGATCTATGACACAATGACCGTTTTCGACAACCTGGCCTTTCCGCTCCGCAACCGCGGGATGGCGGCGACCGCTGTGCGTAAGCGTGTGCAGGAAGTGGCCGATCTATTAGAACTCACGCCCGATCTAAAGCGTCGCGCCAGTGGCTTGGCCGTTGACGCCAAACAGAAAATTTCGTTGGGGCGTGGTCTGGTGCGCAATGATGTGGCGGCGATCCTCTTTGACGAACCGTTGACGGTGATCGACCCCCATCTCAAATGGCAGTTGCGCAGCAAACTGAAACAGATTCATCAACAATTAAAACTGACCTTGATCTATGTCACCCATGACCAGACCGAAGCGCTGACCTTTGCTGAACAGGTGGTGGTCATGGTTGAGGGGGCAGTCGTACAGGTAGGAACGCCGCAAGAACTCTTTGAAACGCCGACACACACCTTTGTCGGCTACTTTATTGGGTCGCCAGGGATGAATTTGTTACCCGCACGCATGGCCGATGGCGCGGTTTGGGTAGGCGAGCATAAGATGCCGATTGATCCAGCCACCTTGAGCAAGGTTTCCGGCCAAGGCGAGTTGTCCATTGGCATTCGACCGGAGTTTCTGACCTACAGCGCAACGCCCAGCGCGGATGCGGTCCCGGCCGAAATTCAACGCGTAGAAGATTTGGGCAACTTCAAGATTGTCACGGCGCAAGTCAATGGCCAATCGGTGAAGGCTAAGGTTCACGAGGATACACCGGTGGGGATGGGTCAGGGATGGTTGATTTTTTCACCGTTGCGCACCAAACTTTATGTAAACGGGAGGGCTGTATAAGCTATGACTATGCCAACCCTGGAACAGGCGCGCACGCTGCTCGCTGAGGCCGAACGGCTTAACCCTGGCCCTTGGATCGCACACTCGATCAACGTGGCGCGTGCCGCGCACCTGATTGCGGCGCGCCACCTCACTCTGGACCCGGACCGGGCCTACATCTTGGGGTTGCTCCACGACATTGGTCGCCGTGCCGGCAAAACAGGAATGCGGCATGTGATCGATGGCTATGGTTATCTCAGCGATTTGGGGTTTGACGCCGCGGCTCGCATCTGTCTGACCCATTCCTTCCCCTACCAGCACCCGCGTGCTGTCTTTGGCGAATGGGATTGCACAGAGCCAGAGTTTCAGATGATAAGCGCCGCTTTACTGAGCATTACCTATGACGATTATGATTTGCTCTTGCAGCTTTGTGATGCGCTGGCGTTGCCGGAGGGGTTTTGTCTGATCGAAAAGCGCTTGGTTGATGTGTTCTTACGGTATGGTCAGTACGGTGTCGATGCGTCTGTCCATACCAAGTGGCAAGCAGTGTTTAATATCCAACGACGCTTTGAGCAAGCCATCAACTGCTCTATCTATCAGGTGTTGCCTGGGGTGGTTGAGACTACCTTCGGACAGGTCGTTTAGAGATAGATGTTTAAAAAGCTATGACCAAGAAACCATTTGCAACCGAAGAAGAAGAACTTCAGTATCACCTGGAGATGCAACGCGACCTGATGCGCAAACTGCTTACCTTGGCCAAAGAGGAGCCAGAGTTTGCGAATCAGCTCTTGCGTCAGATGATGCTCAGCGCTGAAATACTCACAACCAATCTACCGGAATTCAAAGAAGAGTTTCGCAATTTAGTCAAGGAAGTCGATGCGGAAATAAGAAAGTCGATAGACCTCCCGGTTGGGCGAATGGACACTGAAGAATAATCTATATCTTTTTTGCTCGTTGCAACGGTCTCCGTTGTAATGCAGCTTGGACGCTCCGCGTCCCTGTCCTTGACGAACAAACATGGGGCGAAAATATGGCGAAATTGTTTAAATATATCATGTTACGTACGGGACGCAGAGCGTCCAAACTGCATCACGACGCAGAGCGTCGTGACGAGGGGTATCATGCCAAAAACACACAACAATCGCGCCTGGCTACTCGTGCTGCCGGTGGTAATCTCGGTGGCCTTTAGCGCCATTATCCCGTTGATGACGGTGGTCAACTATTCGGTGCAGGATATCCTGGGGCCGGGGCAGCGCGTTTGGGTGGGCAATGAGTGGTTTACCGACACCATACG
>Ga0163153_10008821_pt1 | contig 10356 bp, 8 predicted proteins | sample OliLakLV19MP6IB1_FD_148629 | JGI IMG/M metagenome (GOLD analysis project Ga0163153, IMG submission 148629) | Freshwater microbial mat bacterial communities from Lake Vanda, McMurdo Dry Valleys, Antarctica - Oligotrophic Lake LV.19.MP6.IB-1 | ecosystem: Environmental > Aquatic > Freshwater > Lake...
AAGGGACTTTATGTTATGGCTAGCTTGAAATGGCTAAGGAAAAAGTATAAGGCAAGTCCGAATCTTTTTCCTCACTGGGCGTTGGTTCATCCGTAGTATTAAACTACATTCGTGACTGAACAAGAAGAGCTCCCGACAAAATTCGGGACAGGCTGTGTGAGGCGAGAGTCTCAAGCACGGTTCCGTGAGAACGCAGGGGTGAAATTCCCTTGCGTGACTCGATTAGTGGCAATGCAAAAAAAATTGAATATTCAACAATCGAAAAACTAAGATTTTACTATGGAAAAACATTTTGTTTATTTCTACGGAAGCACAAAGATTATTTCTGGAAATAATTCTACGAATGAGGAATCAATTCGTAAGAGAAATCAAATTATTGGATTTGAAGGAGTAGATGTTAACCCCGAATTGGTTGAATATGGAGAAAAATGTTTTAACCATTTAAATGATAACGGGAGTCGTGGGGAAACAGGGACAATGTTTCCAAAGAATATAACAATCGTCCCATTTAGGTATTTATACAATGAAGACTTGATAGTGCAACAATTAGAAGATGTAATTATTGCAAATGAAAATTATATTAAAGCAGAGAGTATAGGTTTTCCTTTGATGGATCTTAAATCTGCAACAAATGAGGGATATCGTTTATTGGGTAAAGACTTGAGTTTCTCTCAAAAACAAGAACTTGATTTTAAAAATAAGTGGTGTTGTTTTGGACATTTCTACTTATACCTTTTGAAAAAGGCTTTGAATAACAAAGGGTATTCAGCAATCGGTGTAACTGCCAATGACAAAACTGGAAATTTAATAGATAAAGAATTTACAAATAAAGAAGAGACAAGAATAAAAATTCACGCGGACGCAGGATTATAAGTTACAATTAATAAACTTGACGAATAAAAAGCAAAGCCACTAACAATGTATATAAAAAATAGGCGAAACAGCAGTAAATTCAATGCTTTTGGCTCGTGTCAAACTTTGTGCTTAACCGAAAGTTTCGTGCTTCGTAATCGCCTACTTTTCATATACTAACCGTTAGCGGTCATTGTAAAAAACGACAGTGCAACCATAAAATAGACAGACAAAAAATGACGACATATATTTCAATTTTAAGAGGCATAAATGTAAGCGGACACCGAATGATTAAAATGGACGCATTACGACAATTATTTGCTGGCCTCGGTTTTACAAACATTCAGACATATATTCAAAGTGGTAACGTGGTTTTTCAAGACAAAAAAACTAAACTACAAGATTTAGAGAAGAAAATAGCCAAGAGAATATTTGAGCAATTTGGTTTTGAAGTTCCAGTATTAGTCAAAGAACTTGAAGACCTAAAACAAGTTGTAAAAAACAATCCATTTTTAAGCGACAATTCAAAAGACATTTCACATTTACACGTAACTTTTTTATCTGCTCAACCTGACAAAGAAAACTTTAAAAAAATCAAAGAAGGTCAGTATCAAGCAGACGAATTTGAACTATTTGACAAATCCGTTTATCTGTATTGTCCAAATAGTTACAGCAATTCTAAACTTACAAACAGTTTTTTTGAAAATAAATTGAAGGTTGTAGCCACGACAAGAAACTGGAAAACAACAAATGAATTAATTAACATAGCAGAGAAAATATCAACCAATAAACTATAAAATATGGCAACAAATATTTCGACAATTATAATTAAAGCCCCCGTACAAAAAGTATGGGACATAATTACAAAACCTGAATCAGTAAAACAATGGCAATTTGGTAGCGACTTAGTGACCGACTGGAAAATTGGCAGCGACATTAAATTTAGTACAGAGTGGGAAGGCGTAACATATCTTCAGTGGGGAAAAGTATTGGACGTAAAACAAAATGAAATAGTAAAATATAGTTTATTTGCTCCTCGACCTGACCTCGAAGATAAACCAGAAAATTACTTTATAATGAGTTATGTATTGACATCTATAAATGGACAAACTAAACTTGAAATTACTCAAGAGGACAATAGACCAGGTGCTGTTCAAGAAGAACCGCAAGGAGAAGAAAACCCAATTTTAAAATCGTTAAAGGACTTCGCAGAAAACAATTGACAAGAAACCACGAACCACTAACAGCGGTTTGGCAAAAGTGGCGGTTCAGTGCTCCGCAGACACATTTGTGGTTAATCAAACATTCGTTCTCCGCATGAACATTTGTGGTAAAAATCGCCACCTTCGCCAAGCTGCAAACCGTTAGCGGTCATTGTGCCGAACCGTAGAAACTGTAGTGCTTCAGATGAAATAGGACACACAAGAGAAAGTTGTAAGCAATAGTTTGTCGCTGAGGCCCCCTCGCACACGAAAGGAAGAGCGATGTCAGCAACACCACGGCGTAAACACTTCAGGCCAGAAGAGAAAGTAACGATCCTTCGGGAGCACTTCGAACGCAAGCGTCCCGTATCGGACATCTGCGAGGCGTATGGCATCGACCCAAGTCAGTTCAGCCAGTGGAAGAAGGCTCTGTTCGAGGGCGGCGCCGAGGTCTTTGCTAAGCGGAGCAAACGCGACGCAGGCCCCACAGCGTCCGAACAACGCGCAAGACGGTGATCGTCGCTGCACCGAAGGCGAACCGGTTGTTGGCCGAGGAGCAGGAAGCGATCCTTGCCTATACTGAGGAACTCCGTCGATGTGGTCGGACGGTGAGTTATCGTATCCAAACGTATGAGATGCTGGACCTCGGTGTGGCTGCCGTGAGCGAATCCACGGTCTATCGCGTTCTGCACGACGCAGGGCTTGTGCCTTCACGCGCCACCGAGCCATCGAAGAAAGGAACGGGGTTCGTGCAGCCGAACGCTCTGCATGATCACTGACATACAGACATCAGCTACTTGTGGGAGTTTGGCCACAAGTCCTATCTCATCGCAATTCTTGAGGGCCGCAGTCGCACCGTTCTTCATCACAAGGTGCTACGCACGATGACCACCGGCGATGTGGAGCTGGTGCTGCAGGGAGCACGGGAACGCTATCCGAATGCACAGCCACGTCTGATCACCGACAATGGCGGCCAGTTCGTAAGCAAGCAATTCAAGGGCTTCCTGCACGATTGCGGCTACACCCATGTCCGCACATCCCCGGAGTATCCACAGTCCAATGGCAAGATGGAGCGCCAGTTTCGCACGATCAAAGAGGTGCTGCGATCACAATCGATCCTAAGCTATGACGACATGATTGCACACTTGGAGAGGATCATCGACGACTACAACTTCAGGCGGTACCACTCGGCTCTTGGTTACGTAACACCCATGGACATGCGGATGGGCCGAGCCGATAGGATTCAACGCGAGCGTCGCGTAAAACTCGATGAAGCGAAGGAACGACGGATTCTTGTACATTCACATTTGTTCAACTGAGGCAGCGCGGATTGTTGCTTACAGATTCTTCTTGGATGTCCTACTTGGATAGAAGCATTACAAAACGTGCCTGTTCCCAAATCATTAATAGGTGTGAATCCTGTTGGCAGTGCACTGCAATTAGGTTGAGCGATGCAACCTACTGCATGTAGCAGCAAGGATGTCAATATCAAAAATTGCGTATGGCGGTTCATTACTTCTGGGATTTATGCTCCGACTATTTCACGAGCAATGCCGTTCGTGTGGATGTGCCGCTGATAACCGTGACGACGTATGCGCCTGTTGGCGATGCCGCAAGACTCTGCATCGTACCGAGTGCGAATACACCACTTGTGCCATCTATTGATACCGACTCTACAAGACGTCCGTCGAGGGTCGAAACGCGAATGGTTGCTGTGGCAGATGGAGCGAAACGGACAACTGACGAAGTGGTGAACGGATTCGGAGAGACAGAGAAGCCACTTGTTGCGACGTCGTCGGCAACATCGGTAATTGTTAGTGCGAATTGCGTTGGCGTCGACCAATTGCTCCAGCCGCAGTTGTTTTCGGTGCGTACGGTCCAATACCACGTGCCATTGGAGAGTCCGGGGACGCCTGCATTCATGCGGTATTCGGCCGATGTTATAGTCGAGTCGTCTACGAGGTTTGTTGTAAACGTGGCTGCGCTAGATACACGTACGTGGTAGTTCGTGGCGGAGGCGAACGCTCCCCATGTAAACACAATGTCGTTTGGAATGTCGGCGCTCGTTGCACCCTTTGGTGATGCGGTAAGGGGCTGCGTTGGATTCACACCCGACGTTGTGAACGAAAACACGCTAGACCAAGCACCAGGGTTGATGGCGTTGCGTGCGCGCACACGCCAGTAGTATTTCGTGTTGCACTTCGGAACGTCAATCGTTACCGATGTACCTGCCTGTGATTCGTTGTACACGATTGCTGCTGGTGCGAACGATGCAGCAGAGGCTACGTGAATTTCATAATCGTCTGCGAATGATGCTGCATTCCAAGAAAGACTAATTGCGTTGCGGTCTTGCGCCATTGCATTGTTTGCAGGTGTAAGCAGAGTAACAGCACTTGGTGCTTGTGGTGCTGGTGCAAAGTCGACCTTGATGTTTTCGTTGTTAAACGTAATGGTCTTCGTCATTGGCGATCCGAGTGGTCCACCCGAAGCCGTAACCGTTACCGAGCCAGCTCCCGTGTAGGGGATTGCGTATCCACCACTCGTCGATGTTGTTGCGAAATATGTACCTGTGGCGGGCGAAACTTTCACACCGGCAAGGCCTTCGCCGATATCGTAAAAGCCGTTGCTATTTGCATCGTTGTACACAACACCGAGGATGTAACGGTCGGAGCGAATGCCAAAATCCTGGGTGATAACCCACGGACCCACTGTGCCGCTCTGCAGGCCGCCGCCGGAGTTGGTAATGCCTATGCCGATTTCGGTGTAGATGAAGGTTTTGAAGTTCAGAAGATTCTCACGGTGTCCGAGATCGATCTGGTTTTGTGTGCCCCAGTCAACCATCAAGCCGCAGTGTCCGTACCAAACGCTTTCAGAATACGCAGCAACATTCTCGCCCCACTGACCTTGTGAAGCGTAGCCAGCTTTTGTGTATCGCTGTGTTAGCTGATCGCCATTCGAAGATGTGTGGCCCTGAAAGTTGTTCGCAATCATGTCCGCAGTGTGTCCGCGTGCCGCCTGAATAAGCTTTGCATGAAACGCCAGTGGTGCACGTGCTGGGTAGGTCGTAAATGCTTGCTTCGTTGCGCTCTTGTTAATCTGAAAGTACTGATACGCCGATTGCACAGATGGATCTGGGGTATCCATTAGGCGCACTCCTTCTTCGGCTGGATTGGCGCGCGCACGATTGATAAGCTCGAGCATCCACTGCTCTTGTGGTGTTGGGTCGCCGTGACTAAACGCTTGCGACGGCTGCGCTGTAAGTGCAGCAGGGAAGGCGATAAGAAGTGCTAGAATCAATTGTTTCATGTCAGAGATCTCCGTGTTGCGGTCGTAGAATTATTTCTTCTATGTGAGTGCGTGGGTTGTAAAACCCATCAACAAGCGTTCGTATACAGTCAGCGACGTCGTCCGCCTGCATCATCCGCTTGTGGTGCGTGTTGAGCGACTCCTCGCTCCACATGCGTGTTTGTGTTGCTCCGAGCAGGATGTCGGTAATCTTCACACCAGACGTTCGAACCTCGTTGCGTAGCGTACGCATCATGGTCAGCAAACCCGATTTCGAAGCCCCATACGCAGAGCCCCCTTCAAATGCCGTGATCGATGCTACAGAGTTCACATTAATAATCATGCCCGATCTGCGCTCGAGCATGGACGGAAGGACACTCTTAGCGCACAAAAAGGCACCGCGAAGGTTTACATCAATTTGTTCGTCAAATTCTTCAAAAGTCATGTCTACCAATGGCTTGAAGAATCCAACTCCAGCGTTGTTGATGAGCACGTCTACCGGACCCTGCTGTTTAACAGCTTCTACGTAAGCAGACGAAACGGCCGTTGCATCGCTAACATCAGCCACCGTAACACACCAACTCTTGGCTGGTAACACCGAGGCCACAGCGTCGAGTGACTCTTTGTTGCGTCCGAGCAGCGACACGCGGTGTGCTCCTGCAAGTGCATGAGCAATCGACGCGCCAATGCCTGTGCCTGCGCCTGTAATCCAGATGTGTAGTGATTCAGTCATGAGGTACCATGGTAGTTTGAACTCTCAACGGAGAGTTCTGCTTGAACTCTCAACGGAGAGTTCTGCTTGAACTCTTGCGAGAGTTCTCATTTACGTGCGGAGTGAATGCTTCGCAACAACTGTTCTGTTTGAGGTCCGAGTTCTTTGCCGCGACGTTGCATAACAATGCGTGCGACGTCGAGCATTTTGTCTACATCGTATGTGTTCGAGATACTCCCCTGAAGCCACGTAAACGATGGTATCGAGACCGACACCGTGTGATCGGAGACAACATTACATGCTGCTCCACATGTTGCGCCTGTGGGGAAGTGTGTGCCGATAGCGGACTTCGAGTGATCACCGATGAGCAGACCGAGAAAGATCTGTCCTGTGTCTTCTATGCCCCACGGCATGTGCACCCGAATAGATCCGTACGTGCTTTTCAAATTTGATGTGGTGGTGCCGGCGCCGAGATTCACCCACTCGCCTAAATACGAATGACCCAAGTAGCCATCATGCGATTTGTTTGTGTAGCCCTGGATAATGCTCGTGTCTATTTCGCCCGCAACACGACAGTGTGGACCGATGATGCTGTTGCTGATGCGCGTACCGCTCTTTACGATTGTGCCGGAGCCAATCACGACCGGACCCTTCAAAAAAACATGTGGTTCGATAACTACACCATCTTCGATGAGAACTGGTCCGTCTTCCTCGTCAATCGCAACGGTCATGTGTACAACGGCATCGTCGCCCTCGATTAGCACATCCGAGTCCCACATCGTGCCTTCGGTGATGTTGTCGAGACACTGCCACAGGCGCGTAATCATGTAGGCAGAGACATCCACCGCTCTGCATGTGTCGGGGTTGAGTGCTTCGAGCAACGCTTGCGCATGCACAGGTGAGTCTGGCGGCTCAGGTAGAAACGCACCAACGGGCACGTCATCCACGAACAACAAAATCGGATCTTCAGATCGCTTGCACGCATCCTCGAGCGTCCGCATGGTATCGGGCGCCAACACCACATGTGCACCAATCAGCATTGTCGGTAAGGGGCGGAAGGGGGCTGCAGCGTTGGGATGGCGCTCTACGAACGAACGAACGTGCAGGTCGCGATGCGACGCAACGGTTACGATGCTATCGACGAGTGCGTTAGCCCATCGTTCGACAATTGTGAAGCGTCCGACACGCAATTCCCACGCACAATGCGTAATCGAAAATGGATAGAGGTGCTCGACTTCGTCGTGTTCAATTAGAAGAACTTGAATCATACGTTAACCTGAATCATGCGTTCTCAAGTGATATCCGGAATCATGCGTTCTCAAGTGATATCCTGAATCATGCGTTCTCAAGTGATCGTTTTAAGGATGCCTTGACGAATGAAACGAACAACGGGTGCCCTGTTACAGCGCGCGATTTTAATTCAGGGTGAAACTGCACGCCTACAAACCAGGGGTGGTCTTTTAGCTCGATGATTTCTACAAGCTTTCCGTCGGGCGACATGCCGCTAAGGACGAGTCCTTTTGCCGCAAGCAGGTCCCGAAATTCGTTGTTTACTTCGTAGCGGTGACGATGACGTTCATCGATGCGTTCACTCTTGTACGCAGCATAGGCCTTGCTGCTTTTCTTCAACACTGCAGGGTACTTGCCAAGACGCATGGTGCCGCCCTTGTCGGTTACGTCGCGTTGCGAATGCATAAGGTCGATGACGTTTTCTTTGTTCTTTTTGAACTCTGAAGAATTCGCATTTGGCAAGCCCGCAACATTACGCGCGTATTCGATTACTGCACACTGCATACCTAGGCATATGCCGAAGAACGGAATGTTGTTTTCGCGTGCGTGCTGAATGGCAGTGATTTTACCTTCAATACCGCGCGAGCCGAAGCCCGGACATACCAGGATACCATCGACGCCTGAGAGATGCTCCGAGACGTTGTCTTCGAGCACGAGTTCAGAGTCTATCCACTTTAGATCGACACGTGCGTTGTTAATGGCACCTGCATGGACGAGCGCTTCAAGAATCGACTTGTAGCTGTCTTTGTACTTGATGTATTTGCCGACTATACCAATCGTAACAGCATGCTTCGGGTTTTTAACGCGGCTGACGAATCGCGACCACGTGTCCATTTTCAATGCCGACTTGCGCAGGTGCAGCTTCTCGAGCACAATCGAATCGAGTCCGCGTTTCGCAAACATCATCGGCACTTCATAAATCGTCTCTGCATCAAGAGCCTCGAACACCGAGCGTTCTTCGACGTTGCAGAACATTCCAATTTTTTCGCGGATCTCTTTGTCCAGCTTCGACTCTGCACGACACAACAGAATATCGGGCATTATCCCGAATTCCATAAGTGTCTTCACAGAGTGTTGTGTTGGCTTTGTCTTTACCTCACCCGCGCTGCGGATGTAGGGCACGTACGTGAGATGCACAAACAGTGAATTAGAGCGTCCAACATCTAGCGCAAGCTGCCTTGCAGCTTCGAGGAAGGGGAGCGACTCGATGTCACCGACCGTGCCACCAATTTCGAGCATAATGATGTCGAACTTTCCTTCGAAAGCCCGCATGCGTCGTTTGATTTCGTCGGTGATGTGCGGAATAACCTGAACGGTCTTGCCAAGGTACTCGCCGCGACGCTCTCGTGAGATAACGTCGAAGTAGACCTGTCCCGCCGTGGCATTATTCTGCTTCGTTAGACTCACGTCAAGGAAGCGTTCGTAATGTCCGAGATCCAAATCGGTCTCGGCCCCATCATCCGTTACATACACCTCTCCGTGTTGGAACGGATTCATTGTCCCCGGATCGATGTTGATATACGGATCGAATTTCTGAACGGTGACACTGAAGCCGTGCTGTTTTAACAACAGTCCGATGGAAGCGGAGGCAATACCCTTGCCCAATGACGACAAGACCCCGCCCGTAATGAAGATAAACTTCGAGCTCTTAGGCACTAAACGACCCCAATGATGTAGCGTGCGATGAGAAGTGATGTGCGGACGCACATCATGGTGGACGGGCTCAAAATTACCGTAATGAAACGTTCCGACAATACACCGTCGTAACTTCGATGCATGAAAAGTCGAAATCATCAGCCCCTTAGGCGCTTCGCGCCCCTTCGCCAATGGCGCATTACGTCTGTTAAACTCAGCCACACCGCCTTACTTGTCGCATTTGTTGCGCTGGTGACGCTTGTTGTTGCGTCGTGCGGAAATGGCGAAACGACCAGCGGCAAACGCACCATTCGGTTCTGGCATTTCTGGACAGAATCGGGTCAGCTTGCCGCTCTAAAGCAAGTCGTCGCCCGATTCGAACAAGAACACAACTGCACGGTCGAGCTGACGGGACTGTCGTGGAAGGACGGAAAAACCAAGCTGCAGGCGGCGTTTAATTCCGGCGAACCACCAGACGTGATAGAACTGGGCTCGGACTGGGTTGCACAATTCTCGAGCGCGGGCGTGCTCGACAACCTTGCAATGGATTCGATGGCGTTGTCGCGCTTTGTGCCGTATTCGATGGCATCGGCGATGTGGGACGGAAAACTCTATGCGTATCCGTGGACGCTCGACACGCGCGTGTTGTACGTGAACACCGACATGCTTGCAAAGGCGGGCTGGACAAAAGACATCACAACGATGGACGACATGCTTGCCGCATCGCGAGCTGTGCAATCGACAGGTGCGTATGGTTTTGCGGCGAGTGGTGCCGACGTACATCGCCTCTACAAAAAAATTCTTCCGTTTATGTGGTCCATGGGCGGCGACATCCTCGATGCCAACGGCAAGCCCGTATTTTATACTCCGCAGAATATAAAAGCATTTACAATGTATGCCGACCTCGCACGCACGGGCTTTATGGAAACACAACGCGAACTCGATGCTGCATTCCAGCAAGGAAAAGTCGCCATGTGGCAATCGGGCTCATGGCTGCTCACAAAACTCAAGGCAACTCCAGCGCTAAAATTCAAAGCCGTGTTAATGCCTGGTGATGGCTCGCAACCCGGGCTCTCCTTTGCCGGCGGTGAGTACTTGTCTGTCAGCAATGCATCGAAAGAAAAACAAACGGCCCGTGCCTTCGTTCGGTTTATGTCCGACGGAAAAAATTCCGTCGACTTCTGCTCCTCCTTCATGGAAGCCGGATTCCCCGCAGACAAGTCGTTTTACCTCGACCCCAAACTCACTTCCGACCCACAACGCGCAGTCTTCGCAAAACAACTCGAGTTTGCACGCATGACACCAGTGCATCCAAAGTGGCTCGAACTCGAAGCTCTCCTCGAAGACGCCGTCGTGAAAGTTCTTCTGGGCGAGGCACCC
>Ga0163153_10008822_pt1 | contig 10354 bp, 9 predicted proteins | sample OliLakLV19MP6IB1_FD_148629 | JGI IMG/M metagenome (GOLD analysis project Ga0163153, IMG submission 148629) | Freshwater microbial mat bacterial communities from Lake Vanda, McMurdo Dry Valleys, Antarctica - Oligotrophic Lake LV.19.MP6.IB-1 | ecosystem: Environmental > Aquatic > Freshwater > Lake...
CTGGAGTGTCACCGCCTCCAAACCGGCGTCTCGTGGTTTGAAGCCAAACACCAGATTGTCCGCGCCGCGATCCGCGCCTATCTCGCCCATCCCACCTATCTGTTATCGTCAACTGCGTAACTCCTAAGATCCTTACCAACAATCGAAGCTTGGTTGGGTTTGCATCGTCAGACTGAACGTGCTACAAATCAAGGTGGGAGAGGCGCATTGGCTACAACGCAGTTAGATGGTGAACTCGCGGCGGTCGTGATCCGGATCGCTCAGCGTGTCTTTACGCGGGCCAATCGGCTGTTCATACTGCCAGACGACCCCGTATTTGTCGAGCTAATCGTCGAAGCCTTGCTTGACCTGCCCGAGGGGGAACGCTCGGAGTTGGTAATTGAGCGGCGCATCAAGAACGTCTATTGTCAACTGTTGTATGCAGCCTTTCTGACCGACGGATCCGAGGAGCAGGGGCGGGCCTGGGCGGCAGCCCAGGCGCACATCTTGCCGCGTTTGTCCTATCGATTGCAAGACGAACAGTTAGCAGAGGGGCTAACCCAGAATGCGTTAACCACGGTCTGGAATACTCTGCGAACGAAGCCCATGGTTGATGGGCGCGCTTTTATCTCTTACCTGACCATGGCGGCCGTTCGCATAATGCTGCGGCACCTAGGCCCAAACGCTAAGCCTGATCCTGCCCTGGGATCCGAGGGGGCTAAGCCTGCGCCGCTCCCCTCACGCCTGGACGGTGGTGAAATAGAACTTATTGATGATGTGGCGGCGGTTGATAGTACCCCTCGCCTACCCGAAGACGAGGTCATGCAATCTGACTTGGCGCGGCATGTACGCGACGCTGTGCGGCGGTGTCTACGAGATCGGCCGCTGCTATTGCGTCTGATCGAGGCGCACATGCTTGAGGGGAAGAGTTATCTGGAATTGACGCGCGAGTGGCAAGTGCCTGCCCACCAACTCGCGCAACAAAAATTTCGCGCCTTGGAGGCGCTTGCTAAGTGCCCCGAGGTGCAGGCACTGCGCTAGCACTGGGCTATCGCCAACGACGGCGACCGGACGAGATATGGCTATGAGTCAATCCGATGAAAATGCACGCCGACTGCTGCGAGTGCTGGGTGGCCTAGAGGCTTCGGGCGACCATGAGGTGTGGCTGGCGCTGCTGCCAGACTACCTAGAGGTCGAATTGAGCGGCGATGATCCCGCCAAGCGCTTTCCCGACTTGCACGCGCACTTAGATCGCTGTGAGGCCTGCGGGCTGGTCTATGCCGAGATGCTCGATCTGGCTCTGGCCCAGGAGGCTGGTAAGTTGCCGGAGGTAGTTAATTTTCCACCGGTGCGCCTGCCGCAGCCTGTCCGCCAGGCCGACTTGGTTCGGCGCGTGGCGGAAGCCACCCTAGACGCACTTCAGAAAAGCCGACGCGATTTGGATGGCGCCATCCGGCGCTTCTTCGAATTGTTGGCAACCGCTACAGGTCCACTCGAGCCAGCTGCTATGGCGCAGGCCTTTGGCCTGGGCCAGGCTGATACCCCAGCGATGCCGTTGGTAGTGGCCGGCTACTACGCGCTGGAGGCTGTTATCCGTCAAGTCGGGACGAGTGATCTGTCGAGCGCCGAAGCGCGGAGCCAGTTGCAAGCGCAGTTAGAAATTGCGGCTCAAGCGGAGGCTAGGCGGGTAAAGCTTAATCCGGCGGAACTGACGGCCTTTGTTTCCACGTTTGTTCGGTTAGCCCTGGACGAATTGAGCCAGTCCCTCGATTGATTCCTGGCTCGCGTTCAGATCGGGCCTTTACCCCACACCTCGCGCCAAACGCGCACCCCCAGCCAGGCCAAGAAAGTTAGCGGGGCGACTGGGCAGACACAATACAGCCCAATAATTAGACTGTTAAACCACCATAGGCGGCCAGAATTGGCCTGCGTTACCAATTGGAGCGCCAGGTGATCTGGCCCGCCCACCGACAGGTTGGCAATGGCCGCCGACCAAGCAAACAGGGTGACGACGATCACCAGCAGCGCCAACCCACCGTCATGCCGCACCATGCGGTACCCCAGCGCGAACCAGAGCATGAGAATGGCCGTCAGTTGAGCAAAAACCCGCAGCCCGCCGAGGACGCCGCCGATCTCGGCCGGCACAGTGTTGACTAGCGCCAGCGCCACCCCAATCGCCAAGACGCCGGGCCAGGAGCCGATCTGGTGGCGATGGTGCAGCGCCAACAGCGTGGTCGCGCCAAGCAGCAGCGCTAGTTGAACCAGCAACAAGGCCACTACTACCAGAATAGCCTGGGTCTCGGGGTTCCAGGCAGAGCCCAAGCCACACAAGCCAAAGCTGATCCAGGCCGGCCAATAGAGCCAGCGGTCTAGGGTGTGCCAGCGTTGTCGCCAGGTGAGCGCTGCCATCCCTTAGTAATTGGCCTCTAGCCCCGGCCATAACCGTTGGCCGCAGCTGGGGCAGTCGCGTCCCAGGTGGTACGGGCCGCTAATTTTGGCCTTGCAACTTGGGCATCGGCCGCCAAAGCGCCAGTGGAGGAAGAGCCACAGCCCGCCGGACAGCAGCAAGCTGAAGCCCACCAACCCAATCACCACCCAAGCGCCGAGGGAGTAGGGTGACCCCGATGAGGTCGGTATAACCCCTCCGGCCAGTGGCAGCCAGAAGCCGACGCCGAGCGCCAAAGTCCATATGGTGACGGCCAGGAGGGCTGGCCGTAGCCGGCGCTCGCCGCTGGGCAAGCCATACCAGGTGAGGGTAGCGGCCCGAAGCCATGCTTCCAGCCAGATCAGGCCCGCCAGGGTAACGGTGATCAGCCCCCCCAGATAAAGCCAAAACACCGTCGAGTCTAAGGCTAGTTGGAAAAGATCAGCGGGCGCAAGGCCGGCCCCAGGCATAACCTGCAGCGCGCCCACCAGCGTATGCATGTATTCGCTGAGCACTTGGGCGGTCAGTCCCGGGAAGAAAAGCAGGCCGCCCCACAGCAGGCCTAAGTTGGCAAGGTGCCAGCCCATGCGGCACACCAGCACGCAAACGATGATCTGTCCGGCGGTACCCAGCGACTGGCGCACGGGGTGTCCCTGAATGGCCGCTGGCAACAGTGAGAGCGAAGCTGCCAGAAAGCCGAGCATCACCGGCAAGACGCCCGGCACCTGAGCCGCATATTGAGCCGATAACGTCCCGACCAGCAGCACGTCGAGAATTGCGCTGAGCACCCCGGCCAACAGGCCGTGGCGCAGCGGGGCAGCCAAGACCCGCTCGGGTTGATGCAGGGCCTGCTCACGCTCGTCGCCGGTGGGATGCACCGGGCTCAACCATTGCCACCAACGCCCGGTTGCGCTGGCTAACCCCAAACCCAGGCGCGGCAGCCACTCGCCGCCAAGACCCTGCGAGCGCTCCCGCGCGAAGTTGCCATAGTATCCCAACGCCTGTTGGATGGCTTGTCCGGTGCCTTGGGCGGTGGCCGTGCCAGCGTCTGCGTAGTACTCGCGCACCGCCAGCAGCCGCGGCCAAATGAGCCAGGCCAACAACCCCACGGTGGTGATCAACGGTAGAAAGGCATTGATTAGGAACAGCCAAGTAAGCCCCAGATTCGGGGTGGTGGCGGCTTGCGCGGGCAGACTCGCCGGCAGCAGCAGGCGCCATAGATCGCTTAGGCCAGGCTGCGCCTGCTCAAGTTGCCGGCCGAACGCCGGGTCGAACAACGGCGTGACCGGAAAAGCAAAAGCCAGCAGCGCCACGCCCATGAGTAGCAACAAACCCCAGAAACAGAACGCCACACCCACGCGCAAGAGGCTGCGGGCCAGCCCCACATAAACGACATCCTTCTGCCGGATGTGCTGAAGCTCGTGCAGCAGGGCGGCCTCGGCGACCGGCCGGCGCAAGCCCGTGAGGTCGCGCTCCAAGTCAGCGGCCATGTCGGGCGAAACTACTAGATAGCCGTGCCGAAAGGTCCCGAGGGTGTAGAGCACGTGCTCGCCTTCTGCCACTCGCAGCCCGACCGGACGCGGTAATCCTTGGCTCACTGCCAGGCCGGCCAGCCGGCGCTGTAGGCGGGGCCATTCGGTGGGGGCCGCTTGGCGCAGGCGGCGGGCGCGCATGTGTCGGGCCGGCTCCAACAAGAAGTCACGCACACTCAAGACTGTAAAAATCAAGAGCAGGGACGGCGCACGCCGCAAGGGGGACCCTGGCAGGGCGCTCGCCAGCAGCGCGGTGCCCAACGTTAACGCGATGATGGCGAAGTAGTAGGTTGGCAGGGAGGGGAGACCCAGCAGACTCAGCTTGGGCGCGCCGGCCCCAGAAGCGGACCCCCTGCCTGTCGCCGCCGACACCGAAGAGGCTGCCCCCTCGGCTGGCAATAATGGGCGCGGTGAGCGCTCCTTCTCAGCAGCAGTGGTCGCTTGGTTGAAGGAGGACATAATGGCTCTCTCCCAACGCTCGTCTCGGAAAGAACGACTGGCCTCTCGCCACTGGTTGCGGGAGGCGGCCCCGGTGTCGGATCGGCCCTGTCACGCTCCGCGCCCACGGGCTGGGTGGGGGGCGTGCCGCATGGCGCGGTGGTGACCGATGTGGCCCCGGCTGTGCGCTTGCCGCCGGTGACCCTCCACGCAGCCTGGCGCGTGGCGCGGCGCCAATTCTATGATGAGGTGCTGGCTTTAACGCTGTTGTGCGGAACAGTGCTGCGCCGCGCCGGCGCCGTGTTCTGTTCCGTGCGGCGCAAGGACATGAACTGGGATGGTAGTCTCAGCCGGTATATTGAGCAACTCGATGGCACCACTGTGGTTTTGAATCGGTCGGAGCAAGTGATCCTCACGGCCTATCGTAGCCGTAACGCGCATCAGCGCCTAAAGCACAAACCCCGCAAGAGCATGCGGCCTCGAGTTCCGCGGGCTGGTCGCTAAGGGGGCGCACCAGCCGTGACTGCGGCCGGAAGGCAACTTCCGACCGCAGTTTTTTTATCCCAGCCGCGCCGCTTTGGCCCGCCACGCGCCTCGCCCCACACCAATTTACTGCTTCTCGTCCCGCCGCTGCAATAACTCTGCCGCTGGGTGCTCCTTGTTGGTGAGCGCTCAACCACATCCCACTTAGAAAGGGGGTGAGAGCATGCGGAAACTGAAGCTGATGCTGGCGGGTCTGACTTTGATCGTGGCGGCGGCCCTGCCGGGCGCACGGCTGGTCAAGAACACGTCAATCCTTGGCTGGGCTTTGCAGCCGGCGGTGACCTTCGCCTGCGATCCGCAGGCGGGTTCGGGCTGCGGCGGCGGCCGGTACTAACGGATCGTTGGGCAGGGGGCGCGCACCCTGCCCAAAACTGACCCATCGCCCATCACTTTCAGACCGAGCAATGTATTTCTACGGAGGCCTCTAATGCCCCAAGCCTCCAGCCCGGGGTTGGCCGTGCAGAACATAGGGCGCCCATTCATGGGGCGGCCGACCGGCGGCGATCCAGGTGCGCTGTGTGGCGGCTAACGCCCGCTGGGGCGCAGCCGGATTTTGAACCAGGCGGGCGTAAAAGGCAATCATGAAGTCGGCGGCGCTGGCATCGGGTAGCGTCCACAACGCCGACAGCACCGCGTCGGCGCCGGCAGCCAGGAAGGCCTGGCTTAGACCCACCACTTCCTCACCCGGGTGTACATGAGCCAAGGCGGCGTGACAGGTTGACAGCACAACGAGGGAGGCGCTCAAGCGGCTGGCGGCAATATCATCGGCTTGCCAATCCTCGTTGTGCAGGGCCACACGCGCGAGCCGCCCCATGCCAGCCTCGAACATGGCATGGGTCGCAAAGTGCGCGATCCCAGGTGGGTCTGGCGCGTTTGGGTCGAGGGCGGCGCAGACTGCTGGGCGGGTGGCAGCGGGGCCAGTCAGGGTGACGGGGGTATCGAAATAGTGTTCGAGCTGCGCGGCTTCGCGCAGCGCGTGGGGCAGGCGGGGCAGCCCGTTGGCAAAGTCTTCGATGGCGACGATCAAGGCCCGCGACCAGTTGGGCGCTCGGTCGCGCAGCGGCGCATAGGCCAGGCTGCTCAAAGATGGGGTGAGTACAACGGTCGCCTGTTCGCCCAAGTGCATTTCACCATCGAGCAAGGTCTGGAAGGGGAGGCCATGCAGCGCCCCAGCCGGAGCGATCAGCAATAGATGCTCGGGCGTCAAGCGCTGCCTTACGGCGGCCGGTACGAGCCATTGATATAGACTTTGCCGGTAGGTCCGGCTGGCCTGGGCCTGCCGATTGGCTGCTCCAGCGGCGACTTGATAAATCAGCCGGCGGCGATTTGGGTCAATGGCTGAGCACAATTCTAGCGCCAGTTGTTGAATGGGATGGGGCTGGGTCTCCCAGCACTGCACCTGATCGGCGTCAACCATGAAAATGAGCAGGCGCTGGTCAAGCCAATAGTAGGCCAGGCTGGTCCAGCCCTCCGGGTGGGTCTGGTTAAGACGGGCGCGCAGTTGGGCCAGATCGAACGGTGGGACGTTGGTTTCGGAGATGGCTTCAGCCTGTGGGGCAATGGCCGATAACCGCGCATACTGCTGCGCCTTCATTTCCAACTGGTCGAGCAACTGCTGTTGATCGTGCGACCGCAGGTGTGGCCGGCCCGGTTCGGCCCGCCCGGTCTGGCCCAGTTGATAGCGCAACTCGGCGATCTCTTGCCGCAGGCGCGGCAAAGCGCTAGGGGGAGGATTGGGCGACGGCGCGGCGGCGCGTTGGGGCTGACCATAACGGCGCGCCAAAAGACGAGCGCGGCTGGCTTCGACGAGGGCTAAGGCCGCCTCGGGATCGCCGTAGGTGGCGGCGGCGTGGAGGGCGCGATGGAGGGCCGCGCCGCGCCGCGCAAAAAACCCCTCCACTAGCAATTCGTGATCGAGTGGCCCGCGTAACAAGCCCAACTTGTGCACCGTCTGCCGATGTAGGTCTAAGGCGGCAGCGTGCTGCTGGCGCGCATCCAGGATTTCAGCCAGGCCGGCGGTGCACCGCCAGGCCAGATCGGGCAGAGCCTCACCTAATTGGTCGAGGGCTTGCTGGAACAGGCTCTCAGCCAGTGTAGTTTGGTCAAGCCGCAGATAGGCTTCAGCTTGCGCCACCCGACAGGCGGCGGCGTTCACGGGCATGTTCAGGCTGAGAAAGGCCTGCTCGGCCGCCAAGAGCAAGGTGACGGCGTCTTGGGCGTGGCCGGCCTCGAGCTGCACCTGCCCGGCAATTTGATCACACATGGCGAGGTAGGCGGGGGCGGCATGGGCCGCACACACCACGCGGGCAGCGGCCACTTGCGCCAGCGCCTGATCAAAGTTTCCGTGTTCGGCTTCAGCCAACGCCTGGTGCAGCATGGAACGGGCCGCTGGGAATAGCGCGCTGGCCTGTAAATAGATGGTCTGGGCCTCAGCGAAATGCGTACTTGCTTGGGCGGTATCACCCAAGTCGAGCCAAGTGCGGCCCAGGATATGATGGGTGGCCGCTAGATGCACCTGCGCGCCGATGGCTGTGAAGCGCGTGGCGACATCCGATAGCTGCCGAATGGCTGGGACAAAATGGCCGCGGCTGGCCTGGATGAGTCCCAGATTTTGTTGGCAGTTGAGCGAACTAAGCTGGTCGCCTAAGCTGTCAAAGGCTCGCTGGGCTGTGGTGTACAGGCGGTGCGCCTCAAGCAGGTCACCTTGATAATAGCGGACATTCGCCAGGTTGAGCAACGCCAGCGCCTGATCCGCCGGCATTTCCAGCGCCTGGGTGGTGGCCGCATTCAATTGATAGGCGGCCTCAGCGACCCGTAAGTGGCCTTGGGCCAGGGCAATGTTGCCGAGTTCATTGCGACAAAGCATCAAACGCACCGGCAAATCGTGTTGTTCGAAAACAGCCTGCGCCGGCCGCAGGTCGGCCAGGGCTTGATCAAAGGCCATCTGGGCAGTGTGGGCGGCTCCCCGATACAGGGCAATCGTCGCCTGTTCCACGGGCAGGCCCACCGTCGCGAACTGCTGGCCAGCCTCATTTAACACGGCCACGGCCTCGGCCAGACGGCCGCGCCAGCGCAGGTGCGCGCTCTCAATCGTGGCGCATAGCGCGGCGTCAGCGGGCCGGCCACGGTCTTCAAAATAGCGGCGCACGCCGACGGTGAGATCGGCCGAACGGGCATAGTCTCCGCGCCAATTGCAGGCCACGGCCAAGTCGCGGCGGCAGAGAACGGCGTCTTCGTGTAAGCCGGCGGATTCTAGGGCAGTGACGGCGCGTTCAAGGTGTTCTAGAAAGCCGGCACTACGGCGCAAGACGCGCTGGGCCACCCCGATCTGCCAATAGCAGATGGCCCACTCAGCGGGTAGGCCAAGCGCTTTCAAGGTGATCAAGTTGTCAGTTAGAACGACGAGGGCGGCGGCGTAGCGTTCCGACCGATTGAGGGCGAGGCCCAGCGTAAGCGCCGCTTGAGCGCGATAGTCGGGGGAAGTATCGGGTGTGGATTGGGTCTGGACGATGGTCTGGGCCTGACGTAAAGCGTCGGCCGGGGCCGTTAGCCCGCTGACAAGGACGGCTTGAAGCTCAGGCGGGCGGGGGTGTGAAGGCAGCGTTAGGAGCACTGACTATCTGGGACACGCTACGTTCAATCGTCGGTCGGATGGCGTTCGATGCTCAGGCTTATACCTAAGAGCAACTCGTCGAGGCTGAGACCCGGATAGTCAGCGGCGCCGCCGGTGATGGCAGTGGTCAAGGTGCGGTTGCCGATTTGCAAATGGGCTTGTACCCCGGGCGGCCAATCCTGCTCGGCGGTAATGAGGGCATTGAGCCGCACCTGCCCGGTAGCGCCCTCGGCGTGGACGATTAAGGTAGTCGCTACCAACTGATCGTCGAGTACAGTGACATCTGATAAGAGGAGCGCGCTTTGCTCAACCGGTCGCTCACCGGCCCGAGAGGCGCCTGTTTCGGGGGGACCAAAGAGTGCGTATTGAATAGAAGCCGCCGGCAAGCGCCAGCGGACCTGACGCCAATGCCCCCGAGCGTCGATGTCAATCTCCATTTGCCAGCCATTATTGGGCTCGAGGGCCATACCACCTTTGGGGCCGCTACTGGTTTTTGAGGAGGGTTTCCAATCGTTTGCGGCCACGATGGCGGAGATTATACACGGCCTGCTCGGAAATATTCAGTTCAGCCGCGATTTCTTGGACCGAGATTTCCTGCGCCAACGTGCGCTCGATGACCACGCGCTGCCCAATCGGTAATTGCGCCAGCGCCCGCTGGACGTCGACCCTGTTTTCCAGCCGCTCAGCTTGATCTTGCGTGCTGGGGTCAGCTTCGACCTCGTCCTCACCCGGCACTGCTGGAAGTTCCGGCCTCAAGCGCTCTTCGTGGTCAAGAAGGTCGCGGCTGCGAGAGGTATCGGCTTGAATGGCGTTGTTCAGAATTTTGGACACCCACGCCAGATAAGGAACGTCATATGGGTAAGGCTGGGCCTCAATGATCGCCAGGCAGGTTCGCTGGGCATGATCCTCGGCGCGCGCGTTGGCGGCCACCGTGGGCACGCCTAGTCGGCGCAGGCGATGAAAGGCGCGGGTGCGGAGGAGTTTGAGCAGCTTGGCCCAGGCCGCCTCATCTTTGGTGGCGAGGTCTCCGTGCCAGGCGGTATCCACTTGCAGTAGGGCGGCGACGCGGCGGACATAATGAGCAAGGGTTTCGACCGGCGCGCGGGCCCGGACGCGGTCCCAGCGGCCACTGCGAATGTTGTCGGTAACAACCTGTTGCAGACGCGCCAGCAGGTCGGCCGGATGGTCACAGGCGAGTTGGGGCAAGAGCCGCTCTAACGCGGCCAGGTCGTTGGTATGTGGCTCGTCTCTTGCGCTCACACGTCCCCCTTGGCACGGTGGTAGGCAAAATGTCTGCTCGGAAGTTTGTGTAGTTCTGAACTTATAAGTGGAGACGCGTTAAAAGAATACACCAATTGGTAAATGAGTGCAACTGGGGTGAAAGAAATGGCCTCTTACTGCTATATAACTATTAGGCGTCGAAGTCAGGGCGTTAAATAGGTCCGCCAATCACAGACCCGCTCGCAACGTGAGTGTGATTGGCGGTAGGGAGCCGATACAGCTTGGCTGCATCGAAACCTTTTGCATTCTAGCATACGACCAACCGGCTGCTGGGCAATGGGAAATAGGTCGGAGGGGAGCAAGCCTGCGCTGCCGCCGACGAGGAAGGCCCGTCAATGACCATCTCTACGGATGAATTGATGACGGTGGGCGAAGTGGCGACGTATCTGCATGTTAGCCCGGCCATGATTTATCGATTGGCGCAGACAGGACACCTACCGGCCTTCAAAATTGGCCGGACGTGGCGCTTCCGGCAGGCGCTGATTGACAGTTGGCTCGAGCAGCAACGCGCGCCAACTCCACCGGATATGGGTGAGCCGCTCG
>Ga0163153_10008823_pt1 | contig 10354 bp, 13 predicted proteins | sample OliLakLV19MP6IB1_FD_148629 | JGI IMG/M metagenome (GOLD analysis project Ga0163153, IMG submission 148629) | Freshwater microbial mat bacterial communities from Lake Vanda, McMurdo Dry Valleys, Antarctica - Oligotrophic Lake LV.19.MP6.IB-1 | ecosystem: Environmental > Aquatic > Freshwater >...
CCGCACGGTCGTGGTGAAAGACGGCTTTGCCGACGTCCAAGCCGGCGCCGGCATCGTGGCGGATAGTGTGCCGTCAAGCGAGTATCAGGAGACGCTCAACAAAGCGCAAGGGCTGTTGAAGGCGATCGCGATTACGCAGCAGCGGGTGAATCGAAGCGACTGCTAAGCGCAGAGGCGCCAAGAGAGCAAGTGTGAGATGAGAGTGCAAGCGCCCTGCCTATTCGATCAGCTTCCTTGCTCGTGTTGCTTCAAGACGGCGTCGAGCAGTTTTGCAGAGACGTGAAAGTTTGTTCGCTTAAGCCGAGCGATCGCGTCTGCGAAATCAACGAGCCCACGCCGGGCGGCGGCATCCAGAATACCAAGCGTGCCAATCACCGTGATCCCGAGAGCTTGGGCTGTCTTGCGAGCTTGCTTGTCATCCGCCAGTAACAAGTCCGCGTGAAGTTCAGCGGCTAGGCTGATCGCTTCTCTCTCGCCGAGCCCACTTGGTAGTGGCGTTGCAAGAAGCATAGTCGGCGCAAGTATGGTTAGCCAGGGCGGCGGCCCTTCTAAAACGGCCTTGACGATATCTGGCGTACTGGGATGGGAGAGTTCCTTAACGACGCCGGGGGTCAAAATAACCGCGCCAAACAGTTGCGGCAAAAGGTCGATCAGCCCGAGTTGGGCAAGGATGTTGAGGGGCGTAGTGTCGGATACGACAATCATGCGCCGTTCGTTCCAAGGACACGGGAGAGATTCTCCCTGTCGGCCTCGAAATCCTCAAGCGAATAGTTGAGCGATACGCCGCGATGGCCCAGCCATTCCAGTGCGGTGATGGTCGTTTCGAACCCGAGTGCGGCCGCGACTTCACCCAAGCTCAGTTTACCGGCCCGGTAACCCTCAATGCACATCGACTCAAGTGCGACGCGATCAAGATTATTGCCAAACGCCCGCTGAAACGCGGCTTCGGTGTTCTCAGAAATGTGGACGGTGACTGTCATCGGCAACCCTCTCAATGGCGTTTCCGCTAGAATTCATTCTAGCACAGCCCCCTGAGGGTAGCAGTCCCAACCCTCTACTTCCGCGCCACGCGAAGCTGCGCCCGCGCCCGTTGCTGATCACGTTCGCGAATGGCCAACAGTTCCGGCGTGTTGGCGGGCCGAGATTTGGCGGCTTCCAGTTGCGTTTGCGCTTTGCCGGCGTCGAGTTTCTTGGCGGGCACCGCGTTGTTGGTGAGTACCGAGACGATGTTGTCCGCGAATTCGACGAAACCGCCGTCAACGTAGTAGCGCGTCGTTTGTCCGGCGTTGACGATCCGCAATTCGCCGTAGCCCAGGCGCCCGATCATCGGGGTATGGCCCGGCGCAACTCCCAGCTCGCCGTCGTACAACGGCAGCGCCACAAAATCAGCCGGCAGATCCTCAACGGTCTGTTCCGGCGTCACGACGATGCATTTAAGCTGGGGCATGGGGGATAAATTCAAAGTCAAAAGTTAGCGAGCAGAACGGTTCATCGATCTAGAACGCATTCGGCCGCGTTCGTCCTTCATCATCATGCATTCACTACTTCTTCGCCGCCATCTTCTTCGCCTGCTCTTCGGCTTGCTCAATCGCGCCGACGTACATGAAGGCTTGTTCGGGGAGGTGGTCCCACTTGCCGTCGGCGATTTCCTCGAAGCTGCGGATCGTGTCGGCCAGCGGCGTGATTTCGCCCGGCTTGCCCGTGAACACCTCGGCCACGAGGAACGGCTGCGAGAGGAACCGCTCCATGCGGCGGGCGCGGGAGACGACCAATTTGTCTTCCTCGCTCAACTCGTCGATACCGAGAATCGCGATGATGTCTTGCAACTGGCGGTAGCGTTGCAACGTCCGCTGCACGCGGCGCGCGATGGCGTAATGCCGGGCGCCCACGTATTGCGGATCGAGAATGCGGCTCGACGAGGCCAGCGGATCGACCGCGGGGTAAATGCCCTTTTCGGAGATAGAGCGTTCCAGATAAAGGAACGCGTCCAACTGGCCGAAGGCCGTGGCCGGAGCGGGATCGGTCGGATCGTCGGCCGGCACGTACACGGCTTGCACCGAGGTGATGGCGCCCTTCGACGTCGATGCGATGCGTTCCTGCAACGCGCCCATCTCCGTGGCCAGCGTCGGCTGATAACCCACGGCGCTCGGCATACGTCCGAGGAGGGCGGACACTTCGCTGCCCGCTTGCGAGAAGCGAAAGATGTTGTCGACGAACAACAGCGTGTCGGTGCCGGTCGTGTCGCGGAAGTATTCGGCCATCGTCAACGCCGACAGCGCCACGCGGAGACGCGCGCCGGGCGGCTCGTTCATCTGGCCGAACACCATGCACGTTTGCTCGATAACGCTGCGGCCGGTATCGCCGATCTTGGCTTCCTGCATTTCGAGCCAGAGGTCCGTTCCTTCGCGGGTCCGCTCGCCGACGCCGGCGAACACCGACGAACCGCCGTGCGCACTGGCGATACGGGCGATCAACTCGGTGAGAATGACCGTCTTGCCGAGGCCGGCCCCGCCGAACAACCCGGCCTTACCGCCGCGGACGAACGGCGTGAGCAGGTCGATGACCTTGATGCCGGTCTCGAACACTTCGGTCTTCGTGGAGAGCTCGGTCACGGCCGGGGCGTCGCGATGGATCGGCCAATACTCGTCGGCCGCCACCGGGCCGCGGTTGTCGATCGGTTCGCCCACGAGGTTGAACACGCGGCCGAGCGTCGCCTTGCCGACCGGCACTTTGATCGGGCCGCCGGTGTCGAGGCACTTCTGGCCGCGCACCAGACCGTCGGTGGAGCCGAGGGCCACGACGCGGACGCGCCCGCCGCCGAGATGCTGCTGCACCTCGCCGGTGAGATTGACGCTCACCCCTTTGTGCTCGCCTTGAACCTTCACGGCGTTGTAAATCGCCGGCAATTGATTGTCATCGAACTCGACGTCAAACGTCGACCCGATAACCTGCGTGATGCGACCGTAGTTCTGTGCAGTAGCGGTGGACATGTTCTCTTGCTCGATATCGTGTGCGATGGTTCGCGTAGGTTGCCGTCCAAATGATGAATGATGAATGGCAAAGTCAGTTTCCAATTTATCATTCATTATTCTACATTCATCATTCCCTCTATTGTTTCAACGCTTCCACGCCGCCCATCAGGTCCAATAGTTCGGACGTGATCTGGCCTTGACGGGCGCGGTTGTAGGTCATGCTGAGGCTCTTGATCAGGCCGTCGGCGTTTTCCGTGGCGGCCTTCATAGCCACGCGGCGGGCGATCTGTTCGCTGACCGCGGCGTCGAGGAAGCACTTGAAGAGCTTCACCTTGAAGCTCGTCGGCACCACCTCTTCCAGAATGCTTTCGGCCGACGGCAGAAACTCGTACTGCGTGGCTTGCGCCGCGTTTTGCACGGCCGCGTCGGCGCCAGTCAGCGTTCCCAAGGGCAGCAACGTCTCGACGACCGCGACCTGCCGGCTGGCGCTCTCGAACCGCGTGTAGGCCACGTCGAGCCGATCGAGTTGCCCGGTGACGTACTCGTCCAGGTACCGGCTCGCCAGTTCGTCGACTTCGGGGAACGTCGGCTTGTCTTCGAAATGCAAATACGTGGCGTCTGGCTTGATCTCACGGAACTTGAAGGCCGAGATGCCGCGTTTGCCGGAGACTTCCAAGGTCGTCTTCGGCGCCAGCTTCTGCAGTTCCGCCCAGCGGGCCACGGCGAACCGGATCACGTTGCCGTTGTAGCCGCCGCAGAGGCCGCGATTGGCCGTCAGCACTAGCAACTTGGCGTGCTTGATTTCCTCGCGCGGCTCCAGCAGCGGATGCGTCACCGCCAGGCCGGCGTTGGCCAGATTGGCGACGACCTGCGTGATCCGCTTCGTGTACGCGGTCGAGGCCGCGGCGCGATCCATCGCCTTCTTGAAGCGCGCGGTCGCGATCAACTCCATCGTCCGCGTGATCTTGCGGATGTTCTTGACGGACTTGCGACGTTTATCGAGCGCTCGTGCTTTGGCCATGAGTTATTGTCAGTTCAAGTAATCAGCCGCAGGGTGGCTGGGTATCGGTAGAGCTCGCCCTTGTTGGATTTCACCGCCGCGACGATCGGCATGACGAAGCCGTACACGGCCGCCACGATCAACAGGACGATGCCAATGCCGACGCACACCAGGATCCCGGAGATCAACAGCAGCAGCGTCAGCGTGATTTGGAAGTTGAGCGACTCCTTACCTTGATCGTCAATGAACGGATGCTTTTCGCGGCTCACCAACCACACCACCAACGGGCCCAGCAGGTTGCCGAACGGGACCACATACCCGGCCAGCGACGAGAGATGGCAAAACATCGCCCATTGGCAGGCGTCCTGGTTCGGCGCTTCGCTGATCGGCGGCGGCGTGGACGGCGGGGCTCCAAACGGGTTATCGGAACTGGGAATCGGGGGTACGTCGGACATCGAGCGGCTCCAGAGCTAAGACTTTGGCCGTGATCGCGGCCAACCTTCGATCTATTCGCTGCTCCGTAGTGGTGCTTGGCTCGTGCTGCTACTTCTAATTGCATCGATTGCGTTCATGCGCTCAGAACGCCGAGGGCGTGACAAATAATAGCCAGGGGTGCAAACCCCTGGAAAAGATCGTCATCACCTTCGTTTGAGCCCCAACGGGGCGACACAATGGTTGTCTTCGGATTGTGTCGCCCCGTTGGGGCTTCAATGTGCTTGCTCTCCTCTCAACCAGGGGTTTGCACCCCTGGCTATTGCCTGCCGCCCCTGCGGGGCTGAATCTGCGGAAACTTTGCTTCTGACCGAGTCGTCGGACCTAGGCCTTCCCTGCCGTCGCCGGGACGCCTTGGACCTCGTCGTATTTGCTGGCGAATTGTTTTTGGTAGACGGCGATGGCTTCCTCGAATTGCTTGGCCAGGTCGTCGGAAATGTCTTTTGTTTCCACCAGCTTCGCGCGGACGTCGGGGCGTTGTTCCTTGATGAAGGTGAGGAAGCCCGACTCCCATTCGGCGCATTTGTCCAGCGGAATCTTGTCCAAGTGCCCGCGGGTGCCGGCGTAGATGCTGAGGACTTGATCGAACACGTCCATCGGCACGTATTGGCCCTGCTTGAGCAGTTCGACCATGCGGTAGCCGCGATCGAGCCGCGATTGCGTGGCCGCGTCGAGGTCGGTGCCGAGTTGGGCGAAGGCTTCTAACTCGCGGAAGGATGCTAAGTCCAATCGCAAACCGCCAGCGACCTTTTTCATCGCCTTGATCTGAGCGTTGCCGCCGACGCGAGAGACTGAAATACCGGCGTTCATGGCCGGGCGGATGCCGGCGAAGAACAAGTCCGGTTGCAGGTAGATCTGCCCGTCCGTGATCGAGATCACGTTCGTGGGAATGTACGCGGAGACTTCGCCTTCCAGCGTTTCGATGATCGGCAATGAAGTCAACGAGCCGCCGCCGAGCTCGTCGCTCAATTTGGCGGAGCGCTCTAGCAGTCGGCTGTGGCAGTAGAACACGTCGCCCGGGAAGGCCTCGCGACCGGGCGGACGTCGCATCAACAGCGAAAGTTGGCGATACGCGACGGCTTGCTTCGACAGATCGTCATAGACGATCAGGCAGTGGCCGCCGTTGTACATGAAGTACTCGGCCATGGCGGTGCCCGCGTACGGCGCGACATATTGCAACGGCGCCGGCGAACTGGCGCCCGACACAATCACCGTCGTGTAGTCCATGGCGCCGGCGGCGCGGAGGGCTTCGATCACGTTCGCGACAGTCGATTCCTTTTGACCGATCGCGACGTAGAAGCACTTCACGCCGGAGTTTTTCTGATTGATGATGGCGTCGATGCCGATCGCCGTCTTGCCGGTCTTGCGGTCGCCGATTACCAGTTCGCGCTGACCGCGACCAACGGGCGTCATCGCGTCGATCGCCTTGATGCCGGTCTGCATCGGCTCTTTCACCGGCTGACGTCCGGCGATGCCGGGCGCCATGAATTCCACCGGGCGGCGATCGGACGTGACGATCGGACCTTTGCCGTCCATCGGATTGCCGAGGGGATCGACGACGCGCCCGATCAGCGCATCGCCCACCGGCACGCTCAATAGGCGGCCCGTGCTTTTGACTTCGTCACCCTCGGCGATTTGCAGGTAATCGCCAAGAATGATCACGCCTACCGAGTTTTCTTCCAAATTGAAGGCCTGCCCGATCGTCCCGTTGGGGAACTCGACCATCTCGCTGGCCATCACGTTCGACAGTCCATAAATGCGCGCGATGCCGTCGCCCACTTCCAGAACGCGCCCGACTTCACGGACGTCGATCTCGGATTGGTACTGCTCGATCTCACGCTGAATGACTGAAGCGATCTCGTCGGCTCTGAATTTCATGCACGCTCCTGTCGATCATCTGCAGGCGCAGTTGCTCCAGATGCCGGGCAACCGAGCCGTCGTAAACGGTATCTCCCACGCGGATCACAAGGCCGCCAATCAGTTCCGGGTCGACTTCCCGGACCAATTGAGGTTCTCCTCGCAACATCCCGCGGAGGCGTTCGGTGAGTTGTTTTTCGCTGGCCGCGTCGAGCGGCGTCGCGGATCGGACGACCACGGGGATACGTCCGCGTAACTTGTCATAGACTTCGTGCGCGGCCCGGCGAATCGCCCGCAGGCAATTCAACCGACCGTGATTGGCGGTGACCTTGAGGAAGTTCAGGAACAGCGTCGAGGCCTGGCTCTTAAGAGCCCGATCCAAGAGCGCCGCCTTTTCTTCCGCCGACACGAGCGCCGTGGAGAGCAAGGAATCGAACTGCGGCAGCTTGTCCAGCACGTCCTCGATGAAGGAATCGAACTCGGCCAGGATCGCCTCGGATTGCCCCGCCGCTTCCGTCGCACCGATCAACGAACGCGCGTACATGACGCCCACCTGCTGTTCGCCGGTGTCGATGCGTTCGTGGTTCTTGGCGTTGTTAGGCATGGGCTTCCGAATTCGGGTCACACTAGCCCATAGCGCAAGCGAGGGAGAGTGGACTTGGCGTACACGTTTGAAGCATCACCCGAGTCAACTCTCCCTCGCTTGCGCTACGGGCTAGTGTGGGCGGGCGATGCGTTTCTCAAATTAGTTTCTGCTAGCGTCTCCGCTGGGCAGCTTGGCGATTGCTTCTTGCACAAGCTTGGCGTGATCGACTTGCTGCAATTCCTTCCGCACGATCTGGCTGGCCAGGCCGATCGCCAGATCGGTGCTCCGCTCGGCCAGTTCCTTGAGAGCTTGGCCTTTCGCGGTATCGATCTCGCGCTTCGCCCGATCCATTTCCGTCTGCGCGTCTAACCGAGCCTTGGCCAGCAACTCCTGCTGGGCATGCTCAGCGTCCTTGCGGGCGTCATCCAAGATCGCCCGCACCTGATCCTGCGCCGCGGCAAGTTTGCGGTCGTACTCCCCAAGCAATTGTTTGGCTTCCGCGTTTTGCCGTTCGGCGGCGGCGATATGCTCGGCGATCTTGTGCTCGCGTTCTTCCAGCGCCGCGTTAATCGGCTTCCAGGCGAACTTGGTGAGGATCGCCAAGAGAATCAAGAACACCACGAAGGAGTAAATCGCCAAGTCCGACTTGAACTCCTCCGGCTGCTTGTTGACGCCGACTTCGCCGATATGCTCGTGCGCGCCGGCGTGAGCATCGTGCGCCGCCGCCGGTTCGGCGTGTTGCACTTCGCCTTCCGTGGCCACTTCCGCCTCCGCGCCCTGCGCCAAGACGGACGCTGGCAGCGCGACGACGAGAGCCACGGCCAACATTGCGCCGACAAATCGAGCGAACATGATCGACACCTTGCCTCAAGGAACCTTGAAACGCCTGTCCTAGACGGCGGTCATGCAGATATACAGCGCGAAGAACGTGAAGCCTTCGATCAAAGCGGCCGCGATGATCATGGCCGTTTGAATGTTGCCGGCCACTTCGGGCTGACGAGCCATGCTCTCCAACGCCGCCGAAGCCAACTTGCCGATGCCCGAGGCGGCGCCAATCACGACGAGTCCCACGCCGAACGCGGCGCTCAGGTTAATCAACGTCCAGCCAGCAGCGGCCGGCGTCGTCGGAGTGACTGGATCCTGCGCCAACGCGGGCGTCACCAACGACAGTGTCACGACGGCCATCAAGGCCATGATCCGCACAAACTTGATCACGAATCGATCTCCCATGGAAAAAAGTTCACGTCTCCTGTCGATCGTTCGAGTGGCATCAATGATGATGCACCGCCGCTCCGATAAACAGGGCCGACAAATAGGTGAAGACATATGCCTGCAAGAAAGACACCATCAGTTCCAGCATGCTGAATGCTGTGGTGCCTAACACGCTCAAGGGTGCAGCCACATACCAGGCGTACCAGACGGGCGAACTCGCGGCTGCAACAGCGATCCCCAAAATGGCCAGCAATACCAAGTGGCCGGCGACCATGTTAGCCAGCAAGCGCACAGCCAATACGCCGTGCTTGATGAACAGTCCACCGACTTCGATGAGGAACAACAGCGGAACCACGAAGATCGCAATGTAGAGCGGCAATCCCAGCTTCGGCACCTGATTCTTCCAATAACCCACGATGCCCAGTTGTTTGCTTCCCATCACGAGTCCCGCGAAAAAAGTCACGCAGGCCATCGCGATCGTCATACCGAACGCCGCGGTCGGGTTGCCCAGCCACGGGATCATGCCAAGCAGGTTGCAGAATAAAACGAAAAAGAACATCGTCCACAACAGCGGGACGAACTTGTGGGCGTCGTGGTGGCCGATCGCCGGCTCGGCGATTTGCTCCTTCATGTAAATGAGCGCCGCCTCGAACATGTTGGCGATGCGCCCTTTCGCTCTCCGACCACCGGAAATGCGTCCGGCGAGCCAGGAGAAGAGCAGCACCATGAACACGGCGACAACTAATTCCAAGATCATGAACTTGGAAATTGCGACGCCGCCGCCCTCGCTAAACGGAACCTTCGTGTACAGATTTTTCAGCGTCCCGAACGGCTGCGGGATGATGATCTTGCCGGCCAGGTCGTGATTGAATTCGTCGAGCGTCGCGTCCGGGTGCGCTTTGCGCAGAAATGGCTGCACGTCGCCCAGTGTTTCGTAGGGATGCGGATAGAGGAACTTCGGCACTTCGAAGAAGTACGAGTCCTTGATGTGCAGCACGGGATCAGCCATGGCGCACCTCGCTTGGGTTCGTCGGCGAAATCATGCGCACCGCCAGCCAGGTTTCGACAAGCAGCGCGGGCAGATAGATGCCCAGCACGCAGCCAAAGAATCGCGCCTCGGCGAGCGCGGGATTAAGCCGCTCCAAGGCGATGGCCCCGATCAACGGGAAGGCCAGGCGGACAAGTTGTGCGGCGAGACCATAGTGAATGGCCTGGCGATCACGCTGGGCCAGGTTGGAAATCCAAAGCGCGGCGAACATGCCGACGGCAACCAACAAGCCCGCGGCCAAAGCGGCGTTCACGCCCGGGGCGGCAAAGCGATTGCCATTGACCAATGCGGCGATGGCCGTGAAGACGACCAGTGCAACCGCCATTAGGAGCGCGCATGACCGCAGGCTGGAGAGGCCTCGCGGGGGCTGTATGGCCGAGTCAGTCACGGTCGTTGCTCGTCTGTCTCTTCGTCTCGAAAGCTGTGCTTCTCGCTCAGCTCCCGAGCATGGGACCGGGTCATCAGCAACAAGTGCCAGATGCCCAAGGTGATGCCGAGGCCAAAACCAGTTAAAGCGAGGAATTGCGTTCCCAGTTGCCCGTCCAACCAGCTTCCCAGCAGGCCAGGCAACACCATCTCCGCCGTCACCGCCAATATTCGGTACGCCCAGGCAAACCCGAGCGACATCGGTGAAGGGGAGTCGGGCACCGCAACGCCTCCTGTTTTCAGGAGTGCCACGACCGATTCGCCGCGATTAAACACCCTGACGAACCGCCCTAAGTCGGCTTAGCGTAACCGCTTGCGACCGAGCCGAGCGTAAAGATGGGTAATCCAGGAACCTTAAAAGGCGTTAATCTAAACGGGGCTGGAGAGAGTGTCAATCGCCCCGCTGGCATAATTCGTGTTTTTTTTCACAAAGTCAAGGCGTCGCCATAAGTCATTTGTGTGACGCTGCTTACGACGACATCAAGGTGTGGACGTCACCTGGTGACGGGACTGCGCCCCGGTCGCTAAGCTGGGCGAACGCCGACCACCCCCCGCGCCGAGGGAAAACAAGTTTTGCTAATGAAACATGCGCAATCCTTAACTGCATTACAGAAAAACACTTACGAGTTGCTGGTGAGTGCGGAAGGAGGGCTTCATACCCCCAGGGCGAATCAGTTTTTCATGATGCCTAGGAAGCGTAAGAGTTTTCGGGGTTGGCATGCGAAGCGGCGGAGGTTGGAGGTGATTTGCGGTAGGCCGGA
>Ga0163153_10008826_pt1 | contig 10352 bp, 9 predicted proteins | sample OliLakLV19MP6IB1_FD_148629 | JGI IMG/M metagenome (GOLD analysis project Ga0163153, IMG submission 148629) | Freshwater microbial mat bacterial communities from Lake Vanda, McMurdo Dry Valleys, Antarctica - Oligotrophic Lake LV.19.MP6.IB-1 | ecosystem: Environmental > Aquatic > Freshwater > Lake...
GTATGCAGGACGACCCGTCGCTGGCCCGTAGTCGCCTGAACCGCAATGGCTTGAGGGCCGGGACGGCAGCGCCGGATTTCCGGTTGCCGCGCATCGACCAAGATGAGCTGTCTCTGGAAGATTTCCGTGGCGAGCAAGTGCTGCTGGTGTTTTCCGATCCCCATTGCGGTCCCTGTGATGAACTGGCGCCGCGGTTACAGGAGATTCATCGAGAGCGGCCGGACCTGCGCGTGCTCGTGGTGAGCCGCGGCGAAGTCGAGGCGAATCGCGCCAAGGCGGCCGCGCTCGGGCTGACATTTCCCATCGTGCTGCAGCGGCAATGGGAAATCTCGCTGAAGTACGCGAAGTTCGCCACGCCCATTGGCTATCTCATCGACACGCAGGGAATCCTCGCCAGCGATCTGGCCGTGGGCGTCGAGCCGATTCTGGCCCTCGCCGACCGCGGAGAGCCTGAATCGTCCGCCGCCCGGTCGTTGCGCCCTGGAAAGGAGCCTTCATTGGCGTAAAGACTCCCGACCCCTTACGCCCAATTACAATCCGTTTCTCTTCAAGCAGAGGGTTTCCTTCATGGACCGTTTTTACGATGAATTCTCCAAGTCGTTGGCAGCTACTCTGCCGCGCCGTGAATCGCTACGGCGCATCGGCGCCGTCTTCGCCGGCGCGGTACTCAGCCCGCTGGGGCGGGGGACCGCTTGGGGCGCCGTGTCGGATCCGTGCAAAGCCTTTTGCAATCGGTGTACCAACACGGCGAGGCGTAACCAATGCCTGACTGCCTGCAAGGCATGCAACGGCAAGACCGGCCGCCTGGCCGGTTCCTGCGGAAAATTCGTCTGCTGTGCGACCGCGGCGTGCGGCGGAGTGTGTAGCGATCTGACTTCCGACCCGAACTGCGGGGCCTGCGGAAATAACTGCGGCGCCTTTGGTGAAACCTGTTGCGGCAACTATTGCTCCGACCTCGCCAACGACTTCGACAACTGCGGAGGCTGCGGCGCCCCATGTGACGACCCCGGTCCCTTCGAGGATGGCGCTTGTGTTCAGGGGGCGTGCGTGTACTCGTGCGTCGCGGGTTCCGTCGACTGTGGCGATGGGATGTGTACCGACTTGAGTGCCGATCCTGATAACTGCGGCGCCTGCGGAAACGTCTGCGCCGGGCCCAATCCGCATTGCAGCCAAGGCGTCTGCGGCAGTTGCGTGGGTTATTGTCCGGAAGGGTGGTGCGGCGGCGATGGTTGTGGCGGCGAATGCGCCTGCCCTGACGGGTGGTACTGCGAGTACAGCGGCTGGTGCTACCCCGGATGCGACCCCGACAGTCCGTACTATCCGAATTGTTGAGCGTGCGGTGCCAGGTCTCGTAGGCGCCGTCTACATGAGAGGGAGTCAGGTGATTCAGATTTCGTGCCCCTTCTACGAAAGGCCACGACCATGACACATCACTAGGACGAATTCTCAAAATCGCTGGCTGAAGATCCTCTGCTGCGGCGCCAATCGCTGCGCTTGCTGGGAGCCGCTTTGGCGGGTGCCATGTTCAGCCCGCTAAGCACCGCGCGGAAGGCGAGGTGTGCAGCGAGCTGACTTCCGACCCTAACTGCGGGGCCTGCGGAAATAACTGCGGCGCCTTTGGTGAAACCTGTTGCGGCAACTATTGCTCCGACCTCGCCAACGACTTCGACAACTGCGGAGGCTGCGGCGCCCAATGTGACGACCCCGGTCCCTTCGAGGATGGCGCGTGTGTTCAGGGGGCGTGCGTGTACTCGTGCGTCGAGGGCGCGGCCGACTGTGGCGACGGGACGTGTACCTACCTGGGTGCCGATCCTGATAACTGCGGCGCCTGCGGAAACGTCTGCCCCGCGTCGGCCCCGTACTGCATCCAGGGGGTATGCGGCGATTGCCCCCCAGGTGGCGCGGTTTACGGCGGTGTTTGTATCGACGTTCTGTTTGACGGCAACAACTGCGGCGCGTGTGGCCATGTGTGTCAACCGCTTGAATTCTGCAGTTGGGGCGAATGCGCGGGTACTTGATATTGATATCGAGACAGACTTGCAATCCTGAACGACGATCGGATTTCGCCGGAGGGGGAATGTCAGGAAGCCGCTCCCCAAACCCGCGGCGAGTCAATCATCGCGGCGGGCCGTTCGATACGCCACAGCGCGAGATGCCGCAACCATCTTCTCCTCGGACGACACGCCCGCCCCCTTCCAGTGTGTGGGGGCGGGCCAGGCAGCGGAAGAACGTCCAGGCCGTGGGAGCACGTTCAGGGAAGCGAATCCGGCCTGGGTTAGTTCTTCCGCTCGTTCTTCGCAAAATCCGGGGTCGGGTCGCCATTGCTGGGGAAGAACCAGTCGATACCGGCGTAGCCGAACAGCGAATCCACTTCGTCGTCATCCAGCACGGTTTGAGCATTCAGGAATGCCAGCAATCGCGTCGGCGCATTGGGGGTGCTCCTAGTTTCAAGGTGGGAAAACTGGGACGACATTTAGGAAGAAATGCGACTTTGCGGTCGAGTATTGTGGACGATTGTTGGCATTTGGTGAGGGGGGCGTTAACTCCCCTTGAGAAGTGCACGAGGACTCCGCCAGCGTTGTACTGGGGTCGGGAGCCATTGGCGGATTTGGTCCATGCAAAATGGACGTTCTATCCCGCCAAAGCGTCCCGACCCCCTCCAAGTTGTTCCCGCCCGGCTTGAACCCCAATACGGCGCCTCGCCGCTTCTCGAGCCAAACAAACGCCGCCTAAAGGCGGGACTCCAACCAGCCCCTTGCCAGTGCGGCCCGGTGGGACTACTTTGGCAGTTTCCCTGGGCTTGACCGCCGGTCCAACCAAGCCCGCGACCGGGATCGCGGGGTTCCTGGTAGGCGGTCGCAAAACGCGACAGGTTCAGGACTTAGGCTCACCCAAACTATTGTTCTCTCCGGCCCTCAGGGAACCTGTGCTCCCGCGGGCATGAAAGTGTGGTGGCATGCGGCACGTGCTTTCGGCGGTGGTGCAAAACGTGCCCGGCGTGCTTGCGCACATCAGCGGCATGCTGGCCTCGCGCGGCTACAACATCGACAGCCTGGCCGTCGGCGAAACCGAGGACTCGCATTTTTCCCGCATGACCTTTGTGGTCGTGGGGGACGACAGCGTCCTGGAACAGGTCCGCAAACAGCTCGAAAAGATCGTGACCGTCGTCAAAGTGCTGGACATCAGCGCCCAGGACTTTGTCGAGCGCGACCTGATGCTGATCAAAGTCGCCGCGCCCCCAGGCGGCTCGCGGGGCGACGTGCGGGAGCTGGTCGAGATCTTCCGCGGACGCATTGTCGACGTCGGACCGGAGGAAGTCATGATCGAAATCGCCGGCCAGGAACGCAAGATCGAAGCCTTCATCGACCTGATGCGGCCCTTCGGCATCAAGGAGCTCGTCCGCTCCGGGCGGATCGCCATGATCCGCGGTGCCAAGTCCAAGACCCCCTAAGAGTTTTCCCTTCCTTCCGCCAACAGTGTTTCATCGCCCATGCCCGCCACGATTTACTACGACAAAGACGCCGACCTCGCCCTGCTCAAAGGCAAGACGATTGCCATCCTGGGCTACGGCTCTCAGGGCCACGCCCACGCCCAAAACCTCCGCGATAGCGGCTGCACGGTGATCGTCGGGCAACGGCCCGGCGGTGCCAACTACGATCTGGCTGTGCAGCATGGCTTCAAGCCCATGCCAGTTGAGGAAGCGACCAAGGCGGCAGACCTGGTCAACATGCTCCTGCCCGACGAAGTGCAGGGCGACATCTATCGGACTTCCGTGCGGCCGAACCTGCAGCCGGGCAACGTGCTGATGTGCTCGCACGGGTTCAACGTGCATTTCGGCCAGGTCGAAGCCCCGCCGGGCGTGGATATGTTATTGGTGGCTCCCAAAGGGCCCGGGCATCTTGTCCGTAGCGAGTTTGAAAAGGGAGGCGGAGTGCCCTGCTTGATCGCCCTGAATCCAGGGGCCAGCGACACCACGCGCAAGCTGGGCCTGGCCTACGCCAAGGGGATCGGCGGAACCCGCGGGGGGGTCATCGAAACGACCTTCGCGGAAGAAACCGAGACCGACCTGTTCGGCGAACAGGTGGTGCTGTGCGGCGGCGTCAGCGCCCTGGTCAAGGCGGGCTTCGAGACCCTGGTCGAAGCGGGCTACCAGCCCGAGATGGCCTATTTCGAGTGCATGCACGAGCTCAAGCTGATCGTGGACCTGTTCTATCAGGGCGGCTTGAACTACATGCGGTATAGCGTGAGCAACACGGCCGAATACGGCGACTACACCCGCGGCCCGCGGATCGTCACCGACGAAACCCGCGCCGAAATGAAAAAGATCCTGGCCGAAATCCAGAACGGCGAGTTCGCCCGGCAGTGGATCCTGGAGAACAAGGCGAACGCCCCGGCGTTCAAAGCGGTGCGCCGCCGCGAGCGGGAGCACCAGATCGAAGAGGTGGGCAAGCGACTGCGGCGGCTAATGACCTGGATCAATGCCAAGGAAGTCTGAGTGGCGCCGGATCGGCAGCCAATGCTGGAATCACGCCCCGCCGTGACCACCCCGCCTCTTCATTTCGGCAGGCAACATTTCGAATCGTCTTCGTGCATCCAACTCCAGGGTGAGGCATGCCAGAAATCCCCTTCACCACGCGCGATTATGTGAACCAGTTGGTCGCCGGAGATCAGGTCGTCGTCACACACCAAGTCAAGGTGGGGCGGCAAGAGTGGACCACCGAAACGCAGGGTGAAGTCTTGCGGATTGAGCGCCGCCGGCACGGCCTCCATTTCCGCCGCAACCCGGACGACAAGGTCTACAGCGACCTGATCGTGCTCATCCAGGCCGACGGCTCCCTGACCACGGTCACGGTCGACGAGTTCACCGAACTGCGCAAGCTGTAACGGGGGAACCTGACCATGTGGATCCGGCAATGCGAGTTGGACGCCCGCGAAGAAGCGCTGTACCCCGTGCCGGCCCGGATTGCCTCGAACGAGGAATTCGTGCCGCCGCCGCAATCCCAAGAGCAGGGGCAATACGCCCAACGGCTGGCGTTGATCAGCGAACGGGCCGCGCGGCGGCAGGGCCTCTCCCGGCGGCAGTTTCTGCAAAGCGGCAGCGGGATGGCCGCGGCCCTGCTCGCGCTCAACCAGGTTTTTGGCGAGTGCTACGACGTTTCCGCGGACGAGGTCGACGACCAGGAAGCCTTTCGCGAGCGCTGGCCCAAGGACCAGTTCATTTTTGACATCCAGACGCATCACGTCGACGTCAGCCGTCCCTGGTACGACGAGACGCCCGCCGGCACCGCGACCGTCCGCTTCTTTCAGATGCTCAGGCCGTCGCTCAAAGGGCTGCGCGACAGTCTCGAACAGCTCAACCGGGCCCACTACGTGAAAGAGGTTTTTGGCGACAGCGACACGTTGATGGCGGTGATCAGCGGAGTGCCCACCCGCGATTGGAACAAGAACCCGTTGCCTCCAGATCAAATGGTGGCCACGCGGGCGTATGTCAACGAACTGGCGGGCTCGCAACGAGTGCTGTCGCACGGCCTGCTGCGGCCGAACCTGGGCGAGTCCGAATTTGCGGAGATGGAGCGGCAGGTCAGAGAGCTGAAAATCGATGCCTGGAAAATGTACACCGGCGCGGAACTGGGCGAGCAGGCCTGGTTCATGGACGACGAGCGCGTCGCCTATCCATTCTGGGAACGCAGCCAAAAGCTGGGCATCAAGAACCTGTGCGTGCATAAGGGACTGCCGCTGGGGTTCTTCAACGAGCGGGCGTGTAAACCGCTGGACCTGGAACGGGCGGCCCTGGATTGGCCGGACCTGAATTTCATTGTGTATCACTCGGCGTTTCGGGGCCTGGGTTCGCTGGCTGGCGGGACCGGCGAGAAAGTCGTCGATCCAGCGGGGGACGACCCCCAGGAAATCCCCTGGATCAGCGACCTGTTCCGCATCCTCAAGAGGCGCCCGGAAATCAAGAACCTGTATTTCGAGTTGGGCAGCACATTTGGCCAGCTTTCGGCGGCCCGTCCGGAAACCTGCCTGCACATGCTGGGGCAGATGGTGCAAGTGGCCGGGGCCGATCACATCTTGTGGGGCACCGATTCGATCTGGGGCGGCAGCCCGCAGAGTCAGATCGAGCGCTTGCGGCGGCTAAAGATGACGGCCGAGTTACAGGATCGCTATGGCTATCCGGAGCTGACGGGTGAAATCAAGGATCAGATTCTTGGCCTGAACGCGGCCCGCCTATTCGGCTTGGATCCGGTGGCCAAACGACAAGCCCTCAAGGCGGATCGGCTCAGCCAGCTTCGCGAGGAGTATCAGCGGAACCCCTCCCCCAGCCTGACTCAGTATGGCTGGGTGTGGCACGATGATAGTCGCCCACCGACGGTGCCCATTGGTCCACCGAGTGAAGAACAGCCGAGCGCTGGTTGACGACGGATTCTTAGCTGTCAGTCGTGGCTCCACCGACGCGGGGTCGGCGGAGGCCGGACTCAGGTTGCCGTCCCGGCCGACCTTGTGTTGGTCGAACGCATGACTGGCAGGCTATGGACACTACCTCTGTAGCCGCTCGGGCGGAACGTCGTGGGCGATGCAGGCCACACAATCCCCTTGCGCGACCAGGGCGGGCGAGCGGGCGGCGAGCAGCACGCCGGCGGTGGGGGCCTCAATGGGAACCGGCTCGCGATCAGGCCGCTCCAGAAAGTGAATCTGGCCGACGGCCTGGCCGGTGGCGACTTCCGCGCCCAGATCGAGCAGGTTTTCGTACACGCCCGACTCGGGGGCGAACCGATAATCCTGCCGATCCAAGGCCGCCACCCAGCGCGTGGGCGGCAGGCCCAGGCTTTCGCGGGTGACGACGGTTCCCTCGAGCACACTCAGGTGGGTGAGTACATTTCGCAGTCCCCGCTGGGTCAACGCGTGAACTGCCCGCGGGATCGACTCGCCGCCGCCCATTTCGGTCGTAATCACCGTCTTACCTTGGCGCTCGGCCTCAACCGGCAGGAGGCCGCTGCCGGCCACGTCCGCATAGAGGAAGGCAAAGTCGCTGGTCCAGGCCAGCGTGCCAGCGATCATTCGCGCCCGTTGTTCGCGATCTTCCACCAGGTGCATGTGGGCACAGGGGTAAAAGTCGACACTGCGTCCTCCGGTGTGGATGTCGATCACGGCGTCGGCCAGTGGAAATAAGGTGCGTGTCAGGTAGTCCGCGATCATCTCCGTGGGCGAGCCATCCGCCCGGCCGGGAAAGCTGCGGTTCATGTTGCGGCCATCTAGGGGCGAGAGGCGGGTGCCAGCCCTGGCGGCGGGCGGATTGAGGACCGGGATCAGGATCAGGCGGCCCCGCACCTGTTCTGGAGCCAGCTCTCGCAACAGCTTGAGGATGGCGATCTGGCCGGGATACTCATCGCCATGATTGCCGGCGAGCACCAGCACGGTCGGCCCTTGGCCGCGCGCGAGGACGGTGATCGGCACGAGCAAATTTGCCCAGCCACCCAAATTGTAGGAGTAGGGCACGCAGAGTTGGCCGTGCAGTTTTCCCTGGCCAGCGAGATCGAGGGTGCAATGGATCTGGGTCTTCATGGGGGAATTGGCCTGGGTGTCGTCGGAAAGTTTGCGTCGTTTCTGGTTGCTTCAAGCGTGTCAGCACGATTCGAGGACAGCGGCGTTCGATTTCAGCGCAGTTCGAGATCGACGAGTGTGCCGTCCAGGGGTTTGGTCGAGACCCCGGCTTTCGCGTGGTTCTCAGGACTTTTAGCCGTCACTTTGAACATCTTAACGAAGGCCCCCACGACCAGCCCCACTTCAATCTGCCTCAGGTGCTTTCCTGGGCAGACCCTGGGTCCGTGTCCAAAGCCAATAGAGGGAGGATGGGGAAACGGCAACGAGGGCCGGCCGGATCCGAGCGTGAACAGGGGCACGCGCGTCGGACGGTAGTCGCCGGAAAACGGGCTGATCCGCAAAAACTGCCTGGGCAGGCGCGCAATTCGCCGCCAGCCTGGGATGAAGTCGCCCCAAGATCGCGATGGGTTCGTTGGCACCGAGCCTCGTCTCTACTTTTACCGCGTCGGATTGGGGTCGATGCCGTGAGCCGTCACGTCCCAAGACCGGTTCTTCCAGCAAGCCGCTTAAGGTTTGCTGACCAGTGGAGGGTAAACGTATATTTCCTCAAAGCTACTACCGGCAAATACTCGGCCGTTCAACCTGGTCGGAATTGGACCAGGATATCGCCGATAGATCTCGCCAACGGCCTTGGCAACGGGGTGGTCTTGGCCGATGAGTTTCACTCTGAAGGGGTCTAGGTAATTGTCCCTCATTTCGCCGGTGATCCGCGACACTTCTCCGTAGGCGGTCTGAGAAGTCTCAGGCGTCAGTCCATCGAGGGCGGCGAACAGATATCGCTCCTCATCTTCAGACTCGCGCAACCAACAGGCCGCTGTCACGGGCTGGTAGTCGTTTAGTTGCTTGAGGAACTCGGCCCCAGCATTGATCTCGTCGATCACCAGTGGGCTCGTATCCATGGCATGACTCCGTCGGTTGAATCGGTGACTGCATTAAAAAGAAGTTGGGCTTCGGACTGAGTCTTTTGCTGATATCGGGATGCTTCTTTCCAATCTTTGACCGTTTGCCAGTTTTTGTCCAGCAGAAGATTCGCCCGGGCGTCATTACCTCGTTGGTCCTTGAGATCCGCCGCTACGAGCAGACGCTCAATGTCATGCGTCCAGACGTCCTCCGAGAATCTCTTGTTTTTGAAGATCACCTCGGGGGTCGCGCCAACGCGAACCAAAACGCATGCCTTCAGACCACACTCGACGGCGTAGCCGATCAAGTAGTATGCTGCCGACCACCGTTCCACCCCATCCACAAGATGCGCACCCGCATCGAGGATTCGATCCTCGGCCAACTTCTGCCACTCCGCTCTGGTGATCACCCCTCCTCCTCCGAATCTTGGAACGCGGGTTGCTGTCAAGCGAATTCGATCATGTGGGAAACGCCGAGACGCCTTGATCTGCCCAGTTGCCTTGAACGATCCCGAACCAGTCGCGCTCCGGCTCACGAACACCAGGCGAACCTCACTCTTCGCGCTGCGGTTGCTGGGAATACCACGTCGCTTGAAGTTGTTGCTCTTCCTCCCATTCCTCGCGCGTGCGGTGGTGGATGTCGAACGCGAACTCGTCGTCGAAGCCGCTGGCATCGAGATGCCAGAATACCGGCCCGGACAGTTCGCCCAGGAATTGGCAACAAGGACAGTCCGGGGCGACCATCGCGTCGTGGCCGGAGATGCCTTCGGGGAGCCGCGCCCGTTCGCGGGCGATGAGCGATTGGGGTGTTCGTCCGTAGGACTCGGGGTCGGGCTGCTCCAACCACGTCTTGCAAAGGGCTTCCAAGCGCGGAACCTCGACCGTCAGGAAGTCGCCGACCGTCATCAGTCCAGGGCGTTGCCCACCGGGCGACCCGTGGTCCAATTCCGTGAGCTCGTCCCAACAAGACCACAGCAGCTCGCGAACAAGATCGTAGTACTTGACCAGTTCATGCGTGCCGAAGCCCGCGAACTGGAATGCGTGGGACGACTCCGAAATGCCGCGCGGGCATTCGTCCAAGAGCGACCATTGCTGAGAGCGATCACACATGTCCGACACTAGATGGTCATGGCGGTCTAGGGCGATCTCACGCGGACTGGCACCGCGCAGATCGTCGCGCGGTGTCAACAGCCAGGCCGCATGGATCCGCTTGAGCGTGTCGTAGAATGGACTTGCGTAACGCTCTTGACCAGGCCAGGTGCGTGGAGCGATCTCCGCATCGCTCAGACGACTGCCAGCGACCTCATCGGGCAAGCCGAGCCAGTCTTGTCCTGGGCCTGGTCGCCCGTTCTCGATCCGCTGCGCGCGAACCGCGTCAACGATCTCGCCGCGGCGCGCGGAGGCCGCAAAGCACTCCCGTCCCACAAACTCCAGCAGAGGCCGGCCGTAAAAGACCGCGCGGGGGTCCACTTGAGGTTGCCTGGCCCGTACCCGCCGCCGCGCCTCGGCAAGATGCTCCCAATTGTCCCCATCGCTCGAGAATTTCCAGTCATCGGCCAAGTGATACCGCAAAACTGTGTTCGTGGAACTACAACCGTCGTGATACCTGACGGTTCCTTTCGGATCGGGCGAGGAGTAAGTCGAATCCACGACCACCAGCCGCGCTACAAGGTCGATGACGACCAGACCGGCGTCGTACGGCTCGGAGTCCAGGCCTGGTGAAAGGTTGGTGAAAAAATGCCCGCCGCGAGAGGGGTTCGAAAAGCGGTCGCTCGCAACTTCGAGCTCCGCCAGAGTGAGGGGGTCCGCGCTGAGGGCGGCGATCGCTTGATCGGCACAACTGCCGTGAAC
>Ga0163153_10008830_pt1 | contig 10350 bp, 8 predicted proteins | sample OliLakLV19MP6IB1_FD_148629 | JGI IMG/M metagenome (GOLD analysis project Ga0163153, IMG submission 148629) | Freshwater microbial mat bacterial communities from Lake Vanda, McMurdo Dry Valleys, Antarctica - Oligotrophic Lake LV.19.MP6.IB-1 | ecosystem: Environmental > Aquatic > Freshwater > Lake...
AGCGCAGCCAGTCCTGGCGGCGCTGCATGGCGTAGATCGTGTCGAGGAGATCGGGGCTCGCGCGTCGGGGACCATCCTTCACCGTCCGAAGGTCCCGGATGGGCAAGCGCTCATCGGGGGGCTCGGGCAGAAACAGGAAGCCGATCGGCGTGTGGGTCGCCTTGGCAAAGGCCTCGAGCTGCTTGAAGGTCGGCTGCTTGTCACCGCGCTCCCAGGCCGGAAGCTGCGGGATGCGGTGCGCCAGGTCGCGCGAGTCGTAGCCTGCGCGCTCGCAGGCCCAGCGGAGCATTTCGGGTCGGATGGCGACGCGGGTCATAGCGTGACACTCAGACGAAGCTGGCGGGTCCGCCCCACACGGTTGGCGGCGTAGCGCTCCTCCAGCTCCGGATTCAGCTCGTGGGCGGCCTTGAAGAACGCCACGTGCAGCGTGCGTCCGTAGCACTTGAAGCCGTGGCGCAGCGTCGCCAGCGCGCCGTTCTGGTCCAGCCACTTGCACAGGTCGCCGAGGATCTGCTCGCCGGTGCGCTCGCCGTGCAGCGCCTCCAGCTTGGCCCACTCCTTGGGCTGGGTCTCGTGGATGAAGGCAAGCACCGTCTCAGGGAAAATCGCGCGCTCGCGGTCGAAGCCCTCCGGCGCGACGGGCGTGTAGCCGTTCTGGAGCAGATGAGTTTCGATGACAGTCTCGAAGGCGGCTTCGGAGTGGCGGGGGGCGCTCATTGTTCACGCTCTTCCAGGAGGAGCCGGCTCCCTACTGGAGTGGGGAGCGTGAATCGACCGGTCACCGGTCCTCCAGTAGCGCATCGCGCTGCTCGCGGGTCCCGATGGCCGACGACTCGGCTTTCTTCCGCAACGCCTTGAGGTACGAACGAGTATCCCTGTTGTCGTCGAGCACGTCTGCGACCTTCTTGATCGCCGTGGAGCTGTAAACGATCGCGAAGACCGACTCCATAGACGCACTCCGCTTTACGAGTAGGTGAGCGAGAGCCGCCGCGAGGCGTTCGCACCGATCCCAGTCGCGGTACCAAGACACCGACGGCGCCTGCTCCCTCAGCCAGTCCCACTCCTCGTACTCAAGGTGCGAGCTACCAGCAGCATCGTACGTGGGCTGAAAGCACACCGCGAGTAGCGGCGACTTCACGTCGGATTCCCAGAATGCCAGAGACAGACCGAATGCCGCGACGCGAGGCGTGACCGAGCCAGAGCCCGCCGTACCGCCCTTCCACACCGTCGCGAGCCGCGACTGCATGGCCTTTGGGCTCAGGAGGCGGCTGCCGAGCTCGAGGTCCCGGAGCGATGGAGACGACAAACTCTCAAGCCAATCGACCACCGTGTTTGGATGTGCCGAGAGGGCCGCTCGCCATTGCCAGGAAAGCTGGACCTGACCTGACGCAAGTGCGGCGAGCGCCCGGATGATCGCGACCTTGCCGCCGAAGCGGACGAGTGCATCGACGGAGACGTCACGTCCCGATGTGAAGATCGCGTCGATCACAGAGCCTCGCGCCTCGTCATCCAGATTCGCCCCATTGAGCTGTGACAGCATGTCGACGGCGCGCGACCCGACTCGTTGCCAGAGGATGGGCGACTGCGCGAGCGCCGGGTTTGCGCCGACGATCGTAGACAGGAACGGTGCCTGCGCGTCTCCAAAGGTCTCAACGTCGTTCGGCACGAGCAGCAGGACCCCCGCACGAAGCACGCGCTCCCCGATTTCGGCCAACTCACTGCCGAGCAGCAAGAGAATCAGGGCGACACCCTCGGAGCGCGATTCTTCGAAGAGCCGCCGCGTTTGGTCCTCGAAAATTGTCGCGATTGGGGCGAGGTCATTGTCTCGATACCCGCAGAGGTCCTGAAGCAGCTCGCGCCGACCAGCCGCACCCGACTCCGTGTTGGCCCGGTCGAACACCATGCCGATGAGTCGACTACGCGTAGCCAGGTCAAGGTCCTTCGCACCCACAACGCTCGCGAGAGCGGTCCGCGAAGAGGATCCCGGGGCGTGCCACTCGCCAAAGATCGGTGCAAGGCTTGGTACGATAGCGCGGCCTGCATCCGCTCCGGCAGCTGCCTCAAGCCACGTGCGGAAGGTTGCGTCGCCTCTCACTGCGCCATCGAGCACCAAAGCCACCCAGCCGTCGAGCTTGCCCGGAGTTCGAAGGTCGAGGACAAGCGCTGAGTTGGCGCTCTTGCGGAACTGAGACGGCGGAATCGCCCGAGGGACCGCTTGGAGGTCAAGCAATGCCCCATCGCTTGCACGCGGCATGAGCGCGCCGGTGCAAAACGAGAATAGCGTCCTCTCTGCAGGCCACAGCTCCTCCCAGAGTCGAAGGAAGACCGCCTCGTACTGAACCGCCGTTTCGGCGACCACGATCACCGGGCGAGGCTGGCCCAGGACCGCACCGATCATCGTGGCGGCAAGTCCCCTGTCGGCGAACCCATCAGCCGCGCCCCCGACGGGCGCCTCCTCGTCGAAGACCACCGGTGAGATTGCGGCCGCATGGGCACCATCAACTTGTGGACGCCGAAGAACCCCCAGCAACCGCGCGGTCGACATGCTTGCGATCTGTGCTCGCGGGACGAGCAACGAATGGGTCCACACGCAGCCAGGGCGCCGCATCTCCGGGGCATACCAGGTCTTCGCGAAAACGAAGTAGTCCGTTCCAGTAAGCGGGTAACCCGTGAGGTATTCGTCAAAGCCGGGATACATCGATGGGCCCGACATGTCGCTCAACACGAGCATAGCGCGAGTCGCATCCGAGCCCAAGGTGGTAGAGCTGCTGAGTAGGCGGTGCCCGTCACGGTATCCGTGGATAGCCTGGTGGATGCTCGCGGAGTTCATCCCTATATCCCTCCAAGCAACCACGCGAGCGGCTTCGTGATGTCGTGGTCGTCGTCGCCGCCGTGACACACTCTGATGCGCTTCAGGGAGTCGAGTTCAAGCAGCTTGGACTTGTCGTCCGGTATTGCGCCGCCCTGAGCGCTGACACCGAACACGGCGTGGTCGACGATGTCGTCGTTTGCGTTGAGGAACTGGCGCAAGAGCGGCATGCGACCCGACACGTATTCGAGCGGGGTCTGCCCAAGGTCTGCAACGAGGTCCCACGCGGACACCACGACAGCTACGCGGAGTCGTTGGTCGACCAAATCGAGCAGGAATTGGAGCAACTCGACGAGCTTCGCTTGCGTCGGCAGCATTTCGACCTTCCAGGGCACAGGAACGGCAGAATCAGCACTGGCGCCACCCTCTGCCGCGGCCGCACCTCTGATGCTCGCCACGATCTGGTCCTGATCGCTGATCTGCGTCCCCTTCTTCACGTCGGGGTGCACGAACAGGATCACTCCGTTGGCTTCACGGAAGAGGGCAGCATGTGCGGCGCTCATCTTCCTGTGCTCGATCTGCTGTTCGAACGCTTCGCCGCCTAAATCGGGCACCGACAGCGTGAACTCACCGAAGCCATCGCCCTCCAGATGCAAGGCCACCGTAGTGTCGTCGGTCTGAAGCGTGGTGCGCGGCACGGGCGTGCACGCACGCCACGCCTCCACGATTAGGTTTAAATACGTCCTGTCGCCGCTGAGCCGCTTCAGCTTCAATTTCGTAGCGCTGACTGGGTCTTGGTCCTCGAGCACATGCCACAGCGCGGCGAGGTAAGTCGTCTTCCCCGAACGTGGAAGACCCACAAAGAGGAGATTCGTCGAGTTCACGGTTTCTCCCTCCGATCCTCGTTGGCACGTCGCCACCCGAATTTGCAGAACTCGCGTGCATCGCTCGGCGGTTGAGGCACCCGCGCGCCACTTGAGGTGGCGTGAGATTGGAGGACTGCCCAAGTTGCGAAAGCTGCTGCGATGCCGTTACTGAGTTCCTCCTCTTCGTTCGACTGCCCCGGCCTGGCTGCGAGTTCTCTGAACACGAGTTTCGGGACACGAGCTCGGAACTTGGTCTCGAGTTTCTCCTGGGTCTGCTTCAGGAACGCAAGCGCCGAGTCACCCGCCGCACGAATGCGATCAAGCTTGGAGAAGACGAACTCCACGTGGCAGCACGAGGCCACCATCTTCGCGTCCAAGAAGGCGTCGAGGATACCGGCAGCGTCCGCATGCGCGTTCACGCGCTGTTCCAAGGATGCGAGCTTTTCCCCGTCCACCAACACGACGATGACGTTCGCGCGGTGTAGAAATATGAGCTTCTTGCACTCCTCACGAGAGTTGCGGGCCCACCGATAAAGCTCGCCAGATAGAGCCGAGAGCAGGACTTGCTGTCGCCGACGCTCGCCGGTGGTCTCTCGAAGCGAGAGGTGGTAGAACGCCGCCTCATCTGAAGGGATGGTTCGCTCGGTGGTCGCTCGTGTGCCGCCTGAGACGACGCGGTTGGGGTGGCAGATCTTCTCCAATGCGAGCAGCGACCGCGACCCTGCGAAGTCGAAGCCGGCGAACGGACCTCGGCCGAGGTGCTCGTAGAGAGCTGCGAGCATCGTCGTCTTGCCACTACCCTCGGCCCCAGCAAACACAATCAGTTGGGTGGGCCATCGCAGAGTGATGTCCTCAGTGTCGACTGCACTCATCTCGTAGCCGGCGAACAGCTCCACAGCCACCTGGCCTTCGGCCTCGTCTGCGGCGACGTCTTGGTCTGCTGCGACGGCAGGGTCGGCTTCGACCATGTCAGTCATCCACGTTCGCGAGGGTGCGGAAGAGCATCGCCTCGACGTACGCCAGTCGGGCGACACGCTCCGGTGCGAGTACGGTTCCTGCCTTCAATCCGCTGCTGACGGACTCGAAAAACGACTGCCAGTTCGTCGAGTTACTCTCGACTCGCTTCGATAGGGCGAGCGACAGCGGGGCCAGATCGAGCGCTTGCGCATCGAGCTTTGCAACACGGACTTTCGCCCACTCATCGGGCACAGCATTCACGTAGACGTGTAGTGCTTGCTCCTTCTTCTTGTTCCTCTTGGCTTCGGGCAACGCACGCTCAAGGAGCGCCGAAGCGTCCTGCGGTCCGAGAGCGACGTCGGTGAGGTCAGCGAGCTCCCATCCAGCAATGAGCGGAGCCGCGTCCTTAAGTGCGCTCCACGGCTTGTCGAGGTCCTTGCTACTCCCTCCCGCGAGCCACCAGAGGATGTTGGTCTCCTCGTCCGCACAGCGAAGGCCGTGCGCAGCCGCGTCGAGCGCGCTCTCTGATCGATTTACTGCGCTCAGCAGCGTCTCGAAGGCCTTCTCGAAGCTCGCCCGGAGCTGGTTGTGGTCGCCGACGTTAGTTGCGATGACCTTCTTGAATGCATCCTCTTCTTCGGAACTAAGGAGGATGGTCTCGAACGACCGTCGTCGGCGCTGCTCCTGCGCGATCGTGTGGAGGCCCCCGCGAACCTCACACACCTGCTCGTCCAGCGTCTTGTTCCCATCTGCAGCGAGAAGGCTGGACCCTTCAAGAGCCGTGGCGGCGAGCACCGCCGCTCGTAGGCGCCCCTCATGATCGGACTGCTTGCGAGTGCCGACGCATTGAACCAGTGCCGCCCCCGCAAGCACCTGCTGTTCATGAGCGTTGTCCCGCTGCGCGAACGCCGCATCTTGCATGAGGAACGCTTCGAGGAATGCCTCACGGGAAGTTTTCTCCGAGAGCCCTCGGAATATGCGGACCGTCTCAAGCAGCGCGGCAGTGTCACCACGGATCGTCGCCATCCAGCTCTCGACACCCGCCCAGCGCTTCTTCAGGCTCTCGTCCGTGCAAGGGATCGAGACTTGCCGATACCATTCGCCAAAATTCTTGTGCATGTGCGTCGCTCCCATCTACCTTGAAGTTTCGAAAGGGTTGAAGTCCGCCGGATCGTCGTGAAGCTTCTCCGTCTCAGCCCAGAGCTTCCCGAGGAGACGCTTCTCTGCGGCACGCTTGAACAGAATACGGAAGAGCGCCTCGTCGCTGAGCGCCCGATCAGCGTCCGTGAGCACGTCGAGGTTCTTGGCGACGGCAATCTGGTGACGGAATGGCAGCGTGAGAAATCGATATGTGAGCCGACGCTCGTAATCCGGAGGCGGCATAGCATTCCCCTTCTCGGTTGCCGTGGTTACCAACATAGGGCGTGGCGCCGATGCAGTAATCTCGGCACCTCTCGCCTCGTGGGAAACCACGCTGTGGGTTTCGGCCTTCGTGTCTATTGGAAAGCCAACCAAGAGGAACTCGCGGTGGTCATTCCCGTTGTCTGGGTTTCGCCACGCGACGAAGTTGGTGTCCGGCTGGTTCCATCGGCGCTGGTAAACACGAAGGCCGATGCGCTCACCGTCGCGACGCGAGATCTCCAGGAAGTTGTAGGTGGGAAGCCAGCCCCCCTCGTCACGATCAGGATGCATTGCCCCGGCGGCGAGCCGCACCTTGCCATTGATCTCGTCGAGTCGCTGGGAGTGCTTGTGGCCGAAGAGCTGGATGTGGATCTTAGACTTCAAGTGGTCTTCGACAGCGTCGTGGTCCCGAAGCCAATCCGGCGGGTGGTGGCAGAGCGTCATGTGGAGCACGCCGGCTGCACGTTCGATGCTCGTCTGCGCCGCGCCGAGAACGATCCCTGTTCGCCTGTCCTCCTCGTTCGACACGAGAGCGCTTGTCAGGCCGCGGAGTCGAATGGCCGTACCGCAGGCGAGCTCGATGTCGCGCTCCCAGTAGTGCTTCTCGGCCGAGATCGAGCAGCCGAAGCGCCCCGCAAACGTATTGTACTCAGTCAACGGTTCAAGGAGCGCAGCCGCAGACTGTGCGTCGGAGAGAATCTCGCGAAGCTCCCTATCGACGTCCGAGCCTTCCTTCCTGATGCCCTGGTGAAGTGTTCGCGTAACTTTCCGCTTCGTACTCTGTCGATCAACGTCGTGGTTTCCAGGTACAACCCAGACGCTCTCTGCGGGACACCCGATCTCTCGACAAAATTTCTGTAGCCATTCGGTGGCATGATCGTACTCGGCCTTGCTTCCCGAGAATGCGATGTCGCCGGTGACGAGGACGCCAGTGACCGGGCCGATCTCCTTGGCGACCTTAGTCGCATCCAAGAGCAGCTCGTTCCGCACGTTCTTGTCGAGGTCGTGCACGGAGACACCCGACGTGCGTTTAAAGTGAATGTCCGAGAGATGTACGAGCACGAGTTTCTCCATACTGTCAGCCCCCCAGGACCTTAATCGCGGCGGTCTTGGCGACCCCGAAGGAGATCGGGTGCACGTGCTTCATGAGAACGAACACGGCGCCGAACTCGACTGTCTCGATGGCGCGGAGGTTCGCGAGATTGAGGGCGGCGATTCTCATGCCGGACTCTCCACGTCGATCTCGCCTGTCACGGCCGCGGCGATGAGCACGGCGCGGCGCTCTTTGAGCAATGCGACGGTGCCTTCGGTGGCGTCGCGAACGGCGTCTAGCTTCGCGGTCTCGCGGGCGATGTGGTCAACGATGACGAGTTGTTCGTCTCGCGGCGGCACGGGGAGATAGACCTCGAAGAAACCCTCTGGGTAGAGCCGGAGCCGCGACGACCAGACGCCCTTCGAGTACCGCGTGACTTCCTGCGCAAAGATGGGGAGTCGCACGAGCGCGTCGATATATGCATACTCGATCCGCAATCCCGGCTGGTAGACGTTGTAGGCGGGGCTGACGATGCCCTTGACGGGCGCGGTGCCCATCGCACCCATCCACGCCCAGAGCGTGTTGATCACAAGGTCGCCGGGAGCGCAGATCTTGTAACCCTCGGTGGTCTCGGCCTCGAACATGTTGACGTCCTTCTCCGAGCGGGGGGTGACGCCGGTGAGGTGAGAGACCGTGAGCATCTCTTCCTCGCCGGTCTGTGAGCGAACATCGCGCTCCCGAAAGAGCCACCGCGCACGTTCGACCTCCCAATGCGCCGGAATCTCGCCGAGCCAGGGGATGCCGGAGTCGCGGAGGGGGGCGCGGGGGTCGAGGCCGCGGGTAACGGCATGGGTGATGAGCGCCCGGCGCTTCTCGGCCAACAGCCCGAGCACCCGCTCCTTCGCCGCCACCAGCGCATCCAGCCGCGCCGTCTCGCGGTCGAGGTAGTCAGCGATGGCGCGTTGCGTCTCGCGCGGGGGAAATGGGACTCTTTGATTGAGGTAAGCGTCGGTGTCGAGGTTCTGAATGCCAGTGGTCTGCTTTATCGCCGGCAGGTTGAGGCGACCCGAGTACAAGCTTGCATGAACGTAGGTCCAGTAGCGTGGCCACATCCCCGGCGCAGGCGGCATGCGTGCAACGAAGTTCGAGCAAACAGCCGCGAATGCATGGTTGAAGTCAACAACGCATCCGACCGGTTGGTTGTCGCCGCCACCCGACTTCTCAATAAGCAAGTCACCCGGTTGAAGAAGGCGCTGCCTCCGCTCCTTGGGCTCTACCGCACGAAGTGTCGGCGGTGAATCCACCACCGCGAATCGTGTGCGGTCGAAATCGGCAACACGAACGCAGATAATGTCATCTTGGCCGTTCGGCTCTTCACCCCATACCCCAGCGATCAACCCATCGATCGACCACTTGAGCCGATCGATTGGCCAGTGATCTGGCGTCGTCATCGGCCAAGCGAGAGCGTCGAGTTGCGGGCACGAGCTACCGGGAGAGATCACTCCGTCACCTCCCGCAGCAACCGCATGATCTCTTCCTCCGCCTGCTTCAATTCCGCGTCGATCACTTCCAGCGGGCGCGGCGGCGTGTACCTGTAAAAGTGGCGATTGAAGTTGATCTCGTAGCCGACCTTGTCTTTGCTTCGGTCCATCCAGGCGTCCGGGACGTGCGGGCGTACTTCGCGCTCGAAGTAGGCATCGATGTCGTCCTTGAGCGGCACGTTCTCAAAATCGCGCAGGTCCGCGTCCGGCTCGTATCCGTCGTCGCGCCCGCCCTTGGCGACCGCCTCGGCCTCGGGGTCCTTCTGCGTTAAGACGCTGCGGAAGAGCTTCTGCTCCGTCGCCTTCCAGCGCGACTTGCGCGCGTGCAGCAGATCCTCGATGCGGTGCCACACGGCGTTCCAGTCGCGCTGCGGGTCGCGGCCCAGCGCCTTGTCGATGGCCTGCACGTCATCAAGCAAGTGCGGGCAGGCGTCGAGGAAGCGCGCCTTGCCTTCCGGCGTCATCTGGTAGCGCAGGCGCAGCGGCCGCTCCACGGTGACGCGCGCGTAGCCGAAGTCGGCGTTGTCAAAGATCTTTGAGGTCTCGCCGTCGCCCTGTCGGCCGTAGAGCTTCACGATCTCGTCAATCTGGGCGCCTGTGATATGCCGGCGCTTGTCGCCGAGGCTGCGCTTGTTGTCTTCGCTGCCGCCCGCCGTCCAGACGTCGCGCGCATCGAGCAACTGGATCTTGCCCTTGCGCCGCTTCTCCTTGCGGTTGGTAACGATCCAGACGTAGGTGCCGATGCCGGTGTTGTAGAACATCTGCTCCGGCAGGGCGATGATAGCTTCGAGCCAGTCGTTCTCGATGATCCACTTGCGGATGTCGCTCTCGCCCGAACCCGCGCCGCCGGTGAAGAGCGGCGAACCACTGAAGACGATGGCCAGGCGCGAGCCGTGCTTGTGCTCGGCCGGGCGCACAGGCTCGAACTTGGCGACCATGTGCTGCAGGAACAACAGCGAGCCGTCATTGACGCGCGGCAACCCGGCGCCGAAGCGGCCGTCGAAGCCGCGCTTGTCGTGCTCGTTCTGGATCTCCTTCTGCTGCTTCTTCCAGTCCACCCCGAACGGCGGATTGGTAAGGAAATAGTCGAAGGTGTCGTCGGAAAACTGGTCGTCGGTAAATGTGTCGCCGAAGCGCACGTTCTCGCCACCGCCGTTGTGGCTGACTTCCTTCATCAGCATGTCAGAGGCGGCCGTGGCGAAGGCGCGCTTGTTGTAGTCCTGCCCGTAGACGTAAAGCTGCGCCTGGGCGTGATGCTGGCGCAGATAGTTCTGGGCCTCGGCCAACATGCCGCCGGTGCCGCAGGCCGGGTCGAGGAGCTTGCGCACCGTGCCCGGCGTGGCGAGCAGCTTGTCGTCGTGCATGAAGAGTATGTTGACCATCAGCCGGATGACTTCGCGCGGCGTGAAGTGATCGCCCGCCGTCTCGTTGGCGAGTTCGTTGAAGCGGCGGATGAGGTTCTCGAAGATGAGCCCCATCTCCTCGTTCGGCACGCTCTTCGGGTGCAGGTCCACGTCGCAGAACTTCGAGACGACGAGGAAGAGGATGTTCGCTTCGCGCATCCTCTCGATCTCGGCTTCGAACTCGAAGAAGTCGAAGATGCGGCGCACGTTGGCCGAGAAGCCCTTGATGTAGCTGACGAGGTGCTTCTCGATGTTGTCGGGGTCGCCCTTGAGCTTCTCGAAGTCGAGCGGGGAGTGGTTGTGGAAGCGCTGGCCCGCGGCCTTGTTCAGGCGCTGGTCG
>Ga0163153_10008832_pt1 | contig 10348 bp, 12 predicted proteins | sample OliLakLV19MP6IB1_FD_148629 | JGI IMG/M metagenome (GOLD analysis project Ga0163153, IMG submission 148629) | Freshwater microbial mat bacterial communities from Lake Vanda, McMurdo Dry Valleys, Antarctica - Oligotrophic Lake LV.19.MP6.IB-1 | ecosystem: Environmental > Aquatic > Freshwater >...
GATCGCCCCCCCCAGGGGGCGATCTCCTTGGGGCGGCCCGGCGGCGATCATGGCTCCCCCCGAATGGCGCTGCGCGCCGCTCCCCCGGCAACGGCATCCGGCTGCTTCATGATGCGCAGGAACACTTGCTCCAGATCGGTCTCTGCCAGTGCCATTTCCTCGATCGCGATGCCATCCTCGCGCAGCGCCGCGAGCAGCGTCTCCAATTGCGCCGGATTGTCGAGGCCGACATGCAGGTTGCGGCCCTCGCGGCGCACGACGCGCGATTGCCAGGCAGCCGGCAACGCGGGCACGACCAGGCGGCAGGTCAGTCCCGCGAAGCGCGACAGCAGGTTGGCCGTGGTGTCAAGCGCCACCACGCGCCCGGCCTTCAGCATCGCGATGCGATTGCACAGCGCCTCGGCTTCCTCGAGGTAATGGGTCGTCAGAATGATCGTGTGACCGTCGGTGTTCAACTTGCGGATGAAGGCCCACAGGTTCTGCCGCAGTTCGACGTCGACACCGGCCGTGGGCTCGTCCAGCACGATGACCGGTGGCTTGTGCACCAGCGCCTGCCCCACCAGCACCCGGCGCTTCATGCCGCCGGACAGCGAGCGCATGTTGGCGTTCGCCTTCGACGTGAGGTCCAGGTGATGCAGGATTTCGTCGATCCACGCGCCCTGCTTGCGCAGCCCGAAGTAGCCGGCCTGGAAGACCAGCGTCTCGCGTACGGTGAAGAACGGATCGAACACCAGTTCCTGCGGCACCACGCCGAGGTTGCGGCGCGCCGCGCGGAAATCGCGGACGACATCGTGGCCGAGGATGCTGGCGCTGCCGCGATCGGCGCGCGTGAGGCCCGCCAGGATCGAGATCAGTGTGGTCTTGCCGGCACCGTTGGGACCCAGCAACCCGAAGAACTCGCCCGGCGCGACGCGCAGCGATACGCCATCGAGCGCCTGCACGGCGCCGAAGCGACGGGCGACATCGATGACTTCAACAGCGGCGGCAGACATGAGGGCGAGGGAAGTGAAGCGAAACCGGACCAGACCCCGCGCGATGGCGGGCAACCGGCGTCAGGGCGTCAGCAGGGGCTCGACGCCGTAGACCCGGGCGAGGGAATCGAGTGCGGCAGGCATGGCTTCGAACGACAGCGGAATGCGCTCGGCGGCGGCGCGGCGCTTCAGCGCCAGCAGCACGGCCAGCGCGGAGGAGTCAGCGTGCACGAGGCCGCGCAGGTCGACGATGCCCGACGCGGGCAGCGGCAGTTGCTCGCTGGCGGTGAATATGGCGCCGGCGTCGCGGAACGTGAGCGTGCCCGCAAACTGCCAGCGATTGCCGTCGGGCGCAAAACGCCCCGGCGCAGCGTTGCCATGTGGGGTCATTTCAGGCCCTGGTTTTTCGACTCAAGAGTCTTGATCAGGCCGTCGATCCCGCCGCTCTTGATCTGCCCGTTGAATTCGTCGCGATAGTTGGTGACGAGCGAAATGCCGCCGACGATCACGTCAGAGGCCTTCCAGCCGCTGGCGGTTTTCGTCAACCCGTAGTCGATCTGCACGGGCACCTGCCCGGGCCGCACGACCTCGGAGCGAACGATGACATCCGTGGCGGCCGGATCGCCGCGCAACGGCTTGAAATCCATCACCTGGTCGCGGTACTGGCTCAGCGCGCCCGAATACGTGCGCACCAGCAGCGCCCGGAACTGGTCGATCAGCTGCTTCTGCTGTTCCGGCGTGGCCTGCCGCCAGTTGCGGCCCATGGCCAGCGCCGTCATCCGCTCGAAATCGAAGTTGGGCAGCAGCTTCGTTTCGATCACTTCGCGGATGCGCTGCTGGTCGCCCGCCTGGACCTTGGGATCAGTCCTGATGATCTGCTGCACTTCATTGGCGACGCGCTTGACCATCACATCCGGGGCCTCCTGCGCAAGTGCAACGGGCATCGCCAGCATCACGATCGCAAGCCCGGCCAGTCCGCGCCATGCGTTCAACAAAATCTTCATTCATCGTCCTTCAGTGGCGGTGGATTGCCGTCATAAACAAGGTATTGGCGGCGCTGCAGGTACGCGCGCCGCACAAATGTATACGGGTCGAGCGACGCCTCGCTGATCAGCGACGTGGTACCGAGCGCCTGCGCGCGAACGTCAAGCCCGCCGAGGCCGTAGATCACGTTGCGAACGGCCACATCCGGGATCTCGGTGGTGGGCGACCACAGCACCCGCAACACGAAGCCCGTGCCGTCGCGGACGGTCGTAGGACCGAACAACGGCACGAACAGGTACGGGCCCTGCGGGATACCCCAGAAGCCGAAGGTCTGGCCGAAATCCTCGTTACCGCGCGGAATACCCAAGTCCGACGCCACATCGATCAGACCGAGGATGCCGGGGAACGTGTTGAGCATGACTCGGCCCATGTCGTTCCCGGCCTTGTCGAGCTTGCCCTGCAGCAGGCCGTTCACGACCGAGAACAGGTCGTCGATGTTGTTGAAGTAGTTGTTGATGCCGGTGCGGATGATCGGCGGCACGTAGTCGACGTAGGCCTGCGCGATGGGCTTGAACACGTACTTGTCGATCGGGTCGTTGATCGCGTACATCGCGCGGTTGACGGGCTCGAACGGATCATCGGTGCGGCCGCCGCCAGTCGTGGCGCAGCCGGAGAGCGCGAGTGTCGCCACCACGCTGCCCATTACCAGCAGGTGACGGATCGCCGGGGTGAAACTCGGTTGCGCCGTCACTTGCCACCCCCTGGAGGTCCTGCGGAAGCCTTGTCGAACATGAACTGGCTGATCAGCTTTTCAAGCACCACGGCCGATTGCGTCTTGCCGATGCGCCCGCCGGACGCCAGCATCTGCATGTCACCGCCCGATTCGAGCCCGATGTAAACCTCGCCCAGCAAGCCGGAGGTCAGGATGGAGGCGATCGTGTCCTTCGAGAACTCGTAGCCGTTGTCGATGTTGAGCGACACGATGGCCTCGTAAGTCTTGGGGTCGAGCCTGACGTTGGACACCCGGCCGACGACGACACCCGCTGCCTTCACCGGCGCGCGCGGCTTCAATCCGCCAATGTTGTCGAAACGCGCCTCGAGTTGGTAGCTGGGCGCGGCATTCAGCGTCGTCAGGTTGCCTACCTTCAGCGCCAGGAACACGATGGCGCCGAAGCCGATGGTGACGAATATGCCGACCCAGAGGTCGATGGTGGAGCGATTCATGGCAGTGCATCCCGGGGCGGCATCGATTACTCGCCGATGCCGCGGAACATGAATACAGTAAGCACGAAGTCAAGCGCGAGGATCGCGAGCGAGCCGCCGACTACCGTGCGCGTGGTGGCCGACGAAACGCCCTCGGCCGTGGGTTTGGCGTCGTAGCCTTCGAATACCGCGATGAGGCTGACCGCCACGCCGAACACGATGCTCTTGATGATGCCGTTGGTGACGTCCGGCCAGAAGTCGATGCCGGCCTGCATGTTGCCCCAGAACGTGCCGTTGTCGACGCCGATCAGGCGCACTCCGACCAGGTACGCGCCGAACACGCCCATCACCGAGAAGAGCGCCGCCAGCAGCGGCATCGAGATGACGCCGCCCCAGAAGCGCGGCGCGACGATGCGCGCCAGTGGATCCACCGCCATCATTTCCATTGCCGAGAGCTGTTCCGTGGTCTTCATGAGGCCGATCTCGGCCGTGATGGCACTGCCCGCGCGGCTGGCAAACAACAGACCCGCCACGACGGGGCCAAGTTCCCGCACCAGCGACAACCCCACGAAGATACCCAGCGAATCGCCGGCGCCGTAGCGGTTCAGCGTATCGAAGCCCTGCAGGCCGAGCACCATGCCGACGAAGAGCCCCGACACCATGATGACAACCAGCGAGAGCACGCCGGCGAAGTAGATTTCGCGCAGCGTGAGCCGCAGCCGGAGGAACGCGGCCGGTGTCTGCAGCAGCACCGCGACGAAGAAGCGCGTGGCAAAGCCAATGCGGGCGAACGCGTTGATCGTCCCAGCGCCGATGCGGCGGAACCCTCGGCCGAGCGCGTCAGGCAACACGGGCGACGAACTCATCGGCATACGGAGCTGCCGGATAGTGGAATGGAACAGGCCCGTCGGACGCGCCATCGACGAACTGGCGGACAAACGGATCGGGCGAGTTGCGCACTTCGTCCGGCGTGCCCTGCGCGATGATGCGGCCCTCGGACACGAAGTACAGGTAGTCGACGATCTTCAGTGACTCGTAGACGTCGTGCGTCACCACGATGGACGTGCTGCCCAACGCGTCGTTCAGTTCGCGGATCAGCTGGCCGACCACGCCCAGCGAAATGGGATCGAGCCCGGCAAACGGTTCGTCGTACAGGACCAGCATCGGGTCGAGCGCCACGGCACGCGCCAGCGCGACGCGGCGCGCCATGCCACCTGAAAGTTCAGCGGGAAGCAGCGTCGCGGCGCCCCGCAAACCTACCGCCTGCAGCTTCATCACCACGAGGTCGTGGATCAGCGCCTCGGGCAGGTCCGTGTGCTCGCGGATCGGAAACGCGACGTTCTCGAACACCGTGAGGTCGGTGAACAGCGCGCCGAACTGGAACAGCATCCCGATCTTTCGCCGCAATACAAAAAGACCATCGCGGTCGAGCGTACTGACCTCCTGCCCATCGACCGTCACCTGCCCCGACTGGGCGCGCAATTGCCCGCCGATGAGCCGCAACAATGTGGTTTTGCCGCACCCCGATCCGCCCATGATCGCGACGACCTTGCCGCGGGGGATGGTCATGTCGATGCCTTTCAGCAGCGCGCGGCTCCGGTCGTAGCCAAACGTGACGCCGCGCATGACAACGGCGTCGGACGTCGCAGGCATCGAATCGGTGGCGGATTGCGGTATTGCGGAAGCCAAGTGGGGAATCCTGACGCGGGGGGACGCTGATTGTAGCCGTAGCCTCCGGCATGCCGCAATGACCCGCGGTCAGTTATGGCTCGACAAGGTTCAAATCGTGGTGCCGGCACCACGACGCTGGCAGGCGCAATCGGCAAAAATGGGGGGGTGCCGATGCCTCAACCCGCGCCGGACCAGAACCAACGGCACCAGCAACAACGGCTACCCCTGCAACAACCGTTGTTCCGCCGCGGCAAGCCGGTCGGGTCGCCCAAGCAGCACGACGGCATCGCCCGCCTCGAATGTCCAATCCGGCGCCGGCATGATCGAGCGTGCGCCCCGCCGCCGCACCCCGGTGATCTCGACCAGCCCTTCCAGCGCCATTTCCTGAAGCCGCTTGCCGATGGCGTTCGCGCGATCGGGCAGCACCACCGTGTGCAATCGCGGCTGCAGGTTCTCCGCTGCGTCGGAGGCATCCGATGCGCCGTGGAAAAAGCCGCGGAAGAGCCCGTAACGCTGCTCGCGGACCGTGCGGATCCGCTGCAACACCCGGTTGAGCGGAATGCCCAGCAACAGCAGCGAGTGCGACGCCAGCATCAGGCTGCCCTCCAGCACTTCCGGCACCACCTCCGTTGCGCCGGCTTCCATCAGCCGGTCGATCTCGCTGTCGTCGAGCGTACGGACAATCACCGGCAGGTCCGGGTGCAACTGGTGCACGTGGTGCAGGATCTTCAATGCGACCGGCGTGTCGGCAAACGTGATCGCCACCGCACGCGCCTTCGCCAATCCCGCGCTGACCAAGGCCTCGCGCCGGCTGGCGTCGCCGTACACGACCGTGCTGCCGTCTGCCGCCGCCTCGCGCACCCGCTGCGGATCCGAGTCCAGCGCCACGAACGAGATGTCTTCCGCTTCCAGCAGCCGCGCCAGGTTCTGCCCGCTGCGGCCATAGCCGCAGATGATGATGTGATCCTGCCGCGAAAACGTGCGCGCCGCGATATGCGTCAACTGCGCCGCGCGCGCCAGCCAGTCGTTGGCCGTGAACTTGCGCACCAATGGCTCGCTGAACTGGATCACGAGAGGCGCCGTGAACATCGAGATGATCATCGCGGCCAGCACCGGCTGCAGAAGGTCCGCCGGAATGATATCCGTGCGGGTGGCCAGTGCCAGCATGACCAGCGCCAGCTCGCCCGCCTGCGCCAGATAGAAGCCGGTGCGCAGGGCCGTCGCCAAGGGAGCGCGAAACGCCCGCGCCAGCGCCACGATCAGCACGAACTTTGCCACCACTTGCACCATGACCAGTACCAGCACCCAGCCCAGGCTCGCGAACACCACCGGGAGATTGAGCGCCATGCCCACGGTGACGAAGAACAGTCCCAGCAGCACATCGCGAAACGGCTTGATGTCCTCTTCCACCTGGTAGCGGTATTCGGTTTCCGCGATCAGCATGCCGGCGAGGAACGCGCCCAGCGCCATCGACAGCCCCAGCATTTCGGTGAGTCCGCCGAGACCCAGCGTGACCAGCAACACGTTCAGGACGAAGAGTTCGGGCGAGCGCTGCCGCGCCACCACGTGAAACCAGGCCCGCATCGGCTTCTGCCCGAGGAACAGGATCAGTGTCAGCGCTGCCGCCGCTTTCAGCGCCGCGATCGTCAGCGCCCACGCCAGTTCCGGCCCCGTCTGCCCCAGCGACGGGATCACGATCAGGAACGCGATCACCGCGAGGTCCTGGAACAACAGCACCCCCATCACGTCGCGCCCGTGCGCCGTGCCCAGTTCCATCCGCTCCGCCAGCATCTTCGACACGATCGCCGTCGAACTCATCGCCAGCGCGCCGCCCAGCACCAGACCCGCCTGCCAGCCAGCGCCCAGGAAGTGCAGGACCACCATCGCCGCCAGTGTCGTGATCGTGACCTGCGCCATGCCGAGGCCGAATACCGCGCGGCGCATCGCGCGGAGCTGCGGCAGGCTGAACTCGAGGCCAATCGAGAACATCAGGAACACGACGCCGAATTCCGCCAGGTAGCGGGTCGTCTCGTCGTTGGGCACGAGCGCCAGCGCGTGGGGGCCGAGCACCACCCCGACCAGCAGGTACCCCAGGATCGCCGGCAGTCGCAGCAGCCGGCACACGACCACCACCACGACGGCAGCAGCGAGCAACGTGAGGATCAGCAGGAGCGCATGCGGCATTGCAGTTCCGGTGGCGGCGGGCACGCCGGGCTTTCGGGCGCACGCCGGGCCGGCACCGCCTTGGTCTCCATCATATAGGTGCCGCGCGCGCGTGAATCCCGGGGCGGGCACCCCCGGATGGGGCCACGGTTATACTTTGGGAATGAGTCTTCGGGCCTCGCCGGCGGTGCCGCGTTCACCGGACCGCATCGCGGTCGTGCCCGCGCGCGCGCTGGCGCTGGCGCGGCAGGTGATGGCCACCGAAGCCAGCGCCATCACCGCGCTGGCCGAGCGCCTCGGCACGCCGTTCATTGCCGCCGTGGAGCTGATCCTCAATTGCCGTGGGCGCGTCGTCGTGTCCGGTATCGGCAAGTCCGGTCACGTGGGCCGCAAGCTGGCGGCCACGCTGGCCTCCACCGGCACCCCCGCATTCTTTGTGCATCCCGCCGAGGCCTCGCACGGCGACCTTGGCATGATCACGCCCGACGACATCGTCGTGATGCTGTCCAATTCCGGCGAGACCGACGAACTGGTGTCGCTCACCCCCCACCTGAAACGTGAGGGCGCTCGCCTGATCAGCATTACCGGCAACGAGCAAAGTTCGCTGGCACAGGCTGCCGACGTACATCTCGACGCCGCGGTGGATACCGAAGCCTGTCCGCTCGGCCTTGCGCCCACGGCGTCGACCACCGCCGCGCTGGCGCTGGGCGACGCGCTGGCGTTGACGCTGCTCGACGCGCGCGGCTTCTCGGCGGAGGATTTCGCCCGCTCGCACCCGGGCGGGTCGCTGGGCCGGCGGTTGCTGACGCGCGTGTCTGACGTGATGCGTACCGGCGCCGCGTTGCCGCTGTCCGCCATCGACGCGACGCTCCGCGACGCCATCGTCGAGATGAGCCGGAAGGGCATGGGCATGACCGTGGTGGTCGATGCCGCAGGCCGCGTGGCCGGCATCTTCACCGACGGCGATCTGCGCCGCTGCCTCGACCGGGTGCGCGATGTCGGTGCCGTCCCGGTCACCGAGGTGATGACGCGCACGCCGCGCACGATCCGCCCCGAGCAACTGGCGGTCGATTGCGTCGAGATCATGGAAGCCGCGCCGAAGGTGTCGCAGCTGCTGGTCGTCGATGCCGCGGGGGTGTTGATCGGCGCGCTGCACCTGCATGACCTCTTCCGCGCGCGGATCGTCTGATGCCCACCGACACGCTTGCGCGCGCCCGCCGCGTGCGCCTCCTCACCTGCGATGTCGACGGCGTGCTGACCGACGGCCGCATCTACGTCGACGATCTCGGCCACGAGACCAAGGCATTCCATGCGCTCGACGGCGTGGGCCTCAACCTGCTGGCGCGCGCCGGCATCGCGGTGGCGTGGATCACCGGCAGCGCGGCGCCCGCCGTCACGCACCGGGCGCGCCGGCTCGGCATCTCGCATGTGATCCTCGATGCCGCAGACAAGGTGCCGCCGTGGGAGGCGTTGCGCATGCAGCTCAACATCGATGCCGACGCGTGCGCGCACATGGGCGACGACCTGCCCGATGTGCCGATCTTCACACGCTGCGGTTTCGCCGTCGCCGTGCCGCATGCCATGCCGTCGGTGCGCGAGCATGCGCACTACGTCACCGCCCGCGACGGCGGACACGGTGCCGTGCGCGAGCTGGCCGAGTTCATCCTGGCCGCGCAGGGCCACGACTTCACCGGCGCGCCGCCGCCGCGTGCAGCCTGACTGAGCTCCGTTGATGGCCGCCACCGCGAATCCCCGTACGTTGCTCGACCGCCTCACGATGTGGTCGCCCGTGCTGCTGCTGGGCGCACTCGCCGCGCTGACCTACTGGCTCGACTCGCAGGTGCAGACGCCGCTGCCGCGGCAGGACGGCTCGCACCGGCACGATCCCGACATCGTCATCGAGAACTTTCGCGCGGTGACGCTCGATGCCAACGGCGCACCGTCGCAGTCGATCAGCGGCAGACGCGCGTCGCATTTCCCTGACGATGGCACCACGGAATTCGAGGATCCGATGCTGGCACAGACCGAGGCCGGCAAGCCGGCATTCCGCATCACTGCGAAACGCGCTCGGTTGACCGGCAACCGCGAGGAGGTATTCTTCGAAGGCAATGTGCGCGCCCAGCGCGACGCGGGACCCGCTGTGCCTGGCGAGACGGCCAGCGGCCCCATCCTCGTCACGACGGAATACCTGCACGTCATCCCGGGCAAGGAAACGGCGACGACCGACAAAGCGGTGACGATCGAGGATTCACGTGGAATAATCCGCGCGGTCGGACTCGAACTCGACAACAAGGCCAAGACCCTCAAGCTCAAGTCGGCCGTCAGCGGCACGATGCAGCCACAGGTACTCCCGAAATGAACATGTCAACTCCTGCCCTGCGCACGTTCTTCGCACTGGCCGCCGCCGCGTCCTTCGCTTCGCCGCTGCACGCCGAAAAGGCCGACAAGGAAAAGCCGATCAGTTTCACGTCCGATTCCGGCGACGTCAATTACGAAAAGAAGAGTGGCGTGCTGAAAGGCGGCGTGGTGATCACGCAAGGCACGCTCACCATCAAGGCCGACCGGATCGACTTCCGGCAGAACGCCGACAACTCGCTTTCGGCCACTGCGGTCGGCAACCCGCTCGCCTTTCGCCAGAAGCGCGATGGCAGCGAGGGTTACTACGAGGGCTGGGCGCAACGCGCCGAATACGATGGCCAGAAAGAGCAACTCGAACTCTTCGACAACGCGATTCTGAAGCGTGGCACCGACGAGATCCGCAGCAATTTCATTTCCTACAACGCCGCAACGGAACTCTTCAAGGCCGAAGGCCGGCCATCGGCCACCACGTCTGCCACCCCCGGCGCCACGCGGGACGACCGGGTGCGCGGCGTATTCCAGCCGAAGAGCGATGGACCGGTCGGCAAATCCGCACCTGCGGGCGACAGCAAGGGCGCGCCCGCGCTCAACCTGAAATCGTCCGGAGAACTCGCTCCGGCCACCAAATGAACGCTGCGCTTTGGCGAGCCATGATCGCCGCGGGGACGCCCCAGGGCGATCGCCCCCTGGGGGGGGGCGGCGCGCGGCGCCGTTCGGGGGGAACGTTGATCGCCGCGGGGACGCCCCAAGGACGTTCACGCGCGCGGGGCGAAGCCCAGGCCCGCAGGGCCCGTCCGCGCGCGTGGACGGCGACCGACGCGAAGATGCGACGCCTGCCGTGCAGCATCAAAGAGGTCGCCGATCGCCCCCTGGGGGGGGCGGCGCGCAGCGCCGTTCGGGGGGACCATTGAGCCAGCTTCGCGCCACGCGGCTGCAGAAGCGCTACAAGGCCCGCACCGTTGTCCATGACGTGTCGCTCGACGTGGCCAGCGGCGAAG
>Ga0163153_10008833_pt1 | contig 10346 bp, 11 predicted proteins | sample OliLakLV19MP6IB1_FD_148629 | JGI IMG/M metagenome (GOLD analysis project Ga0163153, IMG submission 148629) | Freshwater microbial mat bacterial communities from Lake Vanda, McMurdo Dry Valleys, Antarctica - Oligotrophic Lake LV.19.MP6.IB-1 | ecosystem: Environmental > Aquatic > Freshwater >...
GATTATACCGATATCAGCGTCAATATGCGTAAAAATTGCAAAATGGGTAATGCGCCCTATGTGAGGGCGGCGCGGGCCTGGTCCACGAACCAGCGGTGATCCGTACGCATCGTCTCGGGTCTGATGTCGGGGCGACCGAGCGCGGGCCACTGCGACGACCACGACGAAATGTTCCCCGCCGGCCGCAACGCGGCGACGAGATCCCAGAGCGGCAGGTTCGTCATGTCGACCCCGGTCGCCGACGCGTACATGGCGGTGAACGTCGCCATGACGTCGGGCCCGAACACCCACAGCAGGTCGAGACGGACGCTGCCGAGGTCGGCGACCGGGTCGCCCACCGACGGCTCCTCCCAGTCGATCACCGCGACGATCGCGTCGTCGCGCCACAGCACGTTGCCGGGCCAGAAGTCGCCGTGCAGCAGACACGGCAGGTTCGTCGCCGGCGGTGGCCACCGTTCCGAGAGCATGGTGCGCACGTATTCCTCACGCGTCGTCGCGTCCAGGACGGCCGGCGGATTCGCGAGGTGCCGCGCGACCGCGTCGACCCGACGCGGCAGTCCGTCGAACTCGGCTCGCGCGCCGTCGACCCGGTGGATCGTCGCCAGCATCTCGGCGAATGCCCGCGCCGTGTCCGGACCGTCGCTCTCGGCGTACCGACCGTCGCCCTCGACATAGTCGAGCACGAGGGCGGCCGTCGCGGTGTCGAACCCGCGCGGTCGCGGCACCGGGATACCGAACGACGGAAGCTGCCGGAGCAAGTCGTACTCCGCGGCGGCCGTGTCGTTGCGGCGCACGACCACGCGGCCTGAGGAACCATCGGGCCATACCACTTCGACCGCAGTCATCTCGGCGCTGATGCCGCCCGCGAGGTTCCACATCCGCACCACCCGAACCTGCGGGTCGACACGGGTCAGGATCTCGGTCACCTCGTTTTCGCCACAGCCCACGTTCCAAGCCTTACACGTCGCATCTCGACCCGTGCGAAGAGCACCGGGCCGGCAACGCCTCTCGAACGCCAACTGGCGCCGGCAACGCGTTCGAAACGCGCGTCGCCGACGCCAGTTGGAGCGTGCGTTGTGATCAGACCGCGGCTGCCACCGAGACCACCGGGCTCGGCGGCGGGTTGGCACCGAGCGACCCGAAGAACGGGAGGCTCGAGAAGCTGAAGATGCCACCGTCCTCGCCGACCATGAGGTAGCCGTCGCCGAAGGGAACCATGCCGGTCACCGGCCGGTTCAGACGGGTCGCACCCATCGAACCGCGGAACCCGGCCTGGAAGGCGAACACGCCACCGTCGGAAGCGACGAGCCAGTAGCCGACACCGTCGGGATCGGGCACGAGACTCATGACCGGTGCGTTCAACCGCACGCCGCCCATCGAACCGAAGAACTGCGCGTCACCGAAGGCGAAGACACCGCCGTCGGAGGCGACCATGTAGTAGCCCCGGCCCGATGGCGTTGCGATCGAGTCGAGCACAGGACCGTTGAGCCGCACGTGCGACATGTCGCCGAAGAACTCGGCGTCGCCGAACGCGATCGCCCGGCCGAGGTTGGTGAAGATCCAGTACCCGTCGCCCGACGGCGTGCCCGAGATGGCAGTTGCCCGCTCACCGTTCGTGTAGCCGACGGTCGCGTCGCCCCACCACTCGGCGTCACCGAACTCGCTGACACGGCCCCGGTCGTCGAGGGTGTTGTAGCCCCGACCGGCCGGCGATGGCTCGATGTCGACAATGCTCGACCCGAACGACGGAACCGCGTCGCCGTAGAAGGAAACACCACCGAAGGAGTACACGCGGCCCGCAGCTGTCGCCATCCAGTACCCGGCCGGCGCGGTGTTGTGCACCAACAAGAGCTCGGTGTCGTCCGACGAAAAGGTCGAACTCGTCTCGTAGTCGAACGAGGCGTACGCCTGGATGCTCGAGAAGTTGCCGAAGCACGTGGTCGGAACGGTGACCGTGTAACTCGAAGCCGCGGCGTTCCAGCTCGGAACGACGCCGGAGCAAGGAAACTCCGGGTCGGCGACCACCGTGGTGTAGTCGTTGTACATCACGATGCGCGCGTAGTCGTCGTAGCCGCCCTCGACGTAGAGGTCGAAGTAGATGAATGCGTACCCGTTGATCCAGTTGGTGCTCGTCTGTGGATCGTCGAATTGCCTTGAGGTGACCGTCAGCACGACCTGCGCACCGTTCGATCCGCCGGCGTACGCGACGATGTCGCCCCGTGGATCGAGCCCGGTTCCATTGTCGCCCGCCGGGTCGGTCAGAGACCCGACTGCTGTGGCCGATGCCGTGCCTGATGTGAAACCGAGTGTCGCCACGGCTACAGCCGCCGCGACAAACCCTGAGAGAACCCGCCCGTTGCCCATACTCGTGCTGACTCCGGGCGATACCGCGAGGTTGCGCGGAAGTTCGCGCGTGACCGATGTCACTGGGCAGAAATGGCAACCTACGCGACGGTCGCGACGCCGCGCCGGGCGAGCACCGGGCCGAGCAGGTCGACGAAGTTCTCCCAGTAGAACCGGGAACGCGCGTCGGCGTCGATCGCGGCGGCGTCCATGCTGCGCTCGAAGCGACCGAGCGGGTTGCGCCCGCCCTCGACGTGCGGAAAGTCGGACGAGAACAGGCAGACCTCGGGACCGGCGTTGGCGATCGTCCACCCGGTGTCTTCGTGCGGGTAGGGCGTCGCCCGCACCTGGCGTTGGACGTACTCGCTCGGCTTCATCTCCATCTGCCGGAGCCGGTCCTCGTTCTTCCGGAACGCCTCGTGCGCGGAGTCGAGCATCCGCATCCAACCCGGTACCCACGACGCGCCGAGCTCGATGACACCGATGCGGAGCTCGGGATGCGCTTGGAGCACGCCGTCGATGATCAACGCGTTCAAGGTCTGCATGACGGGCAGCGGGATCGACATGTAGTCGACCGACTTGAAGTTCGTGTCGCCACCGTGAAAATCGGGGACGGGCGCACGACCGTTCTCGAAGAACGCGGGTGACATCACGTTGGCACCCGCACCCGCGACGTGCAGCACGACGGGCACGCCGGCCTCCGCGCACATCGCCCACACCGGGTCGAGACCGAGGTGGCTCGGCGAGTGGGTCGGCGTCGGGTACTGCCCGATCCATATCGCCGCGGCGCCGCCGTCGATCGCTTCACGCGTGAGTGCGGCCGCGGCGTCCATGTCGCCGACGGGGAGCACGACGACGGGAAGCAGTCGCGGGTCGACCGAGCACCAGTCGAGGACCGCGCGCCGCTGCGCACGCGCGAGCGCAATGGCAAGCTCGACGTCGCCGTCGCGATCGAACCGCAACACGTGCGGACTGGTGAACGTGTCGAACACGAGCTGGCTCGCGAACCCGAGGAGGTCGAGGGCCAAGGGTCGGTCGGCGTTGAGGAACGAACCGGTCGCCGCCATGTTCTTGCGGAGCATGAGCTGCGACTCGTCGTCGGCGCGGTAGGCGGCGTCGACGTGTAACTGGCGCGCCCGGTCGAGCTGGCGGTCGGGTTCGTCGTCACCCAGCGACCACACGTAGGGAAACCGTTCCCGGGTCGCCGCATCGAGGTACGGGTGGAGCCAGTCCGGCTCCTCCATGATGTGGGAGTCGGCATCATGCATGGGGCGCGGGGCGTACGGCACGCCCCGACGATACGACGGGTTACGGCTCGACGACCACTTCCACGTCGGCCACCACGGGCCGGTGGTCGCTGATGAGTGGCTGCGGCACCGACGTGCGCACGATCTCGAGGTCGCCTTCGACCGCGATCCAGTCGATGCGGGTGCGCGGGTTGGTCGCCGGAAACGTCGGGCCCGTCTCCGCCGGTCGGTAGCCGCGGCGGGACAACTCGGGTTCCACGACGTCGGCACCGAGGTTGAAGTCACCCGCGATGATGCGGGGCTGTGGCCGCGTCGCGAGCGCGTCGAGCGCGGCGGTGAGCTGCGCGGGTGCCCCGCCGCGGTGTTGCAGGTGGGTGCACGCGACCGAGAGCACGGCGCCGGGCAGGTTGACCGTGGCCAGGAGCACGACCCGCTCTTCGTCGTCCGGGCCGCCCGGCAACGGGACGATCTCGACCTCGGTCAGCGGGCCGCGCGCGCAGATCGCGTTGCACTGCCAGCCGCCGACGGGCGTGCGTTTGGCGCGCGCGGTCGCCACCTGTTGACCGAGGCGGCGGCCGATCAGCGCAGGCTGGTCGACGAACCACGAGCGGATCACGCGCTGGTCTACCTCTTGCAGCGCGAGGATGTCGGCGTCGAGCGTCCGGCAGGTCGCGACCAGATGGCGATTCAACCCGATGCCGAACGGTCCCGCGCCGTGACGCGCGTTGAACGTCGCGACTTTGACGATCTGGTTAGACGCCAAGTAACTGCCGGCGGACGACGGGCGGAACGAAGTGCCACTCGTGCGCGTCGACGTGGTAGAGCCGCGACGTCACATCGGGGCGCCGGCGCACGACACGCGGGTCGAGCGATTTCGACGCGATGCCGAACGTCCAGAACGCGCCGGGATACGTCGCGATGGCGCCCCACAACAGGTCGGCGTGCGCGAACCGGTTCGCCAGCGCGGTGAAGCAGTTGCGAACCGTGTCCGGATGGAAGTGGATCGACTCGGTTTGCGCCACGAGGAACCCGTCTTCGCGCAAGGCGGCCTCGCACATGGCGTAGAAGTCGTCTTCGAAGAGCCGGGCGGCGGGCCCGATCGGGTCGGTGAGGTCGACGAGGATCGCGTCGAGCCGGCCGGACAGCTCGGCGATGGATTCGAACGCGTCGCCGGTGCGCACTTCGACACGAGGGTCGTTGAGCGCGGTGCGGGCGACCTCGTAGTGCTTGCGAGAAACGTTGACGACTTCTTCATCGAGTTCGAGCAGGTACACCCGCTCGATGCCGGGGTGCTTCAACACCTCGGCGACCAGGTGCACGTCGCCGCCTCCGACCACCGCGACGTCGCGCGGGTTCGGGTGGGCATGCAGCGCGGGATGCGCGAGCATCTCGTGGTACACGTACGTGTCGAGGTCGGTCATTTGCACGATGCCGTCGAGCGCCATCACGCGACCGAGGCGCGGCGACTCGAACAGCATCAAGTCCTGGTACTGCGTGCGCCGCTCCTCCAACACCTGCACGACGTCGTACGACGCATGCGACGCGGAGAACGGCTCCGCTTCCTCGAAACGATCGATCGGGCCGCCGCGTTCGAGGAACCGGCATGCGACGCGCTCGGCCTCGAACGCGTTACGGAGCGAGTCGATGACCGCGTCGAGATCGGCGGTGTCGCCGCAGGTGAAGAAGTCGGCGGCCATGTACTCGTGTTCGGGCCACGTGTGGATCGCGAGATGGCTCTCGGCGATGACGGCCACGCCCGAGACGCCGTGCGGCGAGAACTGGTGCACGAACACCTCGATGAGGGTGACGTTCCCGGCTACGGCGGCGGCGCGCAGCGCGTGTTCCGCGACTTCGACCGAGTCGAGATGCTGCGCACCCCAAAACTCGCAGATCGCATGACGTCCTACCGGCGTCTGCTCCACCTTCACCTCCTCGACCGGGCGCAAGGCGCAACACGCTACTTGTCGGGAGCCCCCCAATCGGGACCGACTACAATCGTTTGCTCCTGGTGGCTGTAGCTCAGTTGGTTAGAGCGCCTGGTTGTGGTCCCGGAGGTCGCGGGTTCGAATCCCGTCAGTCACCCTCCGACGGCGCGGGCTCAGGCCCGCGCCGTCACCGCGTCCAACGCACTTTCGAGCGTCGAGTGGCGGAACGAAAACCCGGTCGCCTCGAGCCGGGTAGGCATCACCCGCTGGCTGGAGAGCAGGAGCGACTCGACCAGTTCGGCGCCGTAGCGGGCCTTGAGCGGGAACAGCGGCGTTGGCAACACGGTGGGGCGATGGAGCGCCCGGCCGAGCGTGTGGACGAAGTCGGCGTTCGTGACCGGCGTCGGTGCAGTGAGGTTGACGGGGCCAGAAAGTGACACCGTGTCGATCGTGTGGCGGATCGCGGCGACTTCGTCGGCGAGCGCGATCCACGACATCCACTGCTTGCCCGAACCGATACGCCCGCCGAGCCCGAGGCGGAACGGCAACAGCATGCGTGCCAGTGCACCGCCGTCCGCGGCGAGCACGATCCCCGTACGGATGATCACCGTCCGCACACCCGCGTCGACGGCGGTCTGCGTTTCGGCCTCCCACGCGGTGCAGACGCCGGAGAGGAAGTCGTCGCCCGGCTCACTTTCCTCGGTGAGCACTTCGTCGCCCCGGTTGCCGTACACGCCGATGGCCGATCCGGAGACGAACACGCCCGGTTTGAGTTCGCGACTCGCGATCGCGCCGGCGAGCGTGGCCGTGCCCCGCACGCGACTGTCGAGAATGCGGCGCTTCTGTTCGTCACTCCATTTCTTCTCGCCGATACCCTCCCCCGCGAGGTGGACGACCGCGTCGAGGCCTTCGAGCGACGGCGCGTCGATGCGGCCCGACTCGGGATCCCAACCGATCTGGTCCTCGTGGGTGACCGCACCCCGCCGCAGCCGGATCACACGGTGGCCGTCGGCCCGCAACGATTCGGCAAGCGCAGAGCCGATCAGACCGCCCGCCCCGCTCATCGCGACATCCATGCGCCCCACACTAAGCTCGCCCCTTCGCCAGCGCGCGCCCCTAGCTCAATTGGTTAGAGCATCAGACTCTTAATCTGCAGGTTCCGGGTTCGAGTCCCGGGGGGCGTACCTTCCGACCAGCACAAACGCTCCGGTCGCACCCTGCCCGCAGTGTCCGAACCGCCGATTTGTAACCTCCCGCAAACCTCAGCCGGAGAGCGCGCGTCCGATCGCCTCTCCCACCGCCCCCATCTCGTCGTCGGTGGGATGCGTGTACGTCTGGAGCGTGAACGCGACCGACGCGTGCCCGAGCAGCTTCGAGGTCAGCTCCGGCCGGTTCCCGCCCGCCGCCAACACGGTCGCCACAGCGTGGCGAAGGTCATGGAGTCGCACTCCGTCGAGCCCGGCATCGCGGGCGATACGCGACGCCGCGTGCGTGAACGTCCCGGGGTCGAGCGGCGCGCCGTCCCCACGATCACAAACCGGGTGAGCGTCCGTGTCCGTCACGCGGACCCCGATCTTGAGGAGTCGTTCCGCCTGCTCGACCCGGTGAGCCCGCAGCCGCTCGACGACCTCCGGGAGCAGCGGGACCTCCCGGACCGACCGCTCCGTTTTCGGTTCCACATACCGCACGATGCCGCCGACGCGTTGGAGCGACTCGACGATGTGAGCACGGCCCCGGTCCAGGTCGACGTTCCCCCACCGGAGCCCGAGCACCTCGCCCCGACGAGCGCCGGTCGTCGCGGCGAGCAGGATCGGCAGCTCCCACCGGGTGCCCTCGGCCTCCGTGATGATCTGGCGCAACTCGTCGGCGGTCGGTACCCGCAACTTCGGCGCACGCTTCGCAGGCGCTTGGGTGGCCCGCGCCGCGTTCGTGGCGACGAGCTGCCACCGGACGGCCTGCGTGAACGCCGCGCTCACGGCCGCCCGCGCATGAGCGACGGTTCGAGGCGCCAGGCCGGTGCGGGTCATGCGGTCGAGCGCTTCCTGCACGTGCGCGGGTCGAACCTTGCGGACTTCCATCCCGCCGAACACCGGGAGGATGTGATCGCGGAGCACCTGCCGGTATCCGCGCAACGTGCCCGGCCGTATCCGGCCTTGGGTCTCAAGATGCGGGAGCCAACGGCCGTCGATGTAGTCGCGCACGAGCAGCCTGGCAGGGAACGCGTCCTCGCCTTCGTCGATGAGTCGCAGCCGCTTCCGTAGTTCCTTCTCGGCTTCTCGCTTCGTCGCGAATCCTGAAACCCATTTCTGGCGTCGCTTCCCGGTTGCGTGGTCGCGTTCTAGTTCGACGACGAAACGCCAGGTGTCGCCCTGCTTCCGAATGTGTCCTTTCATCGTTGCCTCCTTCTCGGTTTCGGTTGTTGTTCGCCTGCACGCCGGGGTTCCGTGGCGCCAAGGAAGCCCTTGCTACGCGCACGTTGGATCCGTCCCGAAGCGGTCGCCCGCGGTATGTCGAAGTGCTCCGCAACCGCGATCACCGGCGGATCACCTCGGGCGTGCGCCTCGCGGTAGACGGTCGACACCTCGTCGAGTAGGTCGCGGGACATGGGCGGGCGGCCCGGGCCGCCCGGTTCGGCCGCGCGCATCGTCCTCGCACTTGCGGCCCTGTCCCGGCGCGAAAGTGTCACGTCCTGTACGGCACGGGCGGCGAGGTCGCGGTGCCGGGCGCGCGCCCGGTCGATCTGTTCGGCGATCGGTTGGCGGAGCAGCTCGGCCGTCAACCGTTCGCCTGGCTCCATTGCGATTGTCATTTCGACGGGTTCGACGCGGCCGCGCACGACATCGAACCGGACCTTGACGGTCGCCACCTTCACGTTGCGGCCGCCGCGTATCTCGTGGCGTGCGAAGGCGCTGAGCGGCCGGCGATCGGTTGGAGCCACGAAACGAACGGTACCAGGTTGGCAATGTTGCGACATGGGGCCTGTACCGGAAACCCGCGGGATACTGCATCTTGTCGGTTCACGTCCGGGCCCTCACCATGGGCATATGGCAACACGAGCTAGGGACAACAACCCCGTGCGGCTCGCCCGGGTGCGCCAGCTATGCGCCACCGGCGAAGGGCGCCGAATCCGCGAGGGGGGCCGCCTTTCGCTAGGAGAGGTCGCCCGTGCCATCGGGACGTCGGCGACGACCGTCTGGCGATGGGAGCACCTGGAGCGCACGCCTCGCGGCGAGCTGGCCTTGCAGTACCTCCAACTCCTTGAGCAGCTCGACGCCGAGGCGAAGTCGTGACGGGCGACAACGACGGCGCCATCGTCGACCTGGCCCGCGAGATGCTCGGCGACGTTGCGGACAACGCGACCTGCACGGTCGAGCAAGCGGCGCGAGTTCTCGGCATCGGCCGGACGGCCGGGTATGACGCAGCACGGCGAGGTGACCTGCCGACCATCCGAATCGGCCGGCGCGTCCTCGTTTCCGTCCCTGCTCTGCTCGGGCTCCTACTCGGACCGTGACCTACGTGAAGCAGCCGGCGCACGTGCGACTCGCCCGGTACGGAATGGTCGACCTCGGCCGCGCCCATGGGCTCAGTTCGGCCGAACGGTTGGTGCTCTTCACGCTTGTCCTAAGCGCCGACTACAAGACCTGGCGTTGGAACGGTTACCTGACCACGCTCGCCGAAGACGCGGGCGCATCGCGCAACACGGTCGCGGGCGTGCTCGACCGGCTCGCCGATCGCGGCCTCGTCAAGATCGACGAGCCGTTCCAACGAGGCAAGCCGGGTGGCGTTGCAATCCTCGTCTACGGCGAGCTGGTCGTAGATGCTACGAAGCCCAGCGAGGTCGCGCAGTATTGCGCGACCGATGGTGAGGGAGGTCGCGCAGACGTCGCGCAGACGTCGCGCAGTCGTCGCGCAGTCGTCGCGCAGAATCGCGCGACGTCACCGCCTGTGACCAGGCACGACGCGGCGCCCCTAAGAGAGCAAGAGAGGCAAGTGAGGAATGAGGGCAATGGTGGTTGCGCGACCGTGCCACCGCGCGCGGTGGAGCCAATCGAAGTCAAAAAATGTGGGGACTCCGATTCGGAAATTTCACAAGGCGTCGGATGCGTCAGCTGCGGCGACCCGGTGAGCCCGCACAGCGAGAAATACTGCGGCCTGTGCGAGCGGTTCTGATCGGTGGAGGTTTGCGCGCCGGTTACACGCGCCCACGGCCCGCCATGCGGGCGGGTTCTGAGCGGCGCGACAGATTCGTAATCCGCGGCGCATGGAACGCGCGCTAGCGCACGTGTTGCGGCGTCCGCCTACGTTTGCCGCGTGCCGCGTCGAGGTGTCGGTACGCACCCGACTGCCGGAAGCACTTTCGCGACGCGGCACGGCGGCGCGTGGCGGCCGTAGCGACGAAGCGTCAACCGTTGAGCAGCCACTCGGCGGGCACGGTGTCGCCCACAAGTTCGCCCGAGCCGAGCTGCCCGCACCAAACGGCACGCGCCAACACGTGCTCGGCGCCGTCGCCCACGAGCGCGAGACCGTAGATCGTTCCCGAGGTCGACCGTGCCACGAGTATGGCGGCGTCGTCGCGTTCCGCGACGACGACGATCGACAGAGCGACGCCTTGAGGTAACTCGCCGGACGGGTAGATCAACACGGGCCGTCCCGTTCAACGACGGCGCGCAACGCCGCCTCGGCCGCCTCCCACTCCTGGCGGCCCTCGGCCGCCATTCGGTCGAGCGTCGCGTCGTACTTCGCGTCGTCAGCGGCGAACTGGTCGACGATCTTGCGCAGCTTCGCTTTGTCCTCGTCGAACATCGCCTGCAGCGTCGCGTCGTACTTCTCG
>Ga0163153_10008835_pt1 | contig 10342 bp, 8 predicted proteins | sample OliLakLV19MP6IB1_FD_148629 | JGI IMG/M metagenome (GOLD analysis project Ga0163153, IMG submission 148629) | Freshwater microbial mat bacterial communities from Lake Vanda, McMurdo Dry Valleys, Antarctica - Oligotrophic Lake LV.19.MP6.IB-1 | ecosystem: Environmental > Aquatic > Freshwater > Lake...
AAGCAGGTGCGGGGGCGCAAGACTGCTGTCTAACAAGCGCATGGACCCGACCGAGCGCGCCAGGCGCTAGAGTTCTGCGGAACCCCTGCCGCGCGCTCGGCAGGTCATGCGCAGGTCGTTATGCAGCCTGCCCAAGCCGAAATCGTGACCAGAGCTTCCAAAATCATCCCGCCCCTACTATGCTATTGCAGCCACCAGGTGTCGGCCGTCACCCCTTGGCTTCCTCTTTTAACGGCCGCGCAGTGAAGACAAGACATCGGTCCAAAGGACCAGGAGCTACGAATGGCCCACTTCAAGATCTTGAAGGAAGCGCGCACGTCCAATCCAGGCGGTTGGGTGCTCTGTTTTCAGTTCGGCATTTATGAGTATGAGCCGGACGACGCCAATACCACGCCTGCGGAGTCTGGCTACCGATTCATCTGGCGCCGTCCAAACGGCCAATTGCAGGGAGCTCGTGGCCAGGCGCGCCTCGAGCCTGTCTGGATCACGATGCTCTTGGGCAAAGCCGCGGAAGAGGGCTGGTATCCGGTTCCACCGCCAGTCAACTTGCCGCACGGTGCGCTATACCACATTCGGAACCAGGCCTATTTCGTTCCCGGGCAGCCGGAAGACCTGCTTGAGCGCCTGCAACAGGCACTCATCTCAGATCCACGGCTTCAGCATTACGGCCGGGTTGCCACCGGCTTTCATGGGACTCCCGCAGCCCGCGAATATGCCTGGGTTCAGTCCGTCGCCCCTATCCCTGAGAACCTCTTGAAGGAGATGGCGACGGCCTCGGGCGTGAAAGTGTGGAGGGTCGAGCATGTGCTTACATAGCAGTGCGCAAGGGGTAAACTTTTGAGAGGCTGCCTAACCCGCGCTTGCTGCTGACCAGGCCCTGACCGCTTCGGCCGCCGCCGGGTATCTATCTTTGAGTTGGACGGCGGCGGCCTCAGCAGGGCCTGGCAGCAGAAGGGCCGTCCGTTAGGTAGCGCGTTTCCACGAGCCTCTAACCTTGATACCGCCGCCCTCATTAGATTTCTGGGATGAGTGTCTGCGTCGTCGCCCAGTATCCTTGGCAAGCTGCCCAGTCCTTCACCACGGGGCAGCCGAACGGCGTCATCGTGTGCAGCGACACTCGCGTGACATCAGGTAACCGCTCGCTCGCCTGGATCTGCACCAAACAGCTCCTGTTGGCCCGAAATATCCTTAGCTGCTATACCAGCTCGAACCTGTACGCTACTTCCCACGCCCTGAGGCAGAGCTTTCGCACCAGGGATCTTCGAAAGGTCGGGCGTGCTCTCAAGGACACCCACAAGATCTACGGCGGGACCACCGAGTTCCTAGCCGTTGTGGCGCGGGCGGGCAGAGCGCCCCAAGTCCTCGAACTGATGTCACCACACTATGCCCCGAAGCTCCGCCGTGGGATTCTCGGAATTGGCGATTCGTCCGTTCTCGACTGGTTCGGGGCCAATTTCGATCCCCAACAGGGCCCACCTCCAGCACCTGTCTTGCCCACGAAGGCTATCGAGAGCCTGGAACGCCTTGTGGGTGGGCCGGTTGAGTTCCCGCCAGTCGAGTTCACAATCGACGATGGTGCGCTCAAGGTGGCGGCGGCCCTGAGTGAAGGGATCGCACAAAGTGGTGGGCCAACCGTAGGTCTCCCCATCCAAGTCATGACCGTTTGTGAAGGCATCGTGCGACGCCTAGGAGTCACAACGACTGCTGATCTGATCTCTTGGAGCGACATAACAGCGGATCCTGCGACTGTTCGATTCCCGCGTGGGACCCCTCCACAAACGCAGCAGGACACCACGCACCGGACGGCTCGGCAGCTCTTTCCGTAGCAGCCACCCCGCCGCGCTACCTAACCCGCGTATCTGGACTCCCCCCCCTGTTTGCGCAAGGGGCGGTTCTCTTGATTGTTCTTTTCCTCTGATCATCCGCGTCGGCGGAGGGTCGACTGCAGTCGTATCTCCGGCCCTTAAGGTGGGCTCAAGGCCCTGGCCACGATGGTAAGTCGCGCATGGGGAGCCAATCGCTTGTCGCGGCCCCGAGGGCCAGGCGAGTTATCGGCTCGTCCCCACGCCGGTCTGACCGGTCGCCATCGCGATGATCTATCAGCCGTTCGTGGTGTGCCCCTCCTCCTGCGGCTCACGCCGCTCGAAGTCCCGCCCGTCGCGCCAGACCTTCCAACTGATCCGAGCGAGCTTGTTCGCCAGCGCCACGGCCGCGACGTTGTGGCAGTGGCGGATGGAGACCTCCTTGGCCCAGGCGCGCCAATCATCCGGCGTGTCCGTCACCGCGCCGGCGCGCAGTGCGGAGCGCGCGCCGTGAATGAGGAGCATGCGCAGGTAGCTGTTCCCCTTGCGGGTGATCGATCCCAGTTTCCTGGATGACCCACTCGAGTGCTCCCGCGGGGTGAGGCCGAGCCAGCTGGCGAAGTGTCGCCCGGACCGGAAGCGGTGGATGTCGCCGACGCAGGCCACCATCGCCGTCGCCGTGAGGACCCCGACACCGGGGACGGTCATCAGCCGCCTGGCATCCGGCATGCTGTGCAGCAGCGACGTCGGTGAGGTGCGCACCGCATCGGCCCTCTCCTCCAGTGATCGGATCTCCGCGATCAGCTCGAACAGCGCCTGCTTGAGAAAGTCCGGCACCGCCTCATCGGCCAACGCGGACCGGGCATCGAGTGTGACGCGTCGGGCCCCGACCGGCATGGGATGGCCCAGTTCTCGTAGGTGCCCACGGAGGGCATTGATTCGGGCGGTCCGTGTACGGAGGTAGCCCTGCCGGATCCGATGCAGCGCCACCACCGCTTGCTGCTCGACCGACTTCACGGGTACCGGCGTCAGGGCATGATTCCGGGAGGCTTCGAGGAGCGCCTTGGCGTCGGCGCGATCGGTCTTGTTGCCATCCCGGTACCGTGCCACATCCGCCGGATGCAGCAGCGTCACGCGATGGCCGGTTCGCTGAGCCTCCCGTCCCCAGTGGTGGGCCGAACCGCACGCCTCAAGGAGGACCTCGGCGGGAGCCTGGGCGGCGAGGAAGCGCGGGAAGGCCGCGCGGGAGAGCCGACGCCGGGAAGTCACCACGCCGGGCGTCTCGGAGATCGCCACTTCGAACACCGTCTTGGCGAGATCGACTGCTATCGGTATCGTTGACATGGGACTCCTCCTCGAGATGGTGGCCTTCGGGGCCGTGGTGATGGATATTGTCGGCGTCTCGGGGAGGAGTCCATACCATCACTTGCTGCTGACCAAGCCCTAAGCGCTTCGGCCGCCGCCGGTTATCTTTGGCTGGCCAGGACGGCGGCGGCCTCCGCAGGGCCTGGCAGCAGAAGCGCATTCGTTATGCCGCAATCGAAATGTCAGTGCTTTCTTGTTCGTGTCGATTTACGCAGTAGAGTCAGGGATTGGCCTCGGTTCAGAGGAACCAACCTCTGTTAGGAGTGTCTCGGTGCGTTTGTCGTTCTGCCTTGCCTCGCTCTTCGCGCTCGCCGCGTGCGGCGGCGACAGCGCCGTTTCCCCTCCTCCTCCAACGTTACCTCCGCCGGTGGCGAGCGTTGCGGTCGAGCCCAGTACCGCGACCTTAGTTCCGCTACAAGTGACCCAGCTTGCGGCCACGGCGCGCGATGGCGCCGGTAACGTCCTCTCCAATCGCACCGTCACCTGGGCTACCAGTACTCCCCCTGTGGCCACCGTAGGCGCCACAGGCGTGGTCACGGCAACGGCTCCCGGCCAGGCCACGATCACGGCCACAAGTGAGGGGAAGGGTGGCACTGCAACGATTACGGTTCAGGATGGCGGCTTCGTGGGCCCTTCGGGGGCAAGTGTCGTTGCCGCGAACGGCACAGTGACCCTTGAGGTTCCACCAGGAGCCCTATTGACCGGCACCGCGCTTACCGTGAGCCTCGCCGCAAACCCGGCTCCCCACCCCAATCTGATACCTGGAACCGCGTACCTCTTGGGGCCTGAGGGCATCGCCTTCGCTCAACCCATCACGGTGCGGATCCGCTACCAGACAAACCAAATACCCCAAGGTGTGGCACCGGAGCGGTTCGCAGTGCACCGTTGGAATGGAACGACTTGGGCTGAGCTTGCGGACCGTCAGGTCGACACAGGGACTCGATGGATATCGGGCCGAACGAGCGGTTTTAGCCTCTTTGCGGTGATCGCGCTGCCAGAGAACCCTGTCCCGACACTCACCCAGATCAACCCGAGTAGCCAAGTGGCGGGCGGCGCGGGATTCACCTTGACAGCCAGCGGAACAAGCTTCGTTCCCGGTGCAGAAGTGCGATGGAACGGGTCGGGCCGCCCCACGACTTTCATCTCCACCAGCCAGCTCACGGCCCAGATCAGCGCCCTCGCTCTGACCGACCAAGGCAACGTCGAGGTGACTGTGACCAATCCGAATCCCGGAGGGGGAGTCTCTGCACCGCAGACTTTCGCGATTCTACCTGCCACGCCAGGCTTGAACATCGTCGCAGGCAACAACCAGGTGGCCAGGCCAGGCGACGCCTATCCCGTCCTGCTCGAAACCGTGCTTCGCGACGCACTCGGCAGGCCCGCTGCAGGCATCAACGTACGATACCAAGGAAAAGGCGGTGGGAGCTGGGTAGGGGGCAACGGATGGCCGCCGCGGACTGATGATCAAGGCAGAGTTTCAGTTCGATGGTACGCACCCACTGACGGTACCGTGGACTATATCGTTACCGCGGCGGTAGAAGGTGCCGTTGGCTTTGCACCCAGCTCGGTGCAGTTCTCACTGAGAGTCTCGACGCAGACCATCTCGATCGGGAGAGATACGACGCTCACGGTCGGTGACTCCCTTCGTCTGCAAGCCATGGTCGAGGGCTTGCCAGTGACCAGCGTGACATGGCAATCGTCCGCACCGACCGTCGCTAGCGTCGATGCCTCAGGCAAGGTGCTCGCACTCTCTGTCGGCGCAACGCAAATCAGCGCGACGGCCCAAGGCCTCACTGCAACCATTACCCTAAGAGTCGTCGCTCCGCTTTCATCCACGGCCGCCGCGCGTATTCTTTCCCCAGTCGACTTCGTCGGGGGTCGGCTAACGATCGATCTTCCGCCCACCTCCAGCGGCCAAACCCTGCTCTTCGTAGTGCCGGGAATTACAAGCGTCGACTGGAGCCGCGGACTACCTCAAGCCACCGTGTCTACAACCGTGCGTGTAGACACCCTCGGACCGGGGCAGCCAACGCCAGGACGAGAGATCCCTCTCGGCAAGACCCTGGCGAGGGCGGTTTGGTCATCTCCCCGAGGAGCCCCACCGCAGGCTCCACCAATTAGGCGGGAGTTTCGAGTGTATTCCAACACGTCCGGCACATATTTCCCTGCTACTGGCCTGCTCGCCTACACGGGTTCGCGCTACATTTACTACGAAGACACGACGAACACATCTAACTTTACTCAAGCCCAGTATCGAGTCATCGACTCCACAGTGACCCGATACGTCCCCCTGCTCGATTCTCTCATGGGCCCACCCACCGACCTCGATGGCAACGGACACATCATTGTCTTTCTCAGCAAAACAGTGTCGGTCAAGCGAACCGCGGGCGAAGCGTATGTCGATGGATGCAATATCAACACCGCCGGCAGCGCCTGCGGGGATATCGGTGAGATCGTATACTTCGTAGCACCTGACCATTTTGACGATTGGTCCGGCAGTGCCTCCTTCTACGTTAACGACTACTACCCTCGAAATATCCTTCATGAATCCATCCACGTTCTACAATACGGGCACTCATATCGGCGTGGCGGTTCGTTCGCCAATTGGAATGCACCAGCAATGGCGTACGAAGGGCTTGCCGAACTCACCCGGCTCGATACCAGATTGGGCTTCCTGGATACCTGGAGCCGCCTGAAACAACAATTCGACGCTCGGGATTTTAGCAAGACGCCGTTCGCCGATCCCTATTACAGAGGCGCGATCCTAAACTGGTGGCTTCTTCGGAGATGGGGCGACGGGTATCCTCAAGCCATGATCGAGGCGATGTACAGCGCTCACGCATCAGGGCAAGATCTATTTCAAGCAGCCATCGGGGTAGACGAGCCGCAGTTACTAGCCATCTTCTACGCCAGCCTATTCTTTGACGAAAGCGAGTTCGGGTCTCGTTTCGGACTCCAATTTCCCGGGGAGACTGTGCCCTCCCTACTTGGCGGAAGTACCATGCCCACGGAATTACTCAGCCCTGGCGTCGCCGTCACCAGGTTGTTGCAGTACACTGAAGGGCGCGTATTTGATGTCCGGCACACACAGAGTATCCGTATCACCATTGATGCGGGCTCCTTCGGTGCGGCCGTCTTGATTGCTCAACCCTAGCACTCGTGCTGACAGCATCGCCTTGCGCGCGCCAGTGCTTCTCGGCAACTGCCTCTTGCAAGTTGCGGCATAACCCGCACTTGCAGCAGACGAGGCCCTAACCGCTTCGGCCGCCGCCGGATATACTTATTGGCCTTGTTCGGCGGCGGCCTCAGCAGGGCCTCGCTGCTGAAGTGCAGTCCGTCACTGCGACAGTTTGTCGTTCACTGCCAGTAGGGGGACCAACATGGGAACCGCAAGCCGTGCTAGTCGGATCATCGGCGCGCTGATACTCGCACAAATGGTCGGCGGCGTGCTGGTGAACTTTGTTTTGACGGCGCCGCTCTTTGGTGCACCGGGCTTCTTGGTGAACGCCGCGGCTCACTCACAGCAGATTGGCCTATCCGTACTCCTTGGGCTAGCCATCGGAGCACTTTCGGTCGCCATCGCGATCACGGCCTTCCCGGTCTTTCGTCAGTACAGCCAAGCGCTGGCGCTCTGGTTGGTCGCGCTGGCTGTGGTGAGCCTCTCCGTAGCTGCCGTCGAAAACATGAGTGTGATGTCCATGCTGTCTTTGAGTGAGGCATACGCCAATGCAAGCGCTGCCGAACGCGATCAGTTTCAAGCGCTCCGCGTCGTTGTAGCCTCGGCACGGAATTGGGCGCACTATGTAGGTCTAGTCATCGCCGGTAGCACGATCTTCGTGCTCTACACCGTGCTGTACCGATTCGCACTGGTTCCGCGTGCACTTGCTGCTTTTGGCCTGGTGGCTGTCATGCTTCAAGTGGCGGCCGTCGCGCTGCCCCTCTTCGGGCATAGTGTTGTGTTCCTCATGCTCGCGCCGTTGGGTGTGAGTCAGCTGGTTCTAGCGTTTTGGCTCATCATCAAGGGGTTTCGTAGCCAAGCGAACGTGCGGAACGAAACCGAATGACGCCTAACCCGCGGCTGCAGCGGACGCGCATGCGCGCGCCGCTGATGCCGAGCGTTAGGCAGCGTTTTTAGGAGGTCTTCGAGCGATGGGGATCACCCTTCCTCCAGATAAACTCCATGCGTTTCTCCGGAAGGCAGCCTACTATCGTAGCCTCGATCGCTACGATCGAGATGAACGTGAATACAAGATTCGCTTGGCGCATGACCTACGGCGCGCGGCGGAGGCAATTAGGCTGGGCTCAGACCCGGACCTCCTCTCTCTCCAAGCCGCGATCAAGAGCCGTGATGACAATCTGATTCATTGGCGAGATCAGGCGCCATTCCTGGCGTGGGTAAAGGCCGATCCCGCCGTCGCATCAGTCTCGCTGGTGCGCCTGTGGGATACGTCACAGGCGATATCACCCCGTCTCCAAGCCTTCTCTGCGATCCTGGCTGCCAATGATATTGCCGCGCCAGGCGCTCAACTGATTATCGCCTCAACCCTCTTGATGGTGGTATCGCCCTACGACAATCCGCCAGTTCGCACCAAACCGTTTCAATCTTCATTCCGAGATCTTGATCAAGTTCCCATGCTGTCGTCGGATTCGCTCGCCGAGCGCCACCAAAAGGCCATGCAACTCCTCGATGGACTGGTCTTCACCGCTCCAAACCTATTGCGCGACCGGCTCGATGCTCAGAGCGTCATTTGGTGCGTCCAGAGCCTCGGGTGGGGCCCTGTGCCGGACGACTTCGATCCTGCCGCGGCTGGCACGCTGAGCAGCTCCGACACGGACCAGGACACCGAGCTCGGTGAGGTAGCTCCTACCGAGCGCCTCGCTCTCGTTCAAGCCAGACGTGGGCAAGGCCGGTTTCGGGACGAGCTCTGGCTCTCATGGGGAAGCTGTGCTGTCACCAGCTGTCGGACGCCGCGTCTGGTCCATGCAGCCCACATCAAGCCTTGGAAGCAGTCCACAAATGCTGAACGCCTGGATCCGTGCAACGGCTTGTTGTTGCTCCCCAACTTGCACGCAGCGCTCGATGCCGGCCTCATTTCGTTCGCCGACGACGGATTGATCCTCATTTCCGAGACCTTTCCGTCCAAGGATGCGGCTGCGGCGGGTATTCATTCCAAACTCCGACTCACGAGAGTGCCCGAGCGGACTCAGCAGTATCTGGCGACGCATCGGAGCACTGTGTTCAAGAGAGACTGAGTGTGAGCAACCGGGATGATGGGTAACAGAGTTGTCCGACAACATAGGTAACACTGTGGACGGGTGCGGCGCCGTCGGGTACGCCCACTTCCTGGCGCTCGAGGTGCGCACCCTCGCATTGGGTGGTCCTGAGTACCATCGGGCCCTGCAACTGGCGCTGCAATTCGAAATCACCAGCTACGACGCCAGCTACCTGGCCCTCGCCCTCTCACTCGGCACTCGCTTGACGACCAGCGATCGGAAGCTGGCGAAGCGAGTGGCTCGGCTGGGAATCGTAGACGTGGTGTAGTTCTTTACCGGGCCGGGCAGGCCCCTGCGGGGCGGTGCCGGGTGAAACGCCGCCGAGGGTCAGGTGCGTTGTCCACGGGCCGATTGGAATCGGCCCCTGCGGATGGGTGTCAGGCCGGCCCAACAGCACGACCATTCCCCACCCCGACGGGTACCCGTCGCTGCAGCGACGCTCCTGGCCGAGCCGCGGGTTTACCTGCGGGCAACGCGCGCAAGGCGGCATCGGGACGCCGGACCGATTGGAATCGGCCCCTACGGGATGGTGTCACCCTGGGGCAACACCATCCGCGGCCGCTGCGTTGCCAATCCCCACCAACAAATCGGGGCACCCCACTCGGAGCGCCCCGATCTGTTCCGGTCCCGCCCTTCACCCCTCATGCGGCCGCCCTCGCCTCATTCGGGCTCGGCGGCAGCGCCAGCAGTGCGGCGGCGGCTGCCACCTGCGGCGGTGACTTCCGGCTGACCTCCCGGATCCCGCGGGTGGTGCTCCAGGCGCCCATCGCCGCCAGGTCGCTCTGGAACCGGTGCCGGTTGAAGGCGTGGAGCTGATCCACCACGATCTTGAGCTCCCGCACCAGCGTCCGGAGCTCCAGCCGGTTGGCGACGTGGTCCCGGCTGGCCAGGTCCCGCTCGCTGATCAGGCGGCTGAACTGGTCCAGACCGGCGGTGATCGCCGCCAGGTGCTCCGTGGTCAGGCCGTACTTCTCCAGCAACCCCATCTCTTCCACGGCCTTGGCCACCGCCATCCGGGCCCCGTTGACGAACTGGAGCTGGTTGCGCTGGGGCCCCGGGTACCGGATCACGATCGGGGTGCCAACCGACTCGGTCCCCGCGGTCCGGGCAATCGCCGCCATCAACTGGAGATCGGTGGTGAGTGTGCCCCGCAGCGCGGCCCGCTTGGCGACGGCAGCGCGGCCGAGCAGGCGGTTGCCGGTTTCCTGCTCCGCGACCACGGTGGCGCGGGTGAGGCGCTCCTCCAGCTTGGCGACGGCGGGCGCGTAGCCAGGGAGGGTGGAGGGGTACTGCCGGGAGAATTCCGCCACCCGACGGGCCCGTTCCAGATGCTTGCGAATACGCGTGTCCATACGGTCCTCCTTTGCTGGGGGGTGCACGTAAGGTGCGCCCCGGTCACCTGCAATGCTTCTGCACGATGGGACTGCGCCAACGGCGAAAATCACATTGGCTACTTCTGTGCCAGTGCCAGGGGCGACCACTGGGCGGCGGGGCAGCGAGGCCTCCAGATCGTCGTCGGGAACCACGTCGCCGACGACAAGACGACATCCGGGTCCGGGCAGTCCGGACTCCAGGGGCAGTGGATCGTTGCTGACCGGCGATGGGGTGATCTCGCGGCGAGGTTGGGTGGGCGTGCGGTGGAGTTGAGTTGCCTGCCCGCTGAGTTGAAACGACTGTCGAGCGGTGGCGGATCGTCATGCGACCGACCATGGTCGAACGCGCCGCGATGTTGAGCTGCCACACCGCAGGGTTGAAAGATCCTGCGGCGATTGTGAAAGTGACCGTGCGGTGAGATTGAGAGTGGCTGCACCGGCGGCGAACCCGCGACGCACCAAGTCTGGCGGGCCGAGCGGCGAAGTTGGAGGGTGATGCGGTGGTGGCGGACAGACGATGCAGTGCCA
>Ga0163153_10008837_pt1 | contig 10339 bp, 7 predicted proteins | sample OliLakLV19MP6IB1_FD_148629 | JGI IMG/M metagenome (GOLD analysis project Ga0163153, IMG submission 148629) | Freshwater microbial mat bacterial communities from Lake Vanda, McMurdo Dry Valleys, Antarctica - Oligotrophic Lake LV.19.MP6.IB-1 | ecosystem: Environmental > Aquatic > Freshwater > Lake...
GCTTTGCATTCCCCCTCCAGCGTCCCTAAACTAAACCCCGTTCACCCCCGAGCGCCACACTTTTCAACCGCCAAGCGCTGCACAATTCAAGCGCCGTTTACATCGGCAGGGACTGACGTTCGCGGAAATTGCAGCAGACCTCAACCGTGAAGGTTTTCACCCGGCCCAGCAGGCGGAAAAGTTCCACAAGAACATCGTCAGTCGCAACTTTCGCAAGCTTTGCCAACAGCGGCCCTCAGCGCGCCAGATCGCCAATCAGGAGTCGCTCGCCAAGCATGAATGGTTCGCCTTGTCATTGGCTGCCCGGCTCGAAATGCCCAAGAATACGCTGCTCGAATGGGTTCGGCGAGGTTGGGTCCGCGTGGCGCGGCAGCTTCCCGGCTATCGAGGTCGAAAAATCTGTTGGGCCGACACGGACGAACTCAACCGTCTCAGCCGTTTGCGCGAATCGAAGCGAAGTTGGCGGGATCCCCCGTTGCCAGCAGAGCTCACAACACCGAAGATCCCGTCGGCGGACGGTTGCGAGAATCGGCTGAAGCGATAATTTGAGTTCAGTTCGTTCGTTGGCGTGCGATGGCGGAATGAACAGCGCGGTGGCGCTGCAATTACGGACTCCCTGGCAGGACGCACTAGCGATGGCGCGGATGGCAAAGACTCCTACGAACTTTCGCAGCAAACTGCTCAAATCGCTGGGCCAGGTAGATCGTCCCGGATCAGTTTGCGTCTCCCGTGATCTACCGCTGACGATGCCGGGGCTGGAAGTCGATCAGGTCGGCGCGATCCGGCTTCCGCTGGACAGTGCACAGGCCCGCAAGCTCATCAAGCAATGCTCGCAGGCGCCCTACGGCAAGGGGACCCAAACGCTGGTCGACACCGACGTCCGCCGCGTGTGGGAGCTCAATCCACAGCGACTCACGTTGACGAATCCCAAATGGGACGACCTGGTCTCGTCGATCATCAGCGAAGTGCAAGAGGCGCTCGGCTTGGCCGAGAGCAAACTGAAGGCCCATCTCTACAAACTGCTGGTCTATGAAAAAGGGAGCTTCTTCCGGGCGCACCGGGACGGCGAAAAACTCGCCGGCATGGTGGCCACGTTGGTGATTGCTTTGCCGTCACCACACTCGGGGGCCGAATTGATCGTCTCCCACGAAGGTCGGCGGCATGAGATTACGTTCCCTGGCGCGGCATCCGGGCATGAACTGAGCTACGCCACATTCTATGCCGATTGCGAGCACGAAGTGCGCCCGGTCAAGGATGGCTACCGTCTGTGCCTGGTGTACAACTTGACGCTGGCGCGACTGCGCGGCAAGAAGGCGATCACGGCTCCGCGGACCGGCGCCGCAGTTACTGCCATCGAAGAACTGCTCAGCAACTGGCCCCAGGGAGACGTCCAGAAGATTGCCATCGCACTCGATCATCAGTATTCGCAAGCAGGCTTGAAGATCGATACGCTCAAGGGCGTCGACCGCACGCGGGCCGAAGTCTTGTTCTCGGCCGCGGAGCAAGCTGGCTGCGTGGCTCATCTGGCCCTGGTCACGCGTTGGCAAAGCGGCAGCGCCGAGGGAGGCGGCTACGACGACTACTCCTATCGTCGACGGCGAAGATTCGGCCGCCGCCCCGAAGCGGACGAGGCGGATAACGATGAAGATCAGGGAGCAAACGTTGCCAAGCTCAGCGGCTACGACATGGGCGAGGTCTTCGACGAGGGCTGGTCGATCGACCATTGGTCCGACCGCGCGGGAACGGCCGTCGCGCTCGGGGAGATGTGCCTCGACGAGGAAGAGATCGTTTGCAACCAGCCGCCGGAGTCCTGGGCGATTAGCCGTGAGGAGTTCGAAGGCTATACGGGCAACGCGGGAATGACGCTGGAGCGCTGGTACCATCGCGCCGCGATCGTTGTCTGGCCTAGGGAATACCATTTTCGAGTCCTGTGCGGCGCCGGCGCCGGCGCGGCGATCGCAGGCTTGAATACGATGGTGATCGCATGGCGAAAGGCGCGCCAGCCCGATCAAGAGGTGCAGAGGGAATTGTGCGTGCAGTTTGCCGGAGCGATCATCGACGCCTGGTCGCCAAACGAGTACAGGCATTCATGCTACGCTCAAGACCGATCTGATCGGGGACTTTTACCGCGCTTGCTTCAGGAGTTGAACGCGGCTGAGCTGGTCTGCCGATTCCTGGCCCAGGTAATGCCTCGGGACAGCGAAGTTCAACTCGACAAGTCGTTTGCCGCATTTGGCCGAAAACACGGCTGGGAGCCGTTTTCGCGGAGTTTAATCGGCCTGTTCGAAACATCCTCGGTGGAAACGATCCAGCGGAATGCAGCGCTGTTGATGTCGCTGTGTCTCGATCGCGCCAAAGACGCGGAACGCGACCAGCTTTGCCGGCGATTGGCGGAACTCTCCGTAGCCGCACTGGAGCGGATGGATCGCAACACGCCAAAGCACGATTGGCGAGCGGGGCAGATCGACCGCGCGGAATTGCTCGCCACGCTGGTCAAATCGGTCGTCGCCGTTCAGGCCGAGACGACGCTGGCCCGACTGATCGATCATACGCTCGCGACCTCCGACAAGTATGCTCTGACCGACGTGCATCTGAAAGCGCTGTTCTCATTGGAATCCTGGCTCCCCGGCAAACTCGGCCGATTGGAGTCGACGATCGCACGCTGGCTGGCCCATTGCCGAACGGAACTGGAGCAGCGCACGGCACAAGCGCCCGCGCTGCCGGCCGATTTTCGTCGAGGGGCGAAGCTCTCTTGCACTTGTGGCGACTGCCGGGAGTTGAGCCAGTTCCTGGATGATTCGCGCGCGTCGGTCCATCACTTCCCCAGGGCGAAGGATCGTCGCCAGCACCTGCACCAAGTCATCGACGCGTGCGGCTGCGACCTGACCCACGCTACGACGCGCCAGGGCCGACCCTTCACGCTGGTCTGCACCAAGACCACCGCGTCGTACGAGAAAGCTTGCCTGGTGCACGCCAGAGACCGGGCAAACTTGCGGCGGTTGCAAGTGATTGAAGCGAAAACCAAGCGGTTAACCAAGAGTTGAAACCATGGCGCCAGCCTGAAGCCCCGAACTGAACACCGCCGCCTGTTTTCAACAGGACGTGTACCGCAATCCAAGGAGGCAGTATGACTGAACATCGTCGAGGGGCACGTTCTGGAGCAGCAAGTCGGTAGCCGCGCAGCTGCGGAATGAGTGGGGCGAAATCAGCGTCGGTAGTCCAGCAGCCTGAAGTCGGCGATTGACCATGCGGCAGATGTCCACGCCACTCATGCCTGCGCTAGAAAGCTGTCGGAGGCGGCCGGCGGCAGTGCGGAACATCGGGCTCTCCATCGGTGCAGCGCCCAATCCGCCGGCAAAGACATAATCCTGCAAGAACTGCTGCAAGTCGTGTCGCACGGGGATCGCACGGGCCTTGCCCCCTTTTTCGGCGAACCTCAGGACGAGTTTCGAGCCGTCGGGAATGAGGTCAGCGATCCGCAGCTTGGCAACGGCGCCGGCACGTGCGGCAGTGTAAATCAAAACGGCGATCACCGCTTGGTCACGGAGGTCGATGACGGAACAGATCGAGATCGATCGCAGGAGGACGCGGCATTGCTCGACGGAGATTTCGGGCGTCTTGCCCTCGATCGCCGAGTAGCGTTCGGTGCGGACCGAGAGCGCCGGGTTGAGGACCACGACGTGCCGTTGAACGAGCACGTCGAAGAACGACCGAATCGCGGCCAAATGGAGCTTTTTTGTGGGGATGCTGAAGGTCAAGCCGTCGAAGTACATCCCGACCATCCCCGGTGAAATGCGGGCGATTTCTGCGTTTCGGGCGTCGCACCAAGCGAGGAATCGTCGCACCGCCAGCAGGTAGGCCGCGCGCGTGTGAGGATTGCGGAGTTTGCCGAGGAAGAGCTCCTCCCACGCGAACGACGCGGCTGGTCCAGCGCGGTCGAGGCAAGCCGGGATTGGTCCAATTAGAGACGCGGGACTTTGATTGTTATCGATCGCTATTAAAGAATTCATCCCAGACCTCCAATTCCCAACCCACTTTGCGGCCTATCGAAATACGATCACCGAGATGCCAAGCGCGGCGTCCTTCCAGCGGCGGTCGCCAGTGACGACCTTGGCCTTGCTTTCGATGCCCAGTGCCAGGCACGCCCGATCCGCAAAGGATAGGCCGAATTGTCGGCCCGCGGACCAGAGTTCGGCGGTCCGCACGGCCGAGCGATCATCGAAGGGAATGACGCTCAGCGCGAAGTTTTCCAAGTGAAAGCGGGCCAACTGCAAGTCACTGCCGCGCTCGACGGCCTTCTTGAGGACTTCGGAATAGTTGACGGCGGAGATCGCCCCGCCGACCAGGTAGCGTCGCGCCTTCTCATGCCCTGAGTAGTTGCAAGACGACGCGATTGTTGTTGTGCCTATGCGCCAATTTCCGTTACTAGGAGGGCTTCGGCGTTCACGCATCTCCTGAGCTTTCGGCGTCGGCTGCTGCCCGGTCCTCGAGCGTGTGTCAGAGCTGTCCTTCCGAAGCCTGCCTGTGTAGCTCAGGGCATGCCTGCCCGACCAAACCGTAAGTTGTCGCCCGCCATATCACTTGCCAAATGGTTAGGTTTTTAAAGGAACCTGCTAGCCGACACGACGCTGGATCCTGATTAGGACTTACAGTATGCTGCTTCCAAGAGTCAATGAATCACTGATTGACGCTCGTCGGGAGATCACCATGGGCATTGCGTCGCGGGGCCGTCATGTCAATGCCTTCGACTATGGCTTAGTTATACCGCGGGTCGAACAGCTTGAAGCACGGTTGTTGCTAAGCGGCGTCAGCGGAATGCTGTATCTCGATGCCAACGAGAACGGGCGATTCGATGTCGGCGAGACCGGTCTGGCAGGACAAGTCGTCTACCTTGACTACGACGGTGACGAGATCCACGACCCGGTCCTCGAACCTGACGCCATGACGCGCAGTGACGATCCGGCCACTCCCGGCATCGACGAAACCGGACGCTACGAGTTGACCGGACTGACCGCAGGCGCGTACGTCGTCCGCGCGGCAGGAAACGCCGCTTTGATGCAGACCTCGCCCGTGGGAAACCGTCTCACGACGACTTCCATTCCGATGCCGGGCATGCCCGCGGACTCGGCTCCGGTGGACTTCGATCACAACGGCGATCTCGACCTCGCCGTCGCGGAGAGCGAATACGTGAGAATCTTGCGGAACAACGGCCAAGGTGCGTTTACCGTCATTCCGGACGTAGTTGCGGACGGCGTCCAAGCTGGGGTGTCGTCGATCATCGCCGAGAATTTCGATGGGCAACCGGGAACGGATCTGGTCGTGGCGAACAGGTATTCGCAAAGTCTGTCCGTTTTCTACAGTGACAGGGCCTGGTTTTTCGGGACGAGCAATCTTTCCTTGCCGTGTGATCCGTTCGACGTCGTCGCGGGCGATTGGAATGACGACGGCAGCCTGGATTTGGCGGCGGCTTGCTGGAATCAGAGCGACATTTTTCTGTTTTACAACAACAGGTCCGGCGGCTTCGGCCCGGCCGTCCCTCTTTCGATTCCTGCGCCGGCGACTGCCTTGGCGTCCGGCCGCTTCAATCAAGATGCATGGAGCGATCTCGCGGTCGTGAACACCAATGCAGGCAACGTGTCGGTCTTAATGAATCTGGGCAACGGCGGCTTTGCGATGCCGTTAGTTTACAACACTGGCCGACTGCCGTCCGCCGTCGTGGCGGCCGATCTGGACGGCGACGTGGATTTGGATTTGGCGGTCAGCAATTCGGCCGATAACAGCGTGACTTTGCTGCGAAACGACGGCGATGGCTTTTCGAATGCGGGCGTCGTCGAACTCGCGGGCAAGGGACCCAGGTCCATCGCGGCCGCCGATCTGGAGCGCGACGGCGATTTGGACCTGTTGGTCGGCAACGTGAAATCCCAAGATTTGGCCGTGTTGCGGAACCGTGGGGAACTAGAGTTCGGCACGGCGGAGTAGTACGCCGCGGGGGAGATTCCCAAAATCGAAACCTTGAGCGTCACGGCCGCTGATTTCAACGGTGATCAGGTCGCCGACCTGGCGGTGGCCAATGAGGCGGCCTATCGAATGACGATCATGTTGAATGAAATCGTACCGGCGGGGCGCGTCGTGCAATTGGCGAGCGATCAAGACCTGGGCGATCAGAACTTTGGCTTCTCCCTGTTGGTCCCGGGCGATACCAACGCGGATTACGTCGTCAACGTGCAGGACCTGAACGCAGTTCGCAACAACTTCGGCAGTTCAGGCGACAATGTCGGCGGCGACGCCAACCTCGACTGGCGCGTCGACATCAAAGACCTGAACCTTGTGCGCAACAATTTTGGCGCATCGCAATCCTCCACGCCGGCCGCGACAACGCCCCCGCCGATCGTTGCGCCGTCCGCAACCGTTGAACGGTCGCGAGCCATGGCCCACGATGGCCAGGCGCGACGGGCTACGCCCGCTTTGATCGATCTACGCGCTGCGGATGTGTTGTTTGGGCGGATGCTGGACGTTCTGGCGGAAGTCCGCCGTGACAAGTCGTCCCGGCGGCGATAAATGCCAGTAAAGCACTCCCGATTTCTGCGTGCGCTTGGGGAAACATGCCCCGGCAAGGCGCGGGAAAAACGTGGCGAGTGCATTGCCGCGTTGTTATGCTGAGCGTCGCGATTCCGCCGCGCACGGTTCCATCCAGGACGCGTTGCGCTTCAATATTCTGGAGGGCGGCATGATGGACAGATCGTTCCGACCGCGCGTAAAAAGAAACTCGCGACGCCTGCGACCGGCGCTAGGAACGGTTCGCGGCAAAAACTTGATAGGCTCGACGAGTCGCTGGTTGGAAGTGTTGGAATCGCGCTGTTTGCTCAGCGCGGGCGGCTCCAGTTGGTACAACGCGACTTCAGCCGATTGGTTCGGCGAGGTCGGCTCTGGCGCGGCGAGTTTGCAAAGCACGGCGACTCCCGCGGCGAAAGGCTATTGGATCGTGCGCCTCACGGAAGCTGGCGGGACGTCCGGCCGGGGCGGCCGCGCTGCTCAACAACGCGGAGACGCAGCTGAACGTGATTCACGGCCTAGGCATGCCGGGCCAGATCTTGGTGAGCTCGACGGCCCGCGCGGCGGACGTGGAAGCCGCGCTCGGCGCGAATCCCCATGTCTTGCGCTTCGCGCCGGACCTCCCGGTCTTCGCCGCGGCGACGCCCAATGACGAGGAATTCCCGAAGCAATTCTCGCTGCACTTTCCTGATCCGCCGCCGCCGGGCATGGGGTGGTGGGCGAAGGACGCCGACATCGACGCTCCCGAAGCGTGGGAAATCCAAACGGGAGACCCGTCGGTCGTCGTGGCGGTGCTCGATACCGGCATCTACTTCGAGCATCCCGACTTCGGGGACAAGGACGTGCCGAACGGTTGGAACATCTGGACAAATCCCCTCGACCTGCCCGGCAACGGCGATGAGGACGGCAACGGATTCGTGGACGATCACCTCGGCTATGACTTCTGCGATGACGGTGCAGACGATGAGTGCGCTCCGGACAACGACCCGTCCGACGAGCATTCGGGCAGCCACGGCACGCTGGTTTCCGGCATCATCGGAGCTCGCGGGAACAACGAGCAAGGCGTGGCGGGGATCGCCTGGAATACTTCGCTGATGGCGCTCAAGACGCTGAACAGCAAAGGCGAGAGCATGATTCACGCCACGATCAGCGCGATCCAATATGCGACTCACAAGAAAGTGACGAACCAAGCGAACGTCCGCGTGATCAACATGAGCCTGACGATCCCGCAAGGCAACGCGAAGGAGATGGCCGAACTTTACGGGGCGATCAAAGCCGCCGGCGACGCCGGCATTCTCGTCGTGGCCGCCGCGGGTCAGAATAACCAGGGCGTCAATATCGACGATGCGCCGATTTACCCCGCCGCGTTCGATCTGGACAATCTTCTCGTCGTGGCTGCTTCCGACGCGGCGGACGGGCTGTGGTATCGAAGCAACTACGGCGCGGCAAGCGTGGACTTAGCCGCGCCGGGCGTGTCGATTCAGGGACTCGATCGCTATGACGGCACCAAGCCAGGGTTGGGGACAAGCTTCGCGGCCCCGCAGGTCTCCGGCGTGGCGGCGCTGTATTGGAGCGAGTTCCAGGACGCCACGGTCGCGGAAGTCCGCGCGGCGATCCTCGCCGGCGTCGACAAACTGCCCGGCTTCGACGGCAAAGTCGCCTCCGGCGGGCGCTTGAACGCCCGGCGCACGCTCGAAGCCGACTTCGTCCCGCCCGTGGCGCGGCTGATCTCCGCGCCAGATATTTCAACGCCAGGCGTCTCCACGCTAGACATCGAGGTAGTTTATGAGGACACGAGTTTTGTGCGTTACCTCTCACTCGACACCAACGACATTGCCATTCGCGCCGCCGGCCAAACGAATGCGCGCTTCGCAGTAACATCGCGAAGCGCCGATGCAATTGAAAATGGTTCTCCTCGCCGAGTCACTTACCGAGTCACTGCGCCGTCTGGCGGATGGAATTATGCTGACAGCGGGCGATATGACATTTATGTTCGTCGTGAAGAAGTATTGGATGAATTTGACAATGCGATTGATGATACGTATCTGGGCACTTTCGATGTGTGGCTGAGCGACGCACCGAATGACACATTTGTTGTGAATACCGCGGACGATTCAGTGGACGCAGCGCCCGGCGACGGTTTCGCGTTGGACTCACAAGGTCAGACGAGCCTGAGGGCGGCCATTCAAGAGGCCAATACGCGGGACACGAGCACTACAATTTACCTGCCACACGGCGCCTACTCACTCAGCCGCACCGGGTCGGACGAAGACTTCGCGGCCACTGGCGATCTGGACATCCGTGCGTCAATTACGCTGATCGGCGCAAGTGCGAAGGGCACCATTGTTGATGCTGCCAATTTGGATCGCGTGCTGGATATTCACCTTCCAGGTCGATTGCAAATCTCCAAACTCACCCTGACTGGCGGCAGAATTGGTCTGGAACGCGGCGGCGGAGGTGCAGTTCGCAACGCTTCTGACTTCGACGCGGACGAGATCACAGTACGAGATAATCGAGCAGAACTGGGAGGCGGCATCTATTTTGTTGACGGAGGTCGAGGGAGCATCCGCCACAGTGCCGTTATCAACAACTTCGGTAGCAGCGGCGGCGGCGTTTCGTGCTACAGAGCTCCTGATTTGCCGCCACAAACACGGACCGGCCTGGTAACGCTGAGTGATAGCACTGTTTCTGGCAATACTGCGACATCGAGCGCTGGGGGAGTAGACGCTGGCGACGGTTGCACGACTATCATCACCAGTAGCACGATTGCATTCAACTCCGCGCCCACGGCTGGCGGTGTCAAATCAGGCTGGGAGGGCGAAAGCGAAATCGGTGGAACATTGGTCGTCGGCAACGGTGATTCCCCCGACCTATGGGGAAGCAACATGCGGTCGCTCGGTTTCAACATGTTTGGCTGGTATGAGGAGGACGGGCTTGGTGAAATTCGTCTCGAACCTACTGACCAAGTCTATTTTGGCATCCATTTTTCGCTGCAGCCTCTTTCCCCGCGCAAGATCGCCAAGCGCGGCGCGTGCCGAAGGCCCGAGCCTGCCTAAGAAAAGAACTGTCGCTCACTGCGTGGCGTCGTCGCCGAGGGCCTTTCGCAACGCGGCAACCGACGCAGGCGTGTCGAATTCACCAAGTCGAAGTGTCGCACCAACTCTGCCGGTGCCAACTGAAGAATTACTCATTACCTCACCGAGTTTTTGGTATGGCTGAGTCACCGAGGGCGGCGATCTCTTGCTTGCTGACAATTTCACCAGCACGCAGCCTTAGATTCACGGAATCGGACACTTCCGCTCGTGCGAACGGAAGCTGCAATTACTTAAGTAGGCGGCACGCACAAACTCAGCATCGCCGAACCACTTTGTCTGGCCAGCAAACACGCTCCGCGCGACCGATCGGCCCGCGTCCGAGCCCACCCGTCAACAGCTTGTCGTGAACGTACGTGAACAGTTGCCCGTCGCTGCTGATCGTGTCCGACGTGACGCCGGATGCCACGTGCATTGCTACCCGAGAACTGTCGAAGAAGTCGCTGGTTGCGGACCTGCGCCGTGGTCCATGACAAATCGCAAAGCAACAGCACAGCGACAGCACTCATCGAACGAATCCATAGTACGTTCACGCTTGCGAAGAAAACGGCTCCAGGCCCGCAATCGAATTCAGGCCCACTAGAGCGCATCAAGGCTAAGTATAGCGGTAGCCGCAGTGGCGGAGGTAGTTACGGCATTCGGTGGCGGTGAATTGATGGAGGAGTTCGCCGCAGGCTTGCCAGAGTGCGTCGACG
>Ga0163153_10008841_pt1 | contig 10329 bp, 15 predicted proteins | sample OliLakLV19MP6IB1_FD_148629 | JGI IMG/M metagenome (GOLD analysis project Ga0163153, IMG submission 148629) | Freshwater microbial mat bacterial communities from Lake Vanda, McMurdo Dry Valleys, Antarctica - Oligotrophic Lake LV.19.MP6.IB-1 | ecosystem: Environmental > Aquatic > Freshwater >...
ATCTCGGCGTGGGGGGTTCCCGCCTTTTGATGCCAGCCGGATCCTAGGATCTTTCCATGTTTGACGATGGCCGCTCCAACTGCAGGATTGGGTGAGGTATGGCCACATCCCCGCAAAGCCTCGGCGATGGCCTTACGTAGAAATCGTTCATCCTGTGCTTTGGGATTGCCCACAGGCTTAGATTTCCTGAAAGGTAGTCATCGTGCAACCCAGCTTTCGAACGAAAGCGCGATTTTTTCATGAACTCGCGCAACTTCTCCGCAGTGGCATTGGTCTTCCCCAGGCCATGGAATTGCTTTCGCGAGGACGTGGCTCGGCCCGTCTGGCCGCATCGATCCTGCAGGGATTGACCAGTGAGGACTCCGTTCCAAAGGCTTTTGCCGGGGCCGGATTTTCCTCCGGGGATTGTGCGGTCATCGAGGCAGGAACCACGTCCGGCCACTTGGACACCATTTTTGTGAGCCTGGCATCCCACTACGAACGTCTGGCGAAAGCCCGCAGCGCCGTCATCGCCAAATCCCTCTACCCGATCTTTGTCCTGCATCTGGCGGTGGTCCTCCTCGCCATTCCCCTGGCGGTGATTGGTGGAACCAAGGCCGGGTATGTGGGGAATGTGGCGGGTACCCTCGCTGCTTTTTATGGAGTGACGGCGATTGTGGTGTTTTTATGGTTGGCGATATGCCGGGCCTTTGCAAACAATCCAGCCCTCGCGAGGTTTGTCCTTTTGATACCGGGGGTGGGGGCATGGCTTGAGACGTGGACGGGCTCCCGGTTTGCTTCCGTGTTTTCGTTGTTTGTGACCAGCGGCGGCAGTCTGCTGCGGGGGCTGGAATTAGCCGGCGCCTCCAGCGGCAGTGCTCTCATCCACCGTGCCAGCCTCTCAACCATTGCCGGCGTGCGTGATGGCCGAGCACTTTCCGATGCGTTCACCGGTCATCCGGGAATCCCGCAAGAAATCGAGCGGGCCGTGCAAGTGGGTGATCATTCCGGCCGCCTCGATGAAGAAACCCAACGGGCCGCCGAGGCCCTCCAAACAAAAGCCATCGCCCAACTGGACGCCTTGGCAGAATGGATGCCCCGCATCCTTTACGTCGGTGTCGCCCTTTACGTCGGCTGGCGAATTATCTCCACCGCCATGCAAGTGGGCGGAGCCGTAGGCGAGGCGCTTGATGTGTCAAGCCTGAACCGAATTTACTGGCTCTGGATTTAAGGGGCTATTTCGAAAGCAGATTAAATTCGTTGCCTGAGCTGGCGGCGTGAAGACCGCTTTTTTCGCTTGCGGGATGAAGGACCGGACGAATCGAATACTGGAGTTCCTGCCCGCCGCGCATCACCCGGACGGCAACGGCGTCCCCGTCCGTTAAAAAGAAGGAGGCATCCAATACGTCTTCAACGTTTTGAATCCCGACATTGCCGACTTGCAGGAGGAGATCCCCCTCTTTAAGTCCAGACTGTGAGGCGGGTGTCTCGGGGCCAAGTTCGGCAATGTGAACTTCGTTTCCGGGCATGGACTCCACGGTCACGCCAATCCATCCATGCCTCGCCTCACCGAAACGCACATAGTCTCTCCTGATTTTTTCAGCCGCCTCGATGGGAAGCGCGAAGCAGGAAGAGCCCCCCTCCAAGCCAGCGATAATGATGCCCACCACTTCTCCCTGCAAATTCAGCAAGGGGGCTCCGCCATATCCTGATTGCACGGGGACGTTGGCGCGGATGTGCGTGGAGACTAGGAAGCGGCCTTGAAATTTTTTATCAAACCCCCCGAGGATTCCAAAGCTGGGGGAGGCTTCCAGATCCAGAGGAAATCCAATCGCAACCAACGGACTAGCCAAACGAAGGGACGAGGAATTGCCGGCAGGAATAAACGAGTTCTCAACATCGACCTTCAGCAAGGCGATGCCACTGCGGGCATCGGCCATCAGAACGGTGGCCGGAAGCCGGCGGCCTTGCACGACCACAAACACTTCCTCGGCTTCGGCGACTGTGGAATAGACGGTGTAAACCGTTCCCATGGGATCTGCAAAAAACCCGGTGCCATTCAAACGACCATGACGATCCGTGGCTTCGACCCGGACAACGGCTGTCGATCGCTCCTCAAAAATCTTCTGGACTTGGTCCGAGAGGGATTTTGCAAAATCGACATCTTCGGAATAGACATTTGTCGCAAGGATTGCGACCGTGCCAAGCCACGCTGCCTGCCGGAGTCTCATGAAAAAATAATCTTAAAAGCTGAGTGGCTGATCATTGCTGGCTGGGCGTGGCTGCAACACATAGTGTTGCGAAAGATCCCCAGCACTGGAAACGGGAAGCGTAGAGCCAATGGTGACCGGGCGTTGTGGTTCGAGCGAAAAATCCGGCAGGACGTTTAACTCCCCAAGGGATGTGTGAGGAGCGGGAGCTGCGACCAGAAGGTTTTCAGGTTGGGAGGGCGCGTTGATCAAAAATCCCGCTGCGGCAATGGCCGCGACCGCCATCGTGGCATACGCCAGCTTGGGCACTTGGAAATTTGGCCAGATGTTGCTCAGACCATCCCAAAAGCTCTGCCATGCCTTGGGCTTCAGGAGTTCGGAGCGCTGACGGCGATGAAAATCTCTCAAGAACGCTTTATGATATCCTTGGGGAGGATGTTCGTAGCGTTTCAGCCTCAGCAATTTTGAGATGCTTTCTTCGTTTTCCATAGGATTCACTTGTTTGACATAAACTCTTGTAGGTAATTTTGCAACTGGCGATGTGCGTAAAATAAGCGGGATCTCACGGTGCCTTCCGAGGTCTTGAGGATTTTGGCAATTTCTGAATGCGGCATTCCTTGGACATCGAACATGGTGACAACGGCGCGATGATCATTTGACAGCTTCTGCATCGCTTCGTTCAATCTTTTCTGAAGTTCCGTGAGATTGACCTCTCTTCGCGGGTCGGTTGTCGCGGTGGCCTCAAGGAAATCCGGGTCGTTTTGCACCCCGCTATCCACATCATCCAGGCTCAACGTGTACCGGCGGCCACGTTTTTTCAGAAAATTGATGCTCATGTTCACCCCGATGGAGTGCATCCAGGTGTAAAAGCTCGATTTGCCACGGAAGCTGTGGATGGAACGAAAGGCTTTCGAGAAAATATCCTGAAGCAGGTCGTTCGTGTCCTCGTGGTTGGAGGTCATGTTGTAAACCAGCCCATAAAGCCGGGAGCTATACCTTACAATCAGGGCATCGAACGCCTCAGCATCGCCTGCCTGGGTGCGAGCGACGAGTTCCTCATCAGAAATTTCCGGGGTCTCCTCCATTCAAAATTGACCCGCCTTCTTAACACAGGATTTCATTAACGAAACGGCAAAATCCGGGAATTTCAGCTTCTGGTGGACGCGGGCGGAAATCAATGGCATTCTATTCGGCTGATTTTATGGCACAGCTCAACTCGCACTACTTAAAACTCAAAGCTGGATACCTATTTCCTGAGATCACCCGGCGGGTCTCGGCCTTCTTGGAGTCAAATCCCGAAAGCACCAAGCGGCTGATCCGCTGTGGCATTGGGGATGTGACCGAGCCCCTTCCCGAAGCGGCCCGGCTCGCGATGCACCAAGCCGTCGATGACCTCGGAACCCCAGAGGGCTTTCATGGCTACGGTCCGGAACAAGGATATGCTTTTCTCCGCTCCGCCATTGCCCAAAACGATTACCGCGCACACGGGATCGAGGTCGCCGATGACGAGATTTTTGTTTCCGACGGCTCCAAGTGTGACTGTGCAAACATCCTCGACGTGCTCGGGCCGAAAAACCGCATCGCCGTTATGGACCCCGTCTATCCCGTTTATGTGGATACGAATGTCATGGCAGGTCACACCGGGGCCCCCGATGAGGCTGGCACCTATCCCGGACTTCACTACCTGGAATGCAACCCGGACAATGATTTCATGCCCGAAGTGCCAAAAGTCCCGGTCGATGTGATTTATCTCTGCTCTCCAAATAACCCGACCGGCGCCGCAGCGAGCCGCACCAAGCTGGAGCAGTGGGTTGCGTATGCTCTCAAAAATGAGGCCCTGCTGCTTTATGATGCCGCCTATGAGGCCTATATCAGCGAGCCCGGTGTGCCACACTCGATCTATGAAATCGAAGGGGCCCGCCAATGTGCCATTGAGTTTCGCAGCTTTTCAAAGAGCGGGGGGTTCACCGGGGTGCGGTGTGCTTTCACTGTGGTGCCCAAAGAGCTGGAGTTGGTCACGGACACTGGCGACCACCATCCCCTGCACCCGCTCTGGAATCGGCGATTCAGCACAAAATTTAATGGGGTCAGCTACGTGACCCAGCGGGGGGCTGAGGCCTTGTATTCCGAAGCCGGACGCTCTCAAATCGCCGCCCTGGTTCGTAACTATATGGGCAATGCGGCCATCCTCCGTGAAGCGGTTGCTTCCTCGGGATTAGAAGTGCATGGCGGTGTGAATGCACCTTACATCTGGGTTCAGGGTCCGACCGGCTCCAAAAGCTGGGACATGTTTGACCGCATCCTCAACCAAACCAACATTGTGGTGACCCCCGGTAGTGGATTTGGGCTGGCTGGTGAAGGCTATTTTCGGATCTCGGCCTTTAACTCACGGCAAAAAGCCGAAGAGGCCGCTACCCGACTGGGGGCCATGCATTGGTGATAGGTCAGAATAAATTTTTTCGCGGCTGCGTCCTGATGTCATTGCAACGCGTTCCATTGTTACTATGATTGCTGTTATGCCTTACCAAAATGAGGAGGGAAAATCCTCATCCTCCAAAACTCCTCCTGCCGGGCTTGACCAACTCATGGAAGATCTCGCTATGCAAAATCGCGAAGAAAACACGCCCGTGCCGGAGGAGGTGAAACGCCAAGTTCTCCAACGCATCGATCAAGAACCTGCCCGAGTGGAAACCGATCTCCAAGGACGGATTCAAGCCATTAACCCGGCATTTTCCGGTCTTTGTGGCTACTCCTTCCAAGAGGTGCAAGGGCTCAAGCCTGGCGCATTTTTGCAAGGTGAAGAAACCGATGCCGCTGCCGTGCAAACCCTCCGTGACGCTATCGCCGCCATGTGTCCGGTGGACGTGACGCTTACCAACTACCACAAAAATGGCTCACCCTATGAGGTGTGGATTTCCATCACTCCCCGGGTTGATGCGGAGGGGAAGGTTGTTGGGTTCAGCGCGGTCGAGAAAAAGCTCTGACCGCCCCTCACTGCATGAGGGCTTTCATGTCCTCCCGGTAAGAAAAACGCTGGAAGGCGCGGTCATTCACGAGATAAAGAAACGAGTCTAGTGGAAGCAGGTTTTTGCACCGGTTCAGGAGTTTGATTCCCAATTCAAAATTATCACGGCGCATCGCGATATAGGCCGCCGAAAACAAGACGCGCACGTCGTCAGCGGCGGGCTCCGAGGGTTGCAAAGCCTCCAACGGCAGGCTCTCCACCTCGATAAGAGCCACGGTCACATCCACGGCCAAATGCGAATCCACAGGGTGCAATCTCGCCTTGGCCGCCCCGAGTTCCCTGAGGGCTCCAGACTCATCGCCCATGTATCGGAAAAGTGAACCCAATTCCATCCGGGCCCCCGCACTCATCGGATCGGCCGCGATGGCTTTGTCGAGGATTTCACGCACTCTCAGTTGAGGGTTCACAAACTGATTGTCGGGCTCCTGCGCCCGTGACTGAGCCTCGGCGATAGAAATCAGCACATAGGAATCCGAAACCTTCTCCCCCTTGTCAATGGACGCATTCGCAAAAATCATAGCCGTCTCAAAATCACCAGCCTGGATGGCCGCCAACCCTGCAGCATAATCCAAGGAAGCCACATCGGGAAATTTTTTGACTAACTGCGCAATATCCCCGGCGGCTGCCACGGCATTGCCGCCGCGAACTTCCAGGAGAGCCGCATCCAATTGCTGCTGTGCCTCTGCTGGCAATTCATAGACCCTGCGAGCCTCAAGCACTGCCATATCACGCAGCGCAGCCTCCTTCCCCTCGCGCTCCCCGCGGGACTCGCCCACCCGAAAAAATGTCAGCGCCACCAAAATGGCACCTGCCAGGATCGCAAAAATCCCCATGGCCCGGCGGCGAAGTTGAGCGAGCACCCGCTTGAGTGAAGGTTTTGCGGGCTTTTTCCTCCGGCGTCTCCGCCCACCCTGGGATTCTTCCCCTTTAACATCATCCGGCTCACCCGCCTCGGATTCTTCCTCCTCCATCGGCTCTTGCGTGTCCGCAACGGTATCCTTTTCGTCATCTTCCCACGTCTTCTCGCGAACTTTCTCCTTGGGATCCTGGATCACGTCCGGTTCTTTTGGGTTTCGGGCCTCCTCACCCTCCGAATCCTCCTTCTTCCCTGATGGCTTCAATTTCGCAATCCACTCCTCATCGCTTTTTTTCTCAAGCCGCCGCCGCCGCTTCTTTTCCTCCGCCACCTCGCCAGGGTCCTGCTCAGAATCCGATTTGCTCACATGACGTGGCCTGATCTTTGGCGTCTCCGCAAATTTCTCTGGCTTGTTTTCCTTGTCCGACATCGCCCTATCTATAATCAGCTCCTCATAAGATGCAATTCCAGCTTTCCATGTCCGCTTCTCCTTGAGGTGTGATTCCTCCCCCCTCCGTCAACCGCCATCGAGGCCGGGAATTTTGGCGTAACCAATAAAAACGCTCGGCGGAATGGTTGTTCCTTTGACAGCAGGCTTCGGAATTCGAAAATCAAAAACACTCACACCCCACTGGCTTTTGCCGTCATAGGACCGTCCATCACTCGCACCAAACATGACCGGCTTTCCGTCCCTCTTGCGTTTTCCCAGATAAATCATGCTATGGGTTACCGGAGGCTCGACGTTCGTGGCGTAAGTTCCGCTCCAAAAAAGCAAATCACCGGGCTTTAATTCCTTCAACTCATAACTGTCCATCTTTCGGCTGATGACTGATAAAAACGTGCCAGCTTTTCGCGTCCACAGATATTGCCCGCTCGCGCTTCGCGGCACGTCCATCACACCCGCCTGACGCAGCACAAAGTAAATCGTGCCGGAACAGTCCATCCCGCCCTTGGCGGGGGACGCGGATCCAAATTTATAAGTCAGATTCTTCTTTGTGAGCGCCAAGCTTTCATTAATCAATTTTTTGACTGCCTCTGGATATTCGTCGAACCCTCTCAACTCTGACGTCTCCATCGATGCCACCGGGGCCGGTGTGGACGCGGATTTTGGAGAAGAAGCCGGTGTGGGACTCGCTGCAGACGGGGTGGCCTGCCCGTGGACCCAGCCAATCATCGCAAGAAAAAGAAGTGTTCGTAAAATCATGGAAAAAGAGGCGCCGCGTGAAAAGAAAATACAAACCACGACACGCGCCGCATCACAGAGCAACAGAGAATGGCATCAATCGACAGTTAAACCTTCCAAAGAATGATTTCCCCGCTGGGACTTCTCCACCTGGGCCACGAGCCGGGGCCAGAGACAAAATTCTACTCTTCTTCCTCGAAGTCGGGATACTGCACGGGCGGTGAGCCGGTGGTGGAGAGAAGCGAATGAAAGCGTCGTGATTTATCCGATTGTTTCACGGCGGTGCAGGTGAGCAGGAAATACCAATCATCGCCGTAATCGAAATGAAAAATCATTTTTCGTCTCGGCCGAAACACCTCCGAAACCAGTGTTTCCTCCACACCCAACTCACCATCGCCATGGCCCATGTCGGCGAAGAGCGAGTAGCGCTCTTTGCTGCGGTAAGGGCGCTTGAGATTATCGCAGAACTCAAAGGGGTGATCAAAATCAAAGCGCACGGTTTTGATGAGGATTACCGCGAAGTCGTAGAGCGAGTGCTTACCGCCAAGGACGAGCTTGGCGGAGAAGTCTCCGTGCTCCAGAGTGAAGTGGTGTTCGGTCATCGGTTTTAGAAAGGATCCATCACAAGCCAGTGGGAATTCTTCATCAGGAACTTCAATTTCTCAAGCCCATTCCCGACAGCCCATTCCTTAATCCATTTAAAACCGGCTTTTTCCAATTGCCCGGTAAGAAATCTGATCCGTGCACAGCAAAATTATAAATAATGGGACAGAGCCCTTTGGCTGTTCCTGGACAGACCCCTTTGGCTGTTCCAGATAAGCCAATGGGGTCGGGCGCATGCCCGAAAGTTGCAAAGAGGCAATACGTGGCGGCTTCGCCGCGATGACGCCCCAGCAGAGTGGGGCGGCTACAACGAGCGCAAGCGTGATCGGCACGCCTTGCGTTGTAGCCACGTCACTCCTCCTTCGCCAAGGCTATGGAGGACAAGTCTGCTGACGTGTTCCTACCCTCCGCACGCTGTGCGCGCTCCTCAGATTTCGGGTGCCCGAGTCGAGTTTGAAATCTGGTGAAGGGGAGCTTTGAGAATTTCCGCCTTGGAGCACTTCGCGGCTTTGGCCAGGACTTCGAGACGCGTGCTTTCATCCGTCGAAAGCCAGAGGCCAAAGAGGCGTTTGCCGGGCTTACGCTGATTGGGCATGGGGTTCCTCCAGCGCGACGATGCATCCGGCTTCGCACCATGTCCGGAGGGTGTCTGGACAGTAATCAATTCCCCCCGGCCACTCGACCGTCAGCCCGTTGCACTTGGCACGGACAAACACGGCAGGGTCTCGAAGCACGTCCCCAGGGGAAAATGTGGGCTCCAGATCAATCTCCCCGCAAAATCCATCCGAAAACCTTAGGTTGAGCCGCGAAGCGCCTTTGACTTCCACCGCAAGCACTCTCATTTCAGCCCTCCAATTTTTCCCAGTGTCCGGCCTGCCCGCATGTTGTCCCACTCCTGCATGAGTTCGTTCTGATGAATGGCGGCCCATTCGATCACCTCGCCAAGCTGACGGGGAGGAAGCCTCCCGGCCATCACTCCGAAATCGGAGATGCGAATGCTGGCCTCCCACTCCGCATTGACGACATGAAAGTGCGGAGGATTATGTTCCCCTCGCGTATTGATGTAGATGGCAATTGGCCCCCACTCGGAAATTTTCGGCATAGGTGACAAACTAGAGGGGTGTATATCCACCCGTCAAGGCTGTTCTCGGGTTTTTCGAGAACAGCCGGAAAGAGTACATGTCTTATAATTTCACAGGCAAAATCCCCGATGAAGTGCCACTTCGGTAGAAAGAAAAACTGAGGCTGGAATTCGCGGGAGCGCAGTATGACGTCATCATCTGCGGGAATTGCCGGAACCACTTTTTAGAGAGCGCTCTGCGGAGGCGCGATTTATGTCAACATGCTAAAACGACCAGGAGCTGGAGAGGCTGCGCGGCAGGTGGAATTTCTCTGCGGATTCCGTGTGTCCGAGGTTTGAAATCACAGGCCCGCAACATGTTCACATGATAGATTATGGGGCTCTTTTGGCTGTTTCGTGCACATTGCACAAATGCAACATGCAAGGCCCCCCTCAAGTGATGGCAGCCTGAAATTCCGCGAGGGGCAATTCCCCTTGTGATTCAACCCGTCGGACAGATTTTGCGATCCCGCCTTGAGCTTCCGTCGGCTTCATCAGATCACATTTTGAACTCCGGAATATCCTCGGCCTCTCTCGGCACTTCGCGCAGGCGGTAGGCTGCGGTCATCTCCTCGAACTCCCGAACGGCCCTTCCGTAGCCAATCCGCTTGGGCTCCACCATTGGGGCGTCGAAGACCGGGAGTTCAAAAAAATCTTTTGAGGACGGATCCATAACAAGTCAGCGGGAATTCTTCATCAGGAACTTCAATTTCTCAAGCCCATTCCTTAAGCCCATTCCTTAAGCCCTTTAGACCGGCTTTCCACGATTGCCCGGTTAGAAATCTGATCCGTGCACAGCACAATTATAAGTTATGGGACAGAGCCCTTTGGCTATTCCGAACCCTCGATTTCCGCAATGGACCAGGCGATGTTGAGGGAGGCGTTGATCATGGTGTTTTCTGGCATTCAAGCTGCCGACTTGCCCAGCGCATGGCTCTCTGTTAAGTTCGCGACATGAATTTCAATTATGCGAGCCATTTTGAGCGGCGCACCGAGGTCTGCGGGGGCGCACTCGTTGTCAGGGGCACGCGGGTTCCGGTGCGGACTTTGCTTGCAAGCCTTGCCGAAGGGGCGACCGAGACCGAGGTGCTGGAAGATTTTCCGACAGTGCCTCCCGAGGGCCTGCGCGCCGTCATTGCCTTCGCCGCCGCATCTGCCGGCGACGACCTGCCCGTGCCGCCTCTGCCCGCCGTGGCCGCATGAAATTGAAACTCGACGAGAACCTGCCCGAGTCTCTCGTCGGGGAACTCGCCGCCCTGAATTTTGATGCCGATAATGTCCGGCAGGAAGGCCTGGCAGGGCGGGCTGATCCTGATGTTTGGCGCGAGGCCCAGAAGGAGGACAGGTTTTTTA
>Ga0163153_10008843_pt1 | contig 10327 bp, 5 predicted proteins | sample OliLakLV19MP6IB1_FD_148629 | JGI IMG/M metagenome (GOLD analysis project Ga0163153, IMG submission 148629) | Freshwater microbial mat bacterial communities from Lake Vanda, McMurdo Dry Valleys, Antarctica - Oligotrophic Lake LV.19.MP6.IB-1 | ecosystem: Environmental > Aquatic > Freshwater > Lake...
CAGCGGACCGGGGGCCGGCGCGCGTCAGGCCGAGGCGGACACCGGGGCGGAGGCAGCCGCGGGGCGTTCCGGCACGGTGCCGCCCAGACGGACCGTGATGGCGGCGGCGGTCTCGCGGGCCTGGGCGGCGAGTTCCGGGATGCGCCGCGGCGTGAGGCGGAACGCCGGGCCCCAGATGTCGACGGCCGCGATCACGTTGCCGCGCGCATCGTGGATCGGGGCCGCGACCGCGTTGAGTCCGAGCTCGTACTCGCCGATGGCCGTGGCATACCCACGCCGACGGATCCGGGCGAGCTCCTCCAGGAGGGGCTCAAGCTCGGTGATGGTCCGTTCCGTGTAGGACACGATGCCGCGCCGGACCATGCGCAGGATCTCGCGCTCGGCCAGCGACGACATGAGGACCTTGCCGGAGGCCACGCAGTGCAGTGGCGTGGCCCGCCCGGTCCAATCGCCCACGGCGATGAGATTCGGCCCGTCGACCTGGGCGACGGTCAGCAGCGTCTCGCCGTCGAGGATGCCGACGCCGGTCGTCTCGTGGGTCAGCCGAGCGAGGCGTTCCAGCTCAGGCGTGGCGATGCCGCGCAGGTCGAGTGTCCGCTCGGCCTTCTCGGCCAGGCGGATGATCACGAGGCCCAGTCGGTACTTGCCGGTCTCGCCGTCCTGCTCCACGAGGCCGCGCTTCTGGAGCGTGGCCAGCAGCCGCGAGGCCGTGGACTTGTGCAGGCCCAGGCGCCGGGCGAGCTCCGTCACGCCGGCCTCGCCCTGCGAGTCGCCAAGGGCCAGCAGGAGGGCTGCCGCTCGGTCGACCGAGCGGACCGCGTTCCCGTCAAGGACCATCGCTCAGCCGGCTCCGGGCGACGACATGCCGCCGTGCGGCGTCGGCGCCGAGCCGCCGTGGGCACGGTCCTCGAGCGCGGCTGCCAACGAGTCCTCGAAGGCGGTCAGGACGCGATCGACGATGTCGCCCTGGGCGTGTGCCTCGCACATGAACCACGGTTCGCGCGAGTCCGGCTCCGGCATGGCCCCGCGGGCGTGCATGCCGATGGCGATCGCGTCGTACAGCTCGTGGTCCGTGGTGGCCCAGTCGCGGTACTCCCTCGCCTCCTCCTCGCGGAACATGATCCCGAACATGCTCGGGTGGCCCGTGAAGTGCCACGGGATGCCGACCGGGTTGAGGATCTCGCGCAGGCCGTCCTGGACGCGCAGGCCGGTCGCGTGGATGGTCTCCAGGGCCGGCGTGTCGCGGATGATCTCGAGGGTCTTGACCGCGGCCGCGGCGGCGATCCGGTTGCCGGCGTACGTGCCGCCGTGGCTGACGTGGTCCGGGAGCATGGCCATGACCTCCTCGCGGCCGCCGAAGGCCGCGGCGGGATAGCCGTTGCCCATCGCCTTGGCGTAGGTCGCCAGGTCCGGGGTGATGCCGAAGAACTCGGCCGCGCCGCCCTTGGCGAAGCGGAACCCGGTCTTGACCTCATCGAAGATCAGGAGGATGCCGAACTCCTCCGTGAGGGCTCGCATCTCCTTGTGGAAGCCGGGCCTGGGCATGATCCCCTGGGCGTTGCCGAGCACGGGCTCGACGATGATCGCGGCGATCTCCTCGCCGCGCTGCTCGAATAGCGTGCGCAGCCGATCGATGCGGTTGTAGCGAGCCGGGATGATGGTGTCGGCGACGGCGGCCGGGATGCCGCGGCCCCAGGCCAGGGCGACCGGCGCGTCCTCATCACCAAGCTCCGACATGTCGTCGGGGCCGACGCTGATCAGCGCGTAGTCGTGGACGCCGTGGTACTGGCCCTCGAACTTCACGATCTTCTCGCGGCCGGTGTAGGCCCGGGCGATGCGCATGGCGTGCATCGTGGCTTCCGTGCCGGACACGGTCATGCGTGCCTTGTCCACCCAGCCGGTGAGCTCCTTGACGAGCTCCATGGCCCGGATCTCATCCTCGCTGGTCAGGCTGAAGCTGACGCCGCGGCGCATCCGCTCGTTGACGTAGTCGTCGACGCGCTCGTCGCCGTGACCGAGGACGACCGGTCCGTAGCCCATGCGTAGGTCGACGAACTCGTTGCCGTCCATGTCCCAGACCATGCCGCCCTTGCCGCGATCGACGTAGACGGTCGACTCGCCCCACGCGCGGAAGTTGGAGTTCGTGCCGCCGGGGAGGGTCTTCAGGGCGCGCTTGTAGAGGGCGGCCTGGGTCTCGCGTCGGAGGGAGGGCGTCGTCGTGGCGCGGGTTTCGGCGGTCATACAAGCCTCGTGCGTGGGGGTGGTAAGCGGCGTCCGGACCGGTCCGTGGGACGGCCGTTGCGCGATGCGGGACGCGAGTCGGGTCATCCTGCCACAGGCCCTGTCCGCCCGTCAACGCGACATTCGTCCCGGATATGCGGATGCCCTGCGAATCCCTCGGTCGTCAAAGATCGTATGGCCTGGAATCGCACGCCCTGCACGAGCGGTGTCGCGCCGTGGCACCATGCTCGGCGATGACCGACATCGACACGACCGCCCACATCTACTGGTTGCGCGACCCGGCGTCGGCCGGCGCCGCCGACCCGCCGCTGGACCCCGGGCAGCAGCTCGACGTCGACGTCGCGATCATCGGCGGCGGCTACACGGCCCTGTGGTCGGCGGTCGCCCTGACCGATACGGATCCATCCCTGCGGGTCGTCGTCCTGGAGCAGGCGACCGTCGCCTTCGGGGCGAGTGGCCGCAACGGCGGCTTTTGCCAGGCCAGCCTGACCCATGGCATCAGCAACGGCATCAAGCACTTCCCCGAGGAGCTGGAGCGCCTTGAGCAGGAGGGCCTGGACAACCTCCGCGGCCTTGTTGACTTCACCCGAGCCAACGGCATCGATTGCGACCTCGAGGAGACGGGCACGATCGCCTTCGCCGATCAGCCCTACCAGGTCGACGAGTTCCGGGCGTGGGCCGATGAGGCCGCCGAGTACGGCGAGTCGCTCGAATTCTGGGATCGCGAGCGAGCCCACGCGGAGGTCCACTCACCGCTCTGGCTGGCCGGGCTGTACTCCCCGCCGGGACGCGACGTGATGGTCGATCCGGCCAAGCTGTGTCGTGGCCTCGCCCGTGTCGCGCGCGAGCGCGGCGTCCGCGTCCACGAGCGAACGCGGGTCACCGGCGTGACGCGGAGGGCCGGCGGCGTGACCGTCACGACCGCGAACGGCGCCTCGGTGCGGGCCGCGCACGTCGTGGTCGCGACGTCCGCCTACAGCGGGTGGCTGCGGCGCCTGTCACCGTTGTTCGTGCCGGTCTACGACTACGTGCTCGTGTCCGAGCCGCTCACGCCGGAACAACATGATGCGATCGGCTGGCACGGCCGCCAGGGCCTGAGCGATGACGGCAACCAGTTCCACTACTTCCGGCTGACCGCGGACGACCGCATCCTGTGGGGTGGCTACGACGCCATCCACTACCGCGGCAGTCGGGTCAGCCCGGAACTGGACGTGCGACCGGCGACGTTCGACAAGCTCGAGGCACAGTTCTTCCGGACATTCCCGCAGCTGGACGGTCTGGCCTTCCCCTACCGCTGGGGCGGCGCGATCGATACGACGTCGCGCTTCACGGTCACCTTCGGCCAGACGATGGGCGGCCGCGTGACGTACGCCCTGGGCTACACAGGTCTGGGCGTGGGCGCCAGCCGCTGGGCCGGTGGCGTGATCCGGGACTTCATCCTGCGGCCCGACGAGGACCGCCTGCGCCTGCGCATGGTGACCTCGCCACCGATCCCCTTCCCGCCGGAGCCGCTGCGCTCGTTCACCGTGGACACGGTCCGCGGCGAACTGGACCGCGCCGACCGCGAGGAAGGCCGGCGCAGCCTCATCCTCCGTTCGCTCGATGCCATCGGGGTCGGCTTCGACTCGTAGCCTGGGCGGGCCGGGACCCGTGCCCCTTCGCCGGGCGTCTGCGTGACCGCCTGGTGGCCCGTGCCCCTTCGCCGGGCGTCTGCGACGCGTGCCCGGGACCCGTGCCACCCTCGCGGGCGGCGTGCCGCGTGTCCGCCTGGTGGCCCGTGCCACCCTCGCCGGTCGCCCGGACGCGTGCCGCTTCGCGGTCTGTCCGCGAGGCGTACATACGGGAGAAGGAGCGACCGGATCAAGGGCTTCCGACAGCGGATTCGGGCCTTCCGCCGCTGGATGGGCCGCGGGGCGAGCCAAACGGCGAAGGAACCGAGCGCGGAAGGGCGTCGTTCGCTGGGATGTCCGCCTGGCGAGCACGGCGAGCACAAGGCGGCCCGTGCCGGTACCTTGCCGGCGGCGGCGGTCCGTGCCAGTACCTTGCCGGCGGCCGGCGGCCCGTGCCACCCTCGCGGGCGGCGTGCCGCGTGTCCGCCTGGTGGCCCGTGCCACCCTCGCCGGTCGCCCGGACGCGTGCCGCTTCGCGGTCTGTCCGCGAGGCGTACATACGGGAGAAGGAGCGACCGGATCAAGGGCTTCCGACAGCGGATTCGGGCCTTCCGCCGCTGGATGGGCCGCGGGGCGAGCGAAACGGCGAAGGAACCGGGCGCTGAAGCGTGTCGTTCGCTGGGATGTCCGCCTGGCGAGCACGGCGAGCACCAGGCGGCCCGTGCGGCGGGGCCGGCGGCCCGCGTCCGGCGGCCGGCGGCCGGTTGCCGGCAGCCGGGCCGGCGGCGTAAGCCGGCGTCGGTTACGCTGGCGTGGCTACCCAGGTCGGCAACTCGCGGGCGAGCGTCGCGAGCGGCAGCGACCCGTGGCCGAGGACCTGGTCATGGAATTCGCGCAGGTCGAAGGCCGAGCCGTCGCGAGCCGAGATCTCGCGCCGCAGCGACTCGATCTGACGCTGGCCCAGCTTGTAGGTCAGAGCCTGCCCCGGCCAGCAGATGTAGCGGTCGGTCTCGGTCACGGCGTCGGTCTCGGACAGACCGGCGCCAAGCAGGAAGTCGATCGAGCGCTGGCGCTCCCAGCGCAGTGCGTGCATCCCCGTGTCGACGACCAGACGTGCCGCCCGCCAGGCCTGGGCATCAAGCATCCCGAAGCGCTCGCCCTCGTTCCGGTACAGGCCCATCTCGTCGGCCAGCCGCTCGCTGTACAGGCCCCAGCCCTCGACGTACGCGCCGCCGACCATCCGCGAGCCGAGGCGCCGGAATCGGTTGAGGTGCTCGTTCTCCATCTCCAGGGTGATCTGGAAGTGGTGGCCAGGCGCCGCCTCGTGGTACGTCGTGGAGGCGAGCTTCGTGTACTTGCGGGCGTGCAGGTCGTAGCCGTTGGCGTAGTAGATGCCGTTGCGGTTGCCGTCGCCGGATGGCGGGTAGTAGTAGGCGAAGGGTGCGTCCTTCTCCTTGTATTCCTCGACCGGGCGGACCTCGCAGCCGGCCTTGGGCAGGCGGCCGAAGTACTGCGGCGCGATGGCCATGGCGCGCTCGATGTCCTCTTCGGCCCTCGCGACCAGCTCGGTCTTGCTGGCCGGCGTATTGGTCGGATCGGCGTCGAGGGTCGCGCGATACGCCGCGATGTCGTCGCCGAAGCCCGCCGCGCGGGTGATGACGCGCCGCTCCTCGTCGATCGACTCGAGGTCATCGAGGCCGATCTGATGGATCGCCTGGGGCTCCATCTCCAGCGTGGTCCAGCTGCGGATCGCGGTCCGGTAGAGCTGCTCGCCGTCGGGCGCCGACCACAGTCCTGGCTCCTCGCGGCTGGCGTGGCGGTACTCGCCGCGGAGGGTCGCAAGGAACGCGTCGTCGGCCGGGTAGACCACGTCGCGGACGATGTCGCGGATCCGCTCGCGGTCCTCGTCGGAGGCGCCGATGAGGCTGCCCGGGATGATCGCGTCGTCGATGGGGATGGCGAGCATGCGCTCGAGCTGGGCGATGGTCCGCTCGGTCACGATCGACGGCGCGGTCAGGCCACTGGACAGGGCCTCGCGCAGGATGTCGGCGTTCGCCGCCATGAACGCGGGATAGGCCTGCAGCCTCGCGATGAAGGCATCCAAGCGCTCGGGCGTGTCGACCGGCTGGAACGAGGTCATCTGGGGCATGAGCTGCTGGGGGCCGCTCATCTGGTCCACGACGCGCAGCTGGTGCAGGCCCTGGTCGTCCTCCTCCATCTGGAGTTCGGCGATGACCTGGAGCATGTCCCGAGTGATGCGGTCTTCGGTGGACAGGCCGTCGGTCGGGATCGCGGCAGCCTCGGCCGCCGTCCTGGCCATGACCGCGCGCGTTCGCGCCCGGCCGTCCGGCGATGGGTCCTCCAGGCGCTCGCTGTAGCGGTCGTCGCCGTAGAACGTCGCGAGCGTGGGGTTGAGCTCCAGGATCGACTCCCAGAAGCGGTCCGCGAGGTCGTTGACGGCCGCGCCGGGATCCATGGCGCGGTCAGGCTGCAGGTCGGTCATCGGGCGGGATCTCCCCATGTTGCCATGGTGATGTGGTGTCGTAGTAGCACGCTAGCACGCTGCCATGGAACGGCGCGCGAGGCACGGTTCGCGGGTGCGTGACGCGGTCGGCGATGGCGCCGCGCGTCGGGTCGCTAGGGTACTGCGGGCCCGCCCGGCACGCCGAACAACGGCATCTGTTCGCCGCTGCGCTCCACCACGGGGTCCAGCCCCAACAACGGCTCCAGCGTGCTCAGGTCCAGCGGGTCGCCGGCCAGGAACGTGTGCAGGTGATCCCACTTGATGATGTTCCAGGCGCCATCCTCCATGGCCGCCCGGAGCAGCGGCGAGCGCTCCAGCTTGTGGCGGACGAGCTCGGTCCGTTCGGGCGCGATGGCCAGGAACCGGACGAACTTCTCGTCCTTGCCGATCCGCGCGTGGCGGCGTAGGAGCGTCTCGCCCAGGATGGCCGTCCATTCGACCTCGAACAGGAACGCGACCTTGCCCCGGACGTACCAGATGACGTCGACCTCGGCGAGGTCCTCGGCCGCGCGGGAGATGCTGGCCAGGTAGGCGTGCCGCTCGCGCTCATCGAGCAGGTCGCCGAGCGTGCCCCGATCCGGACCGTGCTTGCGGGCCTGCTCGCGTTCGCCGATCCAGACTCGCATCCCGAGCCTGTGCCCGCCCTCCACGAGGGCCGCGATGAGCGCCGCGTGCTCCTGGCTGCGGCGCAGCAGGTCGTCGGCCGTTACCAGGCGGTCCGGCGTGCTGGCCCGGCCGCGGTAGCTCGCGAGACAGGCGCGGACGAGCGTCTCGTCGGGCAGGTCGTGGCCCGTGTACAGCGTCGCGATGCGCTCGAAGAAGGCGCTCTCGGTCATCGGGCCGCCGGTCGACAGCAGGCTGAAGACCGACCACTCGACACGGTCGGCGAGCGGCGGGGCGGCAGCCTCGCGATCCTCGCTGCTCCCCAGCCACCAGCGCCCAGGCTCGATCTCCTGGAGGCGGAACGAGCTGGCCCGCGCGAACTCGTCGCGGATGAGCCGGACGAGGCGCTCGACCGGATCGGGTCGCGCCGCATCGGCGGTCGCGGCGGCCGCGCTCGTGGTCACGCCACCGCCAGCGGCATCGGCACCGGCGGCAGCCGCGCTCGCAACGGGCGACGGTTCGCCGGCTCGTCTGGCGGCCTGCGGGGCGCCAGCCACGGCGCCGCCATCGTCGGCGACGGGCTCGCGCTCGCCATCGCGCGTGTCATGGTCGCGCGCGTCGTGGTCGCGCGCGCCGTGGTCGCGCCCGTCACCTCCCCCGCCCTCGCTCCCGTTGGTGCCGGCCGCCGGGATGGAGCCCGCAGCAAGTCGACGCAGCTGCCCGGACCGGTCCAGCGCGACGAGGACCTCGCCGAACAGCCGCTCGAAGCGCGCCGGCTCGCCACGCGCCCGGAGCGTCTCCACGGCCGCCTCGCTGACGACCCTTGAGGCTTCCGCCTCCGAGAACGGCCGGCGATCGAAGCGCTCGGGCGGCGCGAACAACCCGGGTCCGGGCACCAGATCGGGATCGCCGGGGCCGCCGGCAACGGCCGGCAACCCGACATTGGCCCGTGTCCTGGGCCCGGGCGGCAGCACGCCGCCCGGTGGCACGAACTCGACCACGCTCGGGGCGTCATCGCCAGGCTCGGCCAGGCGCGCCGCCACCAGGCGGAAGCCCGCCGAGGCGGCACCCCTGACCACGGCCGCCAGCGCCTCCGGCCCGCTGTCGACGAACTGCACCAGCCGCCCATCGCGGGCCATGACCGGCGCGACCGCGGCCAGCGAGCGGCCGAGCGCGACCGCCTGCCACGACCACGGCGGTCGGAGCGACGTATCCGCGAGCGCATCGATGGGCAGCAGCGCGGTCGCCTCGCGACCGAGCGTCCAGGCTGTGCCGTGGTACGCGGCGGCCAGCCGGTCCAGATCAGGTCGGACCGGCGGCTGGCCCAGGACGAGCCGGACGCGCGGATCGCTGGCGCGCCCGTCGCCCAGGGCACGGATCGCCGACGGGCTGGCGATGGCCAGGACGGCCGTCGCGGTCCCCTCTCCCAGCGCCCGCAGGTCCTCGCCCAGACGTGCCTGCATCGGCCCCAGCGCGCCGCCCTCCAGGCGCTGCACGAAGCCACGGACGAGGCGGAATCCATCCTCGAACGCGTTCCACGGGTTGCGCTCGCGCCAGGTCGTGGCGGACGGCGGGCGGACGTGGCCGCCGTGGATGCGCAACGCGGCCACGCGGCCGCTGGCGCTGGTCAGACGGGTCGAGGGCAGCAGGGCGTGGAGGACCGCCAGCCGCAGCGCGGCGAGGACCGGTGCGGCCCGCAGGTCGCCCTCGATGCGCTCCATGATCGCCACCAGCGACACGAGCTGGCGCGGCGTGTGCAGGGCGATGAGCTCGTCGACGAGGCCGGGCGCCCCATCGACCGCCGGGAAGCGCCCGTGCGCCCAGGCGAGCGCCTCCTCGTAGCCGGTCGTGGCCGTGGCCCTGCTGATGTCCTCCGGATCGAGCGGCGCGTCGCGCAGCTCCGCTCCGCCGCGCTGATCGCGGCACACGACGCATCGATAGTGGCGGCTGGCCGGCGCTTCCGCGGGCCCGGCCCCATCCGCAGCGCCGCTCGTCCAGGTCAGCGCATCCACGACGAGCATCCGCCCGCACGTCGCGCAGCGCGTCGCGTACAGGTCGCCGAGCGACACCTTGAGGCTCGATTCGCCACGCGGCGAGGCGGCCATGCCCTGGAAGGCGGCGTCCAGATGGCGCACGTCCGGCGGCCGGAGCACGACCTCGGCGAGCATCCGGGTCAGCGGGCTCGATTCGATGGATACGGCGCGCCGCTGACGGTCGACCGCGCCACGGGCCACCCAACCGCCGCGACCGGCGAGATCGACGACGACATCGCCCGGGCCGGTATGGGCATCGATGCGGGCGGCGACCAGCGACGGATCCGGCGGGGGCGCCAGCCGCTCGAAAGCGGGCAGGGCGTACCCGGGATCGGTGCGCGTGGATCCGGTCCGGCCGCTCATGTCCGAACGGATGCTAGCCCACGCGGGCGGCGGGTGGCCGCCCGGCGGGATGCGCGCGAGGGCGCGCGGCGATGGGGCTTACGCCTCGTCGAGGTCGTCGTCCTCGGCCTCGAAGGCCTCGTCGGTCGTCGCCTCCGGCGGCAGGACGCGATCGAGGTCCTCGATCTCGTCGTCCTCGTCGTCGTCCTCCAGGTCCTCCTCCAGGTCCATCTCCTCGCGCACGAGGGTGCCCTTGGTGTACGGGCGCAGGTCCGTGGACTTGGCGGCGGTCGGGAAGCTGACCTTGCCGTAGTTGGATGGGTCCTGGAAGATCTCGCGGATGATCAGGCGCACGTCCTTGTCGCCGAGGCTGGTCACGCCGGCCGCGTACTTGTTGCCGTCGGCGATGAGCTTGAGCAGGCGAGCGGCGACACGCGGCTCGACGACGCCGATGCGCATGCCGTTGCTGATCGCGATCAGGCGACCCTTCTCCGGCGTCAGCTCGACGTAGTCGCCGGGGTTGACCTGGGCGAGCTCCTTGGGTGCGGGCAGGTCGGTCAGGAAGGCGAAGCCGGTCTTGCCCGTCTCCTCGACGAAGATGCTGACCGGGGCCTTGCTGCCCGCCATGGCCGGCACGGTCTTCTCGCCGGCGGCGTTGAGCAGCATCTTGAGCCGGTCGATGTTGCGCTCGGCGATGCGGTTGGTCGGATCGAGCGCCAGCGCGGTCTGGTAGTGCTCGCGCGCCTCGCCCAGCATGCCCAGCTCCCAGAGGGACTTGGCCAGGCGATTCTCCGCCTCGACGTCGGGTCCGAGCTCCAGGAGCTTGCGGTTGGTGGCCGCCGCATCGACCCACTGGGCCGCCGTGGACTGGGCGATCGCCTGCTCGGCGAGCTGGCGCTTCTGCCGGATCAGGTTGACGGGGCTCTGGGCGTTCGTCGTCTCGACGTCGGGGAAGGTCACGGGCGGTCGATTCC